>Ga0207014_1093_pt1 | contig 20736 bp, 16 predicted proteins | sample Alteio_BWMinCont_56_FD_153495 | JGI IMG/M metagenome (GOLD analysis project Ga0207014, IMG submission 153495) | Enriched cells from forest soil in Barre Woods Harvard Forest LTER site, Petersham, Massachusetts, United States -... | ecosystem: Environmental > Terrestrial > Soil > Temperate forest >...
GCTTGATTATAAAAAATCCGGCCAAAATGTTCTTTATCGGGGAAAACATCGGCTTGATGAGGTAAATTAGCCCCACCAGAATCGACTAAGTAAATACAGGGAAGGTTGTTGATTTTAGCGATTTCTTGAGCACGTAAATGTTTCTTGATAGTGATGGGATAATAGGTGCCACCTTTGACTGAGGGATCATTGGCGATAATTAAGCATTCTCGCTTTGAAACTCGTCCAACGCCGGTAATTAAACCACCAGCCGCTAAAGGTTCATCGTATAATTCATAGCCTGCAAATGCTGAAAATTCTAAAAAAGGCGAACCGGGATCTAATAATAAATCAATTCGTTCACGGACAAGATTTTTTCCTTGTGAGCGCAGGCGAGCTTGTGCTTTAGGGCCGCCGCCTTCATGAATGGTCGCGGTTAAGCGGCGCAATTCTGCCACTTTTTCCTGCATGCAGGCCATATTTTTTTGAAAAGCTTCGGAGTCTTGCTGAACAGTTGAGTGAATAATGTCCATTCAATACCTCTCTATGGCAATGGCCGTGGCCTCACCGCCGCCAATACATAAGCTGGCTATGCCACGTTGTTTATTATAATGTTTTAAAGCTGACAGCAAAGTGCAAACAATGCGAGCTCCTGAAGCCCCAATAGGGTGGCCTAAAGCACAAGCACCGCCATGAATATTAACTTTCTCGAGTGGCAAGTCGAGATCGTGAATGGCGGCCATAGCGACCACAGCAAAGGCTTCATTAATTTCAAATAAATCGACAGAATCTTTTGACCAGTTAATTTTGGCCATTAATTTTTGCATGGCCTTTACAGGAGCGGTGGTAAATAGGCCGGGCTCATGGGCGTGGCTGGCATGACCGACAATGCGCGCTAAAGGAATGAAACCTTTGGCTATGGCTTCAGTTTCACTCATCAAAATTAAAGCCGCAGCTCCATCCGAAATTCCACTAGCAGAGGCCGCAGTAATGCTGCCATTATCTTTAAAGACTGTGCGTAATTGTGGAATTTTTTCAACATGGGAATTTAAGGGGCCTTCATCTTGACTGATTAGGCCTGGGGCTAGACTGGGATTCTTAGAGTGAGGCAGGTCAACTGGGGCAATTTCTTCAAGAAAGAGGCCATCGGCCGTCGCTTTCTGAGCTCGAGTCAGCGATCGAATAGCAAATTCATCTTGTTGTTCGCGCTTAAAACCATATTTTTCAGCTGTTTCTTCCGCGAATAAACCCATATGCTTGCCCTTATCATAGGCATCTTCTAAACCATCCAATAACATATGATCTTTAACCGTTTGATGGCCAAGTCGATACCCTTTACGCACTTTATCTAAGAGATAAGGTGCATTGCTCATGCTTTCAAAACCACCGGCTACGATACAATTGTGGCTGCCCGCTTTGATGAGATCGTGGGCAACCATAATGGCTGCAAGTCCTGAGCCACACATTTTATTTAGGGTGGTGGCAGGTACGCCATAACCCAGACCTGCCCCTATCGAAGCTTGGCGTGCTGGGGCTTGTCCTAGGCCTGCAGAAAGGACGCAGCCCATCCAAACGGCATCGATGAGAGAGGGAGGCAGAGAAAATTTTTCTAGTGCTCTTTTAATGGCCAAGGCTCCCAGCTTAGGCCCAGTGAGAGAGCTTAGGCTGCCTTGAAAGCTGCCTATGGGAGTTCTGGCAAAGCCGACAATCACGATGGGATCTTGCATGCGGAATTTCCTAATAAAGCTGTGGAACAGTGGAAGGTTGTTTTTTGTGCATTAGGTATTCTATCCGAAAAATCATTTCATGATTTGTACTATTTAAGCTTTCATTAAAGCCTGGCCTATAATCCATCGACGAATTTCTGAAGTTCCCGCCCCAATTTCATAAAGCTTGGCATCACGTAACAGTCGGCCGGCAGGGAAATCATTGATATAGCCATTGCCACCTAAGCATTGGATGGCTTGCAAGGCCATTTGGGTGGCATTTTCTGAGCAATATAAAATAGCAGAAGCCGCATCGATATTGGTGACTTGGTTTGAATCACAATTTTTGGCAACGGTGTAAAGGTAAGCACGACTGGCCGACAGCCAAGTATACATATCAGCAAGTTTTCCCTGCATCAATTGAAAATCACCAATGGCTTCGCCAAATTGTTTTCTTTGCTTGACATAAGGTAAGACCAAATCTAAACACGCCTGCATAATGCCTAAGGGCCCTGCAGCCAAGACCACTCTTTCGTAATTTAAACCGCTCATTAAAACTTCAACACCGGCATTTAAAACACCTAAGAGATTTTCTTTAGGCACAGGGCAATCTTGAAAAACCAATTCACAGGTATTCGAGCCTCTCATGCCAAGCTTGTCGAGCTTCTGGGCAGTTTTAAAACCAGGAAAGTTTTTTTCAATAATAAATGCGGTGATGCCATGAGATTTTTTAGCCGGTTCAGTTTTTGCATAGACCACTAAAACATCGGCATCGGGACCATTGGTGATCCACATTTTTTGGCCGTTTAAAAGATAGTGATCGCCTTTATCTTCAGCTTTTAATTGCATGCTGATGACATCACTGCCGGCATTATTCTCGCTCATGGCCAAAGCACCGACATGCTCGCCGCTAATCAGTAAGGGCAGGTATTGGGATTTTTGGGCTTTATTGCCATGACGGGAGATTTGATTAAGGCAAAGATTAGAATGAGCTCCATAACTTAAGCCCACCGATGCAGATGCCCGGCTGATCTCTTCCATAATAATGACATGAGCAAAGTAACCCAATTCGCTGCCGCCATACTCAGCTTCACAAGTCACACCCAAAACGCCTAGTTTGCCGAGCTTTGGCCAAAGATATCGGGGAAATTCATTGGAGCTGTCTATTTTTGCAGCAATGGGCGCGATTTCTTTTTCAGCAAATTGACGGACTGAAGAACGAATCAGTTCGAGGCTCTCGCCTAAGGCATGATCTAAGCTTGGCAACATGACAGTCTTCCTTGACATACTAGAACCAGTATTACGGCAGCTCTAACTAACAATAGCTTATAAATGAAGAACTTATATTTGTAGATATCCACTTTAATGGAAGCTTGAGCTGGGCAGCAAAGCTTAACTGGTTGAGTTTTGCTGCCAGTCTATGAAGCATCAATCATCTTGGCTAATAATTCGCACCTTTTTTAGTTAATAGAGATGACGTGGAATGCATAGAATTGTTGTTGTTCGACTGATTATTGCTAGTATTTGTGGCTTGAGGTTGGCTTTTAGTCGTTGAGCCACCGGTGAGATCGAATGTCAAGGGCGAATTAGGTTTAGGCGCTGAGCTATTAGTACTTATTGGCGATTGGTTGAAAAATAGGGTTTTTTGCCTGGTTGCTTCAGCATCACCAGACAGGGCTTGTGCTTTAGCACCCAAGGTTGTGCTGTTGGCTATGTTATGTGCGGCAATAATATATATCGTCATATCGCTTTCGGCAGATTTTCGACCATTATTAATATATTGAATGACGCGGTTAATATAAATGGGTAAGCGTAGTTGAACGTCAGCTAAGATTAAATTAAAAGTATGATGAGCCTGGGCTTTTTCAGCAGGTTTTCCAAGGTTCATGATTCCAAGCATTGAAGGAAGTAGTGTTAAGTGCGTAGCAATAGTCACATCTAGTTCTTCGTTGTAAATGGACATGTTTTGTGGGAAACCTTTAGGGAACATGGCCTCACATTCGGCAGACAATCTCTGTTTTTCAGATTGCTCTTTGTTTTCTCGGTTTTTTTTGATCAACAAAGCGGCTTGCTCAGATTGAATTTTTTCTTGCGCAGCTTTGGCTTCCGCTGCTAAGTGGTTGGCAGTAGCAATTTGTTGTGGAGTTGGGTCTGTATTGCCGGTTGTGGATTTGTCCGTATTAGAGATTATTAATGGATCAACCACTGTTGAGGCTTGCGGCTTAAAATATTGTACAACCTTGCTGGTCATATTAAGTCCCAGAGCAGTGGCCGAAGAGGTAAGATTAAACGCTTGAGTCGTCACTGTGCTGGCAAAATTGATGGCTGTATTTAACCCTTGAATTTTATCGATATTGAATAGGGTGAGTGCCGGAGTTTCTAGGTGTTTTCTATCATAACAACGGTCGGTTAAATATTGAGCTAAAGCAAGCCTTAAAAGTGTCACAGGTTCTTTTTTATCTAAGTCTTCTTTTGAAATGTGTTGTAACTGAAACTGGCTAGAAAGTTTTAAAGCATCTTCAATGACGATTGCTGCCCGGTCGAGGAAGCGTTCATATTTGCCGGCAGGTTTATTAGCACGCTTTGCCTTGCTGGTCTCAATATTATGTTGAATAATAGCTGAGATTTGTTTAAAAGCCTCGCTCTCATCTGATAACCCTGCAATGGTTTCTAAAGATTGAATTAAATTTTGAACTTCTTTTATTTTATCATTGCTGGCACCAACATTTCTTTTATCTAAATACTCTGCTTGAAACAGGTGAGCAACTCGTTCTAAAACTAAGCGAAAATAGATCATAAGACCTCCTTGTCTAAAATTTGAATGATAAAATCTGGGTGTTCGGACTCTTCCGTGACACGCCATTCTTCCTTGGCAAACTTCGGAAAAAAAGCGTCGCCTGGGTATGGCTGTTTCACCCAAGTAACATACATACGCGAGGCTTTAGGCAAAAATTGGCTAAATATTTGTGAGCCACCAATCACCATCATTTCTGGAACGATGATGGCTGAAGTTTGCGCGGCTTTGATGGCGTCGTCAAGGGTAGAAACCACAATGATGCCTTCTTTTTTAAAAGCTAGATCGCGGCTTAAGACAATATTGGTGCGTTTGGGTAAAGGCTTGCCGATAGATTCAAAAGTGGAGCGGCCCATAATAACGGGCTTGCCTTCGGTGGTCTTTCTAAAATGTTTTAAATCATCGGGCAAATGCCAGGGCAATTGATTGTTGAGCCCAATCACTCGGTTAGAGTCCATGGCGACAATCAATGAAATCATGGGCTATACCGCAATAGGGGCTGAAATATGAGCATGGGCTTCATAATTTTGTAAGATCAAGTCTTCAAAACGAAAATCAAATAAAGAAGTCACACCAGGGTTTAATAGCATAGTAGGGCCTGGTAGGGGTTTGCGGCTTAATTGTTCTTGCACTTGTTCTAAGTGGTTAAGATAAAGATGAGCATCTCCTAAGGTATGAACAAATTCACCCGGCTTAAGGCCTGTAACCTGTGCCACCATTAAAGTTAACAAAGCATAAGATGCAATATTAAAAGGGACGCCTAAAAATACATCAGCACTTCTTTGATATAACTGACAAGATAATTTACCACCGGCAACATAAAACTGAAATAAACAATGGCAGGGTGGTAAGGCCATCTCTTCTAACTGGCCCACATTCCAAGCTGAGATCACTAAGCGGCGCGATTCAGGATTGGTTTTTAAAGTATTTAAAATTTGGCTTAATTGGTCGATACTTTGGCCTTGGCCATTGGGCCAAGAACGCCATTGTTTGCCATAAACGGGGCCAAGATTGCCCTGTTCGTCAGCCCACTCATTCCAAATTCTGACGCCATTTTCTTTTAGGTAAGCAATATTGGTGTCGCCTTTAATGAACCATAAGAGCTCATGAATAATGGAGCGTAAATGAACTTTTTTGGTGGTGACCAAAGGAAAAGTTTTTTCAAGATTAAAACGCATTTGGTAACCAAAGACACTTAAGATCCCAGTGCCCGTGCGATCATCTTTTTTGGTGCCATGATCCAGTATGTGTTGCATTAATTGAAGATATTGCTGCATAAAAAAATCCTAGTGAGGATGACGGTAAGATCGAACCTGCAACCAAATGCCAAAAGCGAGCATAGGTAGCGATAATAATTGGCCCATGGTGATCTGGGTAAAGAGATAACCCAATTGTAAATCAGGCTCTCGAAAACATTCCACAAAAATTCGCAGCCCACCATAGCCTATTAAAAAGACGCCTGAAAGAGCACCGGTGGGTCTCGGCTTTTTACTGTAAAGCATTAATAGAATAAATAATAGGACGCCTTCTAGCAGCACTTCATACAATTGAGAAGGGTGGCGGGGGTATGCATCTGCATGAGGAAAAACCATGGCCCAGGGCATAGTGGTGACACGACCCCAGAGTTCGCCATTAATAAAATTACCCAGACGGCCAAATCCCAAAGCCAAGGGAATAGTGGGTGCAATAAAGTCAGTCATATCTAGAAATCGATTATTGGTTTTGCGGGCAAATAAGTAGACTGCAACCAAGGTCCCCAGTAAACCGCCATGAAAAGCACGACCGGGTAACCAGAATTTTAGTACATTCAGGGGCTCATGAAACAGCATGGAAGGTTCATAAACCAAATAGCCAAGCCTGCCGCCAATAATCACCCCTAGCGCTATGTAGAAGAGTAAATCCCCTAGGTTTTGCTCAGATAAACGAGGGTAAAGGGCTAGACGTTTTTTGCACAAATAATAACAGCTAAAAAAGCCAATGAGGTACATAACTCCGTACCAGCGAATACTGATAGGACCCATGCTTAAAAGAAGGGGATCGATTTGCGGAAAAGTTAGCATATGGCGCTCCGGCCTAACATCATTTTATGCAGTATAAGAAATACACCATTTAAGGGAGAAAGGCTAGCTCATACCTTAAAAAATCTTTAGGTAGAAGCCTGTCTAGCCCTAATGCTTCTTAACATACTTTCTGTTCTTATGAGTTGTTTGGTCGGTTTGGGTAGTTTGCTGATACCCGTAATTTTGATACCCATATAGGTTGGCATGGTTTGAATAGGATGCTGCAGAATAATTCAGAGAAGACGCGACCTCACCTGCTTGGCTACGCAAACGCTGACATTCTATTTTTAAAGCAAACAATTGTTGTTCCATCTGTTGTTGTTTAAACAAATATGCCTCTGCCAATAGGTCAGTATGTTGTAGGGCTGCCATTTGTTGCATGGCAACTTGCTGTGCCATTGCCTGTTGCGCCATATAGCTTGTGTATTGCTGTAAGCTGAGCATCGGGCTGAACATCGGGCTGAGCATCGGAGGATTGAAATATATCGGCAGTTGAGATAAGGGCTGAGGATAGGCGCTATGATTTTGTCCCCATAGATTATTAACCAGCGGATACGGATTCCCATAAGAGAGATCATAGGGATGCGGATCAAATTGCGGTTTTATCAGAGCAGGCAGAGCAGGATTAGGGTGATGATAGCTATCATATTCTATGACATCATTATTCTCGTTATGCTCATAGGCTTGAGATCCACCAGCCGTTTCAGTCGGCGTTAGATTTACTAGTGGATTAGAACTGCCTGTCCAGTTTGTGTTGTCATTGATATTACCCTGAACAAAGTCTGCAATTCCGCTCACGCTTGGTGGTGTCTCTTGTTTGACATGAACAGGACTGGGAGATCTTGCGGGAGTTTCACTGGCTGTGATCTCTGTTGCTTGTTGAGAAACGCCTAAAGAATTTGTTACACGTATCTCGGGCCTAATGACTGAGATCACAGGCTTAGCCTTGTCGTCGATAGCGGTTGAGAGAGCCAGGGGGACTAACTTTACGGGTTTTTGTACAGGATGATTTTTCACCATTGTCAGGGCTTGGGTTTCTGGTTTCTTAGCTAAGTTTTTACTGAAAATAACAGAAGGGCCTGCCGGCTTTGGGGCAAGATTTGTGACTGTCTTTTTTTTAGGTTGGGATACTTTTTGTTCAGTCTTTAAGTACTCATAAGCAGATTTTTGGACAGCAGGCTTTGGTTTAGGCGGAGGCTGTTTGGTGATAAGGGGCTTAACCACTAAAGTTGGGGTTGGGGCCAGTACGGGTTTGCTGGCCAAAGGCTGAAGTATGATATCTGGGTCATTTTGAGGAGTGACAATAGTCGCTTTAGGCCGAGGAGATTCAGGTGGCAGAGATGGCTTAGGCTGTATTTCTGCTATTGAGTCCGTAGGTGCCTTGCTGGGCGGTACTTTATTTCTTTTATTCTTATTACGGGTTTTATGCTTTTTTTGAGCTTTTTTATCTTCAGCTTGATTATTATTCAAATCAAAATGAGGGTGAAGAGCATCACTAACATCTTTCGATTCTAGTAAAGCTTCCTGATCTCCCTTCTTTTCAGTAGAAGGGCTCATCTGGTTGATTAAAAACTTGTTAGCCATCTGGTAAATCATCATACCCAATCTGTTTGATCTAGCCAATAATGTTAATCGTAACTTTAAATCCAATAAAGAAGGTTCTAAAAATATGCGTTCAATTTCATGTAAAGCATGTTGTTCATCTAAGCTCACCCCTAATTGTTTGGCGTTGGCAGTTAAATGCTCATTGGTTTCCTGGATAGAAGCTCGATACCTATTAGTTTGTGGATTATTCTGATCCAGAGTAGCCACCAAACGGCTTAAGGTAAGATTTTGAACAAAGGCAAACCGAATAAATGCTCTCGCAAGCTCGAGTTCTTTGTAAGCAATAAAGCGCTGATATAACTCTTGATCAAAAGAAATCTTCCAGTAGAGGAGCTCTGCCAGCCTGCCGCCTATTTCAGCATCATTCAAGCTATCATGAGCAATAAATTCTGCCCTTGTGGTCAAAGCAGAAGTGACAAATATCATTTTTTCAATCAAGGCATTATCGGTGGGGGCCTTGGCTGTATCTTTGATAAAGTTGTCATATCCGGGAGGGTTATTTTTAAAATCTAGATAACGCTTGATATATTGTTGGTTCATTTCTTCAAGCAATAAGCAAAGCTTTCCAGCTTTGTCTTTTTCATCAGAGCTCGTGGAGACCCACTGTAAGCTTGAGGCTATACCTGCATACAGCAGGAAAAAACGACAACTATTGCGCATTCGAAAATACAAAGCGGCCTGTGGCAGCCTTGCCTCTAATTGTTGAGTATAAAAAACCACCATAGAGGCAACTTGAGGGAAACCCATAGGTGGCTTAAGCTTTTTAAGCAGGTTATGCAGCGTTCCTTCATAAATTGAAAATTTCTTTGATTCTTGAGCCTGGTCAATATGTTGCAACATCAATTCCCATAAACGAATGCAATTTATTAATAGGCTAAATATTTGATAATCTTGTTTACAAGTCAGCAAGGCGCCCGTCGTGAGGCACAATAAATTTTTCTCTGAACTCTGGAAATCTTTTAGATAGCGTTCAGCTTGGTCAGCGAGTGGGGATAGCGCTTCTAAAGTTTTTTGGCCTCCATCAAACTGTTCCGCCATTAAAAAGGTGAAACCCAGATGACGGAAATTTTCCAGTGCTTTTTGGTCATCAAGAGATGGTTCTTTTTCATTTAATAATTGAGGATGTTGAGCTGGGCCGGCATTATTTAGGCTAATCATTCCCTGTTTTTCTTCAACTTTATCAGTATGTTTTATTTGAGCAAGCAACTCTGAAATTTTATTTAAATCTCGGTTAATAAAGAAGTTTGCTCGCTTTGGGCTAAGCCAATCTACAGTTAAAGCTTTCGATTCACTTGTCCACATCCATTCCCATATCGTTTCTTTTATTTCGTTTAAGGATTTTTCTAAAGAAGTGCTGTCATTACTAATGCTGCCACATAATTTGGATACCTCGTCTCGCAAAGCATAATATTGAGCTTCAATTTCTTGATAGAGTTTTAATTCCGTATGGATATCGTTCAAGTTCTCTAAGCTGTGATTAATTTCGGGCAACAAGTTTTCATTGTTGTCTGGCAGCTGGATCAGCTTGCGCATTTTGTCATCAAATACATTGTTGATATCCGTTAAAATGCTAGATGCATTTTGATCATAATATTTAGCTTTATCTAACAGAAAGCGTTGTCTTGCAAAACTTTTTTCTTGTGCATGGGCCTTTAGGTAAATATCGGTAATCTTTTTGCAGCATAAATGGTGGTCACATTGATTTTTATAGACTGCTTGTAGCGCCTCTGCATATAAAGGGCTGATGTTGGGATTATTATTTTTCTCTAAGCTCTGTAATCTTAAGAAAGTGGTATGCACCATTAAGTGAAGTTGATATTCAATATTTAAATAATAGATTTTTTCTAAACTCGGTTCTGCAACACCTTGGCTGTTAGCCTGATCATTAAGTTTTTGCAATAATTGATTAATGGTGGCGCACAAAAAAAGAATCGCTTGCATGGGGGCTTTATGCTCAGCAATTGCCAAGGTTCTAGTGCTGAGCGACTGTATGGCATGTGCTTGAGCGGCTTCCTTCCCTTCTTCCACATAGAAGCAAAAGTGTTCAATCCAACTCGTATAGAAAGCTTCAATGATAGAAGGCATAGATTATTCCTAAATTATTATGTGGTGGATAAACTTATAGGGGAACATTGTTTAGGCTAGGTTAGGACCTGGATCAACTGTATTAATTTTTACAAAATAAGTTAATTAGCTTTATAATAAGTTTTTCAAATAATTTGTGGATATTACCATGCTTGAGGTAATGAACTCAATCCAAATAATCTCTGGATGAGACGCATAAGAAATGGACAAAAGCTAATCTGTTTATCTACACAATAGTCATAGGAATCATGCTACTAGCTTTGGATTTTTGACTTTTACAGGTTGGTGAGAGCGCAAGCCCTTGACCCCAAGCATGGCCATAAATGATTTCCAGGGTAGCGGGAAGGAGGGCGCTGACATTCCGGGTGAGCTCATATTCACAGCGTAATCTGCGATAAGGAAAAGGCTCGAGCAGAGCTTCCCTATTAAGGCCTGAGAAACTGGCTTTAATATCTTTTAATAAGGAAACAAATTTACGATAGGTTAGGGTGACCAATTGCATATCGACTACGCTATCAGAAAATTTTGTTCTTAATAAAGCATCGCCTAAAAGATGCATATCTTTTAAATGATCAAACCATTCAATATGGGGGCTGTTGGTTAAAAGGCTTTGTAATTCTTTAAACGTATCCGGCCCAAAACTGCTAAATGAAATCAGCCCCCCTTTTTTTAATAGGCGAGACCACTCGGAAAAAGTTGCGGTGATATCGTTTTGGAAAATAACGGCATTGGCAAAAATAAGATCAAAGCTTTGATCTTTTAAGGGGATGGAGTAAGGGTGGTTATGAGGGCAGAATTCGGTGATAGAAGCTTTAGGGAAGCGCTTTTTAATCAGCAGAGATAACTCGGTGCTTTTTTTACTTTCGTCAAGAAATAAAATATGTTTAGGCTGTAGTTTAACGAGCTTTAAGCGCTCAATTAAGCGTAGCCCCGCTTGATAGGCGATAAAAGGCATTTTTTCTTTTGATGAAATTTTTTTTGAAAAAAGCCTTTCTATAAATTTTTTCATCAAGCAACCTTTGAGTTCTTATTAGCTTTTACTAGTGAGCTGGATCCAAGCAAAGCTTGGATCCAAATGAGGGCCTTAGCTTTATAATCGACTCTTGATCCGAGAGAGCAGGGCTGGTTTGCTTTCTGGGTTCGTAACAGGCGCCATTGTAGTTAAGGGCTGAGAGCTTTGCGTTGTTGCTAAAGCTTCTTTACTTAATAGCAGGGGCGCTGTTGTTGATGTTGGCACTATAGGTAAGACAAGCTTGGGCTCAACAGCAGGGATGGGCTTGGCTGTGTAGGCCAAAATTAATTTTGAGGTCCAGGCTAGAGTGTCAATACAGAGTTTTTTCAGTGGATGACTATTATCAACAGGTGTGTCACTATGAGCCTCCAGCACTGTGGCTACGCAGCTTAATTCTTTGGCAAGCTCGATTATTTCCCTGGAATATATTTTTTTATACAGTGCATCGGTATTTATTTTTAGGGCCTCTATATTGCAGTTAATATTTTCACTTAAGGTCTTTAATGAGCTGAGCAGTGCATTGCCAGAACCTGTGACTTGTTTACGATTTTGGTTGCGCAGAGTGATGAGCTTGAGTTGAGTGACAACAGCTCCATTGTTTAAGTGGATGGTTTCTAGGAATTCTTTTATGGCAGCGAGAGCATCTAAGTACTTTGCTTGAGGTGTGCAAGCCCTTATTTTTTCAACCTGGCTCTTATAATCAATTGCTGCAAGATCGGAGAATAGGGGTATGCCAAAAGCTTCCATAAATAATTTGGTATCAATAATGGCGTTTAAGTTTTCTTGAATAAAGGCAACAATAGTTGCGCGATCGGTGGAGGTTAAGGTAGGGGAATGAGCAGACATAAATTCATTTTCAACTTTAACCAAAAGATTGGATATGGTTTCAAAGCAATTTCTGTGTTGGTATAAGGACAGCAATTCATTTGCCTTGCCTTGATCTTCTAAGATTTTTTTTGCTTGAGCTGGAGTTATAGGGGCTGTAATATTTTGGTTGACTGGCATATTGTAAAATCCTTTTATGAGTTGAGATTTTTCCAATGTATAGCTACTGTGGCTTTCCGTCAATAATATGTTGGTATATGCTATTTTGACTCAGGTTTTCGGTAATGAGTGCCTACCGGGCGGCCTCGCGGCACCTAGAACTAAGAATTGTTCCGTGTCATCAACTATGTCATAACCTAGGCCTAGGATTCGTCATTGCGAGCGAAAGCAAGCAATCCAGTCGTCAATTGAAAGCATACGCTTTTAACCCTGGATTGCTTCGCTGCGCTCGCAATGACAATGTATCATCACACTTGTCAACCCCGAGATAAGCTAGGGATCTCCTAGATCAAAGTTATTAAAGAGCTCCTTACGCTTCGCTCGGGATGACAAGGTGCAGCGGGATGACAAATCCAAGGCCTGCAATTTTTGGTTACAACTTAGAACGCAATGGCTTCTCTTGTTTCGACTCTATTTCTTGCATCCATTCTTTGTACTGTAACCATTGTGCTTTTACTGGCTCACCTTTTATTAAGGCTGCAATAGTAGCGCAGTGTTCATTGATTAAAGGGCCGTCTACAAGCTCACGTGCTCCACCGCTGGTCCATATACTTTCTTTACCCTTATAACGTTGGAAAAGAGTTTCAACCCTTGCTTCTTGTTTACCATCAGCGCCTGTTGTTATGAAGAGTACAGACAAGAAAGGGCGTTTATAACTGTCCCAACCCCAGGCAATAGGACCTGGCATCTCTTTAGGAGAGATAAAATCCATATACCCTGTTTGTCCAACACGATTAGCGATATATAAACGAGGACATTTTGCCAAAGCGGCAGCACCGCCAACGGCTTTTAGTAAATTTTCAGGGTAATTTTTAGCAATGTAATCTTCGGCCGCTTTTAACCACTCCTGGCTAGGAATACGATTAGTCCCTATCAATGACTGATCAGCTTTTTCAGGCAAATATACGCGGTCCGGATGATTACAAACCTGGAGCTTACTGGTTGCTTTTTTATCCTGATTATAATTGGTTAAGATAACAGGAGCTTGAGCAGGCTTTCCATTTTTATCAACACTCAATGCTATAATATTCACTTTATTATGGATATTGGTGTCAGCAAAGGATTGATTAAAAGTTGGAAGCGGCGCAGTTCCATTCGAATTAACGGCAATTTCGGTATTAGGTGAGCTGCTAGGCATTTTTAGATCCTTAATAATATGTTAGGAAGTCAATTATCCGATATTTTTAGCTAAATAACAACCTAAATATATTAAATATATCCGCCAATATTCACTCTAGAAATGGGTTAAGTTTTGTACTTCATATAGGTTCACCTGTCTGTTCGGTATGATTTAGATGGAAATCTAAATCTCTCTCGCTTCATTATCGTCATTGCGAGCTTAAGCTTGCAATCTAGGCCATTATGCTTATATTTCCTGGATTGCTTCGGTCGAAGGCCTCGCAATGACGGATTTAGAATTTTGCGCCGCGTCTAGCTAAAGTCTAAGTGACTGTTTTGTTGTCATTGCGAGCGCAGCGCGGCAATCCAGGGTTCAGATGGGGAAACTGGGATGCCGAAAACCTGAGTCAAAATATCATATACTTAAAAAAATGGCAGATATAAGGCCTAATAATAATGAGGCAGGTAGCCATAACAAAATCACTAAAAATTCTTCAAGCCAGTGCTTTTTATAAAGGCTTGGAAAAAATTTCTTTATGGTGTCTTCCCTATGTCTGTGCTCTCTGTGGCTGTGAGTCTGATAATCAGCGAGATCTCTGTTCTAGCTGCGAAGCTTCTCTGCCTACTTTAGTTAACCGCTGTGCAGTTTGTGCTTTGCCTTTAATAGAAGAAAAAGAGGCTATATTCTGTCTTGATTGCCAAGACTGCCCTCCTATTTATGACAGAATTTGCGGTTTGTTTTCTTATGAAAGCCCCTTGCCTTCTTTAATCAGCGCTTTAAAATTTCATCATCAACTGGCCTATGCTCGTTTACTGGGTGAGTTAATGGCTGAAAGAGCTGTTGATGATTGGTGTAAAAATCAGGCAAGGCCCCAGGTGTTGATTCCTGTTCCTCTTTATGAAAAACGCTTAAGGCAGCGAGGTTATAACCAAGCTCTCGAATTAGCTCGGCCAATTGGTCGGCGTCTAGGGTTAGATATTGATCATCAATCTTGTCAGAGGATCAGAGCGACCAAAGCCCAGTCAAGCCTTGTTTCTCATCAGCGTAAGCAAAATTTACGCTCAGCTTTTGCTCTAAGCAGGCCGGTTGCATATCAGCATGTGGCGATTATTGATGATGTGGTGACGACCGGCAGTACCGTCCGAGCTTTAAGTGAAGCACTTAAAGCTCAAGGTGTTGAATATATCGAAGTTTGGTGTGTATGCAGAACTTAGTTTGTAGCGGCAAACTGGGAAGAGGGCACTAAAGCCCTTTTAGACTTTTTTATTTTGGATACCGCCTTTTTGGCATCTTGGGGCAGAAACAAAACTCCAGCGGCGCTGATTAAAGCGGCTCCGGTTAATAAAGTTGCCGGCACCGTATAGCTGTTATAGATCTTCATAAAATGAAAAGCTAATAGAGGGGCGGTACCCCCACAGATAGCCATGGCTAAATTATGAGATAAAGCCAGACCGGTAAAGCGAATCGGAGTGGGGAATAAATTACATAAAGCCGCAGGAATGGGTCCAAAGAATAAACCAAAGGACACAAAAATAAGGCTGATGGTCAATCCACCTATGATGGGCGAACTTTGGCCGGAGGCTATTAGTAATGAAAAGAGAGGATAACTCAGCAGAGCCATACTAACGGCACCAAAGAGCATGATCCGTCGTTGCCCGACTCTGTCAGCAAGCCAGCCACCCGCTAATATAGAAATAGCCAAAACAACGATATGGATGTTACTCATGGTAAAGCCCATATTTTTGCTGTAGCCGAGATACTCGGTCATGTAATTGGGTAAAAAGCTGGTTAATAAATAGTAACCAATGGCGGTTAAGACATCTATCCAAAGCACTAAACCTAGATTGAATTTTTGCTCTTTTAATAAGCTCCATATGGAGACGGCATCTTTTTTGCGGGCGTTTTTAAAGTCTAAGAATACTTTAGGATCGCTGAGCTGTCTTCGAATATAAGTCCCCACCAGGGTGCCAGCCAGGCTAATAATAAATGGTAAACGCCAGCCCCAAGTTTCCAGTGCTGAGGTGCTTAACGCTTTAATAATGACGGTGGCGGTTAAAGAGCCTAAGCAAAAACCTAAAGCTAAGCTAAACGGCGCAAAGCTACCGGCAAAATTTTGTTTTTCTTTTTTAGCGTGTTCGACTAAAAATACCATTGAGCCGGTAAATTCGCCACCTAAGGCTAGACCTTGGCTAATGCGCAGCAGGGTCATTAAAATACCTGCCCAAACACCGATAGTTTCATAAGTGGGCAACATACCAATTAATGCGGTAGGTATAGCCATGAGATAAATAGATAACAGCAGGGCAGTTTTACGACCCCAACGATCACCAATATAACCAAAGATCACAGCACCAATAGGGCGTGCAATAAAGCCTGCAGCAAATACGCCGTAGGTCATCATTCTTTCCATATGGGGATCGGCGGAAGGGAAAAATAGCCGGCCGATAATATTGCCGAAATAGATATAAAGAGCAAAATCATACCACTCTAGGGCATTACCAATCATGCAAGAGGTAATGACGCGCTTCATGGAAGATGATAGTGGCGAGGAGCCTGCTGCATTCTGTGCATTAAACATAGGCCATCACTTTTTAATTGGAGAAATCAGGTAGACATCATAGCGGGTGCTTTTACCCTTGACAACATAAGTGGGTGACATATTACCAATTACGCGAGCTAGCTTAGGTCTCTTAACCACTACCCGTTTTAAACATCTTTTCAGCGAAATTTCCAGTAATTTTTGAGAATCCAAGTCAGGCCCCACCAGTTCTTTAAGAACTCGCATTTCTTTTTTATTTAAGGCTTTGGTCTCGACATCATCCGGATACATCGGATCTAAATAGATCACCTGGGGATAGGAATTTTCAGGCAAACAACTTATAAAATGACTGGCATCTTCAACTATCAGAGTCATTCGGTTAACAATTTCTTGTAAAGCTTCCGAGGCTCTAGCCCTCTCTAAGCCATCTGCTAGCAGGGCCGCAATAATCGGTGAGCGCTCAATTAAGGTTAGGCTGCAACCCAAACGGCTGATCACCAAAGAATCTCCACCTAGCCCTGCTGTGGCATCAATGATGGTGGGCCTATAGCCTTTTTTTAAGCCCAAAGCTTGAGCAAGGCCTTGTTTTGGCTCAGCTTGAGCTAGCCTATGACCCATTTTGCCGCTGGTAAAATCAACTTTTATGGGGTTTTGCCGCAAAGAAGGATGGCTTTCCAGTTGTAAGCCGGCTTCTGAAAGATTCAGAGCGTAGCGGCTAGCAAATAATTCCTGGGCATAAAACGTTAAATTTAAGTGGCGAGCTAGAGCTTGAGCTTTTTCTTGCAAGTTAGGATCAGCACAGGTTACACAACAAAGCATTGCCATACGTCTATCAAGATCACAGTTGAGAAAAACAAAAGGCAGATAATAATGAGAGGTCGACCTCCGGGAGTTTTAAAACCATGACTTAGCTTCAGTGTATAACGACCGCGATACAGCATCCAAGCGGGCAAAATCCCTAAAAGAAAGGCAACAAATAGACCTGCCAGACTTAAGATCTGCTCAAAGCCTTGAGGGAAAAATATGGCCCAACAAAAAGGAGGCAGAAAGAGGATCAGTAAAAGAAGCAAAGGTTGGGGTTTTTTAATATAGGTGTGACTGGCCTCTTCTAGAAAATGAAAAGCACTTAAAGAAACGCCTAAGAACGAGGTGGTAATGGCGCAAATGGCAAAAATACCCGCGCAATGGCCAATGAAAGAATGTTGAGTGATGGCTTGTAAGGCCAGTACGACGCGCGTGCCATTATCACCCTGGGTAGCAATGGCATTTAAACCGTTAACGCCGTCGCTGGGAATAAGACCAAAAATAACGGCTTCCCAAAAGAGGTAGACCATCAGGGTTAATAAGGTGCCACCCAAGATCACCGTTAATAACTGCAGCTTTGAACCTTTAAAATAATGGTTGAGGCTGGGCACTATAATGCTAAAACCAAAACTGGTGAGCATTAAAGGAAAGACTTGGCCAAATTTTTCATAATCATTGAACTTTAATAAGGCTATATCGACCTTGGGCAAAGCTAAGGTTAATAATAAAAGGTAGGCGGTTATTAAACCTAGGCTTAAATAACGATTTAAGTAGTCAACCGCTTTCGTGCCATAGGCAATACAAAAACCAGTGACTAGAGCTATTAATAACATGGCGCAAGGTTCAGAAAGCTGTATTGAAGTTGCGCTTAAGCTGGTCAGTAACCAACCACTCGCTCCTTTTAAATAAGCACTCAGTAAAGCATAAAGCAGCAGCAAATAAGATAACCATGTGAGGGTTTTACCCGTTTTACCTAAAGTCGCATTGGCCATGCTGATTAAGGTACTTTTATCTTTAAGCCACAAATTGACTTCAAGTAAATATAAAGCGGAGAGGGCCATAAAAAATGCGCTGATGATTAACGCAAAAGAACTGGGCACAAATCCTAGGCTGGCAGTTTGCACAGGTAAGGCCAGCATGCCGGCACCAATCGCTGTGCCCGCCACCATAAGAATGCCACCCATAGTTTTTGCAAGCTTCATACAGTGACCTTAGTTTCGTGCTGGATAGGAGTTTCTATTTCTAATAGCGCTGCCACAAATTCTTCGCTGTTAAAAGGTCGCAGATCGTCAATGCCCTCACCCACGCCGATAAATCGGATGGGCAGTTTTAACTCATGGGCAATGCCAAATAGCATGCCTCCTTTTCCCGAACCATCAAATTTGGTCAGCACCAAGCCGGTTACCCCGACGGCTTCGTGAAACTGGCGGGCTTGCACTAACGCATTTTGGCCAATAGACGCATCTAATACCAAAAGAATTTCATGAGGTGCTTGTGTTAAACATTTGTGCAACACCCGCTTAATTTTTTTAAGTTCATCCATCAAAGTGCTTTGGGTATGTAAGCGTCCCGCTGTGTCGGCAATTAAAATATCATAGCTGCGCGATATGGCTGCAGTTAAAGCATCAAACAAAACGGAGGCGCTATCGGCACCAGGCCCCTGAGCAATGACTGCGACTTGATTACGCTCACCCCAGATCTGCAGTTGTTCTACCGCAGCGGCTCTAAAGGTATCGCCTGCAGCCAGGATCACGCGCTTGCCCTGATCTTGATAATACTGGGCCATTTTTCCAATGGACGTGGTTTTACCACTGCCATTCACCCCAACCATTAAAATGACAAAAGGTTGGTCTGACTCGGGACAAACCAGGGGGAGTTCGCAGGGCTTTAAGATCTTGACCAGTAGATCCTGTAATGCGGCATAGAGGGCCTCGCCGTCATCAGCCTGGTTAGCTTTAAGCCCAAGCTGCAGTTCTTTTAAAATATAAGCGGTGGTTGCTAAGCCCACATCGGCACTTAAGAGCAGATTTTCTAATTCAATAAATAAGGCCTGATCGATTTTTTTTTGAAATAATGCTTTTAAGCCAAGCCCAAGTTTACTGCGGGTCTGAGCAAGCCCAGTCTTGAGACGCTCAATAAAGTTGGGTTTAGCAACGGTAAGACCCGCTAAAAGAGCATCAGGTGTCTTTGGCTTTTTCTTAAAAAAATCAAACATAGATTTTACACTTATGGGGTTGTTCATCGGTGAGTAAGCCTGACAGAATAACGGATTTAGCCCTTAAAGCCAAGGCAGGCTCTTAATAATCGCGACCTTGCACTTGTTTATAGTTGTTCGCCTTGTTATCATGCCGCAAGTTTTTAACTTAAAACTGATTTTACTGAAATATTTACCTATCTAGACCTAAGTGAGACCGATATGATCATTATTACTGAAATTAAGCAAACGATTATAGCTAGGCAACAAAAATTGCAGGCAAATCAGGCCGCTATTATTAACTCTGTTGGAGAAGAAACATTTAAAAAGTTTTCAGAGCGCACCAACAATTGGCTGGAACGTATGGGGCGCATCGAAAATAGCGTGGTAAATATAAAACTGAACGATGCAGAGGCCGAAGAATTTTTTAGCAAACTTAACATCAATCTGGATACGGTTGCTAAAAAAATAGCAAAAGAAGATCAGGATTTAGATAAAGTTCTCAAAAATTATTTGAAAAAACCTGCAGTTTTACTCCCCCAGTATCAAGCACATCAAATGGCCTCGCAACATGTTGCAGCTGAGCCTTATAATTTTAGTCGATTCACAAGAATACTCACCAACATTTTTAAATAGCCATGACCAGCCATAGATGAGTATATCAGGTTGATGTTTTTCATGCTTAGTGCAAAGTTACATCGACCTCCCATGTCTTAGCTGAGTTTGAGTCAAAAAATTTTCAGGCAAGTTGTCGCTGTTAGAGCGTACTATGAGAGGTTGTTGAAATTGGGGCAGGCTATTTGGAACAGTCTGGTTATCAGCATGAATAGAAATATGGCTGGGTTTAGTCATAGTTCGGATAATGCTGTTTAATTTTTCTAAGCTCTCGATTAAAAAAATATTTACATGGCCATCATCTTTTTTTGGCAGTTGTTCGGGATCTTCTAATAAGTCCAAGTGCAGGGTTCTGTTGCCACAACTGACTGTATGTGAACTTCTTCTTCCAAGACTAATTTTTGAAAGCGATAAAGACTCAGGCTCAGAAGTCGAAAAGCAGAGTGATTGGGGGGAGTGAAGGGCTTGGAGAATATTATCTTGTTCGTCAACTTCTTTGATCTCAGGGTTAAACAACTCAGGTTGTGATTTTAAAAAATGGAGTGTTCCGTCTTTACCAGACTGAATTAAGGCATTTTTTTCTGCAACCGACAATTCAAAATTCATCGTATTCACTACTTGGGGGCAATTAAAGAAAGCTTGCTCCCATTTATTGCTTTTAAAGTGGTTAAAATATTTGAGAGATAGTGCAGTTTTATCTAAGTCTTTACTGGGGTTAATTCGAGCAATTTTTTTATCATATTGTAAGACGCCATGCCTAAGGAAGGCAGGAATATCTTGAATGCTATCTAAACGCAAGCCCAAATTTTCTGATAGATGGCCGGGGAAAATTTTAAAAGGAGCATAACCTAATAAGGCACCCTTATCATCGTACAGAGGTTGGGTATGGCGAGTGGACCTTATCGGCACAAGAGTATATGGCCATATGACAGACTGCATGGCTAGGGAGTTATAAACGGCTTCAGCTAAAGTGGTCTGTTGAAGATCGATGTTTTCTGCAGTGAAAGTTTGTATTTGTTCCGTGCGGGCATCATAGCCCATACAATGGAAATCCAGAAATGGCTCTCCTATGAATCGTTTATCTTTCAGCTGGATCAAGGTTATATGGCCATCATTGGTTTTTCTAGCAATCAAGCTCGATAACCATGCATAGCACTCTTTGTTTTGAGCTGGGTTTTG
>Ga0207014_1096_pt1 | contig 20382 bp, 15 predicted proteins | sample Alteio_BWMinCont_56_FD_153495 | JGI IMG/M metagenome (GOLD analysis project Ga0207014, IMG submission 153495) | Enriched cells from forest soil in Barre Woods Harvard Forest LTER site, Petersham, Massachusetts, United States -... | ecosystem: Environmental > Terrestrial > Soil > Temperate forest >...
GAGAACATGTAAATAGGGATGTAGCAGATTTTGTCGCTGCAAATTTATTAAAAAATATTGAATTAAGATTAGCAAAAAATCTTGAGAAGCCTAATTGCTTTTTAGAATCCATTAAAGAAGCATTTGAACAAACTGACAAAGATTTAGATCAGCAAAAATTTGATTCGTTACGTCAAGGTTCAACGGCAGTTATTGGATATATTGTTGCGAATCATTTAGTAATTGCGAATTGCGGCGATTCAAGAGCTGTAATTTCATTCAAAGATTATATACCCGCTTTTGAGACGGCAGACCATAAACCTAATTTGCAGCATGAAAAAGAGAGACTCAGTGAACTATCTAAATACCAAGAAAATTTGTCTCAAAATGGTCTTAGAATTTGTGACTGTTCATTATCACGAGCATTTGGTGATAAATATGCAAGGCCATTTATAATTCCAATGCCAGAAACTCAAGTATTTAAACTTGATAAAACTTTTCAATTTATGATTTTAGCTTGTGATGGAGTCTGGGATGTTATGACATCTAAGCAAGCAATTGAAATTGTAAAAAAAGTATTATCTAATGAAGGTCAAACTTATCAAGATGCAGCTCGAGCATTAAAAGATGAGGCATTAAAAAGAGGCAGCACAGATAATATTACGGTATTAGTAGTTAATTTAAAGCCATTTATTAAAGCTTAAGAAATTTTCAACAGAAATAAAAATCCCCAGTTTAAAAATCTGGGGATTTTTTATTGAAATAAATTTTAAAATTATTTTTCAGCAGGTGCAGTTGCTTTTTGTTCTACTTCAGGGTTTGCAACTTCTTGTTGTAGAACTTCAGGAGTAACTTCTTGCGCAACCTCTTCTTTTGGTTCATTTTTTTTGCCGCAACATCCACAATTAGATAAAATGATTGAACAACTTAATAATGCTAAAGTTAAAAGCAATTTGCTTTTCATAACATCCTTCCAATGTTATTAATGTGTTAATAATATGTTACTTTCTTGATTGTTTAATTTTGCCAAATGGATTATTTATCAAGGCTTGTCTTAATACTTCATCCATATTTTCCAGGTAAACTAATTTAACATCATCACCAATATCTTTTTTAAATTCCTGAATTTCATCAAAATTTTCTTTAGGAACTATTACTGAGTTCATTTTATATTGTTTAGCGGCTAATATTTTTTCTTTTAAACCACCTACAGCTAAAACTCTTCCGCGTAAAGTTATTTCACCAGTCATTGCAAAATCCGGTTTTACAGGATTTTTAGTTAACGCAGAAACCAATGCAATACACATAGTTATTCCGGCTGATGGTCCATCTTTTGGAGTAGAACCTTCCGGAATATGAATATGAATATCTTTTGAAGAAATAAATGAGCCTTTAAGTCCTAATTCCTTTGATCTTGATCTAATATAACTCAAGGCAGCTTGAGCAGATTCTTGCATAACTTCACCCAATTGACCTGTAAGAGTTACAGAACCTTTACCGGGAACAACCGTTGCTTCAATTTCAAGTACATCGCCACCAAATTCCGTCCATGCTAAACCAGTAGCAAGTCCAACAGTATTCTTTTTTGGGTCCAATGAAGTTTTTTTGTATTTAGCTTGTCCTAACCATTCCCTAATTATTTCAGTTGTTATGCTAATTGATCTTGTAGATTTATTTACTAAAAATCTTTGAATAGTTTTTCTAATTAATTTTGAAATAATTCTTTCAATTTGTCGTACGCCTGCTTCTTTAGTATATTCTGAAATTATTATTCTTAAATTATCTTCAGAAATATTAAATTGAGAAGATTTTAATCCATATTCTTTTAATTTTTTAGGAATTAAGAACTTTGTTGCAATTTCTAATTTTTCATTCTCTGAATATCCTGAAAGCGAGATCATTTCCATTCTATCAAGCAATGGATAAGGAATTCCTTCAATATGATTTGCTGTTGTAATAAACATAACATTTGAAAGATCATATTCTAAATCTAAAAAATGATCCGTGAATGATTTATTTTGTTCTGGGTCTAAAACTTCTAACAATGCTGCAGCAGGATCGCCATGCATATCTCGTGACATTTTATCAATTTCATCTAGCAGAATTACAGGATTAGTATATTTAGCTTTTTTCATTGCTTGAATAATTTTACCAGGCAAAGCTCCAATGTAAGTTCTTCTGTGTCCACGAATTTCTGCTTCATCTCTGATTCCACCAAGAGAAATTCTGACAAATTCTCTTCCTAAACTTTGCGCAATTGCTTGACCTAAAGAAGTTTTTCCAACACCAGGTGGACCGACTAAACAAATAATAGTTGCTTTTTCAGTTGAGCCTGAGAATTTTTTTGCTGCTAAGAATTCTATTATTCGTTCTTTTGCTTTATTTAATTTTGCATGACTTTTTTCAAGAATTTTTTCAGCTTGTTCTAAGCTGATTGAATCTTTAGTTTTTTTATTCCAAGGTAATGAAATTATCCAATCAACATAGTTTCTGCTAACAACAGCTTCTGATGAAAGAGAAGGCATTTGCTCGAGTCTTTTTAATTCTTTTTCAGCTTTTTCTTGAGCTTCTTTTGTTAAATGTAAACCTTTTAATTTATCTCTTAATTGTGTTATTTCGCCATGCTGATCTTCTCTTCCTAATTCTTTCTGAATAGCTTTAATTTGTTCATTCAAATAATATTCACGTTGATTTTTTTCAACTTGGTTTTGAATATGACCTTTAATTCTTTGTTCGGTTTTTAAAATCTCAATTTCTTTTTTGAGTAATCCTGCAATTTTTAGCATTCTTTCTTTTAAATCTGCTGTCTCTAGAATTTCTTGACGCTCGTTGAAAGATAAACTTGTTAAATGTAATGCAATGGTGTCAGTAAGATAATCCATATCTTCATTTGAGCGAGCAGTATTTAATAAGTCTGCCGGTATGCGTTCATTTAATTTTGCATAAGAAATATATAATGTTTGCAATTGTCTCCATATTGCTTCAATCTCAATATGGTTTTCTGAATTTATTGTTGGTAAATCTTCATAATTAATGCAAATAAATTCATTAGTTGAATTTACTTTAGTAACCTTAGCTCTTGATATACCCTCTACCAAGATCTTCAGCGCATTATTTGGCATTCTCATAACTTGCAAAATAATAGATTTTGTACCGTATTCAAAAACGTCATTTTCTGTTGGATGTTCAATGTCAGGACTTTTTTGAGCTGTTATAAAAATTGTTTTATTGTTTTTTAAAGCAAATTCAACAGCCTTAATTGATGATTCCCTGCCAACAATGATAGGTATTATACTTTTTGGAAGTATAACTACATTTTTGAGGGGCAAAAGAGATAAAATATTTTCGTTTGGAACAATAGCTTCTTTTTCTACGTTCATTTTCTTAATTTACCTAATTTTTAATAACTTATACCTGTTGATATGGATAAGTTTTTGCTATTCTATATGCATATCTAATAAAAATAGTTTACCAAATACTTTTCGCTTAGTAAACTTGAAAAACCTTATAAAAAGGCTTATTTATAACTAGAATAGAGGTTTTCTAAAAATAGTTAATAATATCTTTAAATTTTTATAAAGATGAAAGGATTAGATATGAAAAATCCCTTGAAAATAGGGTAAAAATTTAAATTTTCTTTTTACAGTAATTTAATTTTATGATATATTCAGTTGGTGAATTTTATTCTTTAGATTAAGTACAATCAGAGAAAGTAAGTTTTAATTTAAAATACTTATAGAAAAGGTAAACAGTTATGCTAAATCTTAAGTTAATTGGGGCAATAGCCTTAATTGGGGTTTTAGGTTGGTTCTTTAGAAAATCTGTCATTAATCTGGCAAAAAAATTATATGGGGATTTTTCAAGGGAAGAGTTAAAGAAATTCCTTTTACTCGCAGTTATCTTTGGATTTACTATAGGTGTTTATTGGCTTTTAAGGCCTTTAAAAGATGGAGTATTTTGTAATATTGTAGGTGCAAGCAATATTCCTTACGCAAAATGGCTATCATTAGTAATTATTTTTCCATTGGTGATGGTTTACTCCAAATTAGTGGATAAATTTCCTCGACATAAGGTTTTTTATGCCTTATGCGCAATTTATGGATTATTAGCATTTGCCTTTGCTTATCTATTGCATAATCCGGTTTTAGGATTAGCAAATGTACAACCATTTACCTTGCCAAATGGGAAAATAGAAACTCATCATGTTTTAGCAATTGGAAGATTGATTGGTTGGGCTTGGTATGTATTTATTGAAAGCTTTGGCTCATTAATGGTCGCTCTTTTCTGGTCTTTTGCAGCAGATACAACAACTCCTGAATCTGCAAAAAAAGGTTATGGAATTATTGCAATGGGCGCCCAAGCAGGTGGAATTGTAGGGCCGTTAGCTGTTGCAACTTATGCAAAACAATATGGACCAGTTCCTATGGCTTTTGCAGCAGGACTTGGAATATTCGGTATCGCGTTAATGATAAAATATTTCATGTCAGTTATTCCTAAAGACCAATTGGTTGGATATGAAGCAAAACATGAAACAGCTACTCAGAAAAAACATGAAAAAGAAGAAACTGGATTTATGGAAGGCTTAAAATTAATGCTTTCCCAACCATATCTTTTAGCAATTTTTGCAGTAATTTCATTATATGAAATTGTTGTTACAGTTTTTGATTATCAATTAAAATCAATGGCAAGTGAATCATTATCCGGTGCAGGCGCGTTATCTGCTTATTTGGGTGAATATGGAGTTTGGACTAATGGCTTATCATTAATATGCCTATTGCTTGGTATTAATACTATCGGTCGTAAATTAGGTTTAACAGTTTCATTAGTGTTGCTCCCTATTTTAATTGCAGGTTTTGTAGCTGCAATTTGGATGAGCCCGACATTGCAAGTTGCCTTCTGGGTAATGGTTCTTTCAAAAGCTATTAACTATGCATTGAATCAACCTTCAAAAGAACAACTTTATATTCCTACAACAAAAGATACAAAATATAAAGCAAAAGCGTGGACAGAAATGTTTGGTTCACGTTCTTCAAAAGCTGCAGGTTCTGGTATTAACGTTTTAAATAGATTTATGGATCCTTCAATGTTTATTGCAATGAGCTCATTAATTTCTTTTGGATTAATCGGCTTATGGATAATGTGTGCATTATATCTTGGAAGAACACATAAGAAAGCAGTTACAGAAAACAAGGTTGTTTGTTAAATTTAGATTTTAAGGCCTTCGTTTGAAGGCCTTTTTAATTTTCAGTTGGAGCAGTTTACTTCTATAGAGGGTTTTATGAAATCTAAGCTTGCAAAAATTTTTGATTTTTTCTTTCGGGTAGATAAAGAAGAACGTGTAAAATTACTTTTTTTAACTGCTTCATTTTTCTTTGTAATTGGTGGTTATACGGTAATTAAAGAATTAAAAGATTCCATTTTTCTAAGTGTTGTGGGAAAAGATTATTTACCTTGGGCAAAAATTGCATCAATGCTCATCTTAATCCCAGCTATCATTTTCTATTCATATCTTGTGGATAAAATAAGACGATATCAATTATTATATTTTTACAGTTTACTTTATGGTATTTTATGTTTAATTTTTGCTTATCTACTGGGTGATCCGGTTATAGGCATTAATAATACTGATGCTAGTCCTTATAGATTTTTTGGTTGGTTTTTTTATTTCTTTGTGGAAGGATATTCTCCTTTTGTAGTTAGTGTTTTTTGGGCATTTGCAAATTCAATCACAAGTCCGGAAGCAGCAAAAAAAAATTATGGATTAATGGTTGCAGGATCTAAGCTTGGCGGTATGACAACATGCGCTTTTGCCTGGTTTTTATTCAGTTGCTCAATTGAAAGAATTAATTTATCACCTCTAGCGAAACATCAATTATTATTAGGAATTTCTGCAATATTTTTATTATTTGTTCCATTTTTAATTTATTTGTTAATGAAGAGAGTACCTGGTAAATATTTGCATGGGTATGAAGCGGTTTATAAAGTTGAAAAGGAAAAGGCTAAAGAAAAAGTAGGTGTATTTGCGGGTTTAAAAATTATTTTAACTCAGCCCTATGTTTTAGGCATATTCAGCATAATTTTCTTTTATGAAGCGATTCATGCAGTTTTAAGTTATCAAAGGTTGGTTTTTGCAAGGGATGCGGCTCAAGATATTTCTGAATTGAGTTGTATTTTATTCCAGCAAATATTTATGGTTCATTTCTTCGGTTTTCTTTTATCATTTTTAGGCACAAACGCATTGTTGCGAAAATTTGGTGAAAGAAAATGTTTATTGATGGTACCCATAATTGTTGGCGGATTATTATTATTTTTTGTTCTAAATAAGTCATTGAATGTTCTTGTGGCAGTATTTATTTTGTTAAGATCTTTAAATTATGGCTTAAGTTATCCTTTAAGAGAAAGCTTGTATATTCCAACTGTTAAAGATATTAAGTTTAAATCTAAATCCTGGATTGATGCTTTCGGTTCTAAATTTGCTAAATCTTTTGGATCAGGATTTAATATAATTTCTACCCATGTTTTTAATAGTTTTGGTCTTTCAGCTTTTATGATGGCACAATCAGTATTTTTTAGTTTTATAGTGTTTTCATGGATAATAGCGGCTTATCTTTTAGGTAAAAGATATCAGAAATCCATTGCCAATAATGAAGTTATAGGTTTAACTTAATTATTTTAGAATTGAATTTTTTTAGATTTAAGATAAACTTTTTAATAGTTAATTTGTTTAAAATCTTACTTCTTTTAATTAGGGTGGCTGATGATTTTGATCAAGCCCAAGAAGTAAAAGTTGTAACCCTGAAAGGATATAATCATGATCGATTTGAAAGAGTTAATTAAAGCTGGTGTTTATTTCGGACATCAAAAAACCAGATGGAACCCTAAAATGGCTCCATACATTTGGGGACATAGAAGCGGAATTCATTTAATTGACGTATCAAAGACTGCAAATAATCTAGAAAAAGCTGCTCAATTTTTAAAAACAGTTGCTGAACAAAGAAAACCAATTTTATGGGTAGGTACTAAACAAGCTGCGCAGCAAATAATTGGTGATATTGCTAAAAAATTAGATATGCCATACATCAATCATCGTTGGGTTGGTGGAATGTTAACTAATTATCCACAAGTAAAAAAATCTGTTACGAAATTACTTCATTATGAAGATATTTTGGCAAAATCAGAAGATTATAATTATACAAAAAAAGAATTAAATCATTTATTAAAATTAAGTGAAAAGCTTAAAAAAAATGTAGGCGGGATTCGTAAATTATCTTGGCCAATTGGAGCAATTGTTGTAGTGGATGTTAAAAAAGAAGATACTGCAGTAAAAGAAGCTGCGCAATCAGGAATTCCGATTGTTGCGTTAGTAGATACGAATGCTGATCCATCTGCAATTAACTTCGTAATTCCTGCTAATGATGATTCTCCAAAAAGTATTAAATTAATTTTAGAATATCTTGAAAAAGCAGTGCAAGAAGGTAAAGATAAGGCAGCACAGCTTAAAATTAAAGCTGATGAAGAAGCAGCAATGGCTCATGAAGTTGCTAAAGAAGAAGTTCCTGGAATGTTAGCTCTTGAAGCTGATGAAGAAACTGAAAATTGGGATAAAGCAAAAAAATCTAAGCCAGTTGCTTCCAAAAAACCTACGACAGATAAATCTAAATTGAAATCAAAAGAATAGTTTCTCAGGAGAGATGTCTGAGAGGCCGAAGGAGCACGATTGGAAATCGTGTATGTTCCGAAAGGGGCATCGAGGGTTCGAATCCCTCTCTCTCCGCCAGTCTTCGCTTATCCGGGCCTTCCGGCTCGGCAAGCTACGCCTGGCAGGCCATTCTTCGCCAGAGAAGAAATTAGATTTTTTTTGAAATTGTATAAAGACTGCCTGTGCGCCATAACTTTAGCGACGGCGTATCCGCCGAAGCTTCTTTGCATGAATAATTGAGTTTCAAAAGAAAAAGCGAAGGCGGGACTAGTCAAAGGTGATTTTAAAAATTGGGAAATTTGTAAGATAAGTGTTATCAAATTTGTCAGATCCGAGAGGAAGCAGCAAGGGTAATTTCTTACTGTACAAATTTTCCTTTATGTTTCTTATGATATAATACAATAAAAACAGATAATAAATTCAAAAAATGAATACAGATCTTAATTCTAATTTAAATTTAGCTCGTAAATGGAGATCAAAAAATTTTGACCAAATCATTGGTCAGGAATTATGTGTTCGTATTTTAAGAAACGCACTATATTTAAATTCATTTTTTCCAGTTTATATTTTTTCCGGCCAACGTGGTTGTGGCAAAACATCAACTGCAAGAATTTTTTCCGCTGCAATAAATTGTGAACAATTAAGTAATTTTCAAAAAAATCCAAAAGAAATATCTATTCCTTGTCTGCAATGTCATTCTTGCATTTCTATGAAAGATGGAAAACATCCTGATTTTATTGAAATTGATGCAGCATCACACACTGGTGTTGATAATGTAAGAAATATTATTGAAGCATCATCGTTATTGCCTTTGATTGGTAGAAAGAAAATTTATTTAATAGATGAAGCTCATATGTTAAGTAAAGCTGCATTTAATGCTTTTTTAAAGATTTTAGAAGAGCCGCCGGCATCTGTTTTATTTATTTTAGCTACAACTGATGTAAATAAAATTATTGATACTGTTAAATCAAGATCTTTCCAGTTATTTTTTATTTCAGTTTCTGAAAATAATTTAGTAAATCATTTAGAAAATATATGTAAGCAGGAATCAATAGAATATGAAATTGAAGGCTTAAAAATAATCATTCGTGAATCAGAAGGTTCTGTTCGTGATGCAATAAATTTATTAGAGCAGGTTAGATTTTCTGCAAAGAGTGTTAATAAAGAAGCAGTTTTAGATGTTTTGGGATATTTGAGTGATGATAATTTATTAATTATTTTTGAATTTTTAATTAATAAAAAAAATGAATCTGAAGTGTTTTTAAAATTTTTAAATGATATTAATTTTTATTCTTATTCACCTGAATATATTTGGAATAATTTATTGGAATTATTTTCTTTATCAATCAAAATTAAAAATCGTGTTTTGACAAATTCATTTAGCAATCAAAAAAAATTAAGTGAAATTTTATCCAAAAAATCTTTAACAGAAATTTTACAGGTAATGGATCAGTTCTTTAAAAATGAATTTTTATTTTCTAAAAGTTTAAACAAACATATATTCTTAGAATTATTATTCTTACGGATAATTCATTCAGGTGATATTCAAATTAAAAATCAAAAAAACAGTGAAATTTTAGAATCTCCAAAAATTAATTTTAGCAATGAACAAAAAAATGATGAACCAAAAATCAATGATAATTGGAATAAATTTTTGGATGAGATTAAAAAATTAGATGAGCCATTACTTAATTCAATTTTTTCGCAGGCAAAGTTTGCAAAATTAGCTGATTCACAAGTTACAATAGCTTTTCAGGAAAAATTAAGTTTTTTTAAGGAGTTAATTGATAACACAAGCAACATTTGGCAAACGAAATTAAAAGAAGTTTTTGGCTCAAATGCCACATTAAATATTGAATTCAATTTGCTAAATGAGCAGGAAAAAGTTGTAGAAAAAAAAATTGAGAGAGTTCAAAATAAAGTTATTTTAAATTCTAAGATAACAAAAAATAATAATACAGTTGATGTTTCAGATAAATCTAAATGGAAAATGGCAAATGAACTTTTAAAACATTTTCCAGGTACGATTCACGAAGTTCAGGAAATAAATGAATAATTTAAATAAAGTTGTTATTGTTGGTCGTACAAATGTCGGAAAATCGACATTATTTAATAGATTGTCGTCAAGTGTTAAGGCATTAACATTTGATTTAGCTGGAGTTACAAGAGATTTTATAAAAGATGTTGTTACATGGAATAATGTTACTTTTGAATTGATTGACAGTGGCGGACTAATTTTAAAGAAAACTCAGGATGAAATAACTGACAAAATTAAAAATATTGGCTTTTCATTAATCAATGATGCTGATTTAGTTTTATTTGTGTGTGATGGTACTGTTGGAATTTTGCCTGAAGAAAAAGAAATAGCAAAAATATTACATCAGCAAAATAAAAATGTAATTATTGTTGTAAATAAGATGGATTCAAAAAATTCTAAAGATTATTTGTATGAATTTGAACAATTCGGTTTTAAAAATGTTATTCAAGTATCTGCTGAGCATGGATTAAACGTAGGTGATTTACTTGACCAAATCGTAAATGATTTATTAAAAATTGGAGTTAAAGGTAAGCAAGAAGAAGAACCTTTATTTAAAGTTGTTTTAATTGGTAAACCGAATGTAGGAAAATCTTCTTTATTAAATTTATTATTAAAAAATGAAAGATCAATTGTTTCTCCTATTGCTGGAACTACGCGTGAAGCTGTAAGTGAAAATGTAAAATTCTACAAAGAAACAATTCAATTGACTGATACTGCAGGAATCAGACGAAAAAAAGCTGTAACGGAAGATATTGAAAATTTAATGGTCAAAAGTTCTCTCGAAGCAATAAAAAATTCTGATATTATTGTTTTACTCGTTGACATTTCAGAGGCTCAGCTGTCTGACCAGGAACTAAAATTAGCATTTTATGTTTTTGAATTAGGAAAAGCATTAATTCTTTTATTTAATAAATCTGATTTATTAACAGAACAAAATAAAAAAGATTTAGAACATAATTTAAGTAAATATGATTTTCTCATTAATAAATTAGAAATATTACACATTTCTTGTAAAACAGAGAAAAATATTGGCAAAATTTTGCCTTTAGTTGATGAAGTATGGAAAAAGCATTCTCAAAAATTTTCTGATATTGAAATAACATCATTATTTAAATTTGCACTACAGAGAACACCTCTATTTTATAGAACTTTGCCTTTAATGCTTTTTTCTGCAAAACAAATTAAAAGTGACCCTATAACAATTTTACTTACAGTAAATGAACCAAAATGGTTTGGCGAAAGCCAAAAATCTTTTTTTGAAAATATTTTGCGTAAGGAATATGATTTAAAAGGAGTACCTATTTTATTTGTGTTTAAAAAAAGAAATGAACGATAAAAGGAGAGAGAGATGGCAACAATAATAGATAAAACTATTTATGTACGCGGTATTGAAGAACATGAAGCAGAAAAATTATCGCATTCTATAAGAAATTATATTAATGAAAATTTTGGTGAGATTGACCATTTATTAGAATTTGTACCAAACCCGGTTTATATAAATATTACAATTGACGTGTTAAGACCACATCCACATCATGGAGTTGATTTAAGAATTCATGGTGCTCACTTTGAAATTATTGTTAAAAAAGATGGACCCGAATTATATAAAGTGATTGATGGTGTTTTTGACATTGCCAAAAATAAATTAATTGAAAACAAAAGAAAGCACGTTGATCAAAAAAGAAAGAATAAGAAATTTGAACAAGATTAAAATTAAACAAAACTTTTTACAAATTATTTTATCTTTAATTTTTGTTTATTTAATTTTTTATGTTTCAGGATATTTTACTATTTTTAAAAATGATGATTTCTATAAAAAAGAATTCGAAAAATATAAAATATTCCAACAATTTCCCAAAGATGACATTTTTAAAATTAATGAAGAAGTTATAACTTATTTAAATCCTGGGAACTATCATAATTCTTTAAATACTAATTTTTTTAATAAAAATGAAAAAGATCATTTAGAAGATGTAAAATATGTTTTTCTTTTTTTAAAAAATCTATATGTTAATTTTTTCTTTTTATTGCTTTTTTTTCAGTTTTTTTTATTAAAAGAAAATTTTATATATAAATATTTAAAATCTATTTTTTATGGATCAATAATTTCTTTAAGTATAATTTTTGTATTATTTATTGGAATTTTTCTTAATTTTGATTATTTATTTTCCGGCATGCATCATATTTTTTTTGAGCCAGGAACTTGGACTTTTGATCCATCAGAAAGTAATATGATAAATCTTTATCCAATAGAATTTTTTATGGATTTCGGACTTGAAATTGGAAAAAAAATAATTGTAGTTTCTTTGTTTTTATTTTTTATCTCATTATTTGCGATTAAGGTGTTAAAGAGAAAATAAAAGTCTTTATGAAACTTTTATATTTTTGCGCCATTTGCTACTAATATTTTTTCAATTTCTTCGTAAGCACCCTTTGGATAAGATGTTTTTATTAATCTCTTTACTAAAATCAGTGGTTTTTCTCCAAATTTATCTGGATTATTAATTATTGCTTCAATAATTTCTTTTTTGCCTATTTTTTTTAAACTTTCAAAAATAGCGTTGACAATTGCAGGGTTTCCACCGGTTATAGCTAATGAAAGAATGTTGTAGCCCGAGCTATCAGTATTTATCATATCAAGATATTTAATAGAATTTTCAATTATTTCTTGTACCTTTTGGACATTTTCTTGTCTTATTGCATTTATTAATCTAGGTCTTGTTTCTTTAGTTAATTTGACCTTATTTTGAATAGATGCAGTTAGAGCCTCTAGCTCCTGTAATCTCATTTCATTTTCAAACTCTTGCACTTCCGGTAGTTTCTCATTCATCAGATCCCAAAGCCAATTTCTAAAAGAAGAAAATATGTCTTCCTTTGGCATTTCTTCTGGTGCACTATAAAAACCTTCGACTTCGGGTCCAGAACCTGAAGGCCCTTGCAATGAAATTATTTCGCAAAATATTAAGAAAAATAATATAAAATAAAATTTCATATAAAAATCCTTTAATAAATATTACACATAGCTTATTAATTCTAATTGTAAATAAATATATTAATAAAAGCAAGATTTTGATATAAATTAAGAAATGAACCTGCAAAGCTACTTAGATAAAATTTCTTTTAATTCTTCAACAACTTGTTCTTTAGGTAAATCATACAATTCACCTTGCCATTTTTTATATAATTGTTGAGTCGTTGGATTAATTATTAAAATTGTTGGAACACCAATAATTTCATATTTTTGTTTCAAGCTAATGTAAGGTTCAGAATTTGTATCTGTTGCATCAACTTTTAACAATACAAATTCATTTAATATTACTTTAATTTTTTCATCATTAAAAACATATTTATCTATTGCTTTGCATAATGTGCAATAAGATGCACCGATATCAATCAATAATTTTTTATTTTCTTTTTTTGCCTGTTCAGTTGCTTTGTCAAAATCATGGTTCCAGATATCTTCTTCAACTAATTTTGCGGGGAAAAAATATTCCTGTGATGCTTTTACAAAAATGAAAATCGAACTGATTATAAATAAAATTCCTAAAATATTTTTTAAGAATTTCCAGAATTTTGTATCATGAATTTTAATATCTTTAAAATAATAAATGCCTGATGCAAAGAGGAAAATGGAAATCAGATAAAGTAATATTGAGTATGGCAAAATATTTTTTAAATAATAAAATACCATGGCAAAAAGCATAAAACCAAAAAGTTTTTTAATTCCAACCATCCATGTTCCAGCTTGAGGCAATAAATTAATTGAACTAGAAAATGTTCCAATAATTAATAAAGGAACACTTAATCCGATACCAAAAGAAAATAAAAGAACAAAGCCCAGGAGTTTGTTTGCCAAAGTTGCAACAATAGTAAGAAGAAGCGCTAATCCCGGAGAAAGACAAGGTGATGCAATACTTCCACTCATCGCACCAAATATAAATGCAGAAAGTATAGAACCTTTATGATTTATATTTTTTGGATTTTTTAAGAAATTTGGAACATACATCTCATAGAAACCAAACATTGATAAAGCTAAATAAATTAAAATAATTGAAATAAAAATTACAAAAATTGGATTTGCTAAAATTTGACCGAATAAATGTCCTGTTAAGGCTGCAGTAAGACCAAATAAAGCAAATGTTGTTGCGATTCCAGTTGCATAAGATAACGAAAGTAAAAAATTATAAAGTAATGATTTGCTGCCTTGCATTTGCAAGATTCCAACAGTAATCGGAATAATTGGATAAATGCATGGCGTTAAGCTCATTAAAATTCCCAAAATAAAAACTAAAAAAATGCGAAGCCATATTGAATTGTTATGTTTTATTATATTTTGTGTGTACGCAGAAAATTTTTGAATGTAATCCCAAAATGATTTTTTTTCTTCTTTTTTAGCATTAGCTGGAACTTTACTGTCACTGTTTTTAGTTTCACTGTTAAAATTTTCTTGAAGCGAAAATTCATTTGAATCATTTTTTAAATTTATTGGAAAAATTAATAATTGATTAATTCTGTCTGTATTTCTTAGATAATTTAAAAATAAATTAAATCTAGTATCTGAAGATTTTGGATTTTTATTTATTACAACTTTAAGATCAAAATTTTTATTAAATGCATTTACATCATATTTTAAGTCTAAATCATAAATTTTTGTTGGTTCATTGCTTGTATTCCATGATTTAATTTCAAAATTTGAGTTATCTGTTGATAAATTTATGGAGTTTGCATAGAGGATTTCATCTTGTTTTAATTTAAATTCAATATTTACATTAATTATATTAGTTGATGTATTTATTGAATACGATATTTTGTTTTCCTGAGAATTGGAATTTAAAGAAAAATAAAAAGAAAATAAAATTAATTTAATAATATTTTTCATTTGATCCTTTGAATAATTTGCTTCAATAAATAGTGAAGTGAAAGATTATGAAATTATAATTTAATTATTATAAAGTTTCTATGAATTAAGGAAATATAAGTTTTTAATAAAATTATTTTTTGATCATTATTCAGTTTTTTTTTTAAATCTTTTCCAAATAAATAATAATCAACGGTTAAATCACTTAGTTCTTTAGGTAAATTTGTACTTTCGAATGTAAATTGATTTAATAAAATTAATTTGTCTCGTAAATAATTCGTTATTGCGTCCTTATGAAATTGTTGAGAAATTGAAAACGGTGTATTTCCGATTTCATCTTCAGCAAAAACATTAGCATGATTATTTACTAAGAGTCTAACCATCTCTAAATTTTCTTTTGATGCCCACATTAAAGCAGTCCAACCAAAATTATCAACAGCTTCTAAATTAATGTTTTGAGTCAATAAATATGCTACGACATTTAATCTTCCACCTTTAACTGCCAGAATTAAAGGCGTGTAACCATCTTTGTCCTTCGGTTCCATAACCGCATTCATTTCTTCAATTAAAATTTTAATTAAAGGTAAATTTCCTCTAAATGCAGCCCAACCTAATAAGGTTCTTTTTTGCCAGGGATCTATGTAATCAACATTTCTTACGATTGCAATAAAATCCAATACTTTTTTGTTTTCAAATTTCTCTATTGCTTTTAAAGCTTCGCGAATATTAGCAGATTGAATTTTTGTTATGTGGAAAATAAAAGAAATAATTATTGTATATAAAATCTTTTTTAAATTCATAATTTTCTTTCATTTAATGAATTTATTGAAATATTACTGCAGAAAAATCTAAAAATGAAATATATTTAAATTTAATTATTTACGAAAAAAAATATGTATAAAAAAATATCAAAAAAAATAGAAATAAAATTAAAAAAAATATTAAATAAATATCCCTTAGTACAAAAAATTGTTTCTGAAATTAATGGTAGTGGGGGCAAAGCATTATTGGTGGGTGGTGCTGTAAGAGATTTGCTTTTAAATTTAGAAGTTAAAGATTTAGATATTGAAATTCATGGCTTGCGCCAAAAAAAATTAGAACAAATTTTAAAATCTTTTGGCTCCATCAGTTTAGTGGGCAAAAGTTTTGGTGTTTTTAGATTGCACGGTTTGGATATTGATTGGTCTTTACCAAGAAAAGATAGCAAGGGAAGAAAGCCAACGGTAAAGATTGACCCTTTTATGTCAATTAAAGAAGCTTTCAGACGAAGAGATTTAACAATTAATTCTATGGCAATTGATTTAAATTCATTTGAATTAGTAGACCCTTTTAATGGTGCAAAAGATTTAAAAAATAAAATTTTGCGAGCGACAGACAAAAAATTATTTATTGAAGACCCCCTTAGATTTTACAGGGTAATGCAATTTATCGGTAGGTTTGACATGTATCCTGATAAGCAATTAAATAAAATTTGCCAACAAATGGATATAAAACATATTTCACGCGAAAGAATTGAAGAAGAATTTAAAAAATTATTTTTAAAATCAAAAAAACCTTCAATTGGTATTGAATGGTTACACCAAATTAAAAGACTAAAAGAAATTTTGCCGGAACTTTATGACACAATCGGAATTCCACAAAACCCAAAATGGCATCCGGAAGGTGATGTCTACGAGCATACAAAACAAGCTTTAGATGCGGCTGCTACCTTTAAATACAATTCTAATGATGAAAAATTAATTTTAATGTGGTCAGCTTTGTGCCACGATCTTGGAAAAGCTGCAACAACTAAATTTGTTGATGGAAGATTTATAAGTCACGAACATGAAGTTGTTGGTGAGAAATTAGCAAAAAAATTATTAAAACGAATTACAAATAATATAAATTTAATTGAAACAGTTTGTAAATTGGTCAGATGGCATATGCAACCAGGACAATTAGTTGAAAATGCAAAACCATCTGCATACAAGAGATTGGCTCTTAAACTTTACCCAAATACAAATTTACAAATGCTTTCTAAATTATTTTTGGCAGACAGATTGGGTAGAAACCCGAAAAAAGGTAAACCACTAAAAAAGAAAATGCCGGAATGCGAAAGATTTGAAAAAGAAATTAATGAATTAGATCTTTCAACTTCAATTGAAAAACCAATAATTCAAGGCAAAGATTTGCTGGATAAAATTCAACCCGGACCACTTTTGGGCAAACTTGTTAAATTTGCATATGAAATTCAAATTGAAGAAGGTATAAAAAATAAAACAGAATTAAAAAAAAGAGTTTTAGAATCTTTAAGATGATTTTTAAAATTATTTTTAAAAATCATCTTAACTAATTAAATAAAAAGGGCATTGCAAAACAATCAATGCCCTAAAAATCTCTCGCTCCAGCTTCTTTTAATAAATTAGCTATATGATGACCTCCTGCTGCCCCTTTGGCAATTTTTAATGCACTATCTCCCCACATATTCACTATATTAAGGTTAGCTCCTACTGCTATTAATATCTTCACAATTTCAATATAATTTTTTTGTGCAGCAATAATCAATGGCGTTGCATATGAAAATGCGCTATTGGATTTTACATTAACATCTGCGCCCAATTGAACCAATTCCAGAAATTCGTTTGTTATTTCATTTTCAGATTTTTGTAATCGATTATAATCATTTGTTATTGCTTTAATCAAAGCATTATTTAAATTCTTTTGAACATCCTCAATTGCTTTTAAAATTGTTCTTTGTAATGCTCCAAAGAAAAGTTTTTCTACCAATCCCATTTTTGATTTATCTTTAACAAGCCTTGCAGCAAATTTTTTAATTAGAACATTCAATAATAATGGAATATCCATATAATTTGCTGCATTTATAAGTTCAATTAATTCTTCATCAGAAAGTTTGTTTATCAAGTCACTTAGACTTTTATCAATCTGTTCTTCATTTTGGCCATAAATATTATTTATGTTTCCAGCTATAAAACCTAATTCACGACTAGCAACTCCTAGAATCGGTACTTCTGTCGCACTTGCATCAGCTTCAAGAGATGTTCGTACTAAACCTGAAAGTGCCACAATCTTTTCTTTATCAACAGTAAATTCTTTCTTATCTTTATCTTTACTTGATAACTTAATTTCCATTGATTTAATTGAAACAAATTGAATTAAACCAATAAAAATTACAAATTTTTTTAATGATTTTAAATTTAGAAACATAACGCTCCTTTTTAAAAAATACGACTAAATAACTATAATTCAGCATTTATATTCTAATAGTAACAAAGAAAATGTGAAGAACTCAAGAATTTGATGGATTTCTGATAAAAAGTATGAAAATAGGTTTTATTTACCCCTGAATTTATTTAACTCTTCTGAGTCTTCTTTTGAAATTAATTGAACAAGTGTATCAAAACTCATTTTTTCTCTTAAAGCGGCATTATCATTCTTGTTGCCTTTAAAGAAGAAATTAATTATTGCATTTACAAATTCATTATCAACATATTTCTGTGTTTGATAATCATATTTTAAAGATGGTTTTTTGAGCTCAAAACCTTTTGAAATTTCATTTGAATAAACATGGCCATCTTTTATAAATATTACTTTAATTGAATCTTCTTTTAATCTTACAAGGACATTGCGTAATGTTACTTTTTTATCAACATCACCTTCTACTGGAAATCTATCATTCATCAAGCTTAATTCATCAAAATAAAAATATTTTTCAAAAACTGGTTTTGTGCCTCCGATGAAAGATTTAATAAATTGCTCAAATGTAAAATTTAAATTAACTTTTTTGAATTTATGTAAATTTACTCCAGGCAACATTGAAACCATTGTAGGAATTTTATCAGGCGCCGAATTAATATTAATTTCAAGGTTAATTTCTGGAGGATAAATTAAAAGACCTCTGATATTATTAAAATCAAAATTTTGAGCTCTTTGCAGTTGAATTTTATATAATGCATCAGATAAAACTATTAAATTTTTAGTTACCGGAACTGCAACAAATCTTTCTGTTCCGGGAAGCATAACTGAAGGCGTACTTAATATTCCATTAGGATCTTCTTTAGATATAATAAAAGATACCGGTTTTAAAATTTCACTTAATTCTTCAGTTTTATATTTTATTACTCCTCCAGTTCCAAATTTTCTTAAGTTTTCAAACATTTTTACAAAATTGTAATCATTTTCTGATAATGGTTTATTATCTACACAATTATGTATAGAATTATAATTCGTTGCATATGTCACCTGACTGGTAATGGATCCAACAGCTACCGTGAAATTTGGTAGTTTGGTTAGAGGTTTTAAAACGCCAAAAAGCATTATACTTGGAAGATATGGTAAAATTAGATTATAATCCCCAGCAAAACAGCTTGTTTGATATAAGAAATTTAATTGAATATTATTAACTAAAAAATTTAAAAATTTCAAATAATCCGGAAAATTTAAACCAACAATTTGTGCATCGTAAAGATCAAATTGTTCAAAAAATTTTACATCCTTATTTAAGTTTGTTAGTAGCTTAGGGAAAAGACCATGTCCAATGACGAGCATATTCCAAAGACCTTTATCTTGCATGAAAATTTGTTTAAAGGATTCTATATCAAACCAGTTATATAAAGGTAAATTTAAAACCATTTCAAGAAGTCTTTTTTTCTCCTGAGGTGAATTAACTTTCATGGTAAATTGATCAAATGATAATTTTTCTAAATTTTTGAACTCAAATGGAATATTTGTTTTTGTTAAATCTTTTGGAATAAGTACATAAAAATCGCCTTTTTTTGTTTTATAAAGATCATAAAATTCATCTTTAAAATATTTTAAAATTCTTGCAATAGAATCTTCAGGTCCAACACCTGCTGGATTCCGTCTAAATTGAAGATCAATAAAAGTTCTAAAAAGATTGCTGGTAACTATTAAAGAGAATTTTCTTTGGCAAAATGGTAAATACATATCAAGAGTTACTGCAAGATCTGTATTTTTTGCCATTACTTCTGAAGTATCAAAAAATATTCCAACATCGTAAAATTCCGATTTAGATGTTGATCCTAAGAAAAATAAGAAAAAGATAAACAATTTAAATACATACTTTTTCATAAAAAAATCTTAATTAAATGTTATTCTTTTGCTCCAGCTTTTTTTAATAAACTAATAATTTCATCTTTTCCGGTTATTGTTGCATAATCTAATGCTGTTTTTCCATTTTTGGTGTTTCTAGCGTTTACGTTAATGCCTTCTGTATTTAACAATAATTCTACTAATGCTTTTTTTCCTCTGCGAACTGCTTGCATTAATGGAGTATCTTTAAAATATTCATCACCAACTTCATTAACATTTGCGCCATGTTCAAGTAATATTTTAATATCGGAAAATTCAAACGAATTATCTATCGCAAAAAATAAAGGTGTTTGTCCGACATTATTTCTTATGTTTACATCGGCTTTATTGGTTAAAAGAATTCTAACAAAAGCATCTTTATGGGCTTGATCTCCTAACATTCTTAACGCCCTGAACAATGCTGTTTCTCCATTTGCATCTTTGGCATTAACATTAGCGCCTCTTTCTAATAGTAATCTTAATGTTCCTGGATAAGCTTCATATGCTGCCGCAACTATTAATGGAGTTTGCATATGTTCATCTCTTGCATTTACATCTGCTCCACTATTAATTAAGCGCTCAACTTCAATTTTTCCTTTTTCTGAATTAACTCCCATAACCCATTTAAATAATTGTTCATTCAATTCATTCTGACGTTTTGTTATAGCTTGTAAAATTCGATTCTTTGGACCTGCTCCAAATATTTCTAATAACCTCATT
>Ga0207014_1075_pt1 | contig 19913 bp, 20 predicted proteins | sample Alteio_BWMinCont_56_FD_153495 | JGI IMG/M metagenome (GOLD analysis project Ga0207014, IMG submission 153495) | Enriched cells from forest soil in Barre Woods Harvard Forest LTER site, Petersham, Massachusetts, United States -... | ecosystem: Environmental > Terrestrial > Soil > Temperate forest >...
AAACCCGAATGTACTGTTGAGGATAAAGCGCCACAGTGAAGTGAATGTGACATTGGGATTGAGTTGCAATACGCCGTGAATGGTATTTAAGGGTTCGGAGAGGTTGGTCAGCACATTGCTTATGCCGCGCCGGGCAAACGATGGCAGTTCATGATAGACCGAAGCCACCGACTTGGCCACGTTGCGGTCGAAAAAGAGGTTGAAATCAAAAATAGGCCGGTTGAGGTCTTCCCATGGGTCATTGTTGGTAGCGGGTGCTAACGGCTGATCGGCTGCATGTGCAGTGGGCATGGCTGCAAGTATGCAGAGAATAAAGCAGGTCGAAAGCAATCGTTTCACAGCATCTCCTCAAAGGTTATGGAAGATTGAGACAACCGGTGACAGAGAAAGCTGAAGCGAATCTTAAGCAGTAATTTTATTGACCACCCTTCAGCTTCTCTTAAGTTTGAGATACAGGATGAGTGCCAGACCAAATTTATGGGGGATAGTGTGCAAAACGCCAGAACATTGGTTAGGGTGCTCCGGTCGAAGATATTGGCTGGTGTCATGGCAATCTGCGCGATCATCGTCGGTGGAAGTGCTGCGACTGCCTCTCCGCAACGATATACCTATCAGGTCTATGAATCTCGTTATGGCGCGATTGGCACTTACAGCAACACCATCGAGAAAAGCGACAAGGCGACGACGATAGCCACAGAGGCACATATCAGCGTTTCCTTTCTCGGGTTCACATTTTATAGTCAAGACGTTTCCCGCACTGAGCGCCGGGTTGGTGATCGTCTTGTCTACTTCCACGGGATTACAACGGAGAACGGTAAGCCCTTTGAAGTGGATGGCAGAGCGGAAGGAAACCATTTCATTATTATCTCCCCAAATGGAAGAGTTATTGCACCAAAAATGATCCGGTCAGCCAACCCGTGGTCTATGAACGCACCAGGTGGTGATATGCTTTTCATGCCGGATTCGGGTCTCGTAACGAAAGCGAATAGCAACGGAGGCGAAGAAACGTCGATCATGGTTGATGGCGCTGTAAGACAGGTGCGGCAGTATCAAATCGATGCAGGAGAGGAGCAATACAAAGTCTGGATGGACGATGGCGGAATACCTGTAAAGTTTAACATTCAAGATAAGGACAGCAATGTCACATTTACACTCATCTCCTTACAGTGAGATGGCTATGACGGATTTCTGGCGATTGTTATGGGCGCAATAGCAACACACGCTATAGCGGATGCCCAAGCAGCAACACTAGTAGAGACTGGATCAGACGGTTTTTAGTAATAGAATATTGGCGTAAACTACGCCTTGATACTCACCGGGGGTGTGATGTTTACGGCACCACCACCGCTGCCGTCACTGTCGCCATCGCTATCACCACCTGCCGGTTTCGCAGCAGCTGGCGCGGCATTTTGCGCAGCGGGCTTCGGCGTATTCTGTGCCTGTCCGGCAACCGGAATGGCCGGGGAGAGCAAGCTGGAAATGGAACTGACACTCATAAAAACCTCCTACATGGATTGTTCAATGCGTATGGTTGAGACAATCAACCGGACCGTAACATTTATACCCCACCAACCTTAAGCGAGCCTTAAGGGCTACTTATTTTTTGAGATACCGGCCACATTCTCATTAACACACTGTCTTTTCTTATGAAATGATGGTAAAGCGCTGCCATTGCATGGGGGATAATCACCGCTGCCAGCATGTAACCCAAATAGCCATGCGCTTCTTCCAACAGCTTGCCAAACGCACGATCTTTATCTACCCAATCCGGTAACTGCATTATACCAAGAAACACGACAGGCCTGCCGAGTGCTGAAGTTGTCGCCCAGCCAGTCAGGGGCATAGCCAGCAAAAATCCATAAAGCAGGTAATGCACAGTGACAGCCGCAATCTTCTCCCAGCGCGGCATGAATTCCGGCAATGGCGGCGGTGCATTATAAAAACGCCATGCCAGACGCGCTATTGCCAGCGCCAGAATAATAATCCCCAGAGATTTGTGTGTACCCAACCATACAGGCTTCCATTCCTTGGGAATAATATCCATGCTCCAGCCAAGGCCGAGCATGATGATGATCAACACAGCCATCAGCCAGTGCAGGAGGCAGCTTACGGTTCCGTAGTGTTTGCGATCATTACGTAATGACATATGGAGTCGACATCAAAATTCGTATTCCAGGTTGAGCTTAACGGTTACGTCATGCGCACTCGACGATACGCCGAATAATACGCCGGTATCGTATGTCACATCGCCGAAATGCCCCTGCATGACCGGTCCAACTACGTTATCCTGCCGGTTAAAATCATCGTCACGGTTAAGTTTACCAAGATTGGAATAATATTCGATGCCCGGCTCGAACATATCGTTGACATGGTATTTCGTCCGCCAGGAGAAACCACTATCTACGCCTGAAACGGGATGGGGGCCGAAATTGTGGCTGAGTGAAAGGTTGGTGGTATTGATAAAATCGCCGAAGCGTTTTTCAAGGAGCAGTTGGGTTTCAGCGTTATTAGGCACATCAGCGTGTACGGATTTCTCAAACTCCAGATACAGGCCGACATCGAGCCAATATTCGCCCGGCTTGAATGGGACGAGGATATTTTCCCATTTGATCGTGGTAAGTCGCGTGGAAGTGGCGGATGCTTTCTCGATTTCGCCGCTAACTTCCGTTGACCAAAAAGATGTAACGCCGTATTCGATGCCGTACACTTGGCTCATATAATGATCGAGATTTTTGTGGTTGTCGCTGCTGTAGTTCAGATTGGCTTCCGCAGAGACTTCGCCTTCAGCGACCTGCGGCGAATATATTTTATAATAATCGGCATAAGCATTTGCTGCTGAGAGGGCATAAAGAACGATATATAACGCGTGACGGAATAACTTCATGGAGGCTGCCTAAAAAAATTCTGCCCATTTGCGCAGGTAGAGTGAGCATAAGACTCATGAAGGAGATTTAGAAGTGATATTTGTGGCAGTCGGAAACTGTAAAATAGATTCCAACCCCCGGCCTGTACTCTTATTGCGAAGGATAAGCGTCGCGCCCATAATGTCGGCGGCGCGCTTGACTATGGTGAGTCCTAAGCCAGCGCCGGGTTGCTGATGGCGGAATACGCGGTAAAAGCGTTCCGTCACATGCGGCAATTTATCTTCGGGGATGCCCGGCCCGGTATCGCTGACGCAAAGAATGGCAGTATTGCCTTCCGCCGATACGCTCACCGTGACCTCGCCATGCGCGGGCGTGTATTTAATCGCGTTGTCGATCAGATTGGATAAAATAATCGTCAGCAACTCTTTATTGCCGTGAATAAAAATGGGCGTCTTTTGCTCAAAGCTGAGCGCCACCTGTTTCTGCTCGGCCAGCGGCAGCCGTTCTTGCACAATTTCCTGCGCGATGTCGCTTAAGGACAGAGTTTCAGTCGGTATGTCGGTATGTTCCAACCGGGCCAGCGTTAGCAATTGGTCAACCATGTTGGTAGCGCGGTCGGCGGCTTGCACCTGTGCTTCCAAAATCATCCGCCGCTGCACATCGTCGGTTGCTTTCAGTGCCGTTTGCGCCTGCGTTTTGAAAATGGCGATTGGCGTTCTGAGTTCATGGGCGGCAAAATCGGTAAAGCGCTGCTCTTTTTTTAGCGCATAATCAAGATTGGCCAGCAGCCCGTTGATGGAATCGATCAGTGGCGTAATTTCCGTAAGTGAATGACAGGTTGGCAACGGCGTCAAATCCAAAGCTGACCGCCGCTTCACTGCATCCGAAACAGCTAACAATGGCTTCAAGCCCGCGCGCAGACCAACCCAAACTACGATCAGCACAATTGGCAACAATAAAATGAGTGGAGAAAAAATGGTAGTCAGCACTTTCGTTATAAGCAATGTCCTGACTTTTGATTTCTGCGCCACTTCGAGCGTATAGCCGCTCTTTGCATCCGGCAGGACATAGAAACGCCATTCTTTGCCCTCAATCTCCTGATCGGAAAATCCAGCGATAACGTGTTCTTCCCCGAAATTAGCGGCCTTTCGGGAATAGAATAACAGCTTACTGCCTTTCCAGATGCGGAAGGCAAGCTGCCTTTCATGCCTCTGGCTGGTATCATCGAAATCGCTGCCCAGCTCTATAATGTCAGGGTTTACTCTTTCGTCGTCGTCATCGGCGGTGCGATTATGCTTCGCTTCTTCCTGATCCTCGGCGCGAAGCAGGGAGAGCATGAGGCTGGCGACATGCGACAATTCGCTATCGTAAATCTCCTGTGCTTCATTATAGGCCGAGTAAAAACCAACGCCGCCGATCACCAGCAGCGCCAGCATGACCGGCAGGACAACATAGATTGTCAGGCGCGCCTTAAGCGATTTTTTCCACAATGTAACCTAGCCCCCTTATGGTTTTAATCATGTGCTCGCCTATTTTTTTTCGCAGGTGAGAGATATGAACTTCCACCGCATTGCTCTCAATCTCTATATCCCACCCATACAGCTTGTCTTCGATTTCCTGCTTGTTCATCACTTTGTCGATATTCTCCATCAGGATCGCCAATATTGCAAATTCCCTTGCCGAAAGATCAACCTGTTTGCCGTTTTTCTGAACAGTGCGGGCGGCGGGATCGAGCGTAATAATACCGTTTTTAATATTGGGCGTCGGACGGCTATTGCTACGTCTGAGCAATGCTTGCAGCCGTGCAAGCAATTCCTCCAGATCGAACGGCTTGACAAGGTAATCGTCCACACCCGCATTCAAGCCTTCTACCTTCTGCTTGGTGGTATCACGCGCGGTGAGCGCCAGCACGGGTATGTCCTTCCGACGCTTGCGTAATTCCCTGACCATTTCCAGCCCTGATTTTTCCGGCAGGTTGATGTCGAGCACCACCAGATCGTAGGGCGTGGTGTCGAGTGCCGCTTCTGCATCCTCAGCCATATTGGCTAAATCCACGGCATAACCCGCTTGCGACAGGGCGACTTTCACCGCCTGTCCCATCATCGCATCATCTTCCACCAGCAATATGCGCGTCATAGTGGCCCTACCTCACCCTTATATGTCGATGCGTTGCAGCCAAAAAAGCGGCGAATGCTAGGCAAAAAGCGCGTCGGGTAGTTATTCATACCCGCAAGATTTTTAACGACGCAGGCGCGCTTTTTTGGCGCAACCCGAAGGGACGGGCGGATTTTTGGTGGCTTACTTGTCGCGGCGCTAGTTGGTAGGAGCACTACCAACGTACACCCCGCTTCGCGCATCCACTCAAAAATCCGCGACGTCGCATGCGATATATAAGGGTGAGGTAGGGTCATAGTTTCTTATTCACTTTTTGCAATAACTCCCGAATTTCCTCGCGCCGCCCCTTATCGGCCAGTTCCCGGCCTGGACGCGGCGGAGCATTCAGCCCATGTTCAAGCACTGATTTTGCTTTGGCGTAATCTCCTGTTTCATACAGCAATTCGCCATAAAAGAAATTAGGATCGATGCCGTCGGGATTGATGGCAAGCGCTTTTTCGAGATATTCTTTTGCTTGCTTATTATCACCGAATCCCACCGGCCACCCAAACGCCTTATAGTAAAGCGAGCCGAGCGAGGTGTAAACCGAGCCATTTAGCGCTTGCGGGTTGATTTTTTCTGCTTCTAACAAGAGGTCACGCGCTTGTTTTTCTTCGCCGAGCGCGGTGATGCCGCCGTCGATACCAGCCTGGGTGCTGACGATAATCGCCTGCCAGATAAGTGTTTCCGCTTTGCCCGGATAGGATTGTCTAACCTGTGCGGCCTGATCGGCTAGCATGGCAATGGCTTTTTCCTGCCGCTCCTGATCCGGCGTCTGGTATTTGATAATAGCCCATTGCTGCTGCAAAGTGGCAATGGCTTCATCCATTGTAGCAGCATAGGCCGAAGGCAGCCATGTGAGTAACCCTACTGTGCAGAATACGATCAGTCGTTTCATAGGTCATTCTCCAGTTAATTTGGAGATCATCCTGCACTGTAAACTTAAGTGAAACTGAAGGAGGAAGGAAATGCGTGCTGCGTCGATTCAACACCGGACAAATCACTTTGCAGGAATTAAAGCCCGATACTTGCCTTGGCTATAAGAATCTTTTCAATTCTTCGCGAATTTGTCGGAAGGGGTGCGCACGGTTTTTGCACCAGCGGCCAACACCCCTCCGGGGGGCGGAATTGCGATTTTGGGATGGATTACCTCTGGTAAGCTATGCGTTAAGCGCATCAGGTAAGTAAGAGCCGCAATTTCATTGCAGCGTCTACATGGCGTCTACATGAAATAATCATGAAATGTAGATGCCTTTGCAAGTTATTGTTTTAAATGGTGGGCCGTGCTGGGATCGAACCAGCGACCTATTGATTAAGAGTTAGCGGCTCTTGAAATCTGTTGCGTTCCGAACCGTTCCGAATAATTATAAAAATCGTTATATTACAATGCATAATAAAATATCATTGTTCTGGACGATTCCGATTTATTCCGTTATGGTGATTGCTAGGTGATTACTAGTATGGAGGTTTTATGGCAATCGGAAAAGTCACTAGGCGGGCCGTGGATGCGCTCGGCGGCGATAAAGTAGAATATCTCTGGGACACGGAACTCAAAGGCTTTGGCGTCAAAGTTACGCCTGCCGGCGCTAAAATTTATATCGTACAGTATCGCCTGGGCGGACGGGCGACCAAGACGAAACGCTACACCATCGGCAATCATGGCGGATGGAAGCCGGAGGCGGCGCGTGAGGAAGCGGAAGAAATTATCAGGATGGTGGATAAGGGCATTGATCCACATCGCCGCAAAGTTGACCAGCAGCGCAAGCAAACTGAAACCGATTTTGAGCATGTAGTCCGCGAGTTTATTGAAAAATATGCTAAACCGCGCAATCGTTCATGGCGTGAGGTAGAGCGTTTATTTAACCATGATATTATTCCGGCGTTCAAAGGTCGTTCGCTGCTCGATATTACACGCGCAGATATAATTACCCTGCTTGATACCGTTGCAGAACGCGCACCCGTACTGGCCAATTATTTATTCGCTACCCTGCGCAAGCTATACAACTGGTCAATAGAACGCGGCATAGTTGATGTATCTCCGCTATCGGGTATGCGTACCCCTAGCATTGTAGAACCCCGTGACCGCGTTCTTACTGATTCAGAAATTAAACTGATTTGGAACGCTAGCGACCGGCTAGGCTGGCCGTTTGCCCCGTGGGCAAAGCTACTTATCTTGACCGGCCAGCGGAGTGGTGAAGTAGCGGCAATGCGCTGGTCGGATATAGACATGAAAGAGAAAATTTGGACTATTCCCGGCACGATAGCCAAGAACGGCAATACTCACGCGGTGCCGCTGTCGGGCATGGCGGTTGAATTACTGAAATTAATCCCCAAAATTACTCCGAAAGGGCTGGTATTCACCACCACCCGCACTACCCCTGTTTCCGGTTTCAGCCGGGCAAAGGAACGACTGGATAATGCGATACTCACCACTCTGCGGGAGCAAGCGATAGAGCAAAATGAAAAGCCAGAGAAGGTGAAACCGCTACCTGAATGGCGCTGGCATGATCTGCGGCGCACCGCTGCTACCGGCATGGCATCGCTGCGGTTCCCGCCGCATATTGTGGAAGCGGTGCTAAACCATAAGAGCGGTACAGTTAGCGGCGTCGCCGCCGTTTACAATCGTTTCGATTATGCCAAGGAAAAGCGCGATGCACTGGAAGCATGGTCGAACAAGGTGCAGTCCATAGTATCTGGCGGCGATGACGAAAAGATATTGATGATACGCGAAGGGGTAGCGGGATGACTGGCGACATGGCCGCCGTAGATCAACTGAAAATTGCCCCGGAAACGGAAACAACTGCGTCGGTATGGGAACATTTGCGCGAGGCTAATCGTCTATTCGTAGCGGATAAAGCCCACGGCGGACGCGCGGGCGTCATTCATGCTGTATGGACAATCTTGGAATCTTTACGCCCTATTGAATTAAGAGACGATGACGATCAGCCGCTTGTGCCTCTTGCGCCCCTAAGCAGCCTACTTCAAGCGCTACAGGCTCTTGATAATGGTAATGTCCTGCCATTGTTAGAGAAGGTAGAAGGCGGGGTAAAAGCAAGCGGTATGTATGAAAGCATGAAGGGCTATGTAGCATTTGTTGTGCGGCGTTTGAAAAAATCAAAGATGCCGGTTTCCGAAGCGCATAAAAAGGTAGCAGGACTACTCAATAAATTTGGTGTTGAAGCAGCTAGAAGCGGACGTAATAAAAGAGGGAGAAAAATATCAGCCCGCACCGTGCGTGACTGGTGCGGAGATGTCAGAGCCGATGTCAGTTGTCACGGTAGTGCTGCGCTTACCTGTAAAGAATTAGAAGAAAAATACCCATCTTCACGACACGATGATGGTAAGCATATTGACGATTTGCGCCGTGATTATTTGAATTATCTTGTAAAATTTATAACTGACCATCGCTGTCACGAAGTTAAATAAAAAGCCATCAGCACCCCGCTTCTTGGTGTCATTTTCCTGTGCTTTCCTGATTGTGCCTAACGCTTCCGCTAGGCTTATTTAGGAGCATCCAATGAGTACCAATTTACAGGAATTTGGCGAGTACCTGCGTACAGCCGACATGGAACCTTATACAGGCATTGCCAGCAGCACATGGGCAAAGCGCCGCATGACGGGAAATTCTCCGGCTTTTATAAAATGCGGCAAACTAATCCTTTACCGTCGCCGCGACGTGGATGATTGGCTGCAAAAAAATCTTCGCACCTCTACTTGTGACAGGGGGGCAGCATGAACGATTACCATTTCTACCCAGGCATTTGTAAAGATTGCCGTCAGCCAGCCCTTGTCGTGCGCACGTCGCCATTTCCGAGTTCCGCGCTATGCAGGCCATGTATGCGTGAGAGATGTTTAATCATCGAACCAGCATTTTTTGGTGAAGGCACTGAGGACGACATCAAGGAGCAAATTTTCTGGCGGCTAGTTCGAGCTACTTACGGAGTGCTTGGCAACTTACCGATCATCACGGAAGACGAGGATTTTATAGCGTTAAAGAAGTTGGCGGCCAAAATTTATAACCGATGGCGTCCTCTCGGAATCTCAGCAAAACAACAAATCGAAAACACTATAAAAAACCCCGCCAGCGCAGCAACGCGGCGGGGCATAGAGGAGTAAATAAAATGCAAAATGATGATACCACGCCACCAGCGACGGCGCAAGTTGGGCTTGTAGTTCACTGGACGCATTTTAAGAGCGTTAATTCTAAAACTCCTATGGAAGCCGCGCCGGTGGCGTGGCAACAGGCCGCAACGTGGCTAACCGATCCACAATATAGAATGCTGTTCCCCCAAAAAGAATCCGCGCCGCTTATATCATTTGCTGAGTTTGACGGGCAGCGCCGCAAGCTGAAGATTAAAAACGTCACGGCGATTGTCTTAGACTTCGATGACGGCACTCCCTTTGAAACCATCCGCCTTGCACTGGCGAGCATTGAGTTTGCCGCGTACTCAACACACAGCCACGCCCCAGAAAAGCCCAGATTCCGCGTGATAATACCATTATCCCGTCCCGTCACCGTTGCGGAGTATCAGGTCGTTTGGATGGCGATTAATGCCAAGTCCGGCGGCACAGCCGATCATGGTGCTAAAGATGCCTCGCGTATTTCCTATTGGCCGTCATGCCCGCAGGAAAATTTCGTCAACGCTTTTACCCATCATAACCGTGGCGAAATTCTTGACCCTAACGCATTGCTGGCATCACCAGCGTCGCCACCGGCGGGAGCAAAGAAGGCGGCAGGTAAACATACCTCACTTGCCAACGGCATCAGCGCAGGGCCGCCGGATATGAAACAGGGAGTAAAAAAGGGAACCCGGCATAAGGAATTGCTCCGGCGCGTTGGATCGTGCCTTGGGCCGGGCAAGATGACGGAGGAGGAAGCACTTTCTGCTTGCCTTGAATGGGGGAAGCTGTGCGATCCGGTATTGGAAGAAGATGAGATACGCCGCGCTGTTGCCGATATAGCGGAAGACGAAAGAAAAAAACCAGTGCCGCAACTTCCTTATGGGTACAGCATAAAAGAGGATGGGTTATACTGGCAGCAGATGGATAAAGAAAAGCCGTCATATCCTTTACGAGTTTCAGGCCCATTTGAGGTGGTGGCAAAAACCCGCGATGCCAACAGCGAAGCGTGGGGGGTGCTATTGCGCTGGCGGGACCCGGACAATACGCTGCATGACTGGGCGATGCCGCGCTCCATGCTGGCGGGGGATGCAACCGAGGTGCGGGAACGCCTGATGCACGGCGGGCTGCATATTGAACCCGGAAGGACGGCAAGGGAGAGGTTTGCCGCCTATCTCAGTACGGTATGTCCCGCCGACAGTGTGCGGTGCGTGGATTGCACGGGCTGGCATGGCAATGTTTTCGTGACACCGGGGAAAACCTATGGCGATACCACCGGCGAGCGTACCTGGCTGCAAAGCGCCGCGCCGGTCAGCGATTTTAAGAACGCCGGATCACTGGAAGGGTGGAAAGAACAGGTTGCCGCGCCTGCCGTCGGCAACAGCAGGCTGGCATTTGCCATGTCGGCAGCCTTCGCCGGGCCGCTGCTCAAGATAGTCAATGCCGAAAGCGGCGGGTTTCATATCACCGGCGCGTCATCTATCGGCAAAACGACTGCCCTGCATAGCGCCGTCTCCGTCTGGGGATGCGGCGTAGATACATGGCGGACGACGGACAACGCCGCCGAAAATACGGCGCGCAACGCCAACGACAGCCTGCTTACGCTTGACGAAATCGGCCAGGCCGACGCCCGCGCAGCCGATATGCTTGCCTATATGTTCTCAAATGGTCAGGGTAAGCAGAGATCGAAGCGCGACGGGACGGCGCGCAAGGTCGCGCAATGGCGCGTGATGATGCTTTCCACTGGCGAAATCGGGCTGGCGGAAAAAATCGCGGAAGTCGGCAAACGCGCCCGCGCCGGTCAGGCCGTCCGACTGATTGAGATTCCCGCCGACGCCGGTGCCGGTCACGGCATGTTTGAAAATCTGCATGGTTCCCCTAACGGTGCTGCTTTTGCCAACCGGATAAAGAAGGCAGCAGCGGAACATACCGGGCACGCCGCGCCATTGTTCATTGAACAGATCGTAAAAGACCCGGAAGCTGCCAGAAAAAAGGTTGATGCTATCCAACGGGCATGGATTGAAAAACACCTGCCGCGTGACGCCGATGGTCAGGTATCACGCGCCGCCGGTCGGTTTGCTCTGGTTGCGGCGGCGGGCGAGCGGGCGATTGAATACGGCATCCTGCCCTGGCCGAAAGGCGAAGCTGACAACGCGGCGGCGGTATGCTTCAAGGCTTGGATTACCCGCCGTGGCGGTATCGGCTCGGCGGAAATCACCGAGGGCATAGCTCAGGTGATGGCGTTTTTAGAAGCGCATGGCGCGGCGCGGTTTGAGATTATCGGAGATAGGCCGCAATCACTCATGCCCCATGAACTCCGTATTTTCAACCGCGCAGGGTATCGTGAAAAGAATAAAGAGGGATTTTGGGAACACCATATATTGCCTGAGATATGGCGCAATGAAGTTTGCAAAGGACACGATGCCAGCACCATAGCGAAGGCGCTGGTCGAGCGGGGCATGATGATTACGGATTCCGGCGGTCGTTGTACGAAAATAATCCGTGTGCCGGGACTCGGCCCTACAAGGGTGTATTCAATAGCACCGTCATTCCTTGCTTGCACAGAGTAACCAAAATGACGGTAACATTGGTAACAGCGGTAACATTGATTAAAAACAATATGATATTTGTTACCGTGCGGGGATTGCAGGCGGTAACAGCGGTAACAGTTTACAATAATTATATTATGACGTTGTTACCGTTGTTACCGGAGGAAAACGTCAGCGGTAACAGAAAAAATATTGCATTATCAATGCTGTTACCGGCGTTACCGCCGTTACCGCAATTTTACATGGCATAGTGAGTGCATAATGAACCACTAAAATTGTTTTCTCCCCAAGTGAATGGTGCTTATACCACCGTTCATAGGGTATTATGAACACTAACGATAGGAGGGTGTAATTATGGCGAAGCCGGGGACTCACGGGAAAGACCCGCAGCGTTGCGGCGCGATAATAAAAAAGCGCCGTCACTTGCCGGGCGGGGATAGGTACTGCCGACGCTGGCCGACAAAGATATATGGCAAGTGTCGTCTGCACGGCGGCAAATCCACCGGCCCAAAGACGCCGGAGGGAAAGGCAAAAGTTGTCGCCGCGATGGTCGCAGGCCGCAAGCGCTGGCTGGAAGGATTGAAGGCCGAGGGGAAAAAAGTCCCGTGCGGCCCAAAAGCCAAAACATGGATTACCAAGTTGAAGGAGGATGCCGCAGCAGCGGGGCCGCGTCGTCGTCGCAGGAAGCCATACCATCCAAAGAGGCCGCGCATTTTTAAGGGGGATGATACTCCGCCCGCCCTTAAGCCGCTAAAGGTTGCAGAGGCACAGGCCATATTAAAGGAATATTGGAAGGGATTCGGTATTGATTATATTCCCTGTCCGCATGGTGAAAAGAGATGGTGCACGATTTGTAGTTGAGAAAAGCAAAGGGTGCGAAATTTTATTTAGGGGGAAGGTCACGCCGTAACGCAAAGGCGATTCCGCCCACGGCTGAAACTACCAGAAGCTGAATGAGCAGCATTTCTTTGTCTATGGAGCCATCCTTTGGTGGAGATAGGGCAAGGTTATAGCCCAGAGATTTTCCTCCATGCTGTCCCCAGTCCTCATAAAATGGCGGAAATAGCAGCATTCCGATCATCGCGAAGGCTACAATTTTTAAAATTTTCTTTTGTTTTTCGTTCATAGATTTCTTCTCCTGACAAAAGGGTGATTATGGAAAAGTGGGTGGGTCAGGTTCCGGTGGCGACGTAATATCGTTCCCATCCTCGTCTTCGACAGTGCCATCGGGTTGCGCGCATAAATACCCTATGGGACATTCTGGTATAAATTGTAGCCGTCCTGTGATTACGCCGCCATTCGGGGTTATAATCCTACCGAGCACCGTTGGTCCTGTGTCAGTTTTCCAAAATTCTTCCTCATATTGCAGTTCACGCTGTAACCTTGCAGCATTTCTTTTCGCCTTCAATTCTTGAGCAGCTTTTTCAGCCTGTGGGTCGTGTACAGCAGGTTGTTTGGCTTCCCAAAGCATCCACCCTATACAGCCCACAAAAATAATTGAAAGCAGCCATCCGATAGCCATCTCTCGTGGGGTATGATGGAGGTTGTCCATTATGTTACTTCAGAACATCAAATTATATTCTGCGCCGTTGGAAAATTTACAGCCACCGCCGCCGTTGGTGGTAAACCCATTCACGAAAAATTCGCAACTGCCGTTTGTCCCCTTATCTCCGACCATCGCGCACATCCCATTGCGTGAACCCGGTGTGCTCTGGCTAAAGGCATTGGTTGTAGCATGTGCGGTGCCGTAGGTAGTACCCGTTGAGTTGGCATTTACCACCCCACCTGAGCCGTATGCAGTAGCATGGCCGGTTGATACTGCGCTACCACTTGCCGTTGTTGATGCCGTTCCGTAATTAAAGACGGAATTGTTCTGTACGCGAAACTCTCCTTTAAGAACTTCCCCACTCGGCATAATTACCTGAACAGGCCCCCCGCCAGTTCCATACATGGTAAACTCAATACCGAGCGGCCCGATCTTTTCAGCCTGTTTGTTTGCGGGATATAAGGTGCCTGTTTTCGCGCAGGCGGTAAGTGTCATGGCGATGATCGCCATAATGTAGATGCGCTTCATGGATTCTCCCCCGATATTGATTACAGATAACCACCAGCGTCCACTGGTGGCAGGGGAGTTGAAAAAACCCTATAGCTAAGGTTCGCAATAGCCTTTAGCTTGCGCCTGGACATGCGCTATTGCCTCCCCGACCCAAGTCGAGGAGTGCGAATAACGGTCACACAAAACCGAGCTATAGAGAGGTTTTCACGCCCCATGAGCGCAATGCGCGCTCACGGGAGGGATAATAGACGGCGGGCGGGGTTGGTCAACCGCTAAAAAGGCTATGGTGCGCAGGTGCTAGTCAAATGGCACGCGGTTTGCATTAGCATGTATTTCCTAGATAAATAATGGTATTTCAGCCACATTTTTACCATTCCATGTCATTTAAAGTATTGTTAATTTAACTATGTTAGTCTAAGGAGGATGATGGAGATTGTTATGTCGAGAATGACCCCCGTAGAAATGTTCAATGAACTGGTCAAGTTGGGGTATGTAACGGCTGCCACTTTTGATCCTTCCCGGTTGATGGTTCCTACAGCCTATGTTAGTGTCCCAACGGCAATGGCTTTTTATACGCCACCAACCCACACCGCCGAGAAGGATTCCGTAGGTGCCAAACTGGACGCACGTCCTAAAAGAAATCCAAAGCGAAAGCGACACGCCGGGAGGCGAGTCCGCCGCAGACAAAGTTAGGCAGCGATATTTAACCAAGCTGCATGACCACGTCGGCCAGCGTAACATTATATGTTACTACTCCGGCTTTCTGTCTAAACCCTCTAACATCGAGGGCATGGAAATCAATGATGAAGACAAAAATGGGTTTATGGCTTGTATCCACAAACTCGACAGAAGAAAGGGGCTAGACCTGTTCCTCCATACACCCGGCGGTAATGGTGCGGCCACCGAGTCACTAGTGCATTATCTGAAGGAAATGTTTGGCAATGATATTCGTGCATTTGTGCCACAAATAGCTATGTCAGCAGGGACTATCATTGCGTGTGCGTGCAAAGAGATATTCATGGGTAAGCATTCCAACTTAGGGCCTGTCGATCCACAAATTAATGGTATTCCAGCCTATGCAGTCATTGAGGAACTTGAAAGGGCATATAACGAAATAAAAGCGGATCAGCAGCGCGCCTGGGTATGGAATCCTATTCTTTCTCGATATACACCGGGGTTTATTCAGCAATGTCAGTGGGCCATCCAGCGAGCAAAGGAGATGGTAGAACAATTCTTGAAAGAGAATATGCTCAGTGGTAATGCGAACAAAGAAGCACTAGCAGCCGATATAACCAAGAAGCTCACTGAACTAAGTAGTAAAAAAGGCCATGATAGGCACGTGCATTTTCAGGAATGTGTAGATATGGGGCTTGTTGTGCACCCACTGGAAAACTCAAGCGATAAACAACTGCAAGATTTAGTACTGACTCTCCACCATTGTTATATGTATGTTTTGAGTAATAGTGGATGCTTTAAAATTATTGAGAATCATATTGGAAGGCGTACCCTGAAAGTGCAGCTTCAGGGGTTTATCTTGCAGCAACCTATGGCGCTCCCAACCCCTTTGCTTGCTCCGAGCGGCCCAACGCACTGAATCAGCCTTTCGTGCCATTTCAAAAATTCAAAAATTTGCCGCGCACCTGAGAGGCAAGAATAAAATAATGGCGTCGAGGCCGATAGGCCGGTCGTTCCCCAAGTTGTCGTCGAGGCCGTCGGGGGCAGGTAGAGGCATGGGGTGGAGGGCAGTTGAGATAGTCGAGGTCATCAAGGCGCTATGTCATGTTATGGCGCAGGAATCATACGGCGCACCAGCTTCTTTATGAGGCGCGGTGTAAAGGACGCGAAATGCCGCACGGTGATTACTAGGTGATTGCTAGAGGCGATTTTTGAGCAAAATACACAAAAGCCAAATACCGCTGTAAGTGGCTTCCAGTCTATGGTGGGCCGTGCTGGGATCGAACCAGCGACCTATTGATTAAGAGTCAACCGCTCTACCAACTGAGCTAACGGCCCCCTGTGGGGTTCACTGTGCAGGTTGATATTCTATCGGCGGCTAAATGTAAATATGTTTGAGCGGGCGGTTATGCCGGGTTGTTTTCGCACGGGCTGCTGAGCGCCATCTTGCGTTGCAGGTACATGCGCAGGGCGGCCTCCAGTTGCGGCCAGGATATGCCGGTTTCGCCGTCGAACTGCTGGTTGGCGATGACGAACACTTCCATGGCCTCGTCGTCGGCAATCTTCGGCAGTTCCTGTTGCTCGCAGATGAAATGCACGTCCCTGACATGCCAGAGGTTATCGACGAAATATCCGTAGGCCTTGAGCAATTCGCGGGCGGCTTCAATGATTTTGGTAGCGTGCATATCCATGATGGCTGTTTCATAGTTGTTATTGAATTAATAAAAAACCTGCAACCTTAATAAAGATTAATTACTAATAAAGAGTTAATTTTTTATAGAATTATTTGGCAGTTTTCCTAGAGTAATTTGACCATAGCGCGTGATGCGCTGCACCGGAATGGGTAGATTATAAAAGAAGGGGTGGGTCGGTATTGACGCCGTATTAATATTTTCCAGCCAAAGAAAAATGCAAAAAATCTATGCCCGGGGTGTTGCCAATTTTTATTATGCACTTATATCTCTAGCATCACGAGGAACAACCTGTTTGGCGGATGTTCTTAACTAACTAAAATTACAGGAGAAATGGAATATGAGCAAAATTATCGGCATCGATCTGGGCACCACCAACAGCTGTGTAGCCATCATGGAAGGCAGCACTGTGAAAGTCATTCACAGCCAGGAAGGCCGCAATGTCGTGCCGTCGGTGGTGGCTTTCACCGACAGCGGCGAACGGCTGGTCGGCGACGGCGCCAAGCGCCAGGCGGTGACCAATCCGGAAAACACGCTGTTTGCCATCAAGCGGCTGGTCGGGCGTAATTTCGGCGACCCGCTGGTCAAGAAGGACATGGGGCTGGTCCCGTATAAAATCGTCAAGGCCGATAACGGCGACGCCTGGGTCGAGGTGCGCGGCGAAAAATATTCGCCGAGCCAGATTTCCGCCTTCATCCTGACTAAGATGAAAGACGTTGCCGAGACCTATCTCGGCGAAAAAGTGGCGCAGGCCGTCATCACCGTTCCCGCCTATTTCAACGACGCGCAACGCCAGGCGACCAAAGATGCCGGGCGCATCGCCGGGCTTGAAGTGCTGCGCATCATCAATGAGCCAACGGCGGCGGCGCTGGCCTACGGCCTCGATAAAGAGAAGAAAAAAGGCCACACCGTTGCCGTGTATGATTTGGGCGGCGGCACGTTCGACGTATCGGTGCTCGAAATCGACGACGGCGTGTTCGAGGTCAAGGCCACCAACGGCGATACATTCCTGGGCGGTGAGGATTTTGACAAGCGCATCATCGATTTCCTGGCCGACGAATTCAAAAAAGATCAGGGCATTGATTTGCGCAACGACAAGCTGGCGCTGCAACGCCTCAAGGAAGCGGCGGAAAAAGCCAAGATTGAATTATCCAATTCGTTGCAGACCGATGTCAACCTGCCGTTTATCACTGCCGACCAGAACGGCCCGAAGCATTTGAACATCAAGCTGTCGCGTTCCAAGCTGGAATCGCTGGTCGACGATTTGATCCAGAAAACCGTCGAGCCGTGCAAGAATGCGCTCAAAGACGCCGGGCTTAAAGCCAGCGACATCGACGAGATTATCCTGGTCGGCGGCATGACGCGCATGCCCAAGGTCATCGAGACCGTCAAAAGTTTCTTCGGCAAAGAGCCGCATAAGGGCGTCAACCCCGACGAAGTGGTGGCGATGGGCGCGGCGATTCAGGGCGCGGTACTCCGCGGCGACGTCAAAGACGTGCTGCTGCTCGATGTGACGCCGCTGTCGCTTGGCATCGAAACGCTGGGCGGCGTGTTCACGCGGCTTATCGACCGCAACACGACCATCCCGACCAAGAAATCGCAGGTATTCTCTACCGCCGACGACAACCAGACGGCGGTGACCATCCGCGTTTTCCAGGGCGAGCGCGAGATGGCCGCCGATAATAAAATGCTGGGGCAGTTCGACCTGGTCGGCATCCCGCCCAGCCCGCGCGGCTTGCCGCAGATCGAAGTGACGTTCGACATCGACGCCAACGGCATCGTCAACGTCTCGGCCAAGGACAAGGCCACCGGCAAGGAGCAACAGATACGCATCCAGGCTTCGGGCGGGCTTTCCGACGCCGACATCGATAAGATGGTCAAGGACGCGCAGGCGCATGCCGAGGAGGACAAAAAACGCCGCCATCTTGTCGAGATCAAGAACCAGGCCGACGGGCTGATTCATGCCAGTGAAAAGAACCTGAAAGAGCATGGCGATAAAATTCCCGAGGCGGATAAGGCTGCCATCGAGAAGGATGTGCAGGCGCTCAAGGATGCGCTGGCCTCCGAAGATGCCTCGCGCATCGAGCAGGGCGTGCAGGCGCTGACGCAGTCGTCGATGAAACTCGGCGAAGCGTTATACAAAGCCGAGCAGGCCAAGGCGCAAGGCGCAAGCGGCGAGGCTGCTCCCTCCGGCAGCGAAACTTCCGGCAGCGCGGGCGACGGCGAAGTGCTCGATGCTACGTTTGAAGAGGTTGATGATAAGAAGAAAGGGTCCGGGAATTAGGTTTTAGGTTCTAGGTTCTAGGGGCTAGATGATTCTTGCTTTACTAGAACCTAGCCCCTAGCCCCTAGCCCCTTTTTCTATGGCCACACCACGCGACTTCTACGAAATCCTCGGCGTCCCTAAAACCGCCAGCGCCGATGACCTCAAGAAGGCCTACCGCAAGCTGGCGATGCAGCATCATCCCGACCGCAATCCGGGCGATAAAAAAGCCGAGGAAAAATTCAAGGAACTCAGCCACGCTTACGACATCTTGTCGGATGAGCAGAAACGTGCCGCTTACGACCGTTTCGGCCATGATGCTTTTCAGGGTGGGGCAGGGGGCGGCTTCCATCCCGCCGGTGCCGAGGGATTTGATTTTTCTTCGAGCTTTGCTGATATTTTTGAGGATCTGTTCGGCATGGGCGGCCAGCGCAGCCGCCAGCAAAACACCCAAACGGTATCGCGCGGCACCGATTTGCGCTATAATTTAAGCATCTCGCTCGAAGACGCCTTCAAGGGCAAGCAGGAAACCATCCGCGTCACCACGTCGGTCGCCTGCGACGCCTGCCACGGCAGCGGCGGCGAAAAAGGCAGCAAACCCATTACCTGCCCGACTTGCAACGGGCAGGGGCGCGTCCGCGCGTCGCAGGGGTTTTTCACCATCGAGCGCACCTGCCATACCTGCCAGGGACTGGGCAAAATCATCAAGGATCCGTGCAAGGTTTGCGCCGGGTCGGGGCGCGTGCGCAAGGAAAAAACGCTGTCGGTTAATGTCCCCGCCGGCGTTGAGGAGGGCACGCGCATTAGGCTGGCCGGCGAAGGCGAAGTCGGCATGCGCGGCGGCACGGCGGGCGATTTGTATATTTTTCTCTCCATCACGCCGCATCCGCTGTTCAGGCGCGAAGGCGCCGACATCCATTGCAGCGTGCCGGTTGCCATGGCCACGGCAGCGCTCGGCGGCACCATCGAGGTGCCGACCATCGAGGGCGGGCGCGTCAAGGTTGCCATCCCAGAAGGCTTGCAGAACGGCCAGCGCATTCGCGTCGCCGGCAAGGGCATAAGCGTGCTGCGCTCGTCGCACCGCGGCCATATGTATATCGATGCCACGGTCGAAACGCCGGTGCGCCTCAACAAAAGACAGCGCGACCTGCTCAGGGAATTCGACAAGGAAAGCGGCGGCACCAGCCCCCAGGCCGATAATTTTTTCTCGAAAGTGAAGGATTTCTGGGAGGATTTGAAGGAGTAGGGTATAACGTACTCGGTACTCGGTACTCAGTACCCGGTTTTTTCTTACCGAGTACCAAGTACCAAGTACCAAGTACCAAGTACTAAGTACCGAGTACGTTTTAATATTGGAGGTCTTTATGAAACTCGCCATTGCCGGATGCTGCGGACGCATGGGGCTGACGCTGGTCAAAGCGGCGCTCGCCACCAAAGGCGTGACGCTGGCCGCCGGCAGCGAACGGCCGGGATTCGACCAAAAGGCGGCGCAGGCGCAACTGACCGTAGCGGGTTGCCCCGGTCTTTTCATCACCTCCAATC
>Ga0207014_1098_pt1 | contig 19298 bp, 18 predicted proteins | sample Alteio_BWMinCont_56_FD_153495 | JGI IMG/M metagenome (GOLD analysis project Ga0207014, IMG submission 153495) | Enriched cells from forest soil in Barre Woods Harvard Forest LTER site, Petersham, Massachusetts, United States -... | ecosystem: Environmental > Terrestrial > Soil > Temperate forest >...
AGGCGATCAAAGAATATGGCGGCAAAGTGATGTGTTTCGCGCCGTCGGCCATCATCGGCCGCAAGCTGGTGCGGCTCGGCGCCGATGCGCTGGTTATCGAGGGCATGGAGGCGGGCGGGCATATCGGGCCGGTGACGACCTCGGTACTGGCGCAGGAGATTTTGCCGCACATGAAGGACGTGCCGGTGTTCATCGCCGGGGGCATCGGGCGCGGCGAGGCCATTGCCGCCTATCTCGAAATGGGCGCATCAGGCGTACAGTTGGGTACACGCTTCGTCTGCGCTGCTGAGTCCATCGCCCATGCGAAATTCAAGGAATGTTTCATTCGCAGCCAGTCGCGCGACGCCGTGCCATCGGTGCAGATCGACCCGGATTTCCCGGTGATTCCCGTGCGCGCCATCGCCAACAAAGCCACCGACGCTTTCACCCGCATGCAGCATGAAGTCATCAAAGAATTCCGTTCTGGCGCGCTCGACAAAAAAGCGGCGCAACTTAAAATCGAGCATTTTTGGGCGGGCGCGCTGCGCCGCGCCGTTATCGACGGCGATGTCGAGCATGGATCGGTCATGGCCGGCCAGAGCGTCGGCATGGTTAGCAAAATCCAGCCGGTTAAAGAGATTCTGGAGGAGTTGATTGGGCAGGCGGAGGAGTATATGGCGGCGCGCAATAGTTAAGGTGCATGATAACATAGTTCAAACATAAAAAATGGAAATTAAAATGGCAAAAGAAATGACAGGGATTGACTCTAGGTATCAAGAAATTGAGTTCAAGGTTCCAGAAGAATCAGATGATTATATAGGATGCTCTGACTATGTGGTTTCTTCAATTGAAACAATAATCAAAAGCGCAATATCCGACGATAAAAACAAAATTGTAATCAATACCAATTTGAAGCTCGGCATTCCTATGGAGAATGTAAACAAAATTGCTGGGCCATTTGTGGAAGCATGGGCGTATGAAACATTTGCAGATGTGCTTGAAGACAAAAATAATCGCTACAAGTTGGTAAACGTAGAGGCAGGCGAGCGATTAAATCTGGCAGATGTTATTTTACAGTTTGAAATTGAACGGAAGGGGCAGCATCAAACATCCATCACTGGGGCTGTAGATGTTAAAGCCACAAGCAACGATATTGAAGGCAGTGGGAAGTCGCCCAATATTACTTCTTTTGCGAGGATTAGAACTGCCTACGTAAAAAACCCTGATTTGATATTCATTATACTATCCATCAAACACAAAGTTTACAGCAAGAGAGACGATTCTACAAAAATGATGATGGGTATTATGGAGGTTGTTGATTTTAATGCTTACGATTTAAAATATTTGTCTGATTCAGATATTAGCTACAATCCAGCACTGGGGACGGGGCAGCTACAAGTACGCGACATACATTATGTAACAAGAAAAAATCGAACTGTTTGGGAATTTTGTCAATTGCTAGATAAAAAGTGCATATTATCCAAAAAAGGATTTAATGGCTGGCTAGAATATGCAAAACAAAACAACTGGATCAAAGATGAATAAGACTCAAATTATAAATGCAAACGCTTTAGATGCCTTGAAAGATGTGGCAAGTGGGAGTGTGGATTTAATAATAGCTGACCCGCCATATAACTTAGGGAAAGATTATGGTAATGATAGTGATAGCCAGCAATTTGATGAATATTTGAATTTTTCTAAACTCTGGCTTGCAGAGGCTCATAGAGTTTTAAAGAAGAATGGCACTATTTATATATTTATGGGTGTGCGCTTTATTTCGTATGTTTATAGCATCATGGAAAGGGATTTGGATTTTAAATACAATAGCTGGATATGTTGGCACTACACTCAAGGAATGGGGAAAAAGAAAGGTTTTTCTCCCCGCCATGATGACATACTAATGTTTACTAAAGGCGATAACTTTACATATAACTTAGACGATATAAAGGTTCCTCAGAAGTATTATCGTGAGCGCAACAATATGAGAGGTGCCAATCCAGGAGATGTTTGGCTTTTTTCTCATATTCATTATTGCAATGAAAATAGACACGATCATCCAACCCAAAAACCTGAGGGAATTATAGAACGCATGGTTCTTGCCTCCTCAAATGAAGGTGATACAGTTTTAGACCCATTTGCTGGAAGTGGGACAACACTTAGGGTTTGTCAGCAGTTAAATCGCAATATTTTAGGAATAGAATTAAACCCTAACTATGTAAGCATGATAGAAGCTCGTTTATCAAAGCCTTTCACAGGCTTTGATAGTATTGATCCGAGGATGAGCAGAGTACCTCTCGATCTTAGAAAAAGAGAGATTAGAACTGAGTATCTAAAAAATCATGTTCGATGGTTTTTGAAAAACCACGATAATTCCATTGATCAGTTCAAAGAAACTGTTGAGAAAACTTACGGTTTTGAAGCCGTAAACGATGCTTTTGGTAAAATTTCTAGTACGAAGAAAATTATATCTTCTTATAGTACGTTGTCATTTCTCGACCAGCTTGAAATGGCATGAGATTTCTTTAGCAAGGCCATAACGTGACGTTTATGCCATATTTTTCTATTACATAACGTCATGCCCCGCATAAAGAACCCAAAAATCCAGTCCTCCTCGCCGCTCATCCTGCTGCGGCAGATACGCGACGTTATGGCGCGGGCCGAGGGTGCGCAGGCGCGGCTTGACCAGGTGGTGACCATCATCGCCAAAGGTTTTGCCTCGGAAGTCTGCTCGGTGTATTTGCTGCGCGCCGGCGACATCCTTGAACTCTATGCCAGCCAGGGCTTGAAAAAATCGTCGGTGCATCTGACGCGGCTACAAGTCGGGCAGGGGCTGGTCGGCTCGATTGCCGCCACCGCCGAGCCGCTCAATCTCGCCGATGCTGAATCGCATCCCAAGTTCGAGTACAGGCCGGAAACCGGCGAGGAAATCTATAGCTCGTTCGTCGGCGTGCCGATTTTGCAGAGCGGCAAGCCGATCGGCGTATTGGTCGTGCAGGGCAAGGCGGCGCGCGCCTATAACTCCGATCAGGTCGAGGTATTGCAGACGGTAGCGATGGTGCTGTCGGAGCTGGCGATTTCCGGCCAGTTGGTCGACCGGCAGGAAATCAACACGGCAACCGGCGGCCTCGCCCAGCAGCAACTGGCGGGCGTACGCCTGGCGCCGGGCATGGCCAAGGCGGTTGCTGTATTGCATCAGCGACAATTGGTCATCACCCAGTATGTCTCCGCTAATCCGGCGTATGAAAAAGAGCGGTTTGAAAAAGCATTGCGTAGCTTACAGGAATCGTTCGACCGTTACATACAAACCTCCGGTTTGAACGAGGATGACGAGCACCGCCAGATCATCGAGACCTACCTGCTGTTCACGCAGGATCGCGGCTGGATTGCGCGCATCAACGAAGCGGTGGTATCCGGCCTGACGGCGGAAGCGGCGGTGCGCAAAGTGCAGGAAGAATTGCAGGCGCGGATGAGCCAGATGGCCAGCCCCTATATCAAGGAGCGCATCCAGGATTTGGAGGATTTATCGAATCATTTATTGCAGGCATTATTGGGAAAACCGGTGGTGCCCAAGACGAAGGATTTGCCGGAAAGTTTTATCCTGGTGGCGCGGACGCTGGGGCCGGCTGAACTGCTCGATTACGACCACAAGCGTATCAAGGGGCTGATTCTCGAAGAAGGCTCGATCACTTCGCATACGGCGGTCATCGCGCGCGCCATGGATATTCCGGCGCTGGCCAAGGCTCATCAGGCGACCGCCATCATCCAGCCCGGCGACATGGTGATTCTCGATGCCGAGGACAACAAAGTCTATGTGCGCCCCAGCCCCGAAATCGAACTGGCGATGGACCGGCATATCGGCCAATATGCGGCGCGCGCCGCCGAATACGAAGGTTTGCGCGATACGCCGGCGGTGACGAAGGACGGCGTGCGCATTTCACTCAATATCAATGCCGGGCTGTTCGTCGATGAGGAGGACGTATTGCAGTCCGGCGTTGACGGCATCGGGCTTTATCGCACCGAATTGCCCTACATGACTTCGCCAACTTTTCCCGATGCCGAAACGCAAGCTACGCTCTATGCCGGTATGTACGCGCAACTGCCGGGCAAGCGTATTATTTTCCGCAGCTTCGACATCGGCGGCGACAAAAAAGTGCCGTATCTCCACGCCGGCGAAGAGGAAAACCCGGCGATGGGCTGGCGCGCCACGCGCATCGGCCTTGACCGGCCGGGGTTGTTGCGTACGCAGTTTTCCGCGCTCATCGCGGCGGCGGCGGGACAGCCGCTTTACGTCATGTTCCCGTTCATCGCGCAATTATCGGAATTCGACGCCGCCAAACGGTTGCTCGAACAGGAGCTGGCCGCTGCCGAATTGCAGCCGTCGCTGGTCAAGGTCGGGCTGATGATCGAGATCCCCTCCATTTTGTGGCAACTTGATGCGCTGATGCAACACGCCGATTTTGTCTCCATCGGCAGCAACGATTTGATGCAGTTCCTGTTCGCCTGCGACCGCGGCGCGCCGCATCTTGCCGATGCCTACGATACGCTGTCGCCGGTGATGCTGCGCGTTGTGCATGAGGTGGTGCAGAAGGCGCAAAAACATAATGTCGAGGTCAGTTTTTGCGGCGAAATGGCGCGCCGCCCGCTCGATGCGCTGGCGTTGCTTGGGGTCGGCATCAGGAGCCTGTCGGTGTCGGCCTCGGCGATCGGGCCGCTGAAAGCCATGATACATAGCTTGACGTTATCGGAGTTGACCGAGTATCTAAATTACCTGCTGTCGTCGAACGAGCCGACGGTTCGCCATTGGCTGGCAACGTATGCCAAAGATCATGGAATTAGGGTATGACTGAGGATTCTTATAATGACATCGGCCAATTGCTGCGCACAGCGCGCCAGGAACGGCGGCTGGAGCTGGAAGAGGTAGCGCAGGCGCTGCATATCCGCGTGCGTTATCTCGGCGCACTCGAATCCGGCAGGCTGACCGAACTGCCGGGATTGTCCTATACCAAGGGCTACCTGCAGGTTTATGCCGCCTATGTCGGACTGGATAAGGACGAAATCCTGCGCCGCTTCGAGGAAGTCGAAGAACTGCTGGGACGGCGCGGCTTTTATTTTCCGCAGGTATTCCACAAGGAGAAAACCCCCAATCGTGCCGTTATCTGGGGCGGGCTGGCCGGCGCATTGCTGGTCTATCTTATCTGGCTGGCGGTGTTGCATCCGCCGCAGTTTTCGATTTCGCTGGTCGATCAGTTTCCCGGTAAAACAGCGTCGTTTTCCGCCGATGATGTCGCTTGCCTTAGCCGCCGCGCCGTATTATATCCGCCCTGTACGATGGCGCGGTTACCGGCGTTTAGCCTGGTGTCATTGCAAGCCCGGAAAAAAATCGTAATGGCTCCGGCAATTCAATAGATGGACAAATGACAGACGAACTGCTTTTGCGACGCAGAGTTTCTTTGCAGACGAAGATCGGCCAGGTGCCGGTCGGCGGCGACGCGCCTGTTATGGTGCAATCGATGACCAATACCGATACCGCCGACATCGCGGCGACGGTGGCGCAGGTGCGCGCGTTGGCCGAGGCCGGGTCGGAAGTGGTGCGCATCACGGTCAATAACGAAGCGGCGGCGAAAGCGGTTCCTGCTATTGCCGAAAAATGTGACGTCCCACTGGTCGGCGATTTTCATTATAACGGCCATACGCTTTTGAAAAATTATCCCGAAGCGGCCAAGGCGCTGGCTAAATACCGTATCAATCCCGGCAATGTCGGGTTTGCGGGTAAGCACGACGCGCAATTCGCCACTATGATCGAGGCGGCGTTGACATATAAAAAACCGGTGCGTATCGGCGTCAACTGGGGCAGTTTGAATCAGCAGATGCTGGCGAAAGTCATGGATGAGAACGCTGCCTCGGCGCAGCCGAAAGATGCCGCAGCGGTCGCGCGCGAGGCGCTGGTGCGCTCGGCATTGGAGAGTGCGAAAATGGCTGAATCGTTGGGCATGGCGGCGCAGGATATTATTCTTTCCTGCAAAGTCAGCCGCGTGCAGGATTTGATCGCGGTATACCGCGATTTAGCCGCGCGCTGCCGTTATGCGCTGCATCTGGGACTCACCGAAGCGGGTATGGGCAGCAAGGGCATCGTCGCCTCGAGCGCGGCGCTGGCCGTGCTGTTGCAAGAGGGCATCGGCGATACCATCCGCATTTCGCTGACGCCGGAGCCAAATGGCGACCGGACGCAGGAAGTGCGCGTGGCGCAGGAATTGCTGCAATCGCTGGGGCTCAGGAGCTTTACGCCGCAAGTCACGGCATGCCCTGGTTGCGGCCGCACGACGAGCACGACGTTCCAGGAACTGGCCGATAAGATTCAAAATTATTTGCGCAGCTCAATGCCGCTGTGGAAAGAAAAATATTCCGGGGTCGAAATGATGAACGTGGCGGTGATGGGCTGCATCGTCAACGGCCCCGGCGAAAGCAAGCACGCCAATATCGGCATTTCCCTGCCGGGAACGGGCGAATCGCCGGTGGCGCCGGTGTTCGTCGACGGCAAAAAAACCGCGACCCTGCGTGGTGAAAAAATAGCTGAGGAATTTCAGGCGATGGTGGAGGAATATGTGGAGCGGAGATATAGAAAGGAAAAACGCCATGTTGCCTAAACTCCAGCCCGTCCGCGGCACGCATGATATTTTGCCGGATGAATTCGAGAAATTTCACGCCGTGGTGACGCTGGCGCGCGAACTCGCCACGCTGTACGGCTTCCGCGAAATGGTCACACCAATTTTCGAAGCGATCGAAGTGTTTTCACGCTCAATGGGCGAAACGTCCGATGTTGTAGCCAAGGAAATGTTCACCTTTCAAACCAAAGGTAACGAAAGCGTTACGCTCCGTCCCGAATTCACAGCGGGCATCGTGCGTGCCTTTTTGTCCAACGGGATGCAACAACATTTGCCGCTCAAATTATTTTCCACCGGCCCGCTATTTCGCTACGAACGCCCGCAAAAAGGCCGCCAGCGGCAGTTTCACCAGGTGAACTTTGAGTGGTTGGGGGATGGGAGTGTAGCAGCGGATGTAGAAGTAATTTGTATTGCTGGACATTTGCTTGCCAGCTTATCGGGAAACAAAGGTTGTACATTGCTGATTAACACTCTTGGAGATAAAGAGAGCCGTGTAAAGTATCGGGAAGCATTGGTAGAATATCTTACGCCTTATACAAAAGAACTTTCCGAAGATAGCCAGCGTCGCCTGACTACCAATCCATTGCGTATTCTTGATTCTAAAAATTCACAAGATCAGAAAATTACTGAGAATGCGCCTGTAATAAAACATTATCTTAGTGATAGCGCAAAACAACGCTTTGATACCGTCTGTCAATCACTCATTCAAAAAGATATGCCTTTTCTTCAAGATGTGAAACCGACCCCTTCTCTGGTGCGCGGCTTAGATTACTACACCGATACCGTATTCGAGTTCGTTGCTGAAGTAGGTGAACTAGGTGCACAGAGTACAGTGCTAGCAGGTGGTCGTTATGATGGATTAGTTGAACATATGGGAGGTAAGTCCACGCCTGCTATCGGTTTTGCTGCGGGCATTGAGCGATTGTTACTCCTAACGCAGAATTTTGAGTGGAAGAAAAATAAAAATATTAAAATAACAATATTACCATTTGAAGAAATTACTTTGCGAGACAGTCTTCTTGTTGCGGCGGTTTTACGCAGCACGCTTTACAATCTTTCACAAAAGAGCAGTGCCAAGTGGCACGCTGTAGTAGAAATTCTTCGGCAGGGTAATCTCAGTAAGCGTCTTGCACGCGCAGCGGAACAAGGGGCGCACTTTGTGGTGATTCTAGGGGAGGAAGAAATTAAGCGTGAAGCATTAATTATAAAAAATATGAAAACTGGTACACAGTCAGAAATTCCGGCAACCGCTATTATGAACCAAAACAATCTCATTGACCTTTTCAACATCACCGAACTGGATCCCGGCCTGCGCCGGGATGACAAAGGACACCAATAAATGTCCTTCGACGATCGACTCGATACGCTGGTGCGGCGGCACCAGGAATTAAACGATCTGCTGTCAGCGGGGAAGGTTGCAGGTTCGGAGTTTGCCAAATTATCCAAGGAATATGCCGATTTGACGCCGCTGGTCGAAACCATACAAAATTACCAGAAGGCCAACCAGTCGCTACGCGACCTGAAGGCAATGGTTGCCGATCCGGCCTGCGACGGCGAGATGAAAAAAATGGCTGAGGAGGAGATACATGAGGTTCAGCGCAAGCTACCGGAGTTGACGCGCGCTGTGCAATTAGCGCTGCTGCCCAAGGATGCGGCGGATGAAAAGAATGCCATTCTCGAAGTGCGCGCCGGGACGGGCGGCGATGAGGCGGCGCTGTTCGCCGGCGATTTGTTCCGCATGTACCAGCGTTACGCGCAGAACCAGGGCTGGAAATTCGAGATCATGTCCGTGTCCGACGGTAGCGTCGGTGGCATCAAGGACGCAACGGCGGAAATCACCGGGCGCGGCGTGTTCGCCAAACTGAAATTCGAAGCGGGCGTGCACCGTGTGCAGCGTGTGCCGAAAACGGAAACGCAGGGGCGCATCCATACTTCGGCGGCGACGGTGGCCGTGCTGCCGGAGGCTGAGGAAGTCGACATCCATATCGAGGATAAGGATTTGCGCATCGATGTATTCCGCTCATCCGGTCCCGGCGGCCAGTCGGTCAACACCACCGATTCCGCCGTGCGCATCGTGTATTTGCCGACGGGGCTTATCGTGCAGCAGCAGGACGAAAAATCGCAGCACAAGAACAAGGCCAAGGCGCTCAAAGTCCTGCGCTCGCGGCTCTATGAAATGGAACGCGAGAAGCTGGCCAATGCCCGCGCCAGCGCGCGCAAGGAAATGGTGGGTTCGGGCGACCGCTCGGAGCGCATCCGCACTTATAATTTCCCGCAAGGCCGCGTTACCGACCACCGCATCAACCTGACCGTGTATAAAATCGATGACGTGATGAACGGCGATTTGGCCGCCTTCGCCGATGCCCTGATTGCCGATGACCAGGCGAAGATGCTGGCGGAGTTGGGTTAGAGATAAACGATTGTCAAATGATGGATTTACCGGATGCGGCCTTGGGGTCCAACAATGATGGGGCTGAGGCCATCATCACTAACGTCAGGACCATTTCTCATGTTATTCATGATCCGTTCAACAATGTCCCAAACACTCTTACTTGCTTCTTGCACTGTGGATTGTCTCTTCTTAAGAAAAATCGTAAGTCCTGATCCGTTATGATTAGCCAGATTATCATTGGACATCGTCCTACAACCCGGAGCGCCATCCGCATCAAGCGCCGCTTTTATTGAAGGGGAAAGAGTATCTCTGGCAGATTCTAATTGCGGCATCCATGTGACGGCTTGAGCATGGCTTGTGACATTCTTGGCATTGATCAATACCAAAACCTTATCATCATCCTGAGCTATGACCCGGATGTCTATATTATCGTTGTAAGCTATGGTTGGAACAGTCATGATAATCTCCAAACGTGGTTGAAATTTTATTATATCATTATTTATTTAAACATAAAATAATTAATTTTGGGTAAAACTTAAATCGTCCTGCCAAAAATCATGCCACTTTTCCCTTTGCAATCTCATTCTCTTTCTGCTAAAAGCGCCCTACGCGAGGCGGCGATGTCGCTTAAGTGTGCCCATATTGATACGGCAGCGCTGGATGCCAGGTTATTGCTCCAGCATGTATTGGGCGTAAGCCATGAGCGGTTGCTGGCGGATGATTTGCCGGCGTTGACGCCAGGGCAGGAAGCGGATTATCAGGAATTGATTAGGAAGCGCGGGGCTTGGCAGCCATTAGCGCAATTAACCGGCAGGCGTGAGTTTTATGGCTGGGAATTTAAGGTGACGGAACATACGCTCGATCCGAGGCCGGATAGTGAGACGTTGATTGATGCGGTATTGGAATTCGTGGAACGTGGAACGTGGAACGTGGAACCGGATAATACTTTACCACGTACCACGTATCACGCGCCACGAATCCTTGACCTTGGAACGGGAACCGGCTGTTTGTTGCTGACACTGCTGAAAGAAATTGACAATGCCAGAGGAGTTGGCGTGGATATCAGTGAAGAAGCGCTGAACGTGGCGCGGGACAATGCCATACGCCTTGGTTTGCAGGAACGCGCATTGTTTGCGCGCTCGCATTGGGGCGACAGTGTGGAAGGTAAATTTGATATTATCGTCGCCAACCCGCCGTATATTCCAACCCATGCCATTGCCACGCTGGCGCCGGAAGTGTCGCGCTATGAGCCGAGGCTGGCATTGGATGGCGGCGAGGACGGGCTTAATGCCTACCGCGCTATAATGCCGCAATTACCACTATTGCTGGCGGACGGTGGAATTGCGGCCTTTGAAATCGGCATGGGGCAGGAAGAAGAAGTAGAAAAAATAGTTACGAGTTACGAGTTGCGAGTTGCTGGAATGAAATGTGATTTGGGAGGAATTCCAAGGTGCATTCTCGTTCAGCATAGCTCGTAACCCATAACTCGTAACTCGTAACTAACAATAACGGAGTAACATAATGCGAAGAAGACCACCTAATAACGGAAGTTATAGCAATAACCAGCATAAACGGCCGCAACGCTACCAGCAAAATGGCGGCGGCGAGCACCGCTCGCAAGGCTCGTATCAGCAGTCCGGCCGGGGGCCGCGGCGTAATTATGGCGCGGCGCGCGAAAAATACCTAACGCAGGCGCGTGATGCGCTGGCGTCCGGCGACCGCGTTCTGGCCGAAAATTATTTCCAGCATGCCGATCATTGTTACCGCATGATGGTCGAGGAAGGCCAGTTGCGCCCGAATTACACGCCGCCGCCGCAGAATGGCGACGCTACGGCGCCAGCCGCTCAGCCGGAAACATTTATTCAGGAAAATACCAACCAGCTACCGGCATTTCTCCACGTAAATCCTGAACAACCCGCGCCGGCAAATCCCGTTGACCCGGCGACGATTCAGAACTGGGAAGAGCGGGATGCTTGAAAGCTGAACGTTAACGAACAAAACCTTTAATCATTACAGGTGGTAATAGGAAGAAAATTTATGACAACGAGAATAGGCATGCCGAGTATTATGGATTTACAGCTTAAGCTTCAGGGGAAGGGTTGGGACAATAAAGCCTTAGAATTACCTGCGTCGCCAGCATTGCTTGCATCTATCACCCCTGTGATGGGCCAGTATGCGCTTGCCAGACAGGTTTATAATGATGAAAAAAGCTCCAATCTTTCTCAGGAAGAAACTGTAGCGTTAGGTACAGCGGTTTGTGTGCTTCAAATGTTGGGTTACCATAATGAAGCGCTTTGTATGGAGCAGCATTTAGATTTAATGCAGAAATCGAAAAAAACGCATGCAAGAAATGAAGGGTCTGATGTTCCTTGGGTAAGAGGGCGTGTCTAAATTATTATGTCCCATAAACGTCCCTCCAAAGACTATCGTAACAACGGCCTATTGCTCACTCCCTCAACCCCAACAAACAACTCTCCTCCGTACGGCATTCTTTGGCCAGCGTCGCCCTCAGCGGGCTTAATAAAAACGTCGTTTCCGCTTTGATAGGCAGCAGCCGATCGTCATCGCTGAAATAGAGTGTGAGCGGCGGTTCTTTCGCGTCGTAATCGGCCAGTTCAGAATCGGTGAATCCGGCCAGCAGCTTGCGGCGCACGGCGACCTTGATGACCGGCAGCGATTTATCGCCATAGCGCACGGTGGTTTTGCCGAGAATGGTAAAACTGGCCCCGGTCAGCCGGTTACCGTCATAGATGTTGATGGAGAAAGCGCTGTCTGCATTCGGTTCCCCCCTCTTTCTCCCCCCGCAAGCGGGGGGAGTAGTAGCAATCACCTCCCCCGCTTGCGGGGGAGGAAGGGTGGGGGAACATTTTTCGTTCTGCGCTGCCAGATTTTTCATTTCCCCCCATAATCCCTGCCGCATCTTCAGTATGGCGCTGAGCGGATCGGCGGCGTTTTTTTTCATCTCCATCGGCACTTCGGGGCGCTTGGCATGGGTTTCCGGCGGGATTTGTTCCTCGTCCTTGAGCAATCCGCCCTTGTAATCCAGCCGGATGTAATGCTTCTTTTTCCGCGTCTGGTAATGGGCTTCGTAGTGAATGTTGCCACCCTCCGCCTCGACGGTCGTATGGCTGGTATGCTGGACGAACAGCCTGATAAGGCCGGTCAGGGTGACATCGGTGGTGATGGCGTAATGTCCCTGCGATTGCCCGATTTCGACGCCCATACGGCCGAACGGCAGCCCGGCGAAGCTGAATTCGTAGATGCCCTTGAAATTGACGGGTGCTAAGCCTTCCGCAGCGCGGGCAGGGTAGGGTAATAACAAGATTATAAAGAGGATATTGAAAAAATGGTGTTTCATGGCCATATTACTTTCATATTGCCTGTAAGGATAAAACATGGATTTTGAAAAATATACCGATAAATCGAAACAAATCATCCAGGCGGCACAGGCGCTGGCCTTGCGCCATTCGCACCAGCGGGTTATGCCGGAGCATATGCTGCTGGCGCTGATGGACGACCGTGAGCATTTATCGGAAAAACTCATCCGCGCCTGCGGTAGCGATGCGGGGATGGTGGCCGGCCGCGCGGAAGATGCGGTGAATGCCATTCCCAAAGTCGAAGGCAGCGGCGCCGGGCAATTGTACATCTCGCCGGAAGTCGCCAGGGCGTTCGATGCGGCGGAGCAACTCTCCCAGAAAGCCGGCGACGAATTCGTAACGGTTGAGCGTTTATTGCAGGCATTAGCGATGAGCAAGGGCACGGCGGTAGCTAAAATCCTTACCGATGCTGCTGTCACACCGCAAAAGCTCAATGCCGCCATCAACGATATGCGCAAAGGTCGCGTCGCCAGTTCCGCCAATGCCGAGGACAGTTTCGAGGCGCTCAAGAAATACACCAAGGATTTCACCGAACTGGCTCGGGCAGGGAAGCTCGACCCGGTCATCGGCCGCGACGAGGAAATCCGCCGCACCATGCAGGTATTGTCGCGCCGCACCAAGAATAACCCGGTGCTGATCGGCGAGCCGGGCGTTGGTAAAACTGCCATCGTTGAAGGGCTGGCACAGCGCATTGTGCAGGGCGACGTGCCGGAGACGTTGAAAGATAAACGCCTGCTCTCGCTCGACCTCGGCGCATTGGTGGCGGGAGCAAAATTCCGTGGCGAATTCGAGGAACGGCTGAAGGCCGTCTTATCCGAAATGTCGGCGTCCGAAGGCGACATTATCCTGTTCATCGACGAAATGCATAATCTGGTGGGAGCGGGCAGGGCGGAAGGATCGATGGATGCGTCCAATCTTCTAAAGCCGGCGCTGTCGCGCGGCGAATTGCATTGTATCGGCGCTACGACGCTTGATGAATATAGAAAATATATCGAGAAGGATGCGGCCTTGGCGCGCAGATTCCAGGCGGTGTTTGTCTCCGAGCCGACGGTGGAAGACACCATTTCCATCCTGCGCGGCCTCAAGGAAAAATACGAATTACATCATGGCATCCGCATCACCGACGCTGCCATCGTCGCCGCCGCGACGCTATCGCACCGCTATATTTCCGACCGTTTCCTGCCCGATAAGGCGATTGATTTAATCGACGAAGCGGCGGCGCGGCTGCGCATGGAAGTTGATTCCAAGCCGGAGGAACTCGACGAACTCGACCGCAAAATTATCCAGCTTAAAATCGAGCGTGAAGCGCTGAAAAAAGAAAGCGACAAAGCATCGAAAGACCGGCTGGCCAAGTTGGAAGAAGAATTGAAACAACTGGAAAAAGAAAGCGCCGACATGACGCGGCGCTGGCAGTCGGAAAAATCGCAGCTTACCTCGGTACAGAAACTCAAGGAACAGCTTGAGGAAGCGCAGCGGAACCGTGACATCGCGCAGCGCAGCGGCGACCTGACCAAGGCCGGCGAAATCGTCTACAGCGTCATTCCCAAATTGCTGGAGCAGCTTAAACAGGCGGAAAGCCTGACGCAAAGCGCCATGATGAAGGAAGCCGTGACCGACGAGGACATCGCCGAGATCGTGTCGCGCTGGACGGGGATTCCGGTTGAAAAAATGCTCGAAGGCGAACGCGAGAAATTGCTCCACATGGAAGATGCGCTGCGTAGCCGCGTCGTCGGCCAGGATGAGGCGTTGACGGCGGTGGCCAATGCCGTGCGCCGCGCCCGCGCCGGGCTGGGCGATCCGGCGCGTCCCATCGGCTCGTTTTTGTGCTTAGGCCCAACCGGCGTCGGCAAGACCGAACTGTGCAAGGCGCTGGCCGAATTCATTTTCGACGACGAAGCGGCGCTGCTGCGCATCGACATGTCGGAATTCATGGAAAAACACGCCGTGGCGCGGCTGATCGGCGCGCCGCCGGGCTATGTCGGTTACGAGGAAGGCGGCACGCTGACCGAAGCCGTGCGCCGCCGTCCTTACCAGGTCATCTTGTTCGACGAGGTCGAAAAGGCGCATAACGATGTGTTTAATATTTTATTGCAGGTGCTCGATGATGGGCGCTTGACCGACGGGCAGGGGCGCACCGTCGATTTCCGCAATACCATCATCGTGCTGACCTCGAACCTCGGCTCGGATATTCTTGCCGCGGCCAAGGAGGATGAAATCACCGGCCCAATGCGCGACCAGGTGATGCACGCCGTGCAGCGCGCCTTTAGGCCGGAATTTTTGAACCGGCTCGATGAGATCATTTTATTTGGCCGCCTCGACCGCAAGCACATGATCTCCATCGTCGACATCCAGATTGCACGGCTGGTAAAACGGCTGGCCGAGCGCCATATCGCGCTTGCGCTCGACGACAAGGCCAAAGCCTGGCTGGCCGAAGCCGGATACGACCCGGTTTATGGGGCGCGCCCCTTGAAGCGTGTCATCCAGCGCGAATTGCAGGACAAGCTGGCGCAAAAGATGCTGGCCGGGGACATTGCCGACGGCAGCCAGATCAAAGTATCGGCTGGCGAGGGTGGGCTGGTCTTGACGGCGAAAGCGGCTAAGGCGAAAGTGGCGTAGTAGTCTCCAGGGAGCAAATTTTTCCTCTTCCCGGCCACACAATGTCATGCTGAACTTGTTTCAGCACCCACCTCTCAATTTTCATAACACTTGTTGAAACGTGGGTCCCGAAACGGGTTCGGGATGACAATCATTAATACAATGTCGGAAAAAGTCGGAAACAAGGAGGTATTATTAAGGAATTGGAAATATAAAAAGCTATCCGGCATCATGCCATAAAACACGACACAATGGGAGAAAATGGTGGAAAATGGTGGAAAAATTGTAATCCCGAACGTAGTGAGGGATGACAATTACTGCAGATTCATCGCCAGCTTGCCGTCATGCTGCGGCATTGAGGCCAGTTGCTCTTCGATATGCTTCATGTTGTTGCGGAAGGCCAGCAGCTCTTTGCCTTGCAGCGCGTCGCCGGTTTTGAATTTGACATTGGAGGGATTGACCTGTTCGCCGTGGACCAGGATTTCATAATGCAGATGCGGGCCGGTGGCCATGCCGGTTTGCCCGACATAAGCGATGATTTGCCCCTGCCTGACTTTGTGGCCTTCGCTCATGCCGGAGGCGAAGTGGCTGATATGGGCGTAGGCGCTGGCGTAGGTGCCGTTATGGCGGATGCGCAGGTAATTGCCGTAGCCGCCCAAGCGCCCGGCATATTCGACCGTTCCGTCGCCGGCGGCATAGATGGGCGTTCCGACGGGCGCAGCGAAATCGACGCCGCGGTGCATCTTGGTATAGCCGAGAATCGGGTGGTTGCGCATACCGAAGCCGGAGCTGATGCGCGCCCCGTTGATGGGCGTGCGCAGCAAGGCCTTGCGGATGCTTTCGCCTTTTTCGTTATAATAATCGGCATGGCCGCTCTTATCGACATAGCGGTAGATTTTGAGTTCGCGGTCGCCCAAATCGAGGTCGGCGAACAGCACGTCGCCATGCCCGGCGACTTCGCCATCCTTGGTCTCAAGCCGTTCGAACAGCACGTCCATCGCATTGCCCGGCTGGATGTCGCGCTGGAAATCAACGTCGTAGCTATAGGCGGAAATGATTTGCTCGAGCAGGGCGGGCGGGATACCTGAGGAAACGCCGGTTTCATATAAGCTGCTTTCGATGTGCCCGCCGGCGCGCTTGAGTTTCCGTTCCAGAGGAACATCGATGATTTTCGCAGAAAATGTACCGCCCTCGCGCACAAGGCGTAGCGTCGAGGCCGGAGACAAGGGCAAGCTGAGGCTGGTAATTAGCGGCTGGCGGGGGGAATCGGGATTCTTGTCGAGCAGCAGCGAAACATACTGCCCGGCATCGAGCTTGCGTACGTCATAAACAGTGCGAATGGCGTCTACGGCGTGCTGCGCTTCCTCATGGGACACGCCGGTGTCGGTCAGGATAGCGGTAAGCGTATCGCCGTTTTCGACTTTCAGGTCGAGCGCCAGCGGATAAATTTGCGCCGGATCTTCATGCCTGGCTGCGGCGGCAACAGCAGGCGCCGGCGCGGCGGCAGTGATGGCGGCGGGCGCGTGTTGCGCTATTTTCCAGGCGCTGAGGGTAAAGGTGGGGGGAAACATCGAAACGCAGCCGAAAGCGAAGGCGACGCTGGCAATATACGAAATCCTGCGAATGCGTCGCCTTGCTACCGAGCGGGAGACAGCCCTGACTGGGTAGAAATAGTCGTGATTCAGCGTTACCCTACTATAGCTTGTCGTATTAATAACGTTACCCCCCAACGGATTGTGGTATCTAACGGCAAAGAGTTAGCCTATTTTCAATTATATTGGCAATAGAATAACAAAGGGTTTACATTTTTGCGCCTGACGCCAGATTCTGCTTGACGTAACATCGCTGCAACACTAGATTACGCGCCTCCGCTAAAGCAGGGCGATACTGTTGGCAAATTTTTGTAGAAAATACAAAGCGTTGCAAGCAAGTCGCCCTGAAATAACGAAACCATATTTGAATAAAGGATAGTTTGATGCCAACCATCAATCAGTTGGTTCGCCGCCCTCGCCGTGCTGTTGCCAAGCGCAACAAGGTGCCGGCGCTCGAGCAATGCCCACAAAAACGCGGTGTGTGCACGCAGGTGAAAACCGTCACGCCGAAAAAGCCGAACTCGGCACTGCGTAAGGTCGCGCGCATCCGCCTCACCAACGGCCATGAAGTATTCGGTTATATTCCCGGCGAAGGCCATAACCTGCAGGAACACTCGGTGGTGATGATCCGCGGCGGCCGCGTTAAGGATTTGCCCGGCGTTCGCTATCACATCATCCGTGGTACGCTCGATACGCAAGGCGTCAAGAACCGCAAGCAATCGCGCTCGGCTTACGGCGCGAAACGTCCGAAGTAATGGAGAGCTTAAAAATGACCGATGAAAACAACAAACAATTTAAATCTGGCTGGCTGGACGATTTGTCTGCTAAGGCACAGATTTCTCCAGAAGATATAGAAAAAAAAGTAGATGATGAAATCCTGCGCAAAAGACATACCGAACAGGTTGGCACAACTACATCCCGCCCTGCGGCTGATAAAGGAAGGTAATTATGAGTCGTCGTCACGCTGCAACAAAACGCCAGGTATTGCCGGATGCTAAATTCGGTGATGTCGTATTGACCAAATTGATCAACACCATGATGTACAGCGGCAAAAAATCCGCGTCCGAAGCGATTTGCTACGAAGCGCTCGACATCATCAAGAAAAAAACCAGCGCCGATCCGCTGAAATTTTTTCACGATGCGCTCAATAACATTAAGCCGTCGGTCGAAGTGCGCTCCCGCCGCGTCGGTGGTGCAACCTATCAGGTGCCGACCGAAGTACGCGAAGAACGCCGCCTCGCGCTCGCCCTGCGCTGGTTGATTGAAGCCGCCCGCGCCCGCAAGGAAAAAACCATGCGCGACCGCATCGCCAATGAACTGATGGATGCGGCCAACGGTCGCGGCGGCGCTGTCACCAAGCGCGAAAACACGCACAAAATGGCGGAAGCTAACAAGGCTTTCAGTCATTACAGGTGGTAGTTATGGCGAACGATAATTCTCCAGTTGAAAAAAATAAAGGTACATTGGTTCCGGTCGGTCCGCAGGTGATTTATGCGTCTGCTGTTAATGAGGGGGATGCGTATACAAAAGTGTGTCGTTATGCTGCCGTAGCCCTTGATCTCTTGGATGAATATGCAGGACATATAGAGCAGGTTGCAAGCCAATGGTCTCAATGGAAAGACATCGGATTATCGCAATTGAGCCGTGTCAAAGGAATGTTATCCCGGTTGGAAAGTAATCCGCGCACTGTTCTGACAGAAGCCGAATTAACCCTTCTTGGTCGTGTGGGTGAATTAGTGCGTGGTCAGGAATTGGGTAGAAAATATATGGCAAATAATGTGAATCCGTTTTTTCCTCTTATGGAGGCAATTGGTGAACGTGAACTTGAGGAATCTACCGGCGCGCATGTTGAACGTAGCCAAAGGTCAGCTTCTGGTTCGGCCTTGAAGAGATAACCATGCCCCGTAAAACCCCCCTCAAAGACTATAGAAACATCGGCATCTGCGCGCATATCGACGCGGGCAAGACGACGACGACCGAGCGCATCCTTTATTATACCGGCAAATCGCACAAGATCGGCGAAGTGCACGAAGGCGCTGCGACCATGGACTGGATGGAGCAGGAGCAGGAGCGCGGCATTACCATTACCTCCGCCGCCACGACCTGCTATTGGAATAACCACCGCATCAACATCATCGACACGCCCGGCCACGTCGATTTTACCATCGAAGTCGAGCGCTCGATGCGCGTGCTGGACGGCGCGGTTGCCGTGTTCGACTCCGTCGCCGGCGTCGAGCCGCAATCGGAAACGGTGTGGCGCCAGGCCGATAAATACCACGTGCCGCGCATCTGCTTCGTCAACAAAATGGACCGCATCGGCGCCAATTTCCAGCGCACCGTCGACATGATGATCGACCGCTTGGGGACAGTACCGTTGGTCATCCAGCTTCCCATCGGCAGCGAGGACAAATACGAAGGCCTGATCGATCTCGTCAAGATGAAGGAAATCATCTGGAGCGGCGAAGAACTCGGCGCAAAATTCGAAGAAAAACCCATCCGCGTTGAACTTCAGGAAGCCACCAAAAAAGCCCGCCACGCCATGCTGGAAACCGCCGTCGAGATGGACGATGCGGTCATGGCAAAATACCTGGAAGGTACCGAACCGACCATCCCCGAACTCAAAGAATGCATCCGCAGAGGCACGGTTATCTTCAAATTCGTGCCGGTGCTCAACGGCGCGGCATTTAAAAATAAAGGCGTG
>Ga0207014_1099_pt1 | contig 19199 bp, 19 predicted proteins | sample Alteio_BWMinCont_56_FD_153495 | JGI IMG/M metagenome (GOLD analysis project Ga0207014, IMG submission 153495) | Enriched cells from forest soil in Barre Woods Harvard Forest LTER site, Petersham, Massachusetts, United States -... | ecosystem: Environmental > Terrestrial > Soil > Temperate forest >...
GGTAATGTGATAAGGCACATGTACGGCATAACCCCCAACATTTAAAACCGGTAGTATGTCACTTTTAAGAGAGTTGCCCACCATCAACAATTCGTTTGGCGGTATATCAAGGTGTTTAATGAGTTTCAGGTAATTGGCATCGTCCTTTTCAGACATGATCTCGATATGATGAAAATAATGGCCAATGCCCGATTTTTTTAATTTGCGTTCCTGGTCCAGCAGGTCGCCTTTGGTGGCTACTACCAGCCGGTATTTATCTTTTAAGGCCAGCAGTACGTCTTCTACCCCATCCAGCAACTCTATCGGCTGGTCGAGCATTTGTTTACCTAAGTTCACTATCTTTTCAACAGCATCTGCACTTATGGTGTTACTGGTAACACGTAAAGCAGTTTCTATCATTGATAACACAAAGCCTTTTATGCCATAACCGTATAGGGTAAGATTTTCTATTTCAGTTTTTAGCAATTCGCGTTCAAGCGTATGTTGTGAAGAATACCCACTCAGCAGTTCATAAAACCGTTCCTCCGTTTGCCTGAAATACGGCTCATTTACCCAAAGGGTATCATCAGCATCAAAAGCAATTACTTTTAAGTTCATGGGGTAAAGGTATTAAAAGAGATAGGTTGGGGGGAAAGGAAGAAGCTTTTCAATTTAAAAAAAGCTTAGTGCTCTTTGCGAAAACCTTTGTGGCCTTTGTGGTTAATTATTTTTTAACACGAAGACACGGAGAAGGCACCGCGTTCACAGAGGAAAATTCTAATTGCGAAAATGCTGTTTACTTAATTCCTCGTAATATTCCTCTGTAATGCCATTTTTTACTTCCCATTCATCAATATTTTCTTCCAACTGTTTGGCCAAAAGTTCAACAGCAAGTTGCCTGATCTGGATAAATGAAGCTTCGGGCATGGGCTTTTTTAACAAACGCAACATGAGCAATTGTTGCTCATTTAAAGAATCCTGTGTTAATTCTTTGGTTTCCATATTACAAATATAAGAATTGATCATCGATTATAACCTATCCCGGTTTCCTTGATTTAAGCAAACCTGTTTTTTCTTTACCATCTTCTTTCGGTCTTCCGGTCTTTCCCGACTTTCGGACTAAAAACACATCTCCTATCTCCGCCTCAACAAAAATTCTTACTTTTGCGCCAATATGAGTATTGCACTATCCGAACAGGAAATTTTACGCCGCGAATCATTACAGCAACTGCGCGCATTAGGTATCAACCCTTATCCCGCCGAGGAATATAAGGTAAATGCATGGGCACAGGATATTACCGACAACTTTAACCGTTTCCCCGAAACTTATAAAAATGTGACCCTCGCCGGCCGTATAATGACGCGCCGCATTATGGGCAGCGCTTCATTTGCCGAATTGCAGGATTCAACCGGGCGTATACAGATTTACCTGAAACGCGATGATATTTGCCCTGATGAGGATAAAACTTTATACAATACTGTATTTAAAAAGCTGATGGATATCGGCGACTTTATCGGTATTAAAGGCTATGTTTTTTTAACACAAACCGGCGAAATTTCGGTACATGTGCGTGAATTGGTATTGCTGTCGAAATCGTTAAAGCCATTACCGGTTGTTAAACGCGATGAGGAAGGTAATATTCATGATGCCTTTACCGATCCGGAAATGCGTTACCGCCAGCGCTATGTCGATCTTACAGTTAACCCATCGTACAAGCAAATTTTCATCAACCGGTCGAAAGTGATCAGTTCGATGCGTGAATACTTTAACAAGCAGGGCTGGATGGAAGTGGAAACTCCGATATTACAACCCGTGCATGGTGGCGCTGCGGCGCGCCCGTTTGTAACGCACCATAACACGCTGGATATGCCGCTGTTTTTGCGCATTGCCAACGAGTTGTACTTAAAACGCCTTATAGTAGCGGGCTTTGACGGTGTTTATGAGTTTGGTAAAATGTTCCGTAATGAGGGCATGGACCGCACACACAACCCTGAATTTACCGGGCTGGAGATATACGTAGCCTACAAAGATTATAACTGGATGATGTCCATGGTGGAGGAATGCCTTGAAATAGTTGCAAGGATAGTGCACGGTATCCCGGTAGTGCAGGTTGGCGCCAACGAAATCAATTTTGCAGGGCCGTACGAAAAACTTTCGATGTATGATTCTATCCTGAAATATACAGGCATCGATGTTTCGGCTATGGATGAAGTGGCTTTACGCCAAACTTGCAGCGACCTGGGCATTGAGACAGATGCAAGCATGGGCAAAGGTAAACTGATAGACGAAATTTTTAGCGCAAAAGTTGAGGCTAACCTGATACAGCCAACCTATATAACCGATTACCCTATTGAGATGACGCCGCTGGCCAAAAAACACCGCTCGAAAGAAGGTTTGGTGGAGCGTTTCGAGTTGTTTGTTAATGGTAAAGAAATTGCAAATGCCTATTCGGAATTGAACGATCCTATCGACCAGCGCGAACGTTTGGAAGAACAGTTGATACTGGCAGGTCGCGGAGACGATGAGGCTATGGCCATGGACGATGATTTTTTACGCGCGCTTGAATATGGCATGCCGCCAACATCGGGCCTCGGTATTGGTATCGACAGGCTGGTAATGCTGCTGACCAATCAAAGCACCATACAGGAAGTATTGTTCTTCCCGCAAATGCGGCCTGAAAAAAAGGCAAAAATAGCTGCAGCAGATGATTTTGTAAACATTGGGGTACCTGCCGAATGGGTGCCCGTACTTAATAAAATGGGCTTTAATACCGTTGAGGAATTAAAAGCAGCTAACCCGAACAAGGTATTTAATGACCTTGGCGGGATGCGCAAAAAATTAAAGCTTGAAATTACCATGCCTGTTAAAGAGGTGGTGATGGCCTGGTTTGAATGAAGTGAATCATTTGCGCAATTCGCCTCACCCCAACCCCTCTCCAAAAGGAGAGGGGCTTAAAAAGAATATTTTTACGAATGCGAAGTTAAAGTCCTCTCCTTTGGAGAGGATTTAGGTGAGGCGACACGGGATGTAAGAGATAAAATATTTGCCATACATTGTTGCACACTCAATAGACTACACTTGCACCATGTTGAAAAAAAATAATTCACTGTAAACCTGTCTATTAATAACAATTTGTTAACGAAAGGATAAAACGAATACAACTTTGGTATTAAATGTGTTGTTTATAATTGCATATACACTTATAACTAAAGTTATGACTAATTCCATCCTCGAAATAACAGAAAACGAATACCTGATAAAGTTGAACCGTAGCAACTTTAACTTGTCCTTTATCAGAAGCCTGCTTAAAATTGTTGAAGTAGCCAATCCGTCTGAAGACGGCTATTATGTTCCTGACAGACATATCTCGGCTAATCAAAATCACTCTTCCGAGCCTGATTATTATAGCTCTTTAGAAGAAAAGTAATTGGGGAGAGAATCAAGAATCAAGAGAAATTGTAGAGACGCAATACTTGCGTCTTGTTTTTTGTCTCCGTGATAATATCTAAAACTGGCGGTACCCGCCCCTTACTACCTGTTGCTTATCCATCTGCCCCATCTGGGCTTTCATCATTTTTATTTGTTCGGTAAGCAATTTGTTTTTATCATCTTTAGTGGCTTCAGATAAATACATCTGCGCTTCGCGTTTATTGCGTTTAGCCATTGCTATCCCTGCCAGGCTAAGTTTTGCCAAAGCTGTATTGTGCGACATTTTCATGCCGAGGGAAAGTGATTTCTTAAAATATTTTTCCGATTTCATAGGCGATTTGCGCGACTCGATCAAACCGATCAGCAAATTATAATAGCCGTGCTGGCTTTTGTTCAATTGCTTTTCGTAATCGGTAATTTTTAATAACCATTCCTCTGCCTTTTCCGATTTTTCTTTACGCAAAAACCATTGAGCAAGGATCATGTTTTCATTAAAAAAGTAGGTAAGCAATACAATGCCGCCTAAAAACAGCACCAATATCCCCCAGCCCCAAAAACCAAATGCACAAAGCGCAACAGCGGCGCCCATAACTACACATGCAATAATTAACCTTATTATATTCGACATCGTTTTGCAATACTAAATTAGCACACAAATATCCGTTTATTTGTACGCTTAATCAACATAATAATTAAAGATTTATGGCAATAGAATTAGAACCTTCGTGGCTGGAGGTTTTGGGTGACGAATTTGGCAAACCATATATGGTTGAGCTGAAGAAATTTTTAAAAGAAGAAAAAGACGCAGGCAATAAAATATACCCCAAAGGCGCCGATATTTTTAATGCCTTTAACAAAACCCCATTCGACAAAGTTGAAGTTGTGATATTAGGGCAAGACCCGTACCATGGCGAAAACCAGGCACATGGCTTATCATTTTCCGTTCAAAAAGGCATAACTATCCCGCCATCATTACGAAACATTTATAAAGAGCTATCTACCGATATACCCGGCTTTGTAACGCCAAACCACGGTAACCTTACAGAATGGGCAGGGCAAGGTGTATTATTGTTAAATGCAAGCCTTACCGTTAAAGCCGGCATGCCCGGCTCGCATCAAAAAAAGGGTTGGGAGGAGTTTACGGATAACGTTATCAAAACTATATCCGACAAAAAAGAAGGCATTGTATTTATACTATGGGGCGCCTTTGCCCAGGCAAAAGCCGAATTGATCGACAAAACAAAACACCACATCATAAAATCACCGCACCCATCACCTTTTTCGGCCGACAGGGGGTTTTTCGGCTCAAAACCGTTTTCAAAAACTAATGAGATTTTAGAGAAAGAAGGGAAGAAACCTGTAGATTGGCAAATACATTAAGACGATGTGCAAATGTGCGAATGATTGATATAACGTTTACTCCTTGTTCAAAAGATTCTTGGCACTAAAGAATGCCATAACAATGGCGAGCAGAAATAAAACAGCAAAGGACATGTTTCTTGAACTTGGAGGGCTATAAATTGAATTTACTTTAAAAAAGTCGGCAAAGTCCCCTGTCGCAAGATCGAATATACCCCAGGCAATAACAGCTACCGATATTATTAAAATTATCTTTTGTGATTTCCGGTCTTTCATAATAATACGAAATGATTTTCGAAAGTCTGAAGCTCATTTGCACATTTGCACATCCGAAATCTGCACATCAATACTCCAGCGGCACAATCGGCTCCTTCTTACTGGTCGACATGATCATCATCGTTTGGAAAGTTTTCACCACGGTGATGCGGCTTATTTTTTCCATAATGAGTTGCTCATACGATTTTATGTCCCTTACATAAACTTTTAGCAAAAAGTCGCACTGCCCGGTTACGTGGTGGCATTCGGTAACTTCTTTGATGTTTTGTATCTCTTCTAAAAACTTATGAATGGTATCTTTTTGATGGAAATCAAGCGATATCTGGATGAAGGTTTTTATGCCAAGGCCAAGCTTTTCTTCGTCAACCAAAGCATGGTAACTCTTTATGTATTCGGCATTTTCAAGCTTGCGTACACGCTCTAAAGTAGGCGCCGGCGAAAGCCCTATTTCGTTCGAAAGTTGCAGGTTGGTGATCCTTCCGTTCTCTTGCAGAATCTTAAGGATCTGGAGATCTATTTTGTCTAATTCAGCTGCCATAGTACAGGCAAAGATATGATTTTAGTTAATCCGCCAAATAAAATTTCTTTAAAAAGTATTTTGGCAGAAATAAATTTTTTATTAAATAAAATTTAGACAAGTCTAAATTTATTATTAGATTTGCAAAAATGAATACTTTAGCCGAAGAGAACTATTTAAAATCCATTTATCACCTATCGCAAAACACCGAAAGCGTAAGCACCAACCAGTTAGCGGCGTTTATAAATACCAAGGCATCGTCTGTTACTGACATGCTAAAAAAACTTGCGGATAAAAACCTGATCAATTACACCCCTTACCAGGGCGTAACGCTGACTGCGGCGGGAGAAAAAGTTGCTGTAAATATTATCCGGAAGCACCGTTTGTGGGAATATTTTTTGGTGGAGAAGCTGAATTTTAAATGGGACGAGGTACACGAACTGGCCGAAGAGATGGAACATATCTCCTCGAATGAACTGATAGACCGCCTTGACAAATTTATGGGCTACCCAAAATACGACCCGCATGGCGACCCGATACCCGATTGCAACGGCTTATTTAAAACGCATAACCTCAAACCTGTCTCAGCCATCGGTATTAATGAAGGCGGGATAATATCCGGCGTACGGGAGCATTCAACAGCGTTTTTGCAATACCTTGAAAAACAATCACTAATTATCGGCAAGCAGATCATAGTTTTAGAGATCGTTGAATTCGATCATTCTGTACTATTAAAAACCGAAACTAAAGAAATACAAATAAGCCGCGAAGTGGCTAATAATTTACTGATCGCCATATGAATGACAATACCCCTACCCCATCTTTAAGTAATGTACATAGCTCTATAAAAACCGAAAATAAAATAGGCTGGCGGCGCATCCTTGCCTTTATTGGCCCTGCCTATTTAGTAAGCGTTGGGTATATGGACCCGGGCAACTGGGCAACTGATATTGCAGGCGGGAGCGCGTTTGGGTACAGGTTGATATGGATACTGTTTGCATCAAACCTTATAGCGCTGTTGTTACAATCACTAAGCGCCAGGTTAGGCATAGTGCGCGGCCTTGACCTGGCGCAGGCCTCAAAAAATGCTTACCCACGGTTTGTAAACTTTTGTCTGTATATCCTGGCCCAAATTGCCATCATCGCTTGCGATTTGGCCGAGATCATAGGCATGGCCATCGGTTTGCAGTTGCTTTTCCACCTGCCGCTTATTTGGGGCGTGTCGCTTACACTTACTGATACCGTGCTAATGCTTTTTTTAATGAACAGGGGCATGCGCAAGCTGGAAGTATTCATCATGTCGATGATATTTATTGTGGGACTTTCGTTTTTGATCGAGATGTTTATTGTAAGCCCTGATGCGGCAGGCATTGTTAAAGGGTTTGTACCACAAAACTTATCAGGAAGTGCATTGTATATTGCAATCGGGATCATAGGGGCCACAGTTATGCCGCACAACCTGTATTTACATTCGTCATTGGTACAAACCCGGCAGATAACGCGTACGCCCAAAGGCATAAAAGCAGCCATAAGGTTTAACCTTTTCGATACGGTTATTGCATTAAACCTTGCATTTGTTGTAAATGCCGCGATATTGATATTAGCAGCTTCAGCATTTTTCACCAACGGCTATTTCAAAGTAGCTGAAATACAGGATGCTTATAAGCTATTAGGCCATATTTTCGGAAAGCTTGCCCCCACCCTGTTCGCCATAGCTTTAATAGCCTCGGGGCAAAGCTCAACCATTACCGGTACGCTTGCCGGGCAAATTATCATGGAGGGGCACATCAACCTGCGCATCGAGCCATGGCTCCGCCGCCTATTGACCCGGCTGTTGGCCATTGTTCCAGCCGTTTTTACCATTATTTATTTTGGTGAGACAGGCCTCGGCAACCTAATTATCCTTAGCCAGGTGGTATTGAGTTTGCAATTAGGTTTTGCTGTTATACCGCTCATCCACTTCACATCCAACCGTAAACGGATGGGAAAATTTGCCATCAGCTTAAAAGTAAAAATACTGGCCTGGCTAAGCGCAGCGCTGATTGTGGCCCTGAACGGGAAATTGGTTATTGAACAACTTGGCGATTGGGCGAAACAATTCCCATCAGCCGTTATATGGATAAATATACTTGTAGTCCCAATAACAATTGCAATAGCACTATTATTGATCTACGTTTTCTTACGTCCATTACTTTTTAAACACTATGATACGCCCGCAACGGTGCCTCATGGTTTGGCTACCACCATCGAAGACCTGGAACCAATTATCTATAAAAACATTGCCATCACCATTGATTTTTCAAAAAACGATACGGACACCATCAGGAACGCGATTATGCAGGGAGGTAAAAACGCAACTTATACGTTAATACACGTTGTTGAAACTGCCGGCGCCCGTTATTACGGCACCGAGGTAATGGACCACGAAACCCAAAGCGATGCTGATAATTTAAATACCTACGTAAAAACATTGAAAGGTTTAGGCTATAAAGCACATGCCCATATCGGGTTCGGCAGTGCGGCAAGTTCTATTGCAAAGATTGTAAATGATGGAAAAATTGATTTTATAGTAATGGGCTCACATGGCCATAAAGCATTAAAAGACCTTATTTTTGGCACAACAGTTAACTCTGTGCGACACATGGTTAACGTGCCCGTGCTGGTTGTTAAACCGCAATTACAACCAAAATAATTCCTTTTTTTACTTTTTGTCATGCTGAACGGAGTGAAGCATCTTCTACGCCCTGTAACAGTCCGCTATGCACAGTTCGATAGGTATATCTCAGAAGATTCTTCGCTTCGCTCCAGAATGACAAATCGCGTGTTAATACTTATGCGACACTTTGAATTCGTCCAACAATTATCCCCAAAGAAAATAATTCGCATATTTGCAGCAAATGGACCAGAACATCTATATAAAAAATAAAAAAGCCTATTTTGAATACCATATACTGGATAAATACGTAGCCGGGATAAAATTGCTGGGTACCGAAATTAAATCCATCCGCGAAGGCAAAGCAAATATAAACGATGCCTTTTGCACATTTATAAACGAACAGCTATACGTACGCAACCTGCATATTGCCGAGTACAGCTACGGCTCATTCTACAACCATGAAGCCAAACGCGACCGCATTTTACTCCTCAATAAAAAAGAACTAAAAAAAATCCAAACCCGCGGCGAAGAAAAGGGGTTGACGATTGTCCCTCTTGCTTTATTCATCAGCGAACGCGGTTTCGCAAAATTGGAAATCGGCCTTGCACAAGGTAAAAAGACTTTTGATAAGAGGGAAACTATGAAGGAACGGGATACGAAAGTGGAAATGGACAGGGCGATGAAGAGATAATTTCGGAATTTGGATTTCGGAATTATATTTTGTGGTTGAAATTTCAATAATGCGAATATTGAAATTCCTGCGCCATATTTAAATAGAAGTACGTTGTAATTAAACGGTCAATATCTTTTACACTTTTCAGCGTTTCCTTTTGTTTTTCCACTTTCTCTTTTGGCGAATATTCGGTATTGTTGTTTACTTCGTCATAAATATATTGTTTCAATGATTTGATATAAAGACTTTTCTGCCCGGCCAAATTGTGTGGTCTATTGTAATAATCATTGTCTTTACCGGCATACACTGAAAACTCGGCATAGCCTAATATACGGATATATTGATGCCCGTAATAAGTACCTCCGCCGTTCAGCATACCGAAAACATCATTGATATCCCTGTACAACGTAATCAGTGTTTTTCTTTGTGCACGATATTTGGCCTCGCCATTTTTTTCTCTCAAAAAATAAGCATACAATGCGTAATACTGATCGCGGCAAGCTTCACAATCGAATTCGATATCATTCTTTAAGCTTTTTCCCCAACAGATGTCAGGAGGGAAAGGAAGATCACTATTAAGCTCCGGATCTTTTTTTAGTATCCTTTTTAACTCGCCTTTTGTTACCTTTATTGCCGTGCTGTCATCTGTACTTATGCTTATGGTATCATTATCACCACCTCTAAAAGTATGCTCTTTTTGTAGGAAAGCAACTTCATTTGTTTTAGTACCTTCTTCGGAACTCGTACTTGTTTTATCACGAACTGTAAAACTTAATAATGCAGCGGCAACTATCAGAAAGGATATCTTTTTCATCAGGCGGGTTCAGTAAAGGAACCTAAATGTAGATAATAAACTATTTATATTTCAAAAGTAAATCCGAAATCAAACATCCGAATTCCGAAATTAATTACCATGCCTTATCCCCCAACAAAGGGACGAACCGGAAAGTATCCAACGTTGTTCTTTCATAATCATTTTCGCTAACTTTCAGCACTGTAACCATTTTTTGTGATTGCTGGTCGCCCACAGGTATTACCAGTATGCCGCCTACTTTCAATTGCTTTAATAATTCATCTGGCACAGTTGGCGCCCCGGCAGTAACGATTATTTTATCATAGGGGGCGCGTTTAGCTATTCCGCGCGATCCATCGCCAAGGAAAAACTTAGCATGATAGCCCATTTTTTCAGGTAAAATTATTGCGGTATGATGATATAATTTTTCCTGCCGCTCAATGGTATAAACCTTTGCCCCAAGTTCTAATAAAACGCAGGTCTGATACCCGCTGCCGGTACCAATTTCCAGCACCTTATCCCCTTTTTGAATATGCAGTAACTGGCTTTGGTAGGCAACCGTATATGGCTGCGAAATAGTTTGCCCCTCGCCTATCGGGAAAGCAATATCTTTATAAGCCTGGTTCCAGAAAGTTTCATCAAAAAAATAATGACGGGGCACTTTGCCTATGGCCGCCAGTACCCGCTCATCTTCTATGCCCTTTTTCTTTAACTCTCCAACTAATTGTTTACGAGCGCCTTGCTCTTTGTAATTATCAACGTATTTGTATCCCATTTATAAGAGCGAAGTTAATCACAGATTTTGACTGATTTATAGGATTACACAGATTTTATCTTTCGCCATTAATCATCAGTGTAATCAAATAAATCAGCTTAAATCCGTGATTCAAAATCGGTGTAATCTTTCAACAATCGGTGAAATCATCAATCTAATAGGGATCAACATCAGGCTGGATAACGCTTCCCTTGCTCAACTTAGTCGTCTGAAACTGCGTTATCACATCCCGGATAATAGCTTTAGCTTTATTTACAGACACCAGCTCTTTTTCAAACTTTAGCATGATGCTTTTTATATAATAGTTCCGTATCCTCCCAACCAGGGGGAATTCAGGTCCTATTACCCTGTCGCCGAAATTTTTGCGCAACTGATTAGCAAGGTATTCGGCCTGGTTATTTACTATTTCAGCGTTCTTGTGTTTTATGTCGAGGTTGATGATACGGTAGAATGGCGGGTACTTAAAACCCCGGCGCTCCTCCATTTCGGTAAGGTACAAGTCGGTATAATTATTTTCAATTACCTGTTTAATAACCCGATGGTTAGGGTCGTAGGTTTGGATTACCACTTTGCCCTGCTTGCCGCGGCGGCCTGCCCTACCGCTCACCTGCGCCAGCATATGATAACTGCGCTCATTAGCCCTGTAATCGGGAAATTTTAGCAAGCTATCGGCGTTTATAATACCGATAACTGTTACGCCCGAAAAATCCAATCCCTTTGCAACCATTTGCGTACCTATCAGGATGTCGATCTTTTTCTCCTCAAGGTCGTTCAATATATTTTGCAGCGAGTTGCGTGAGCGCGTGGTATCAAGATCCATCCGGGTGATACGGGCATCGGGTAGCAACATAGCCAGTTCATCCTCAATCTTTTCGGTACCAAAGCCTTTATATTCCAGGTGTGTTGATCCGCAGGCCGGGCAAATTTGCGGCGCGTCTTCTTTGTAACCGCAGTAATGGCAATGCAGCTTACCACTGCTTTTATGATAGGTTAAACTTACATCGCAATTGATGCATTTTGGTGTATAGGCACAAATTTTACACATCAGCAAGGGCGCATAGCCCCTGCGGTTTTGAAATAAAATAACCTGTTCCTTATTAGCAAGCGCCTGTTTTATATCTTCCATCAGCACACTTGTAAAATGCGACTGCATGGTTTTGCCTTTAGTTTCTAAAGTAATACTTACCACCTCAATTTCCGGCAGTTTTACCCCACCATAGCGTTCAGTAAGCTCGGCCAGTCCGTATTTATTCATCCTGGCATTATAATAGCTTTCAAAAGACGGCGTGGCCGAACCAAGCAACACCTTTGCCTTATACATGTTTGCCAAGAAAATGGCAGCATCTCGGGCATTGTAGCGCGGCGCCGGATCATATTGTTTGTAGGATGTTTCGTGTTCTTCATCAACTATAATCAAGCCCAAATCATTAAAAGGCAAAAATACTGATGAACGCGCGCCTAAAACTACTTTATATTCGTTATTGAGTACCTTTTGCCAAACTTCAACCCGCTCATTATCATTAAACCGTGAATGATAGATACCGATATCAGCGCCGAAATACATCCGCAGCCTTTCAATAAGATGGGTGGTAAGTGCAATTTCGGGCAATAAATAAAGCACCTGCCTGCCCTCAGCTATCATTTCTTCTATCAGCCGGATATAAACCTGCGTTTTGCCTGATGAGGTTATGCCGTGCAAAAGCACTACATCTTTCTGCTTAAATTCTTCCCTGATATGCTTAAGCGCGTCCCCCTGTTGTTCACTTAGTTCAAAGGTATCAAACACCTCTTCTTCCTCGTAATATAAACGGCTCACATTTTTTTCTTCCGCAATAAAAACCTCTTTTTCAATCAGCGATTTTATGCTCGAATCAGCTGCGCCGCTTTCCTCAATCAGCTCGCTTTTTGATATACTTTTCTGATGTCGCGCTAATTTTATATACGCGAGCACCGCATCCGCCTGTTTGGGCGCCCGTTTCTCAAGGATGACAAACAGCTCCTTTAAATTTTCCTGGTTATGATAGATAGGGTTAAGCGTGATAAATGTGCGTGTGCGTGGTTTATAACGCTCGCTTACTTCTTCCGAAATATTTATGATGTTTTTTTCGAACAGTAATTTGAGGATGGGCATTACCGTTTTTTGCCCCAGGAGTTTTACGATGTCGCTGACTGTCAGTTCGGGTTGGATATCAAGGGCTTCAACAATCAAAAACTCTTTATCGTGCAGCGCAGCTTTATCGTACACAAAACCTTTATTAAGCATAATGCGTGTTTCGCTGGCCAGCTTTAATGCTGATGGCAGCGCGGCATTCATTACTTCGCCTACATTGCACATATAGTATTCGGCCATCCATTGCCAAAATTGCAATTGTTCACCAATGACTAAAGGACGGTCGTCCAAAAGCTCGATAACATACTTGGCCTGGTATTTCTCAGGGGCAAGCGTACCAATTGATGCTATGACGGCTGTATAAAGCTTGCTTTTGCCAAACTGGACTACAACCCTTTTGCCTACCATTACTGCATCGTTCATTTCGAACGGCACCCGGTAGGTGTAGTTTTTGGCTATTGCCAAAGGCAGTATAACCTCAACAAAAAGCGTTTCGCGGTCGGTATATTGTGCTTCAGCAAACTCTAACATCAATTTAATTTATTTGTGATGGCGGCAATACCCAATGTTACCCAACCACCTATAAGGAACAACCCGCCAAGCGGGGTAACGGGGCCGACAAATTGTACCCAGCGCCAGCCCAACAGTTCGCGGCATGAGAGCAGGTATAATGAGCCGGAAAAAAATATTATCCCAAAGGTAAAAAGATAATAGCAGTCATTGATCAGCCTTGTTTTATGCCTCGTCATCTTCGAAAGATACAGCAACGCAAAAACATGAAAAAATTGGTATTGTACGGCGGTATGCCATACTTCCATATTTTTAGGCGATAGTAAACCATCCAATCCGTGCGCGCCGAAAGCGCCGGCTATAACCGCCAATGCCCCAAAGACCGAAGCAGTAATTATTAATTTTTTTTTCATTAAAAGTATTTGTTTTTATAAGGCAAATGTCAAAGACAGCTGATATTTTAAAAAATAACAAAATGCTAAGTTAACGAAATTAGTTAAGAGGTTGAATAGTGAGTGGTCAGTAGTGAGTGGTCAGTTCGTCGTTATCAGGAAACTGTAAACTACAACTCTTTCCTCAGCCTTGCCACCGGAATATTCATTTGCTCGCGGTATTTGGCTACTGTACGGCGGGCTATATTGTACCCGGCGTCTTTTAAAATCTCGGTAAGCTTTTCATCAGCAAGGGGGTGCTGTTTATCTTCAGATCCAATATGTTCTTCCAATATTTTTTTAACTTCTTTATTCGATACTTCTTCACCGCTTTCCGTTTGTATTGCTTCCGAGAAAAATGATTTTAGCAGGAAGGTGCCAAACTCTGTTTGTACATATTTTGAATTGGCTACACGCGAAACAGTGGATATATCCATACTGATCCTGTCGGCAATATCTTTAAGGATCATTGGTTTCAGGTTTTTATCATCCCCCGTTAAAAAAAACTCGTACTGATACTGCATAATAGCATTCATCGTTTTTAAAAGGGTTTGCTGCCGCTGTTTAATGGCATCGATAAACCATTTTGCAGAATCGAGCTTTTGCTTTACAAACTGTACGGCCTCTTTTAATTTTTTATCTTTTGATGATGCTTTCTCGTAATGTTCAAACATCTCCTGGTATCCACGGCTAACTCTCAGCTCAGGTGCATTTTTTGAGTTTAAGGTAAGTATCAGGAAACCATCATTATTTGTGATATGGAAATCGGGGATCACCTGCATTTGCTTGGTGTTCACTTCATTTGAATCGCCTGGTTTCGGATTAAGCTTTAAAATTTCATTTACAACTCCCCGCAGTTCATCTGACGACATGTTTAACGATTTTTCGAGCTTATCGTAGTGCTTACGTGTAAATTCATCAAGGTAATGCTCCACCACCATTATGGCTTTTTTTATGATGGTATCATTAGGGTCTTTTTTTCGTAACTGTATAAGTAAACATTCCTGTAAACTCCGGGCGCCCACGCCGGCCGGGTCAAAACTCTGTATCACTTTCAGCATATCTTCTACCTCTTCATCGCTGGCCATAACGTTTTGTGAGAATGCAAGATCGTCCGTAAGTGAGGTTATCGGGCGGCGCAGGTAGCCGTCATCATCAAGGCTGCCTATTATTTGCTTACCAATCCTGAAGTCTTTATCCGATAATGGCAACAAGTCGAGTTGTAACTGCAAGCTTTCAAAAAACGAGCTTTGTACGGCTATCGGTATTTCTTTTCGCTCGTCTTCATCATCGCCATTCTGGTCATAACGCGAACCGTATTCATTTACATTATCTTCCTGTAGGTAATCCTCAATGTTAAATTCATCTGCTTCGCCTTTTTCCTCGTCGCTGTTATAGGTATCCTCTTCAGGGTCGCGGTCGGGGTACTGTTCTTCGGGCTCGTTTAAATTTGTTAAACTCAGGTCTTCAAGGGCGGGGTTTTCCTCCAGCTCTTCTTTGATACGGGTATCCAATGAAACAGTAGGCACCTGTAACAATTTAATAAATTGTATTTGCTGAGGGGAAAGCTTTTGTAATAACTTTTGTTGAAGATTTTGTTTAAGCATAATCGGATGACGGCAAAAATACATCAATTACCTTAAACTTAAAAATAAGTTCGGATAAGGCACCCAAGTGTTAAATGTAAAACGAAAAAATTTATTTAATAACTTTATTAATTTTATAACTTTAATAAACGTAAACATTTAATCTATGGCTATTGGTAAAGAATTTAAAGAATTTGCTATGCGGGGCAACGTTGTTGACCTTGCTGTTGGTGTTATTATTGGTGCGGCATTTGGCTCGATAGTCACTTCGCTGGTGAAAGATGTAATTATGCCGCCAATAGGTTACATAACCGGTGGCGTTGATTTTTCGGACAAAAAAATCACGTTGATAAAAGCAGACCCAGCACATAAAGTGTTGGAAAACGCAATAAAATATGGTAGTTTTATCAATACAGTTATTCAGTTTCTGATCGTTGCTTTTTGCATTTTCATGGTTGTAAAGGTGATAAATGCATTAAAGAAACAAGAACCAGCCCCCGCGCCGGCACCAGATCCGGAACCTACTAAAGAAGAGTTACTGCTTACTGAAATAAGGGATTTACTTGCTAAGAAAGCATAATAGTTGATGGCTAATGGTTCATAATGGCTCTTGCTGCTATGAACTATGAGCCATGGACTATGAACAACTAAAAAGTCTTCGGCAGCTTTGGATCGGTTACAATTATATAATCGCCATTTTTTCTGAGCTTGTCCCAGTCAGGGACATCAAAATTTTCATCATCATAAGTGGCAATATTTATGATACGGAGTTTTGTTGCATACTTTTTTAACTGTGCCGCAGCACCCAATTTTTCTTCACTATGAAAGCCGCCATTTAACTGTAATACTTTATAACCATGGTGTGCCTTTGCAAAACGCGCTACTGACCAACCCATTGTAGCATCCCATAAATTTTGCGCCTGGAACATTTGCATACCGCCCATCGCGCTATGACCGCCCATAACCTCCAAAAACTTTTCATAATAAGCACCGGATGCTGTATCAACAGGCAATGGCGGCAGGTACGATTTGCCTGTTTTGTTTAGTTGTGCTAAACTGGCTAAGCCCAGCCTGTTAGTCATGTTTACATATCGTGCCGGCGCATTGGCGGCAACGATGTGTATATGATTGGTTTTAGCAAACTCAATTAAAGGGCGGTAATCTTTATAATTATGCCAGGCGCGCGCTTCGGTAATAAAGTTTTTTTCGCGGATAAAGCCATCCAAATATTCGTCGAGCACGTTTTGGCAATCTGTTTCAAACATTTCCATGGATAAAGCGGTTTTGCCGGGATACTTTTCATATAGCTTTTCAAAAAGCGCATATTCCAACCGATGATCGGTGGAGTCGTTATGGTTCTCGCCAAAAAACAATACGTCGGCATTGGCCATATCTGTTATTATCTCATCCAGGCTAACCTGCTTTTGCCTTGATGTGCTGTATATTTTATAATGGTTTGACAAGGAATCCTGGCTAAAGGCAAATAAAGGGAGGAGGGCGATGAATAAAATAAATGGCTTCATTAGGTTGCTATATTAATTATACAAACTTAATCAACCTAATGAACTTAATCTAACCCAATCAACTTAATCAAACCCAATCAACCAATAAACCATTCACTAAAATATTTGAAATGAAAAAAAATAACACTACATTTGCGCTCTTGTTTTAAAAACGACGAATAGAATAAAATAGCCATGAAAAGAACGTTTCAGCCCTCACAAAGGAAAAGAAGAAATAAACACGGTTTCCGTGAGCGCATGTCAACTGCTAACGGCAGAAGAATATTAGCAGCAAGAAGAGCCAAAGGCAGAAAAAGATTGTCAGTATCTGACGAGCGTAGCCACAAAGCATAAAGCTGGTTGCTTTCTCCGGCACGGGGCTTGAACCGGTCATTTACTCAAATTTCGGTTCAAACTTAGCAACACAATGTACACTTTTAAAAAAGAAGAACGGTTATGTAATAAAAAGCTAATTGACGGGCTTTTTCATAACGGTTCTTCTTTTTTATGTTATCCCTTTAAAGCGTCGTGGATGTTTGTCGACGTGCCACAAAAGTTTCCTGTGCAAATTGTATTTTCTGTCGCCAAAAAGCGTTTTAAACGTGCTGTCGACCGTAATTTGATAAAAAGGCGCATGCGTGAGGCCTACCGGCTTAACAAACAACAATATTTGTACGACCTGCTGCTCAGCAAGGAAAAAAAGATCGTGCTTTCGCTTGGCTATATCGGCAAAGAGATTTCCCCTTATGATTTTACCGAGAAAAAGATGCTGAAACTTTTGGCACAACTTAGCGCTGAAATTGCGAAATGAAGGTTATAATTGATATAGCAAAAAAGATAGTAGGATATTTTTTTATCCTCCTGATCAAAATATATCAATACTTTATTTCGCCTTTAACAGGGGCATCGTGCCGTTATACCCCCACCTGTTCACAATATGGGGTTGAGGCTATTAAAAAATATGGAGCTTTTAAAGGCGGGTGGCTAACTTTAAAACGTATTGGCAGTTGTAATCCATGGGGTGGGCACGGGCATGACCCTGTGCCGTAAAACGTAATATTTTCGTGCCTCTGAACGAATGATTTGACTTAATTTGCATGGCGGAGACGCAAGTACTACTTCTCTGCAAAATAAATAAGGTTTCATAATAATTTTCAGATATGAAAAAGCCCGCATCATTGGTTTTAATTTTAATCTTTGGCTTCCTGGGGCTCCTATCGGCCCAGCCTGCCATCAAACAAACCATCAATTCAAACTGGGGATTTCATAAAGGGGACATTGCCGGATTTCCAGCTAAAAATAATTCCGCTGTAAAATGGGAAGAAATATCCCTGCCCCATAGTTGGAATACGGTGGATGTAAACCAGGATACCGGCTATTACCGGGGCATTGGCTGGTATAAAAAAACAATATATGTGCCTTCATCATGGCAAAATAAAAACACCTGCCTGTATTTTGAAGGCGCCAACCAGGTTGCTGAAGTTTACGTTAACGGGCAGCTTGCAGGTAAACACATTGGTGGCTATACCGCATTTAGCTTCCCGGTAGGTAAATTACTTAACTATAAGGATTCTATAACAGCTAATGAGATATTAGTTAAGCTTGATAATAGCCCCAATGAAAAAATACCACCTTTAAATGCCGATTTTACTTTTTTTGGCGGTATTTACCGCGACGTTTACCTAATCAGTACCAATCCAGTTCATTTTAATATAGACAGTAGCGCAGCAAACGGCATAAGGATAAAAACGCCGCTGGTAAGCGATGCTATGGCAAACGTTACTGTTGAAGGTGAGATAGCCAATAGTTTAAACAGGAAAGAAACCGTAAAGATACTTTCGTCTGTTTTCACTGCTGATGGAAAACTGATAAAGGAAATTAAAAGCAATGTAAGCCTGGCAGCAAACGGCATAACCAAATTTTCTCAAAACCTTGATAAGATAGAAAACCCGCATTTATGGTCGACGGATGATCCCTATTTATACCATATCGTCACCAGTATTTACGATAACAATGGAAATTTGCTCGACCAGCAAACCAATCCATTAGGCTTTCGTTGGTTTAAGTTCGATGCCGCAACAGGGTTTTATTTAAATGGTAAACCATTAAAATTAATAGGCGCAAACAGGCACCAGGATTATCCGGGGATGGCCAATGCCCTGCCAGATGCCCTGCACCAAAATGATATAGCGCTTTTAAAGGCAATGGGCGCCAACTTTATCCGTATATCGCATTACCCGCAAGACCCTGCTGTACTGGAAGCCTGCGACCGGCTGGGCATACTGGCCTCGGAGGAAATACCTATTGTAAACCGCATCACCCAATCGGAGGAGTTTACCGAAAACTGCAAGCGGATGCAGCTGGAGATGATCAGGCAGAATTATAACCATCCAAGCATAATTATATGGGCCTATATGAACGAAGTGCTGCTGCAGCCGCGTTTTCAGCGGGACTCGCCAGAACAGCAGAAGTATTTTGGCGATGTTGCCAAACTTGCCAAAGCGCTTGACAGCCTTACCCGTAATGAAGACCCATCGCGCTATACAATGATATCCTGTCATGGTGATTTTGACCGTTATAATAAAGTCGGCATAACCCAGAT
>Ga0207014_1100_pt1 | contig 19173 bp, 19 predicted proteins | sample Alteio_BWMinCont_56_FD_153495 | JGI IMG/M metagenome (GOLD analysis project Ga0207014, IMG submission 153495) | Enriched cells from forest soil in Barre Woods Harvard Forest LTER site, Petersham, Massachusetts, United States -... | ecosystem: Environmental > Terrestrial > Soil > Temperate forest >...
TAATCCGCCTAGAAAAAATCGGCATATACCAGGAAAAGAATCTATCTCCCCGGATTCAGTAGAATATTCAATCTTACAACTATCGCCTTCCTTTTTGTTTGAACAAGAATTAGGATTTTGAGAATTTATTTGAATTGAACCTAAAAACAACAAAATTAATAATAACTTCTTCATATAACTCCTTTTTTTATTGATATTCTAAATTTAAATTCATGAGATTATGCAGCTTATTATTGGTTAGGATTATTTTCTGCTAATCTTCTTCTTGCATGTTCTAATGCTTCAATTGCAAATCTAATTGATTCCTCACGCAATCTAATTTACTCCTTACTCATTTCTGCTTCGGATTCTGCTTTTTTGGTGGCTTCTTCATCATAAATAATTTCAAATTTTGGATCTTCTTTAAAATATTCATAAATTATATTGATTAAGTTTGGGTGTAAATTTGGTAATTCTTGTATTAACTGCTCTTTATTTATAGGTGGAATTTGAATTATTGAAAATGTAAGAGTTTTTGAATTCAATTGATCTTTCGTAAATTTATCCTTAGTTGAAAATATAATATTAGGAACAGAATTTACTATCCTAATGTTAATAAAATCAAATGACTTTGGACTAAATTCAGTTTCTTTATTTGGTTGCAATTCAAATTTGTGCGCGCGCACATGAGATCTGTAAGTATAGCACGGATCTTGGGTTATTTCTTCTATTTTACCTTTAACTTTAAATTCAGTTTTATTTTGTAGCCTAAAAGCATTAACCGAATTAATAACAATTAATAAAATTGGTAACAAAAATTTAAATTTCATACAATTTCTTCCTTTTATTAATCATACCTACTCTGATAACCAAAAATCAATAATTATTTCAATTCTATCTGAATATCTCTGTAAAAATACAGTTATAAAACCCTTGTTTTCAGGTTATTAATTATGTTACAGTTATAATTAGGAATGAAAGAGGAGAAAAAGATGAAGAAATATTTAATTTTATCTATTTTATTGATGATAAGTTTAATAAATAAAGGTCAAGTAATTGGGCATTTTAATACAATGCAGCAATGCGAAAAATTTGCTTGTAACCAAAAATGTATTGACCGAGGATTTGCACGTGGTTTGTGTTGGCCGCTTTGTTGTACTAATGGTAATTGCAAAGATGGTAATAATTGTTGGCAATGCAGATGTAGGTCAAATTAACTTTCAACAGCAAACAAAAATTTAGCATTCCCATTGTTGGAAAAAAATAACTTTCTCAAAACTAAAAATTTTCAATAACTTTCTCAAAACTAAAAATTTTCTCAAAGTTTATTATCAAAATTTTCTTATAATTTTTTATTAAAAATTTCCTCGCACAAATTATCTTTTTTTAAAGCTTATATCTAATTCATTTCCTAAAACAAAAGCAGCCTTATTTAAAGTTAATAAAGTAACCGAAGTATTTTTTGGATCAAGTAATCTGTTAACTACTGCTCGGCTTGTGCGCATTTTTTTAGCCATTTCAGTTTGCGAAATTTTTTGTTTTTCCATTTCTTTTTTTATGCACAGCGCAATTGCCTGCTTAATAGCAGCAATCTGAACTTCTTCATAAATTCCTTCTTCTTTTAAAAAAGAATCAAAAGAAGAACCAATATGTTTATTTTTAATTTTCTTTTTCATTTGTTTCCCCTAAAGAAAGTTTTTGCTCTTTTATTTGCTAAATCCAAATCCGGCTTTGGCGTTTTTTGTGTCTTTTTTATAAACCCATGAAGCAAAATCATTTTACCATCATTAATTAAAAATATAATTCTTGCTATTTTATTTTTTAATTTTGTCCTTACTTCCCATAATCCATTTCCCAGATTATCAACTAATGGTTTTCCAATAGGCCATTCATACTGAACAGTTGCAATATCACGTCCAATTGATTTTTTTTCTTCAATCGGTAATTCTTTTAGCCATTCTCTTACAGGCTCATTTCCGGATTCATTGGCAAAGAATTTTACTTCAAGAACTTTTTCTAATTTTTCCTGCATAATAAAAAATATTGTATCAAAATTGATACTTTTGTTCAAGAACAATTATATAAATAAAAGAAATTTAATTTTAAACTAAAAAAGTTCTGAATGTGTTTACTAAGGGTGGCTAGTAGATATATTAAGGAAAAAAATAAAAAAGGTTCATAGTTTAATATGAACCTTCATTTCTTATCTTATTGAATATACATTCACTCATTTAAAGATTTGCAAACACCTATAACTGGACCACCTGCATCACCTTTATCACAATATTCTGATTCATAACAATCAGTATCATTAATGCAACCTCTCCAGCCGCCAAATAAATTCAATGAAAATGAACCAATTAATAAAACAAATAATAACTTCTTCATTAGTAACCTCCTTTTCATTAATCATACCTACTCTGATAACCAAAAATCAATAATTATTCCAATTCTATCTGAATATCTCTGTAAAAATATAGTTATAAAACCATTGTTTTCAGGTTATTGATTATGTTACAGTTATAATTAGGAATGAAAGAGGAGAAAAAGTGAAGAAAATCTTAATTTTAGTTTTTATGATTATTAATTTTCATTTTTTAAAACCCATTATTTTAATAAATGAAACAGATAATGATGATGATATCGTTGAATTCCGTTTTCTATGCAGCCACGGACGGCCAGCTAGTTTTAAAACTAAATTATCCAAAAATGAAGTTAAATCAATAGACATTTCTAAATATATTACATCTAAGGTTAGATCAATTAATATATCTCTTGAAGAAAAATTTAATTCCGAAGTTTATACTGGGCGCCGTGCATTGAAAGTATTTGACAGTTTGACAATGCCTTTAAGAGAATATACGCCAGATTCAGCAATTTTAATTCGATATAAAGATAAAGATAAAAAAGACATTGAGATTAAAAAAGGGAAAATAATATCATCTGAAGATTTAATTAAATCACTACAAGATTTTTTACCAATTACAGCATTAGCAAAAATAGCTGCTGAATATAAAGGTTCGGTAGATTTTATTGAAGACTAGATTAAATTTAACTTTGCTGAGGTAAAAAATTTTAGCATTCCCATTGTTGGAAAAAAATAACTTTCTCAATACCAAAAATTTCCTCAAGGTTTATTATTCGAATAAACTCCTTTTTTAAATATTTTATAACTGATATATAATAAAATAGATTGCAAGATTTATAACATAAGGCAATTAATGATAAAAAGAACCGAAAAAGATCAGGAAATTGTTTTTGGAATACACCCGATTATTGAGCTTTTAAAAGCCAAAAAAAGAAAACTTTATAAAATCTATACAACAAAACCATTTCCAAAATCCTGGGAACAAATATCTAAAATATTGCCCAAATATGTAGAAATTCAAATTGCCTCAAAAGATACACTAAATAATTTTGCGGGAACAACAGATCACCAAAATGTGGTGGCTTTGGCAAGTCCATTTCAAATAAGAAAGAAATTTTTTGAGCCTCAAAGAGAAAAATTTTTATTAATGCTTGATGCAATTCAAGACCCGCGAAATTTAGGAGCAATTTTAAGATCAGCATATTGTACAGGTGTTCAAGGAGTGATAATTACTCAAAAAGATTCATCTCCAATTACACCAACGGTACTTAAATCTTCTGCCGGTTTAGCCGAATATCTTGAAATTTTTATGGCGCCATCTGCAAAATTTGCAATTCAGGAATTAAAAAAAGCAAAATATGAGATTTATTTAGCTACAATTGAAAAATCTCAAAATGTTTTGCAAACAGAGTTCAAACTACCTTTATGCATTGTCATTGGAAATGAAGGAACAGGCATTTCAAAAAATATTTTAGATTACGGGAAACATATTACTTTGCCTCAGCAAAATTCAGAAATATCTTATAATGCATCTGTCGCTGCAGGAATTTTACTTTTTACAATTTCCACACAAAACAAACTCATCTAAGGCTTCAAACCTCTTTAAAAAAAGAATCAATCAAATTATTGACTATTAATACTTATTTTGTGTTAAAAAATTAAATAGACATTTTTTAAAAGGTAGTGGAATGAAGATATTTAAGAACGTTAAAATTTTGTCAATTATCCTTATAGCTATTTTTTGTCTTTTTAAATTAAAAAAAATTAATTCTTTGCTACTCACAAATAAATTTTTCATTGTATCTGATTCAATTTTTTCTAATGAAATAAATAATCAAATTAACGAATTCATTAATAAAAATTTAGTACAAAAAAGCTTAAAAGAAGCTTCTAAAATATTAATGGATAAATTTTCATTTATTAATAACATTAAAATACAAAAAAAAAATCTGACTTATTCAACCATAATAATTAATGGTGACTCTCCATTGTATCAAATAAATGATGGTTATATTTTTTCTCAAAGCGGAAAAATCTTAAGCAAAGATTTTTTTAAAAATGAAAATATTAATTCGCTAGAAACAATTACATTAAATAGTGATGTAAAAAATTTAAATTCTCAAACAATAAATTTTATAGAAAAAATACCCGCATCTTTAACAGATGAATTTAAAATTTTTTGGGAAAATGATAATTCAATAAAACTAAAAAGCAAAAATCAAAACTTTACAATAATAACTACAAACAAATATTTTCCTGACAATAAAATTTCAGAAATTTGCAAAAAATTGTATCAAGAAGTTTTACAAAATCCAGATGTTAAACAAAATACTGAAGTAATAACAGATCTTAGATTTTCAAATCAGATAGTTGTTTCGCTAAAAGGGGGATAAAATGGCAAATACTTTTTTAGATAAAATAGTGGTGTCAATTGACATTGGCACAACAAAAATTTGCGTGTTAGTTGCAAAGCAAATTTCACATGATGAAGTACAAATTTTAGCAATAGGTAAAGCACCATCTCATGGATTAAAAAGAGGAGTTGTTGTTGATATTGCAAAAACGATACAATCAATTAAAGAAGCCGTAAAAGAAGCAGAATTTATTTCCGGACATAAAATTGAATCTGCGGTAGTCGGTATTTCTGGAAGTCACATTTTATCTTTCAATTCAAATGGCGCAGTTCCTATAAAAAAAGGTGACGTTAGAGAATTTGATATTGCAAATGTTATTGCCGCTGCAAAAGCCATTCAAATTCCTGAAGGTCAGCAGATACTTCATGTTTTACCACAATATTATTCGATTGATTCTCAGGAAAAAATACAAAATCCTTTAGGAATGTATGGTATCAGGCTAGAAGCACAAGTACACATAATTACAGGCTCTGTTGCATCTGTACAAAATATTGTCAGATGTTGTGAAATGACAGGAATAAAAGTAACTGACATAATTTTAGAACAATTAGCTTCAGCTGATGCTGTTTTAAACAAAGATGAAAAAGAACTAGGAGTTGCAGTTTTAGATATTGGCGGAGGTACTTCAGATTTTGCCGTGTATTATCATGATAGCATTCGTCACACTATGGTAATTCCGATAGCAGGAAATTTATTTACAAACGACATTGCAATAGGCTTACAGACAACAATTAATGAAGCTGAAAGAATTAAACAAAATTATGGACTTGCTTTTTCAAAATTATTAATGGAGGATGATGAAATAGAAATGGAAATGGTTCACGGAGAACAAAAATTTACAACAAAAAAATCATTACTGCTAAAAATAATTGAACCAAGGGCAGAGGAACTTTTGAATATAGTTTATGATGAGATAAAAAAATATAATTTAAAAAGCTTCATGACCACCGGATTAGTCTTAACTGGCGGAGGCTCATTATTAATTGGCATGAAAGAATTAGCTCAAGAAATATTAAAAATGCCTGTCAGAATAGGCCTACCTAAAACTCAAAATATTTTGCCTGGAAGTTTAGAGAGTCCTATTTATTCAACAGGCTATGGTCTTTTAATTCATACAATTAAAAAACAAGATCGCACAATTGAAAATTTAAATGGTCCCTTAGCCGCAAAAATATTATTAAGAATGAAATCATGGATATCAGATTTCTTTTAAAAAAAGGAGAATGCAATGCTCGAATTTGAATTACAAGAAAATCAAAATGAATTAAATGCAATTGCAACAATTAAAGTAATCGGAGTTGGAGGAGCGGGCGGAAATACTGTCAATAGCATGATAGACGCCGGATACAAAAATATTGAATTTCTTGTAGCAAATACGGATGCTCAAGCCCTAAAATTGTCTAAAGCTCATCACAAAATTCAACTTGGGGTAAAATCTACAAAAGGTTTGGGAACAGGAGCGCATCCTGAAATTGGAAAAAGAGCAGCAGAAGAAGATCTTGATAAAATATTAGAAATAATTGGAGATGCTGATGTAGTTTTTCTTGCAGCAGGAATGGGCGGCGGTACAGGCTCAGGTGCAAGTCCTGTAATTGCAAAGGCATTAAAAGAAAAAGGAATTTTAACAATAGCGATTGTTACAAAACCATTTACATTTGAAGGCAAAAGAAGAATGCGCACTGCACAGGAAAGCATTGATGCCCTAAAAAAAGAAGTCGATACTTTAATTATTATCCCTAATCAAAAATTATTAGAAAATGTCGGCCCGGATGTTTCAATGATAGAAGCTTTTGAAATGATAAATGATGTTTTAAATCAATCTATTAAAGGAATTTCTGACATAATTACAAAACCCGGTCACATTAATGTTGATTTTGCTGATTTAAAAACAATAATGAAAGATATGGGATTAGCAGTAATGGGAACTGCAAAAGCAACGGGACCAAATAGAGCAAAAGAAGCTGCGGAAAAAGCTATTTCTTCTGATCTGCTTGAAAATATGAGCATAAAGGGCGCGCAAAGTGTTTTATTAAATATTACAGGCGGAACAAATTTGGGAATTTATGAAATCAGTCAGGCTGCATCAGTAATTTATGAACAAGCCGATGAAGATGCGCATATTATTTTAGGTTCTGTTATAGACCCACAACTGAAAGATGAAGTTACTGTAACAATTATTGCAACCGGATTTTTAATACAAAATGAAGAAAATAAAGAGTTAAAAATTAAAGGTACCAAATTAGATATAGATCAGAAAGTTGAAAAATCTTTGGTTAAAAATATTGAATTAAGTAAACCCGTAACTTTAGATAATGATGACATTGATGTCCCAGCATATTTGCGAAAAGAATTAAAAAATATTGAACAATAAAAAATGGCCCCTTTTATCGGGGCCTAAATCAATTTTATAAGTTTCTATTTTTATGTGTTTGCGTTAAATGTATATGAAAAGAACGTTTATTTTTAAAATACAATGGAATTTTGCATAAATTGCAAGAAAATTGACCCCTTTCCGGATTATGCATATCTAAATGCTTCCAAATAAAACTTATTGGCAATTTTTTACCACAATCACAAATTACAATTCTTTCTTGAAGTTTTTTAAAATGCCAAGACTTACCCTTAAATATTATCTTAAGATCTTCATCCGTTTCTTCATTATTTTCGGTACAAAAAAAATTAGCTTGCTGCATCATTTTCTCAAATTCTTCATCGGTCCAAAATTTTGTAGGAATTTTGAAATCAGTACTTCTTTTTTCAAATGAATTTAAAAATCCAGGAAATAAAAATAAGATAAATATTTTGTTTAATTTTAACATGTTAAAACCCTAATTTTATAACGATTTCATTGCTTCATGAATTTTTTCTATTACAATTTGACTAGAATCGCACCTGTTAAACTTTAATGGTTTTCCAAATTTAACAGTTACCTTGCCACGCTTTTTTGGAAAAACGTTTCCATATGGAACAATTTCATTCGTGCCAATAATTTTTATCGGAACAATATATACGTCCATTTCTGTCGCAATTAAACCTGCTCCCTTTTGTAAATTTTGTAACTTGCCATCTAAGCTCATTTTTCCTTCAGGATAAATTACAACAGAAAATGATGAATCTAACATTTCACCAATAAAATCTAATCCAAGTTTTATATTTTCACCTTCTTTTCTTTGAATTGGAAAAGAATTAAATAACAATTCAGCAGGAATTACCAAATACTTATAAGATTTATATAAAACATCACGAGCAGCTGCAAAAGAAAGTTTTAATCTGATTGAAATTGGTATAGCCATTGGAACGACAACTGAATCAAGATAACTAATATGATTCGGCATAAACATTGCCGGTAATTTTAAATTTTTTAAGTTTTCTAATCCTTCAACATTTAATTTTACGAAAATTTTGGTCAGTATAAAAAATATTTCCTGAAGAATAACTCGTGGGATAAAAATTATCCAACTTCTAGGCCATTTTTTTAAAGGCGGCAATTCTTTAACCGGTTTTTTTAATTTTATTATTTCTTCAACTTCTTTTACAGTTGTGTTTGGTTTAATATCAGTTTCATTAATTAAAATTCCAAAATTTTCTTCAATTAAAGAAACTAATTCAATTCTCATTAATGAATCTAAATGTAAATCCTTAACTATCTTTGTTTCATCATTTATTTTTGCAATATCAGTGCCTGTAATTTGTGCAATAATCTGAATTAATTTTGATTTTTTTGATTCCTGAATTTTTGCAGTTTCTTTTAATTTATTTTCAATTAATTTTTTAACTTCTTCTTTTTTAATTTTTTTTGTTACAGTTCTGGGAAAATCACTATCAGGCCAAATAGACCAACTGTGTATTTGCTGGTAAGAAGCTAAATTTAAATTCACTTTTTCAATAATTTTTTCAGGATTTTCTTTTTTTGAATTATCCAAAATTAAGATCGCATGAATTTCTACCGCCCCATGATCTTTTTCAATTCCAATAACACAGCTGTCTTTTACAAATTTATTTAATTCGCCTTCAATGTCTTCCGGATAGACATTTTGTCCTCCAGAACTTTTGATCATATATTTTTTTCTACCACGAATGTATAAAAAGCCATCTTTATCAAATTCGCCAAGATCACCGGTTTTAAAAAATCCGTCAACAGTAAAAGATTCTTTTGTTTTTTCTTCGTTTTTATAATATCCCGCAAAAACGTTTGGGCCTTTTACCAAAATTTCTTTATCAGGTCCAAGTTTTACTTGAATGCCATCAATTGGTTTTCCTACCGAACCAATTTTTATTTCTGAAAATGTATTTGTTGCTACAACAGGTGAAGTTTCAGTTAAACCATATCCTTGTAAAATTCTTATTCCTAAAGCTCGCCATTTATTAGCTAAAGTTATATCTAAAGCTGCGCCTCCAGAGGCAATTAAATTTATTTTTCCACCAAGTTGCCGTAAAATTGGGTAAAATAATATACGAGAAATAAATCTCTTATTAATTTTTAAAGAAATTTTTTGTAATTTTTCAAATAAATTTTTTCTTTTTTTATTTTCAAGTTCAAGTTCAATTCTATTCATCAAAACATGAAGAAATTCAGGCACAGCAACCATTTTTGTAATTTTATATTTCTTCATTAAACTTCTGACAGAACTATATGAATGTGCATAAATAATTTCAATACCATTCCAAAAAGGTAATAAAAAGCCCATTGTTTGTTCATAAATATGACTTAATGGTAATACAGATAAAAGACGATCTTTTGATGGAGAAACCATTATAATTTTTGAAATTTCAATTAAATTAGAAAAAACATTTTTGTGCGTGAGCATTACTCCTTTGGGCTCACCCGTAGTTCCTGAGGTGTACATGATTTGAAAAAGATCATTTTCATCAACGTGAACTTGTTCATAATTTTTGGGATGATAATTTTCAACCAAATCGAGGATGCATTCAATATCAATTTGTTTAATATTTGGTAGTTCGGTTTTTAAAAATAAATATTTAAAAATTATTTTTGCTTCAGTTTGCTTTGCAATACTTTCAATAATTTGTTTTGTACTTTGAATATTAAGAGGAACAATAATTGCACCACGCAATAAAGTAGCCCAAAAAACGCAAACCCAATAAGGAGAATTTGGAGCACAAATTAATACTTTATCACCTTTTTTAATGCCTTGTTTTTCGAGATAAATCGCAATTTGTTTTGATAATTCAAATACTTCTTTATAAGAAAGGGTTTTTATACGAAAACCCATTTTCATTGTAACTGCAGGTTTATTAGGAAATTTATGTGCCGATTCTTCTAATATTTTATTTAAAATCATTTATTAAAAAACAACTAAAGGCCAAAATATAATCACCATCATGAGATATGCTTAAATCATGACTAATGATATTTCTATCATAATAATTTATTTTTGCTACAGGTTTGCCATTTTCTTGTTTTATAATTTCTATCTCATGCCAATTTCCCGGGTCAATTTGTAAAGCTTTAATTACCGCTTCTTTGGCAGCGAATTTCCCAGCAAGACTTTCTAATGAAGATGAATTTGCAATTTCATGTGATGTAAATATTTTTTTTAAAACATCTTGGTTTTCAATTATTTTTTTAAATTTTTCAATATTAATTAAATCGCAGCCTGTTTTAATTTGCATCTTAAAATTTGCCAAAACAATTTAATTAAAAACTCAATGAAAATGCAAAACCTGCAGAATGTAATCCGATAGATCTTGTCCCATTGAAAGGTAACTTATAATATAAAAAGCATCGAGGAAGCCAAGAATGTGAATCGCAATAATTTTTTAAAGGATCATAATCTAAAATAAACAGTAATTGATGTATTGACCAACCTTGTAGACTTTCCGCACTGTTCGCAATGAAATTTGAATAATCATTTGTTAAAAGCCAAAGTTTATCTTCATTTTGTTTATAATATTGATAAGTAACTCTGAATGATAATCCTTTTAAAAATTTATACGCTTCTGTATAAATATTAAATCTTTGTAAAATTCCCTGTTCTTTAAAAACTTTTGTTTTAGCAAGTAATAAAAGCTCAGTCTGATCAATATCTGTTTTTATTCTTCTTTCTTTTGTATTTCCAAACAGTTGTAAAAATTCCACATCAATTCCGGATCTTAAATATTTTCCCCATGTCAAATCAATACCTCCGCCAAATAAAAGCCCGAATGCTCCATCATAGCCAAAAGGAATTGAAAGTAATTGATCTTCATTTTTTTTAACACCGGACGGAAATACTCCCCCAACCCTTGCGCTAACTCCAACATTTTTTAACAGTGGTTTTGTCTGAGCATATGTTCTTGCCCATTCAAGAGTTGCTATAAAATCCCCTGGGCCTGATTTTTTCCACCCATTTAACTCTAAACAGCCCAACTCTTTTGTAACATTACAAATATTATTAGTTAATTTAGTTTTAACTTCTTGGTCAATAAATAAAACATCTTCAGTCAAATCTTTAAAGCAAACATCTTTTAATTGCATTGAAAAAAATGGAATATATAAATAAATTGAAAAATCATGTGGAAGATAAAATTTTGGAGTAAATGAAACATCAAAAACATTTAACTTGGCTGACGGTAAAAAATGTCCTCTTGTTCCATCATCAGTCACATCATTGAGTTGCAACGCAAATCTTCCAATATCACTGTTCGGGTCAAATCCGCGAACCATCGCCAAAGCATCCTGAGTACAATTCCAGATTTGTAAAATATTTACTTCATTGGAATGATTGTTCCTACCTTTTGCATCAAATGCAAATTCAGGAATTATGTAGCCTTCATATTTTTCATCTTTCCATCTTTCAGTTCTGAAATTTATATCAAATGCCCTGAAAAAATTTATAGGAAAAATCGCTTTAATAGCATGATTAAAATTAAATAAAATAAAAATAAATAAAAATTTAAATAATTTCTTAAACATAATAGAAGCCTTCATTCATTAACTTGTATGCCAAAATTGCCGGATAATAATAAACTGCCAGATGCCGAATTTATGACTATTGGATTTATTCTTGTTGCTTCATTTAAATTTGGAAGATTAAAAAGCATTGTAGCAACTGATTTGCTACCACTTTTTATTCCGGGTGCCATTCTTGCAAATGATTTTGAACTGGAAATATTAAAGTTTAAAGAAATTTGGTTTGAAAAATTATCTCTAAAACCGGCAAAATCAAATAAATATCCCGGAAAATCTTTAATATGAAAATCAGGCAATGGCAAAATCGTATTGTCATTAATTTCACCAATTAGATCTACAATAAATCTGTTTACTCTTGATTGTTGTAAGCCTTTAAATCCACTTAAAACATAAAGTTGAGATTTAAATGCAAAATCTGATTCATTATTATTTTTTGTTACAAATAATAATTTATAAACTGGACCAATTGATTCCGGAACTGAAATTAAAGTCCAATTTAATTCGTTTGACTTTCCGATTCTTACATCGCGTCCATTACCAATTCTAAAAAGACCATCGCTTGTTGCAAGCAAAGCCAATTTATCTGATACATTAAAATCTGAAAATGAAGAATCTTTTTTTAGCCCAAGTGCTTTAAAATCAGCAATTGTTTCAATTTTTAAATTTGCATTTTTAAAATTCTCATTTGAAATTTCAATTCTATCCAATTTTTTATCAGTAAGAACATATAAAAATTTTCCATCACTTTTTATTTTTTTCACAAAAGAAAAATCGCCAATTTTTTTAAATGCCAATCCCCTAGGAATGTCTGTAAATGCGCTTATATTTCCATTCCAACCATTTCCATTTGAGTCCATTAAAATTGCCAGTCCGCCAACTCCCGCTACAGCAATCCAATGTTTGTCATTAAATTTATCACTCACGATTTCAGATGAAATTATTGAATGCAACTCATTCAAAATTCCACCCATCATATTAACAATTCTAGTTTCTGAATTCACAATCGGATAATCACCTTTTATCGACAAGGCTGCTCCATGCAAAAAATTTCCCTTATTTGGCTTAAAAAATCCATCCTGTAATCTTCCTGTTTCTATCAGCATTATCTGTTTTAAACCAACTGCGATCATTATGGAAAAATTATTAAAACCGCAAGTATTTTTGTTAAAATCAAATAGATTTTGAATTCCCCCGATAGATTTTGGAAATTTTTCATTTAATATATTTACCAAGCCAACATTTTTATCAGAAATTGTTCCACCCAATAAACCATTACCTTTGGATTTATTTTCACCTTTTCCCCATTCTGTTCTTTTAAGTGAATTTTCGCATACGTACCAGAATTGAGAAGTAAAATAATCAAAGCAAATACCAAATATTTTTGAATCAGTACCAATAATCCGCGACCAATTTGTCCATGATTTTATTGCTCCTTTGTTATCAAAAATAGCCTGCGATGAAAAAATACCTGGCTGTGACGAGTTCTCATAATCATTTGCAATTGAAACAAAAACCGTGTCACCAAGAACAAACATATCCGAAATCAACTGATTTGAATTTAATGGCAAAGGTCCATTGCCAACGTTAGCAGCATCATCATTAGAATTTAATAAATCGTTAGAATTTGTTGCAGGCTGTGTAAATGATCTTCCTGTAAAATATTCTTTTATGTATTCGTCTTTTGGAATTTGGTCATACTTTGCTAAAGTACCTCTTGCTTCTTCATTATTTTTACCATTCACAATTGGCAAGGCATAAATTGAATTTCCCACAGCTGTAATTGGACCATTCCCACCAGCAACAATTAAATAATTTAATTTAGTGCTCGTGTACATTGTTCTTATTTTATAAATAGAAACAAATTGCTCTTGGTCATTTGTACCAACAATGTTAGCGTTACCGGAAAAAACATTATCTGAAGCAATCGGACTAAAAATTAAATTACCATCAAAAATTCTTCCTACAACAACTGCTCTTGCGCCACCATTATTAGATTTAACTTGTAAAGCTATAAATAATCTATTTGAATGTTCATCCCAATGCATATCAATTATGTCAGAAACAATTGATGCGTTTTCTTTAATTTTAATTGCGGATATTGACCCATCAAATTGAAATGCTTTATTTGGCGTTTTAGATTCCGGTGAAATAATAATTAATTCCTGGATTACTTTCTTCTTTTCTTCATTATTTATTTTTTCTTTCACTTCCCTAACATTAAACTTTAGTAAAGAAATTCCACTTCCTTCAGAACCAAAAACATCACCTTTATTATTTTTAACTGCTGCAAAAATAAAACTATCAAGCTTAGAAGAAAGATTAGCAACACCCAATTTAACAATTCCAGCTGACTCGTTGCTTTTAGCGTCATTTAAATTGGTTGATGATATCACAGAAATATTATTTGTATCATGAATCAGATAAACTTTTTTATTTTCGCCTTCCTTTACAACAACCGGTGATTCCTGAAAATGTTCAAGTAAAGAAATTTTTGCTCCATTTAAAGGATTATTCTGCTTTTCTATTCCATTCAATTTTACAATTTTTGGAGTCAATCCTTTAAAATTATCAAAGCCTCTTCCCGTAATAGCAACTGCGTAAGCATTATCAACTTTTGCAACATCAGCAGCAACAGAAAAAATAAAATTATCAAATGTTGCCCTAAAGGCGTGTTGTTTAATTGCAAATGAAAAACCATTTGTGGTGTTATCACCGATAATTGTTCTCGCTGAATATGCAATTGAATTTAATAAAAATAAGATTGTAAAAATAATTAAATTATACATCCTGAAGCCAGTCATTTTATTTCCTTTTGTAATAAAATAAAACCTGATGTTTTATTTTGATTGCCACGCTTTGAAAAAAAGAGACAAACGCGAAATTTTAATAAGATTTAGACTTAAAATCTATGACGACTATTTTACACCAAATTTACATTTATTTCCAAATAATAAAATATGTGATATATACATATAGTATCAAATTATAAATTTTTTTTTGAAAAATTTTTACAATAGGTTTTATTTTTTATGCATTCTAAAATTTTTTCTGCAACTCCGGTTGGTATAAATGCTTATCCTGTTGAAATTGAAGTTGATTTATCTTTCGGACTTATAAATTTTTTTATAGTCGGATTGCCTGACACTGCAATAAAAGAAAGTAAGCACAGAATTTTAACTGCATTAAAAAATACGGGTTTTAAACTTCCACAAAAAAAAATTACCGTAAATTTGGCGCCTGCAGATTTAAAAAAAGAAGGCACTCTTTTTGATTTGCCAATTGCAATAGGAATTCTTTTTGCAATTAAACACATCGAATTGTCAAAACAATTTATTGAAGAAACAATTTTTTTAGGCGAACTTTCACTTGACGGCTCAATTAAACCAATCAAAGGCGCACTTGCAATTGCTTATGATTCAAAAAAAATCGGAAAAAAGCGAATAATCTTGCCTAAAGAAAATGCAAACGAAGCTGCTTTATTGCAAGAATTAGAAATCATAGGCGTTGAAAATATTATTGAATTAATAAGTTATTTAAAAAAAGAAATTGAAATTCAACCCACAAATTATTCATGGCAAAATTATTACAATCAACAACTGGAACAAAATTTAGATTTTTCACAAGTAAAAGGTCAGGAACAGGCAAAACGTGCATTACAGATTTGCGCAGCAGGTAACCATAACATTTTATTTGTAGGCTCACCAGGTTCAGGCAAAACTATGCTGGCAAAAAGATTGCCAACAATTATGCCAAAAATGACTTTCGATGAAATTTTAGAAACTACCAAAATTTATTCAATCAGTGGAAAACTACAAGGTCAAAAGTTATTGTTCTCCCGTCCGTTTAGAAATCCTCATCACACAATTTCACAAGCAGGCTTAGTTGGTGGAGGAACATTTCCTCAACCTGGTGAAATCAGTTTAGCTCATAATGGAATTTTATTTTTAGATGAACTTACTGAATTTAAAAGATCAACATTAGAAGTTTTGCGTCAACCATTGGAAAATAAAAATGTTTGTTTAGCAAGAGCAAATCACACTATTGAATACCCTGCTTCATTTTTATTAGTCGCCGCATTAAACCCATGTCCATGTGGATTTTTTGGAGATAAGAAAAAGCAATGCGTATGTTCTTCGCAGCAAATTGCAAAATATATAGAAAAATTGTCAGGCCCATTGCTTGACCGTATTGATCTACAAGTTTATGTGCAATCAATTGAATATTCAGAAATTACATCAACAAATAAAATTAATAATTCACAGGATATTTATTCATCAGTTGAAAAAGCTGTTGAAAAACAAAAATTAAGATTTTCAAAAGCCAGATATAATAGTTCAATGTCAACTGAAGAAATTGAAAAATATTGTGAATTAACTTCGGAAGCTCAAGCTATTTTAAAAAAAACTTTTGAACGTCTGAATTTAAGTATGCGTGGATATCATAAAATTTTAAAAGTTTCGCGCACAATTGCAGATCTTGATGACAAAGAAATAATTGATGTTAAACATATTCAAGAAGCTGTAATGTACCGTTCACTTGATCAAAAATTACAAGAATGATTTTATCAATTGGTTTAGATACTATTGAAATTCAACGTTTTAAAAATTGGCATAAATTTAACACAACTCAGTTAAAAAAAATCTATCAAGCAGAAGAAATTGAATATTGTCTTGAAAATCAAACAAAAAGCGCAGAACGTCTTGCGATTAGATTTGCCGCAAAAGAAGCCGCATATAAAGCAATTAATTCATTATTAAAAGAAAGAATTTCATTTTTTAAATTTTGTAAAGTTGTAAAAATAACAAGAAATAAAAACTCTGAACCTCTATTGATAATTGATTGGAAAAAATTGAATTTAAATTTTGACTCAAAGAAAATTTTAATAAAAATTTCATTAACACATTCTAAAACAATTGCGACTGCAATTGTACTTTTTGAATATTTAGCTTGACAATAGGCTAAATAAAACTATTCTTTAAATATAATTTACAAATTTTCTTGAAATTTTTTGACAAAAAGTATCGCGGGGTGGAGCAGCCTGGTAGCTCGTTGGGCTCATAACCCAAAGGTCGCTGGTTCGAATCCAGCCCCCGCAACCATGCTTCGCGTAAAGCTTCGCATGGCGAGCCAGTCAAAGGAATGTAAGAAGCATGTCCTTCGTAGCTTTAGCGTAGTAGGACAAATCTCTTCGCCCATTCGGGCTTCGTCTGGCTCCGCTGGTTTTAAGGTAAAAAAATATAACTTTATTTTTTAAAACACTTGCAATAACATTTTGCCATATGACCTTTTATAAATCCCTTTCCCCAGCCACTGACACAGGGTTCTAAATATTCACAACCAGCTTCCCATTCAGTTTCAGAATATCCTTTTTGTGCGCACCAAATTGGGCAATTTGTTTTAACCTCTTGAAATGTTTCAGCTCTGGCTTCATCAGTTTCTGCTGTGCATTTTTCAAACTCAATTTTTTCACCAGGTTCACGGTCACCATTTAATGCCGCAAAAACGGTAATAAAAGCCAATAAAATAATCTTCTTCATCCTTCTCCTTTTTACTAAACATACCTGAAAATAACCCAATACTTCAATAGTTTAATTGACAAATTGTAATTTTTATATAAACTATTATTTATATCTGTTTTTTAGGAGGTTATTGTGAAAATTTTATCTATTTTTAAAGCTTTTTTATTAACAACTCTTATTTCTTTTTCATCACTAAAATCACTAATTCCTTGCATTGAAGTGATGAAAAGAGGCGATCAAACTCTTATTTTATTGCATGATGCTCACGTCATAAATTATGCTGGGCAATTATATGAGAATAAAAGTGCTTCAAAAGAGCTTCTAAATTTAAAAGAAGAAATGTTAGCTCTTGAATTAAATCAACCTGTACAAATAATTAAATCAATAATTAATAGTGAAATTTCTAAAGATGAATTTATTGTTTTTAATGAAATTAAATCACATGAATCCAAGCAATTTTCATCCCCCTGGTTAAAATGGTTAAATTCTTATCGGCCTAAATCCAATTTTAAAGGGTGCATACAAACTTTTAATTACCTATTAGAACAAAATAATTTTCCCAAAAAAAATCTGGATTTTAGAGTTTTTCTTAGATCGGCATTGGAACGGCCATTAAAGGAAATTAGTTCACATAAAAGCTCTATCGATAAATTAAATAAATATTATGCAGTGACAATAACTAATGCAACACAAAAATTATGGCCTACTTATGAAGAACTGCTTAAAATTCAACATGACTTATTTAATGCAATTTTGCTTAAAAATATTGAAACTTGTAAATCAAAATTTATTTTTGCACATTTTGGCAATGATCATTTAGAAGCTATTTCGCCTTTTTTAGAAGAAATAGGTTTTAAAAAAATTGATCGAATTGGAAATTGCAAGAATTTCGACGAAGTGTGGAATGATTTTTTGACATCAAAAAAAGGAGAAAAAATGCTTTCTCTTAATAAAAATAAAGATAAAATTGATAAAATTGTAAATGAAATTATGAATGAATTTATAATTATTTATTTTAATCACGCTAAACAACTTGATATTTACAATTTCTTAATGAAACATTTAGCTCCTGAAAAACAATTAAGATCGAAATTATAAAAAATTATCGAGAGGTTATTGTGAAAATTTTATTTATTTTTAAGGCTTTTTTACTAACAAGTTTGTTAACTTTTTCTTCATTAAAATCTTTAATTCCTTGTATTGAAGTAAGAAAACGGGGAAATCAAACTCTTATTTTATTACATGATTATCATGTCATAACATATGCAGGAGAATTATATGCAAAAAAATTGGCAAACGAAAAACTGATTAGTTTAAAAGATGAAATATTAAATGTTGAATTAAATCAACCTGCACAAATAATTAAATCAATAAATGATAGTAAAATTTCTAAGGATGAATTTATTGTTTTTAATGAAGTAATAGCAGACGAGTATAAAGAATTCTCATCTCCATGGTTAAAATGGTTAAACACCTATCAGCCTATTTCCAATTTTAGGAACTGTATAGGAACATTTAATTATCTATTAAGACAAAATAATCTTCCAAAAAAAAATTTAGATTACAGAACTCTTATTAAACAAAAACTAGAACGCGTTTTAAGGGAAATAAAATCGCATAAAAGCCCTAAAGATAAACTCAATAAATATTATAAGCAAATTGTATTAGATGTCGAAAAAATTGTTAATCGCTCTATTTTATTAAGTGGAAATATCTCTTTAGCTAAATTAAGTGAATTACTTAATGCAATTTTACTTAAAAATATTGAAACTTGTAAATCAAAAATTATTTTTGCTCATTTTGGCAGCGAACATTTAAAATCGATTTCTGCCTTTTTAGAAGAAATTGGTTTTAAAAAAATTGACCAAACTGGTAATTTAGAAAATGCAGAACACTTTTTTGATAAATTTTTAACCTCAAAAAAAGGTGAGGAATTCCTTCAAAATCTTGATAAAGATTTTGATTTTTTTACTAAAAATA
>Ga0207014_1081_pt2 | contig 18772 bp, 16 predicted proteins | sample Alteio_BWMinCont_56_FD_153495 | JGI IMG/M metagenome (GOLD analysis project Ga0207014, IMG submission 153495) | Enriched cells from forest soil in Barre Woods Harvard Forest LTER site, Petersham, Massachusetts, United States -... | ecosystem: Environmental > Terrestrial > Soil > Temperate forest >...
GCCTGCGAAAGATGATTTGAGCTGGCTCAACGTGAAGGCACGCGGTCCGTTTGCCATTATTCTTTCATGCTCGGACTCCCGGGCGCCCTCTGAAATTCTTTTCGATCAAGGACTCGGAGATCTTTTCGTGATTCGGGTTGCTGGCAACATTGTCGCACCTTCGCAAGTGGGAAGCGTCGAGTTCGCCGCTGCCACGACCCAAGCTCAGCTCGTCGTCGTCATGGGGCATACGGAATGCGGCGCGATCAAGGTGACGCTGGATTCGATTGAAGGCAAGGAGTCAGTTCCTTCCGAAAATATTCAGGCCATCGTCGGACGCATCCGTCCCCACATTGAGAAGCTCGTTTCACGCAAAAAGCGCTCGCAGAAAAAAGACCAGCTCTGGCGTGATGCCATTCGGGCCAACGTATTGGCGTCGGCGGACCATCTCCGTCATGGCAGTCGGTTTTTGGAGGAGCTGGTCCGTGAGGGCAAGCTTGTGATCGTCGGCGCGAAGTACTGTCTTGATTCGGGGCTCGTCGATTTTTTCGACAATCCCTTAGATGAGAAGCCTTCGCCCAAAACTGGAAAGAAGCGGAAGTCCCGCTAAACTTCCACTTCTGCTTTGCCGCGAATTTTTCCGATCAGTTCATCGAGCATGAAGGGCGGCAGAACCCCCGGCTGTTCAAACACAAGCTCACCCTTCAAAAACACCATGATCGTCGGAATAGAACGCACTTGAAACGCTTCGGTGAGATCCGTCGCGACTTCGGTGTTCACCTTTCCGAAGTAAACATCCGGATGGCGCGCGGCTGCTTCTTCAAAAACCGGCGCGAAGAGTCGACACGGGCCGCACCATGCGGCCCAGAAATCGAGAATCACGATTTTGTTGGAGTCCACGATGGACTCGAAGTTCTGCATAGTGACTTCGTTCGCGGTAGTCATGTTCAGGCCTCCGGCGAGTGACAGCAGGCTTCAACATTGTGGCCGTCGGGATCGATGACGAAGGCACCATAGTAGTTCGCATGGTACTCAGGTCTGGGGCCTGGTTTTCCGTTATCGCGAGCTCCTGCTTGAATCGCGGCCTCGTAGAATGCCCTGACTTCCGCGCGATTCTTCGCCGAAAAACAGAGATGAACTTCGCCTTCGCCATTCTTGGGTTGACCCGAGCCGACCCAGAATCTGGGCCGATCCGTTCCGAATCCAGCCACCTTCCATTCTTCGGAAAACATCATGAGCTTGATTCCGAGTGGAAGCAGCGCTGCTTCATAAAAACTCTTGCTCTTATGGAGGTCGCGAACGTCAAAGCCAATGTGATCGAACATGGAAGTCTCCTTGGCGACGATTCTAGGCATTCTTCGTCGAGATTTCCATTGGAGAATGTTCCCGCGGTGTTATTCCCGCTGGGTTCTGAACGATTCTACAATGCGCATTCCGCCCTGCCCGTCGGGATTCAGAAGGACCTCACGTAGGTTGCCTGATTCATCCAGATCGTAAGTCAGCGCCGCGCCGGTGTCGTGAAACTTCCGGGAAGGGCCTTCGTAGAGGTACAGAATCTTGCTCACGAGTGCCTGCGTGCTAAACGCAGAAAAAAGATATTCTTCAGGCCCGTCGCTGTCTTCAGGCCGGGCAATATAAAGGGTGGGGATACCATCCGTGCGGATGTTCGTGACGACTTGTTCTTCCGGTAAATCAACCCGATTGGCCGAGATGGTAAGTACGGCGCATCCCGCCTGAGTGACGTGAATCTTCACTTTGGAAGGTTCGACTGCGCGAGTTCCATTCGAGTCGGTGTAAGCAACGACTCCGAAAGTTCCGTTCAGGTTTGGGCAGTCCAGCGCTTTTGCCGCGCCTGGGTTCAAAAAAGCAGCAACGACCGCGGTCATGATCCATTTCATGGAAATTTCTTAGGTCATGCCGCGGACCGCATGCAACAGATATTCTGATGATGGGGATGGTCACGGCGGTTTTAGTTCTTGAAGCAAGGCCCCGCTTTGCACTCTCTTGTGCTGCCGAAGCCAAACCAGAAATCCACCGTCTGGGCGTTCGAGAGATGAAGCGTGAATGCGTCGGCGAAATAGACGAAGTTCGCAGTCGGCAGTGCTTGTTCGAACGCGTCTGCTTCCGAGCATCCGAATTTCCGGCCGATGTAGCGCAAGAACTCGCCCTCGTTCGTTTGCTGAACGAGGTCCGCGCGAGCGTTGTAATCGGGCCACCACGTATCGGTACCCGAAAAAGGCTTCGAATCTTGAGCTGAATGGATCACCTTCAGGCTTGTGCCCGTCAGCTTACCGAGCGATTGAGTCGTATTCACGTCCATGCTGGTGACGAGAAAGAATTGGAGGGTTTCACCGAGAAACTGCATTCCTTGGTGCGCCTTGAGAAAATCCGGCACGACCGGAACCGCTTCAGGAACCCACGCGTCGAGGGCATAGATGAAATCCGTCTGCGACTTCCCGCCTTGCGGAATCGAGCAGTAGGTGAGGGCGTACAAATTGATGCGAGGAAAGAGGTGCCAATCCGAAATGAGGTCCTTCACTTTGGCGGAGACCTGATCGCACGTCAAATCGGTACTGAGGATCGTTCCTTCATAGGCGTAGAAGTTTCCCGCTATCGGCGCGCGTCCCGATCGCGCCGTGGAATCTTCCGAGGTCCAGGACCCGATGACCTTGTCGCCGTCATGAACGATCTTTTCCTGATAGCCATGAGCCACCGAAGTCAAAGCAAAGAAAGCCACTGCTGCCGCGAAGTTCTTCATCGAAAGAGTCTCCCTATGACTCATAGACTAACCGGTGAATCATTTCGCGTCAAAGACCAGGGCGTCAGTTACTTGGGGTCGCCCAGATAGGCTTCGAGCTTATCAAACGAACCGGTCCAGCCCATCGTCATGCCGCCCTTGGCCTTGATAAAGGTTTCGAGCTCTTCTCGAGTCGTCGCGCCGTGTGGTTCCCAAGTAATGGTCACTCGCGTTTTGTCAGGGCCCTCTTCCGCAAGAGTGACCGTCGTCAGCATCGTTTCAGGCCACGTCGGCGACATGGGATGGCGTGAAATTTTCTCATTTTGATCGCAAAACTGCTGAGTGTAGACGACGCGATCAGGCCGTTTGATTTCCAAATATTCCGCCCGTCCGTACATCTTGGCGCCTCCACTTCCAGTCATGAAGTAGAACGTGCTCCCACCTTGCTTGATGTCGGATCGGAGAAAACTCATTTCAAATCCCGTGGGTGCCAACCACTTCGAGAAGTGCTTGGGATTGGTCCACATCTCAAACATGAGCTCCATGGGTGCATCAAAAGTACGGTTGATCACAAACTTTTCTTTACCGGACGATTCCTTCGTCAAATATTCGGAGAGTCTGTCCCAGGTCGAGTTGCCGCCGTGATTCTTGATGATTTTGCGGGTTTCCTCGAGAGCTTCCGGAGTTGGCATGGTCATGGTCATGTCCATGGTTGTTTTGCCTTTGCTCTCGGAAAACTCAACCGTCACTTGGAACATCGCAGGGGTGTCGTCCGTGCCGCCGTGGTCGTAGACCAATCGAGAGTACTTTTCGACTTCGTGATACTTCGTCACATTGGGGTAGTCCACGCCGTCCGGGCCATGCATGGTATAGCGCCAGGTTCCACCAGCTCTCAGATCTTTGCTGTGAGTCGTAATAGTGAAACCTCGCGGTCCCCACCACTGGGCCACTTGTTTTGAATCGGTCCAAGCATCCCAAACTGCCTTGACGGGAGCATCGTAGATTCGGGTGATCTTGAGCTCGTTTGACTTATTTTTAGCGGCCATTTTTTCTTCCTTTCACGCTTTTTTTCGCGGTGACTGTTTTTAAATACGCATCCAGGCGATCAAAGCTCTCTTCCCAAAAAGCTCTGTACTGTTCCATCCATTCGGAAACATCTTTGAAGGGCGCCCCGTTCAGTTTGCAGGGCCGCCACTGTGCATCTCTGGTTTTGGTAATGAGCCCCGCCTTCTCGAGAACTTTGAGATGCTTCGTTACGGCAGGGAGGCTCATTTTCTTGAGAAAGGGTTTTGCAAGGTCGGAGACATTCGCTTCACCGTTGGAGAGGTGCGCAAGCATGGCCCGTCTTGTCGGGTCAGCGAGGGCTGCAAAGGTCTGGGTCAGGTTGTCTTGCATAGTAATGTACCTATCGGTTAATTAACTAATAGGTTAAGTATAAAGTATGAAGATCCGGAAGTCAAGATGCCGCAAGGTGAGCAGAGCTCAGGCCTTGATTTTTTTCATCTCCGGATCGTACATCGGCTTAAGTGATGTGATTGCCGGATAAATCTTACCTGCGATTTCGACGTCCCAGGTCGCGCTGTCGAGGTAAGCCGCGTTGATCGGCTCCCCGGCCTCGATCATGGCTAGTCCAACGGCGCCGCCCAGCGTGTGGCCGTACGAACCCGCACGGATATAGCCCACGACCTTGCCGTTCCGGCGCACGACTTCTGCGTGATAAAGGAGAGGCTCGGGATCTTTGATGAAGACCTGGACGAGGCGCCTCGTCAACGGAGAGGCCTTTTGTTTAAGCGCCTCATCGCGGCCGATGAAGCTCTCTTTTTTGAGATCCACGGCGAATCCAAGTCCTGTTTCGTAGGCATTGTCCGTGTTGTCGATGTCGTGACCGTAGTCGCGGTAGCCTTTTTCCATGCGGAGTGAGGCAAGAGCTTTGAGTCCCGCATGACGAAGGCCGAGATCCGCTCCTGCATTCGCGATCAGATCATACACATGCGTTGCTTGTTCAGACGGGATGTAAAGCTCGTAGCCGAGCTCGCCCAAGTAGGTGATGCGGACGCAAAGCACGCGCGCATACCCGATATCAATTTCGCGGGCAGTGCGGAACGGGAAAGCCTCGTTGGAAAGATCGGCCGTAGTCAGCGATTGCAGTAACTCGCGCGAGCGCGGGCCCTGAATATTGAGCTGGCCATAGGCAGACGTGACATCCGTCACGAACGCATGCGCGTCGTCTGGAATATTGCGCTTCATCCAGGTCTCGGCATGGCGAAGCTGTGTATCGGTGACGACGACGAAGTACTTCTCGTCGTTGAGTTTCGTCACCGTGAGATCCGCTTCGAGTTTTCCCAGGTGGTTGAGCCACTGGGTGTAGGTAATCATTCCAGTCTTGTCATCGACGTTATTGGCGGAAATCTGATTCAGACAGCGGCCAGCGTCGCGACCCTGCACCAGAAATTTGCACATGAAGGACATGTCCATGAGGATCACGCCGTTTCGGCAGGCGTCGTGTTCGGCTTTCCACCAAGGAAACCAGTTCATGCGACCCCAGGAGAGTTTGTTTACAATTGGTTCATGACCAGGAGGTGCGTACCAGTCGGGGCTTTCCCATCCGGAGACGTCTTTGAAGTAGGCGCCGTGAGCTGCGAGGCGGTCGTGGAACGGAGACCTCTTCGCGTTTCGCGCGGTCTCGGGAGATTTCGTCGGATAGTGGCATTTGTAAACCATGCCGAGCATCTCGACCGTTCGTTCGCGACGGTACTGAGGATTGGACTGATAGGGGAGGAGGCGATCCACGTTCATGCCCGTGACGTCCATGTCGGGACGCCCGTTGACGATCCAGCTCGCGACGAGTCGGCCCATGCCTCCACCTGTGAGGATGCCAATGGAATTCAGGCCCGCGGCGACGAAATAGTTTTTCACTTCGGGAGCCTCGCCCACGATGGGGCGAAGATCCGGCGTGAAGCTCTCGGGTCCACAGAAAAACTTTTTCACGCCGACTTCCAGCGTACGCGGTACGCGCGACATCGCCTTTTCGAGGTAAGGAGTCATCCTGTCCCAGTCGGGCGGAATTTCTCCAAAGGAGAAGTCCTGCGGAATCCCCTCGATTTTCCAGGGTGCGCAAACCGGCTCGAACATGCCGACCATGAGCCCGCCCACTTCCTCGCGAATGTACGTGTGGTGCGATGGATCTTCGAGCACCGGCATGTTTTTGGGAAGATCGTGAATTTCCTCGGTGATGAGGTAGTAGTGTTCCGCAGCCTGGTTCGGGATGTTGACGCCGGACATTGCGCCGAGCTCACGCGCCCACATGCCGGCACAATTCACGACGTATTCGCAGGCGATATCGCCACTCGTCGTGCTTACTCCGGTGACCGTGCCGTTTTTTTGAAGGACGGCAGTCACTCGAACGCCTTCAATGATCTTGGCGCCTTTCAGGCGCGCGCCCTTGCCAAGCGCCATCGTGACGTCGACCGGGTTTACGATTCCGTCGTCTTTGACGTAGAAGCCCGCTTCGATGTCGTCAACACGGGCGAGGGGAAAGAGTTCCTTGATCTGCGAGGGAGAAATTTCCTGAACATCGACGCCGCAATAGCGATTGAACGTCGATACGCGACGGTACTCCTCGAGAGTGTCTCGATCGGTTGCGACTTCAATGAAGCCGCATTGTTTGAGACCCGTGGCCTGACCCGTCTCAGCTTCAAGACGTTTATAAAGGTCGCGTGTGTACTTACGGAGTTCAGTCGAGGTCTCGGAGGTCGAACCGAAAGTCACCATCAGACCGGCGGCGTGCCAAGTGGTACCGGAGGTGAGCTGGTCGCGCTCAAGCAGAACGACGTCTTTCCATCCCATATGCGCGAGGTGATAGGCGACCGACGTTCCAATGATCCCGCCGCCGATGATCACTACGCGCGCGTGACTTGGTAGATTCTGTGGCCCCATGCTTTTCTCCCCGTTGTTTTGCAACGTAATGGAGCAGGGCAATCGAGTCAACGGGCGTCAGAAGGGGTCCAAAAAAGCCAAGATTCCACTCGACACACAGGCCCGGGAATGCGAAGGTGGGGCCCGTAAATGAACGAACCCCGATCTTCCTCGGGCTCTCGTCGACGCCGGCATCGCCGCGGACGACGTGGTGGCCAACGACCGACTGCAACAGACCCCTTGGGCGATGCTTCGCCTGTAGAGGGTTCTCCCGTGGATGCGCTACCAGGCGCTCCGTCAGCCGACGGAGCTGTCGCCGCCGGTGTTGCTGGTGTTGCTGGAGTTCATACAGGTCGAGAGCCTAGGCGACATCCTCGCCACCCCGTGAACCCTGCCGGTCTGGAGCAGCGCTGCGTCCGCTCGTTTCCGCGTGTGGCTCTGGTTCGAGGACGCGAGTATTTCCGTTCCGGATACGTTTCCGACATCAGTCAGATGGGCAATGCCTTCTCGCTCACCGTTCAGGGGCGTGGCGAACTTTATAACGTATGGGTGGATTATTCCCAGGCAGAGGCGGCGGGCTCGATCGAAGCGCGCTGTACTTGTCCGTTTTATGCGACAGGCGGTCTTTGCAAACATCTTTGGGCTTCCATCATCAAATTGGAGCGCTCGGGACTTTCTGAAAAAGTGCTCGGGACAGGTCCCCTCAGGGTTTTACACGAAGGCGGAAAGCAGCCCCAGAGTACCCGGCCCATCAACGGGCATGGACCGGCGCCGCTGGTGGCCCCTCGTGCCGCGTACGCCGGTGGACCCACAGGCTGGCTTCACAGGCTTGAGCAGATTCAAGGCAAAGGCGGTCCAACCGCGACTGGCCTGTACGGCAATCTGCTTGCCGCGTTTGTCATTCAAGCGGCAGATACTGCTTCCACTGGAAAATTGATCCTGGATTTCTGGCCTCGACGCAAGGGTCACGGAAGCGATGCAGGTCCGCTTCGTCCCGGCCGTGCGCCCGAGCGAGATTTTCAACTCTTTGCGGAGTCTCGCGATCAGGAGCTGGTCGCGCTTCTCACGCGGACCGGCGATCCGAAGACCGTGACGTCGTTTGGCAGCCCGTGCACGCGATACACTGTCGATCCCATTCTCGAAACCCAGGTCCTCACGACTCTCACTGGCGCTGGAAAAGTCTTTTTGTCGCGTTCCCCTAACGGATCGCCGGACAACGCCGATCGGCCGCTCCGCATGGACCGAGGAAAGCCTTGGGATCTCGAACTTCGCGTCGAAGGAGCGGGTAGTGGCTATCGCCTCGAAGGCACAGTCAAACGAGACGACGAAACCAAAGCTCTCGCGGAGCCGACCTGTGTTCTCAGATCGGGCTTCCTCATCTTCAGCGACCGTGTTGGTCGTCTCGCGGAACCCCGCCATGCTGCGTGGGTCACCAATCTGCGTTCCGGAGAATTTCTAGTGCCTCAAGAGCAAGGCGATATTCTGCTCAAGCGCATTCTCACCGATTCAAGCGCTCCGCGCGTCACCTGGCCCGAGGGCATGGGTTGGAAGCGCATGGCGATTGAGCCCAGACCCAAAGGCGTTTTTCGTCCGCTCGGTAACGATCCTTCCACGGGCCGCATGACCATGACGGTGAGCTTTGATTATGCCGGGCACGACATTTCTCTCGCCGATGAGTCCGACAGCATCCTCGATCTTGAGCACCATCAAGTCTACGCACGCAACCGTGTCTTTGAAGAAGCGACTCTCACCCAGGCACTCGAAATTCTTCGCGACCCGACCGGGACGATTCCCGTGAGCGGTCTTCAGCGCTCTGCAACTGAGTTGAGCGAAAGCGGCTGGATCGTCTACATCGAAAACCAGCGCGTAGTCGTCGCCGATGACTTCGCTCTGAACGTAAACTCGTCCACGGACTGGTTTGACGTCAGCATGGAAGCATCGTTCGCTGGCAATAAGCTTCGTCAGGCCGATATTCTGGCGGCGCTCGAAGCAAAAAGTTCAGTCGTGAAACTCAAGGACGGAAGTCTGGGTTTTCTCCCCGAGGAGTGGCTCGCGCGCTATGCGACCCTTCAGGGATTCGGGACCAAGAACGAAGACGGCTCGCTCCGCTTCGGCAAGTCGCAGGGACTTCTTTTGAATGCCGCGCTTGGCGACGACGAAGAAGTCCACGCAGACAAAGGGTTCGCGGCCTTTCGAAATCGCATTCTCAAATTCGATCGGGTCAAGACGGCCAAGGCCCCTATAGGTTTCAAAGGCAAACTCCGAAATTACCAGAAAGAGGGCCTGACTTGGCTGGGTTTCCTTCAAGAATTCGAATCCGGAGGAATCCTCGCCGACGATATGGGTCTCGGAAAAACGATTCAAGTGCTCGCGTTCCTCCTCTCACGCAAAAAGGACAGTAAACTCCCGAGTCTCGTGGTCGCGCCCAAGAGTCTGGTCTTCAACTGGATTGACGAGGCGAAGAAATTCGCGCCGACTCTCAACGTCGTCCGATATGCCGGTGGTGACCGCAAGAAATTCGCGCAGGAAATCGGCACGGCCGATCTCGTCGTAACGACTTACGGCACCCTTCGTACGGATATCGAAAAACTTCGTGAGCTGGAGTTTGACGTCGCGATCATCGACGAAGCGCAGTTCATCAAAAATCCTAAATCCCAATCAGCGATCGCCTGCAAGCAGCTTCGCGCGGTCCATCGCCTCGCGCTAACGGGTACTCCGATTGAGAACTCGATCCGCGATCTGCTTTCGATTCTCGAATTTACGAATCCGGGACTGCTGAATTTCTCAAGCAATGAAGACATGGCCAACGACATCCAGGGCACGCTCGCGCGCTTGCTCCGGCCGTTCATGCTCCGGCGCACGAAAGAAGCGGTCCTCACCGAGCTTCCGGATAAGTCCGAACAAGTTCTCTTCTGCGAAATGAGCCCCGAAGAGGCAGATTATTACGCCGTGATCCGCGACCGCTACCGCGAATCGATCGAAGCATCAGTCCGCGACAACGGACTTGCGAAATCCAAGCTTCACGTACTCGAAGCATTGCTCCGGCTGCGCCAAGCATCTTGTCACGCGGGCCTGATCGACGAGACCAAACGGTCCGAGCCGAGTGCCAAAATCGAACTTCTCCTCAGTCAAATCAAGGAAGTCGTTGCCGAAGGTCATAAGGCTCTCGTTTTCTCGCAGTTCACGAGCCTGCTTTCGATCGTGAAGACGACCCTCGATGCCGAAGGAATCGTCTACGAGTATTTGGATGGTCAGACCATGGATCGCAAGACTCCCGTCGAGCGCTTTCAATCTGATCCCAAGTGCCCTGTCTTCCTGATCAGCCTCAAAGCCGGCGGAACGGGCCTCAACCTCACTGCCGCGGACTACGTTTTCATCCTCGATCCGTGGTGGAACCCCGCCGTCGAGGCCCAAGCCATCGGCCGCGCACACCGCATGGGCCAGACGAACAAGGTCTTCGCCTACCGCATGGTCGCGCGCGGAACGGTCGAGGAAAAGATCCTCGAGCTGCAGAAGAAGAAAAAGGATCTCGCTGAGTCCATCATTTCCGAAGACAAGGACTTCATGAAGAAGCTGTCGAAAGAGGACTTGCAGCAACTCCTGGAGCCTTAAGCTCATGACCGATCTCACTGCGGCTCGCTCACAGATGGGAATTTCACTCGGTTTTCACATCATATTCGCGGCGATTGGCGTCGCAATGCCGTTCTTGATGGCTATCTCCCATTGGCGTTGGCTGAAAACCAAGGAACAGGTTTATTTGGATCTGACCGAAACCTGGTCCAAAGGCGTCGCGATATTTTTTGCTACTGGAGCCGTTTCGGGCACTGTACTTTCTTTTGAGCTCGGTTTGCTCTGGCCTAAGTTCATGGAACACGCCGGAGCGATCATCGGCATGCCATTTTCTTGGGAAGGGACCGCGTTTTTTCTCGAGGCCATCGCGCTCGGTATTTTTCTCTATGGCTGGAAGCGGGTCAAACCCTGGGTTCACTGGGGGAGCGGACTCGTGATCGGGATCAGCGGAGCGCTTTCCGCGCTTTTCGTCGTCTGCGCGAACGGGTGGATGAATAGCCCCGCGGGTTTTGACTGGGTCAACGGTCAGGCCGTGAATATCGATCCCTGGGCGGCAATGTTCAATCGCTCGGCATTGAATGAGGGGCTTCACATGGTTATTGCCGCATTCGCGGCGACAGGTTTTGCGGCTGCGGGCCTGCACGCGATCGGCCTCCTGAGAAATCCGAAATCGGTATTTCATCGGAAAGCGCTCGAGATCGCCGTCGTCATCGGCGCAGTTGCCGCGGTCCTCCAGCCCCTTCAGGGAGATCGATTGGCAAAGGATGTAGCGGTGCTGCAACCGCCCAAGCTCGCGGCGATGGAAGGGCTCTTCAAAACGGAGCAACCCGCCGCCTTGACCCTTGGAGGAATTCCGTCCGAGGAGGATCAGACCGTTCGTTATGGTTTGCGCATTCCCCGGCTTCTGAGTTTCCTTGCTCACGATGATATTCATTCCGAAGTTGTAGGACTCGATCAGGTTCCCCGAGAAAACTGGCCGCCGGTCCTCGTCGTTCACGAGGCGTTCGACCTGATGGTGGGATTGGGATCATTGCTCGCGGCTGTCGGCGCCACGGCTCTTTTCTTTTTTTTCCGGAAAAGAGAATACCTCGTTCATCCGCGATTTTTGAAAACCCTCGTTTTTTGCGCGCCTCTGGGATTTATCGCCATCGAGGCCGGTTGGTTGGTCACGGAAATGGGCCGGCAGCCTTGGATCATCTACGGCGTGATGAAAACCCAGGACGCCGTCACTCCCATGCCTGGTTTGATTTATCCAATGACGCTTTTTTCAACCGTCTATCTCTTTCTCGCGTTTGTCGTGGCCTGGCTGATGCGAAGGCAGTTTCGTCATGTGGGCTGAAATCGTCGGGGCATTTTTAGGAGTTTCGGTGCTGCTGTACTGCCTGCTTGGAGGGGCGGACTTTGGTGCTGGAATTCTGGAGCTTTTTCGCGGGAGAAATCTCAGAGACAAACAGCAGGAATTGATCAGTCACGCGATGGGCCCGGTCTGGGAAGCCAATCATATGTGGCTGGTTCTTGCTGTCGTGATTTTGTTCAATGGTTTTCCAAAAGCGTACGCCGCGATGGCGGTTCATTTTCACATCCCGCTGACTTTGATGCTGTTGGGAGTGATCTTGCGAGGATGCGCTTTCACCTTTCGTAGCTACGACGCCATTCGCGACCGCTCGCAACGGTATTATACCGGGGTGTTCATGATCGCGAGCGTTCTCACTCCGCTCATGCTCGGAGTCGTGGCGGGCGCGATGTTTCTCGGACGAGTCCCGGCGCCTGGGAGCGGGTTCATGGCGAGTTATGTCTCGCCTTGGCTTAACTTATTTTCGTTTTCAGTCGGTCTGCTGACGTGCGTGCTGTTTGCATTTCTTGCGGCGGTCTATCTCGTTGGCGAAGCTCACACCGAAGAGCTGGCAAAACTCTTCTCAAAGCGAGCACGGGCGATGAATATCGTAGCCGTGTTCAGCGGGGCTTTCGTCTTTTTAAGCGCTCATCTGGACGGTATGAGTCTCAGTCAGCGTTTTGCATCTGACCCCATCAGTTTGAGCTGCATGGCGCTTGCGACTTTGATTTTGATTCCACTCTGGAGATGCCTCCACCGGAGACACGCTCGGGCCGCACGGTTTTTTGCCGCGCTTCAAGTATCGTTGATCCTCCTGGGGTGGGTGAAAGTTCAGTTTCCGGTTTTTCTCCCTCGGCTCACGATATACGACGCTGCGGCGCCCGAGGCGACTCTTCGGTTTCTAAGTGGCGGTCTTATTGTAGGAATTGCGATCATTTTCCCAGCGCTCTTTTTCCTGCTGAGGGTTTTCAAGGGCCAGCGAGGTTAAGCCCTAGGGATTTGCAATTCCTGACCATTCGTGACAGAAACTACGTCATCATGGCGCGCCCGGCATTGTTTTTTTCACTCGCGGCTTCAGCCACAGCTCTTTGGGCGAGCGCGTCGAGCGCTCCCGTTTCACTGACGAAGTTCGTGGATTCACTTCCGATACCCAAGCGTATCTTACTCAACGGGCTCAAGGGCGCGGGACCTTTTGAGCTCACGGTTCCGATCAGCCAGTTTCAGGCGCAGATTCATCGCGACCTTCCGGCCACGACGGAGTGGGGATATGACGGCAGCTCACCCGGGCCGACGATTGAAGTGGAGCGCGGACAAACGGTTCGGATCCACTGGCTGAACAAACTTCCGGCCACCCATCTTTTTCCAACTCCGAAGGGAGCGGATGCAATCAAGCCCGACGTGCGCGCCGTCACTCATCTTCATGGCGCGAAGGTGACCCAGACGGACATCACGGATCGCCTCCACGACAACGACGGCTGGCCCGATGCTTGGACTGTGAGCGGCCAAGAGCAGATCGCGGAATATCCCAACGACCAGAGCGCGCGAACGCTTTGGTATCACGATCACGCGATGGGGGAGACGGGCCGCAATGTCGCTGCCGGGCTCGCGGGACTTTATGAAATTCACGACGCCTACGAGAGGAGTCTGAATCTTCCCTCCGGGGCGTACGAGATTCCCCTCGAAATCTCAGCCAAAGCCATAAACGCCGACGGATCACTCTCTTACACGAGCGATATCGGAAACGAATTCTACGGAAACGCGATCGCGGTGAACGGCAAGCTCTGGCCGTACTTAGAAGTGGAGCCTCGAAAATACCGATTCCGAATCGTGAACATTTCCAATGCCAGAAGCTATGGAATGAAGCTTTTGGACACGACCGATCACTCGGCGGGCCCGGCTTTCTACCAGATTGGATCAGACGGTGGATTTCTCGCCACTCCTGCCGTGCTGAACGATCCGACTGATCCCAGCGCGCCCCGATTGATTCTCGCGCCAGCTGAGCGCGCGGATGTGGTGATCGATTTCTCAAAATATGCGGGAAAGACTTTTCTTCTTCAGAACAATTCTCGGGATATCGGCGAAGTCGAGCAGTCTCTGCCTGAAGTCATGCTGTTTAAAGTGGGCCCGAGCGTTTCGGCTCCCGACACGAGTTCTTCACCTTCACAGATGCAGTCGATTCAAAGAATGAATCCAGCCGATGCGTCCGTCACCCGTCAGGTCATTTTCGATCAGATGACCATGCCTGACGGGACGATCATGCTCACGATGAACGGAAAGAGCTGGATGGACCCGATCGTGGAGAGACCCGTCCTAGGCGCCACCGAAGTCTGGGAGCTCGCCAATACGCTCACGGATACCCATCCGTTCCATATTCACGGCGTCGAGTTCCAGGTGCTGGATCGCAGGCTTTTTGATGTGCAGGCCTATCTGGCGACCGGAAAAATCAACTACCTGGCCCCGGCCGTGGTTCCCGCTCAGAACGAAATGGGATGGAAAGACGTCGTTCGCGTGCTTCCGCAGATGGTCACGCGGATCATCATGAAGTTTTCGCCCTACCCGGGTTACTACGTTTACCACTGTCACATCCTCGAGCACGAGGACATGGACATGATGCGTCCTTTTCAAATCGTACCGGGACCTTAATCGGCCCTTAATTTGCACCCCTCCCTAGACAATCCATTGGGCGCGTGAGACTTTTTTCGGGTCATAAATCCTGAGGGGGATAAATCATGAGGCTTCACGGAAGAAAGTCTTTTTCTATTTTGTCTTTATTGTTTTTCGCTACCGCGGCTCACGCGTCGAATCCGGCTGACATCTATCAAACTGTTTATGAGAGCGTCGATCCGAGCCACCTTCAACAGCTGTTGAAGGATATGACGGGTTACAATCCCGTGACTGTGGGCGGCCAGACGTTTTCGATCTCGGAGCGCTACACGCCGGCGAGCAAAGAAAATTTTCGTAAATACTGGACCGCGTATTACCAATCGCTCGGAATGCAGGTCAATCAGCTCGCGTACAAAACCCAGTATAACCTCGAGGCTGAAGGACACGACGTCGAAGCCATCCTTCCCGGCAAATCCGCGGACTCGATCGTCATCATCGTTCACTACGACAGCATCGGCCCGCACGGCGCGGACAATGCCGGCGTCGATGACGACATGACGGGAATGACGATTCAGCTGGAGACGGCAAGAATTCTCTCCCAGTACGCAGGCAAACTCGAGAAGACGGTGCGTTTCGTCGCTGCTGACTACGAGGAGTGGGGCGATCTCGAGGGCGCGCGTTCGTACGCTCAATACATTCAGGCACTTTCTCAGAAGCAAGGCTTCAAGATCGTCAATGCAATCGACGACGAGCAAAGCGGTTGGAAAGAAGGGGCAGAAGTCGTCGACGTGTTCGACTGCGGAGGCGCGACGGATTCGACTGCAATCGGCAAAGAGCTCATTCAAACCGTTGCTCAATACTCGAAGCTCGGAACCACCGAAGGCTGCATGGGCGAGAATAGTGATCACTTCGCCATGTGGGAAATTGGCATTCCCTCGGTTGTGTTCTCCGAACACGACCCCTTCAGCAACGATCACTTCGACGCTCAAGGTGGAGACACCTACGACAAGATCGACCAAGCCTATTTCGGCGAGATCGCCCAAATCGGCGTGACCTTCGCCGCGAAGGTCGTTGGGATCAACCAGTAAGACGTTTCTCAATCGTAGACTGCCGGATTTTCGGCAGTACCCGGTAATCCGGCAGTCTACGTGGACTTTTCCCCGGTTTATTCGCTTCTCAGGCCGGCATGCCGCTTGCTCTCTAAGAGGGCATGAAGAACCTCACATTCACCGCTAAAACTTGGATTTCCGTTCTGGTCGCGATGCTGAGCATTGCTTCCGCCCGTCCCGCTCTCGCGGCGATCTCTCAGGCTGACATCGGAAAGGCCGCGTTCGTCGGAGCGTTCCGCGACGGGCCGATCAACACTCCCGTTCAGGTTTCGAGCTTTGGCGAATTTCAAAGCGAGTTTGGCGCCTCTGGTTCGATCGCTTGGTACGAGATCCAACTGTATTTTCAAAACGGCGGCCAAAGCGCCTGGGTCGTCCGTGCCGAGATCGACACGGATACGTCTGCAGCGATGGAGTCGCTGAGATCAGTGGCGGATTCGTTCGGTCAACTCGTGATTCCCGGGCTTTCGTTTTTGTCGGATCCCGAGAGAACCCAGGCCGTCGATCGTGCGCTCAGTTTCGCGCAAGAGCTTCAATTGTTTCTCATTCTGGATCCTCTTCCGGAATGGAACGACGATTTCACATCTCAGCATCCTGAGCGGATCCGTTTTCCCGGGCTCGACTCGATGGGGGAGAAGACCCAGTACGGAGCCGTGTACTTTCCATCCCTCATCGTTTGGGACGGCGATAGGGCACTGAAGGTCGGACCGGCCGGTGCAGTCGCAGGGATCATTGCTACAGCGGATTCAGAGGTAGGCCCGTGGAAAGCGCCCGCAGGACCGAGTTTCCCGCTCCAGGGCATCAACGGGATTCAGTTATCCGTGAGCGATGAACAAAACGGGATTCTCCGCGCGCACGGCGTGAACGGGATTCGCAGTCTTTTGTCGCAAGGAGTTCTGGTTTATGGAGCATCGACTCTGATGACGGGCACTTCTTCCCCGGACCCGGGTCTCAGGTTCATCCATACGATCCGAGAAAAAGAAATGATCAGAAAAAGCATCGAGACAGGCCTGAGCTGGACCGCCTTCGAAGAAAACGACGCGCGCCTTTGGGCAGCCATCCGCTCCGACGTGAGCACCTTCATGAACTCTCTGTGGGCGCAAGGCGGCCTGTTCGGCGACACCTCCTCCAGCGCCTATCAAGTCATGTGCGATTCGGTGACCACAAGCATTCAGGACATCATGGAGGGCAAGGTCCGTCTCATCGTGAACTGGGCGCCGGAGAGGCCGGCAGAGTTTATAAGCACCGAATTGACACTGAATGCGCGGGTTCCGTAGCCGGTCGCCCCACCTTGACAGGCCCAAGCCTCTTCCCTATAGACTGATGCGATGGAACTTCCCGGAAACAAGCGTCGGATCAGGCACATCTATCATCATGATGGACCCGAGCCGGATTGGAATAAGCGCCCGCGTGGATGGATCACTCCGGATGGGCGATTTCTAGAGACCAAGGAGCATTGGAGAAGCATTTCCTATCAATTCAGGCGGCCAGAGATCCGCTCGGTCGAGGCAGTGTCTCCTGAGGAGAACGCCGAGGGCGAACGAGTCGCGCAGCTGGCCTACAGTCTCGGATGGCTCAGTCTCGGTCATGCCGGAGAAGTGAACGCCATCGGGCACGAGCGAATCCTCCGATCGTCCCGGAATCCTGCGGCGCTTGGCTTGCGGAAGCTCTTGTCCGAAGCACCCGAGCTGTCCATCCACATCGAGCTTCAGATGGGTTTGTTCAATCCATCCCTTGGAGTGCACGAGAACTTCGATGTGAGGACGTACGATCTCGACCGCTTCATCAAGCGCGGCACGCTCATCGAGTACCTCGGGACTTAGAACGGCTGCAGCGCGATCCGTCCATACGAGCCGTCAGGATCATCTCAACTGTTAAGTTAAGATTTAAAGTCATGTAAAATCAATATGTTATAGCACCCTGCGGAATTGACTTGATGCATCAATGGGCGGATAATTTAGTATATGGAAAACAGGAGGCTCATCTTTAGCCTGCTACTGGGTCTTTCAGCTCTCTTGGCGTCATGCCAAATGCCGAGCTCGTCTTCTGTTTCCTTCGGCACCGTTCCGGGCTGCGATTCCAACGGGAAAAGTGATCTGAAAAACCCGCATTGTAATCCATCGCCCTCACCGTCTCAGTCTCTCAACGTCTCGGCGGCTTCAGAAATCATTCCAGTGGGATGGAACTACATTTTCGATAGTCAGAATAACCTTTATTCGCAGGCACCTCCTCAAGCCGGTGGGGCGCCTGGAGGTCTTCTGAAAACTTCGCCGGCAGGAGCAACGAGTACCTACTTCGCAGGGCAATGGTTGTCACTCATCGCGAAGGACTCATCAGACAATATCTACGTGATGATAGATTCGAACGCAGATTTTGCAGAAAACGGAAGCGACGCCGGCGGGATCGCGATCCAAAAGCTTTCGCCAAACGGCGCGACCTCCGTGTTTTGTAATTCCGCCGCTTGCACGTCACTCGAAGTAACTCAGGGAGTCGGTCAGGGCCAAGGCGTGGTGGACTCTCACGGGAATCTTTTCGTGCCGGTCGTATTCTGGAACAACCAAGGTTCCAATAATTATGCATGGACGGAAATCGCGAAAATTACGCCATCGGGGGGATATAGCATTTTCACTGGGAACACGGTTTCCCCCGGAGGAAACGAATGTTTGGACGGTAACACGGGTACCGCGACGCTTGCGGGTCCTACCCAGATGACAATCGACGCGTCGGACAACATTTACGTCCTAGACATCGGAATAGACAAAACCGTCTGTAACAGTATTCGGGAAATTACGCCGACGGGGACGGTTTCGACTCTGCATTCGTTCGGGAGCGTCAACGTGTTCGGCCTCACTAGAGACGCGAGTGGGAATTTTTATTATTTTAAAGAACCGGGTGTCCAAGGCTACTCGATAAGCAAGTTGTCGCCTAGTGGCACTGAAACTCCATACTGTGGTGGCGGTGCTTGGGTCGGAGACGAATCTCCGGTGGGCCCGTGTTCAAGCTCTTTCATCACGCAGATTGTTGGCACCCTCCAATTCGATGCGTCCGGCGACCTTTTCTTCCTTCTGAATTGGAGCGGCAATCCGATCAATCTTCCTTACTATCAGTTTTTCGCCGTAACGTCGAAATGACCTCCGGTCGGATTCCTTCGCTCTACAGTTTCAGTCGCGCACTCACGCGGCTTTCCTTCATCGGGCATCGGAAAATCTGACCGACGATCTCCTTGTAGGGCTTTGCGAAGAACGCCAAATAAATCTCCAATGCACCGATGACCAGCGCCAGCGGCACGCCGCTCGGTGCAAGGAAGAGATGCGTGAGGAAAATATTCAAAATGATCGGCGCCAGTACGATCAGTGCAAGAGGAACAAACGCGCCACTGATCAGTAGAAGCCCGCAGGCGATCTCCGTACTCTTCAATAAAGGCAGGAAGTAAGTAGAAGCCGCCAGCCCGGTTACAAAAGTCTTCAGCCCTTCAGGCAAATCCGGCGGAAAAGCAAAGTGAGTAACGAAGCCACCAATACCCGAACC
>Ga0207014_1102_pt1 | contig 18559 bp, 14 predicted proteins | sample Alteio_BWMinCont_56_FD_153495 | JGI IMG/M metagenome (GOLD analysis project Ga0207014, IMG submission 153495) | Enriched cells from forest soil in Barre Woods Harvard Forest LTER site, Petersham, Massachusetts, United States -... | ecosystem: Environmental > Terrestrial > Soil > Temperate forest >...
GTATGCGCGCGTACCCGGACCAAACTCCTTCGGTCTAAAGCTTATTAGCGAAAATAACTCGAAATGGCGTCCCCGAGGGGATTCGAACCTAGAACGCCTGATGAAGCTAAGTCGTTAAGCGGACACGGACTTAGTTGAGGTATAGTTTCTTAGAGCAGGAAACAAGATGCAAATGTGTGCGCCGATGTGAAGGAGAAAACAGGATTGCTGACAACCTTTCGGCATCCTGCGGCCGTGGAAATCCATCGGAGGGTTGCGTTGTCCAGTCAAGCGGGGCAGGTCAAAACTATCAGCTGCCGCACGCAAAGCGTGCCCGAGATTTCCGTGGAAGCACGATTGCTACGCATAGATCGGTGGCTTGGCCACGGATTCCGATTGTCTCAAAATATGGCCGTTGGGATTCGAATCGCCTTCTCGCTGCATGCCGAATAGTTTTCTCATTCTGGCAGATGAAGGAGAAACTAAACCTTCCAGCGGGCGCACTGGGGGCGATATGGTACTACCGCGCGCGGCAGAGCGAACTTTGGCCAATGCACAGGCATCGGGAGACGGAGCTGAATATCGTTATGGCTGGTCGCGCAAGCTACGCACTCGGCGACCGACGTTATGAACTGGGTGCCGACGACCTCGTTTGGCTCTTTCCGGCCCAGGAACACCAGCTTATCGACCGTTCCGAAGATTTTGAAATGTGGGTCGTTGTTCTCACGCCCGAAGCTCTTCGTGGCGCAGTCCACGGCAATCCCGCGAGTGTCCTCGCAGAGAAATCTCCCGTTGGAAGATTCTGCAAAAGCCTTGGGCACACGGATGCGATGGCGTTAGGGCGCCTCTGCTCCGAATTGCTGAGCGCTTTGACTCGTCCCTATGTCTTCAACGCAGGCATCCGGTACCTCGTGCTCCGGGGATGGGAGCGGTTTGCCGAAGCAAGTGACGAGCCTACCTACCACGCTCTCCATCCCGCGGTGGAGAATGCGCTGAGCTTGCTTCGACGCGGCGAATCTGAGGAATCGCTGACCGAGCTTTCGAAACACGCCATGCTGAGTCCGGCGCGTTTGAGCCGCGCTTTTAAAAAGCAAGTAGGCCTTGGAATCGCGGAATACCGCAATCGTATGCGCCTGGAGCGATTCCTAGAGAAATACGGCAAAGAGCGCCGCATTACGGCGTTGGCGGCGGCGCTGGAGGCGGGATTTAACAGCTACGCGCAATTCTATCGGGTCTTTTGCCGGCTTATGGGCTTCAGTCCTTCCGAATACCGGCGGCGGGCCGGGATAAAGAGGTGACTTGTTGAGTCCCAGGCTTGGAGGAACGGGCAGTCGCGTCTTCATGCGGATTGGCTAGAGGGCGACCAAAGCGGCGGGCTGAAAACGCGAATTAGCTTCGGAATAGGTCACCAGACTGCCGGTAGCCGCTTCGCAGCACGGACTCGGCGCCTCTTTGGGCCAGCCGTCGGGCTAGGCGGGGCATGCGTCGACAAAAAACGATAAGGACAGGCAACTGAATGAGAAGACGGTGCGGCCGGGACCTGCTAAATTCAGCCGAACGATGGAGCGGCTGCACCGCGCCCTAATACTCCAGATCATGAAGAATTACGCCCCTTACCTTTCACCTGACGAAACCGGCGATGTCCTGCGTGATTTCCTTTGGCGAGAATTCGAGCTCTCGCGGATGTGTTTCGGGTGGTTGCCATCTCTCGAAAAATGGGAGCATAAATGGTGGTCGGGTCAGCTTGGCTACTGGCACGCCAGGCATATGAACGTCCTAGAGGAGCGCATTCGTGAGCTTCCGGGCGCTTTCGACGAGCGCGCGGGTTCGCCTCCTGTCCTGCGCGAGGCCTGTGTCCGGATTTCGCTGGCGCCTTCCGCCGAGGCATTCTGGACGGGCTACCGGTTTATCCTGGAGGAATTGTACCGCGACTACGACGCGTTCCTGGCTGTCGCCGATCCCGTGACCAATAGTCCGACGATAGACTGCCTTTCGCATGTCCTTCTTGAGCGCCTGCGCATTTTGGAATGGCTGGCCAAAGGTCCGCTGGCCGTCTACCGGGACGCCGGCACTCCCGGCGGCCAGGACTTGAAATGGTTGGGGTACTCCTCCCAGGTTGAGGCGGCCATGAGCAAGGTGATGGACGGCGACTCAAGTGCGTGGCCGGAGATCCCCGATGGCGATCCGATGGGACCCTTGCCTGTGGACGGACGCAGCGATCCGTCGATGGCCGCGAGCGATTACCGGACAAGACTATCGGGCAAGGAGCTTGAGTCGTACGAATTCTACCTGGACGAGAGGAACTCTCCGGTGGCCAACAATGTGCGGCAGATGATCTTTATCAATTCGACGGAGATAATTGCCGCAGAGCTCGTGGCTTACATCTACTATTCGAGCCACGGCCTCTCTTTGGATTTCTACTACGACACGGCGCGCCACACCTGGGACGAGATCCGCCACACCGAAATGGGCCTCCGACGGCTTAAGCAGCTCGGGTTCAAAATCGAACAGTTCCGCTTCTGGGGGCCATGCCATGTGCCCAAAAAGGCCACGGCACTTGACCACTATCAGTTTTACTCGGACCTGACAAATCGGGCCGAAGCGTGTTCATTCAGCTATAAGCGTGCATGCGCAGAGGCGTTCCGCAAACACGGGGACATCATCTCAGCCGTTCAAAGTGAATTCGACATAGCCGATGAGAGGCTTCACACGGGCTTCGGCACTAAATGGAGCCCCGAGCTCTATAAACTTGCCACAGGCGAGAGCATGACAGCGGCGGCCTTGGTAGAGCGGTTTCGAGTCGCTGCGCTCAAAAAAAAGGGTTATACGGACGAGGAGATTGAGGGGAAGAAGCGCATCCTGAACGGCTTTTGTGGGGCGGCCGAGGGCTTGGGGAAGCATATCACGACGGTCGCTGCCGCCAAATATTGAACCTTGGATCCTCGGGGCCAAGGCGCTTCGGTCGTCGCTCAACGCCGGAAGCTCAGGGCCTCAGAATTCATCAAAGGAGATGTGGTCGGGCGGTACCCCAAGATCCGCCAGCATTTTTTTGGTGGCCTTGATCATCATTGGCGGCCCGCAGAGATAATACTCCACGGCCTTGGGGTTCGGATGACTTCTAAGATGCTCTTCCAGAACAACCTCGTGAATGAAACCATGCAATCCGCCCCATTTGTCTTCGGGAAGCGGCGACGAAAGTGCGATGTGAAATGAGAAACAGGCATGCCTCCGGGCAAGACCTTGGAAGTAGTCGGCGTAGAAGATCTCCTGCTTCGAACGAGCACCGTACCAGTAGCTAACCCTTCGCGCGGTGCCCTCCGTCTCTAGCAAATGCGAAAGGTGGGCCCGCAGCGGCGCCATGCCGGCGCCGCCACCGATATAGACCATCTCCCGTTGGGTGGGCTTGATATGAAAGTCGCCAAAGGGGCCGATGGCATCGATGGTGTCGCCCGGTTTTAGACTGAATATGTACGACGAGCCCACACCTGGCGGGCAGTCCTGGCCCGGAGGAGGTGTGGCGATGCGAACATTGAAATGCAGATTGCGCCCCAGGCTTTGGTTGCTGGCGATCGAGTAGTTGTTGTGCCTCTCTGGGCCTGGGTTTGTGGCGACGAGGTCAAAGAGGTGCTGGGCCTTCCATACATCTGAATAAGGCGTATCAACGACGAAATCCCGAAACCGAATCCTATCAAAGGCGGGAATCGCGACCTGGAGATAGTCTCCGGGCGTGAACGCGACACCCTCCGCCGGATCCGTGGGCTCGATGATAAGTTCCTTGATGAATGTGGCGACGTTCTTGTTGCTGACGACCCTGAAGGAATAAGCCTTTTGCGACCGTGCGCCGGTGCCACCTGGCCGGTTTACGTTCAGGTAGAGCCTTCCGCTGCGCTCCTCAATCGGGTAGGTGGCAAGCCCCCGGCATACGGGCGGCCGGGCGGGCGAACCATCCCCCAGGTTAAATCTTCCGTTGTGTTTCGGGCATTCGATCATCTTGCCGATCACGAGACCGTCGCCGAGGTGGGTGTTCCCATGCGTGCATATCCCGTCCGTTGCATAGAGGGTGCCGTCTCCGTCGCGGCAGAGGGCGTAGGTCCGCGTTCCGTGGTCGAATCGGATCACATCGGAAGTCCCAAGGTCTGCGGCGGCACAAACCTCGATCCAGCCTTGTTGGTCTGGATTCGCGCCGGAGCGCAACGACTCTTCGCTCATGCGCGCTTTGGGGGGCGGAAGCCGGCGTTTAACATGATACGACGGGTCCCTTGACTGGCGGAGAATGGCGGGGACGATCTCCTGCCAAGCGTCAAGAATGCTGGAATAGGGCTCGGGGCAGTCGTCTTTCACAGCCTCGTGAAGTCTGGGGAGTGCGTGGTATGGGACCAATGGGAACATGTGGTGTTCAACGTGATAGTTCATGTTCCAGTAGAGGTACCGGTGGACGAAATTCATGTGCACCGTCCTGCAATTTAGGCGATGGTCCAAGACGTTCTCCGCCAGCCCGGCATGCTGGGTCATCCCATATATTACCATCAGCCAGGTTCCGAAGATGTTTGTCAGTCCGACAAGGAGAAGTGGAAGGATACTGCGAGTGTAGATCGAGAGCCCGACGACACAGATGTAGATGGCCAAATAGGTCCGGGCTTTGACATAAACCTTTTTGAATTCGCTCGAGGGTATGAAGGTTTTTTCGTCTTCAGTCATGCGACCCGTCGAGTGCAGGAGAATTTTCCTGTAGTAGTCCGCATAGTTCCCAAGATTGAAAAAGCTCATGATGATCTTCGTAATGTCCGGGGGTCGCGGTACCGCGATCTCTGGATCGCGCCCGACGATGATGGTGTCACTGTGATGGCGAGTGTGGCTCCACCTCCAAACGCTGGATTCACGCATCACCATAAACGAGGCCATCTCATATAGGGTGTTGTTCATCCAATCGGTCTTGAAAGCCGTGCCGTGGCCCGCCTCATGCCAGCGGGAGTCCGATGTCGATGAGTAAAGAACGGCGTAGACAGCGTAGGGCAATACGGCCCACCAGTGCCCCCAAAGGACGACGGTGGCCCAGCCACTCGAGATGATGAGCGCGAACCATATGAGCGTGTCGCGGACGGCAGGTCCATTGCGGCGCTCCAATAGCTTCCGCATGGCTTCGCGCGGAATCGGGCTCTGGTACCATTCGGCCTCCGCCAGGCCGCGCTCAACTGCCTGGGCTGCGTTGGCACCCGTCAGGGTGTAGTCGAGTTTGGCAGCAGCCCTTGGTGGTGAGAGAGTGGCGCTTTCGAGGCTCATAAAGAAGGGATGGCCAGTGTTCAGGGCGGTGTCGGCTCAGTTGACTGCGTCCCGGGCCCGATATTGCCATGAATTCGTCGGTCGGTCCTCTCGCCTTTAATCCAAATGTTATCATTTTTTGCACAATGGGGTCATTCAGTCCTCGCGCGACGGGGCGCCGTCCCGCCTGCCCTACTGCCAGTGAACTATGCGGCCGACCTCATCGCCCATTCCTTCTGCGGTTTTCCAGAACCGGCTCGAGTGGCGCCGTCGTGATAGAAATGGACAATTACTCCGCCGACCCAATTGTTGTTTGCATGGTTAGTCTAGAAGATGTTGCGAAGCGCGCAAAGGTCTCGATTGCAACAGTATCGCGGGTCCTGAATAAGTCTGGGAAAGTGGTTCCGGAGACGCGCGCCATCGTCGAGTCAGCCCTTCGTGAACTTCGCTATAGGCCGAGCCGCGTGGCGCGAAGACTTCGGATGAGGGGCGGGAGGGCGCACCTTGTTGGGCTGATCATTCCGGACATCCAGAATCCGTTCTACGCGGAGATTGCTCGCGGAGTGGAGGATGCGGCCTCCGCCAGCAATTATGCCGTGCTCCTCTGCAATTCTGACGAGAATCGCGATAAGGAGAGATTCTATCTCGAAGTCATGCGCGACGAATCGGTTGATGGAATCGTTCTACCACCGTTCGACGACACCGATTCGGCCGTGATCGAGACAATTTCGAGCGGAATACCTGTGGTGTGCGTGGACAGGAGCCTGTCCAAGATTCGTACTGATCTGGTCGAGATGGACAATTACCGGGGAGCATTTGACGCCACGGCGCACCTTGCGGATAAGGGCCATAGGTATATTGGCCTGATCGAGGGACGGGTCAACGTCTCGACGAACCGCGAGCGCCGTCGGGGCTATGTTGATGCCCTGAAAAGCCGTAGGTTGGTTGTCCGACCTGAATTGATGCGAGCCGGGGACTTCAAACAGGAGAGCGGCCGCATGCTCGCCCAGGAGCTTCTTGCTATTCGCCGGCCGCCTACGGCGCTTTTCGTGCTGAACAACCTGATGACGGTAGGCGCGCTTTCGGCGCTTCACCAACGGCGCCTATCCGTGCCGAGGGACGTGGCGATCATTGGATTTGATGATATGCCTTGGGCCGAAGCGTTGAACCCGCCGCTCACGGTCGTTCGTCAGCCCGCTTATGCCGTTGGAAGGCAGGCGATGGAACTGCTTCTTCAGCGGATCATGGACCCCTCGCGGCCTCCGGTCACCGTCCGTCTGATGCCGGAGTTGATAGTCAGGAACTCATCCTAGCTGCAGGAAATCCTCTCATTTCGGCTTGAGTTCGGCCCAAAATGTAAACGTTATCATTTTGGAGCCGGCCCGGGATGGGAGGAGCCCCGGCGGACCCTTTACAAATGAAATCCAGAATCAATATCGGCGTTGTAGGTTTGGGGCGAATGGGCCTCGAGTATGCCCGTTTCTTCAATTCGAGGATTGCCGGTGCCCGGCTTGTGGCTGTGTCGGACATCCGCAAAGAGATTGCGGACGCGGCGGCAAGCGAGCTGGGTGGAGTCAAGAGCTACACCGATTACCGGGAATTGGTGGCGGACCCCAATGTCGAGGCGGTTGTGGTCATGACCCCCACCAAGCTTCACAAGGAAGTGGTGGTCACCGCGGCTGCAGCCCGAAAGGCGGTATTCTGTGAGAAGCCGATTTCCCTGGGCCTTGAGGATGCAACGGCGATGAAGTCCGCGGTTGATTCGTCCGGCGCGTTTTTTCAGCTGGGTTTCATGCGCCGTTTCGATCCCGGCTACGCGATGGCAAAGAGAAAGGTCTCGGAAGGCGCCATAGGAACGCCCTGTGTGTTCAAGTCATCGTCCAGGGACAAGGTACGGCCGAGCCTCGACTACCTTCGCCCAGAGAATAGCGGGGGCCTTTTCATCGATATGGGGATACATGACTTCGACCTCGCGCGCTGGTTTTTTGGCGAGGTTAAGAGCGTCTTCAGCGTCGGCGGCGTGTTGGCCTACCCGGAGATGCGGGACATCGGAGACCCAGACAATTCGCTGACAAATTTGACCTTTTCGGACGGACGGATTGGCATGGTGAGCCTGAGCCGCAACGGCGTCTTTGGATATTCGATTCAGACCGAAATCGTCGGAACCGAAGGCACCCTGATGGTTGGCCGTGAAAGGGAGACTCCGCTGTTGGTAATGACCAAGGACACCATCGCGCACGACACAGTTCCTGGCTTCTACGAGCGATTCGAGGCGTCCTACGTGATCCAGCTCCAGAATTTTGTTGATAATGTAAATCGCGGCCGCAGGCCTGCGATAACCTGCGACGACGGTATTGCCGCCCAAAAAATCGCCTTGGCCGCGACACGTTCGTGGAAGGAGGGCAGGGTGGTTGAACTTTGACCCAGCGCCGAGTGGCGGGGAGCATAAATCCCTGCGCGAGAAGCAGCCGGGACATTTGTCGGATTGATTCGCAATGAATCGGTCGAGCAGATTTAGGCTGAAATCTCGATTCGCCTACATCGCCGGACGGGTCGCTTTTGCCGCTGCACGGATCGGCTGCATTGCGTTGGCGACTTATGCGTTATTTGTTCGTGGCGCGGGTGATTCCGCGCAGACTTCTCCTTCGCACATCGAATATGTGCGGACAGAAGACTTGATATACGGAAGAAAATCGGGCCTCGCACTCACACTCGATGTGTTTCGTCCTGTTGTGCGTCCGAACGGTCATGGCATCATTTACGTGGTCAGTGGCGGCTGGACTTCCAATCGTGGGGCCATCTATCCCGGCGAATACTCGCACTTCCTGGACCGCGGATACACCGTTTTCGCTGTCATTCACAGTTCGCAGCCGAAATTCACCATTTCCGAGATCATTCCGGACATGCAAAGGGCGGTCAGGTTCATCCGTTTCAATTCGGAGAAATGGGGTATCGACCCGGACCGAATAGGCATCACGGGAGTAAGTTCCGGGGGTCACCTTTCGCTGATGGCCGGCGTCCTTGGGGGGGCGGGAGACCCCAGAGCGGCAGACCCGGTAGAGAGGGAGAGCAGCGCAGTCCAGGCTGTAGCGTGCTTTTTCCCCAGTACGGATTTCCTAAATTTCGGCTCCCGAGGTGAGGACGCTGTGGGAGTGGGACGCCTCAAGGACTACAGGGCTGCGTTTGGTGACGGGCTGAATACCCTCGAGGCTAGGAACGCCCTTGGGCAAAAAATATCGCCGATTTGTTTCATCACCGCTGCGATGCCGCCGACACTTATCATCCATGGCGACAAGGATCCACTCGTGCCCGTCCAGCAAGGCGAGATATTCGTCAAGCGGGCAACTGAAATGGGGGCCCACGCCGAATTGATCGTGCGGCTTGGGGGGCATGGATGGCCAAACCTTGATGATGATCGGGCGACGATTGCCGCCTGGTTCGACGCCTATCTGCTTGGGTCCACCCGTGAAGGGAGGCGGACGCCTTGAGACCCACTCAGAGGGCGCTCTGAAGCAACTCGATCACCTCGCTGTTTGGTCCTTCAAGAAAGCAGAGGCGAATCGGAATGACGCCGGCGCCATTGGTGGAGTTCAACTCGGCAGATCGTGGCTCCATCGTAATTCGAGCCCCCGAGGCGCGCGCCCTTTCGCAGACTGCGTCGAGCCGGTTCGTCCTCAAGCAGAAATGGACAACGGCCCCATTTGGTGCCGGCGAGTAGGTCGGATCCTCGAAGATTTCGACACAGCTTCCGTCGCCAGCATCCAAATAGGCTGCTCGTGCCGGAACCTCTCCCCAAGCGATCTTCATCTTGAATCCGAGAGTCTCCTGGTAAAATTGCATGGTCCGAGACCAGTTCGTGGTCTTGATCGCTGCGTGATGAATACCACCGGCGCCTAGTATTGTATTGGTCGTGCTCATAGTGAATATCTAACTCTGGTCTCCCATTGTGGGACGGAATGTAGACATTTGGAAACTTGGGCTCCTGAGAGGCTGGGAAATGTGAGCGGAGATGTCGACGTCTGTGTCATGAGCCTTCACTCGTGAGCCGTAACCTAGCTGGTCAGATATTGGTTTAGTATATTCTCCAGTAATTCATGCCGTCCCGAGTGAGGTGTGGGCTCCCCTAGCTTGTGGGCAATCCTCTCTAATTCAACGAAGCCAATCTCTTGAGCTTCGATATCTCGTCCAAATCCTGAATCGAACGACGCGTAGCGCTCTTGTAAAAATTGGGAGAGCAATCCATCCGCGACTATTCGACGCGCAAGTTTGAAAGCCAGGGCATAGGCGTCCATTCCACCAATGTGCGCGTAGAAAAGGTCTTCGACGTCAACCGATGATCGCCGAAGTTTCGCATCGAAATTCAAACCCCCCGGGCCAAGGCCCCCAGCTCTCAGGATAGAGATCATCGCCAAGGTAAGTTCCTTGATGTCAGTGTTGAACTGGTCGGTGTCCCATCCTAGCAAGGCATCGCCGCTATTGGCGTCGATCGAGCCGAGCATGCCATGAGCGGCCGCCACTTCGATCTCATGGGGAAACGAGTGCCCGGCCAACGTGGCGTGATTGGTCTCGATGTTAAACTTGAAAATCTGGTCAAGTCCGTAGGTGCGGAGAAATGCAATCCCAGTGGCTACGTCGAAGTCATATTGATGCTTCGTTGGCTCCTTTGGCTTTGGCTCGATCAGAAGTTGGCCTTTGAAGCCGATAGCCTTGGCATAATCTACCGCCATGTGCAGGAATGCCGCCAGGTGATTCTGCTCACGCTTGAGATCGGTATTGAGCAATGTCTCGTAGCCTTCGCGTCCGCCCCAGAAGACATAGTTCTCTCCGCCGAGTTCGTGGGTGACTTCGAGTGCTTTTTTGACCTGTGCTGCAGCTAATGCGAAGACATGGGCATCCGGATTGGTGGCGGCGCCGTTCATGTATCGGGGGTGCGAGAAAAGATTCGCCGTGCCCCAGAGCAGTTTTATTCCCGTGTCCTTCTGAAGCGATTTGGCATGAGCAACGAGTCTGTCGAGGTTCTTGTTCGACTCGGCGAGCGAGCTGCCCTCGGGCGCGATGTCGCGGTCATGAAAACAATAAAATGGGGCGCGGATCTTCTGTGTGAACTCGAATGCGGCGTCCATCCTGTCGAGGGCCACACTTAGGGGGTCGCGCCCCCGTTCCCAGGATCGATAGATCGTGCTGGCGCCAAACGGGTCCGCTCCGGTGCTGCGAAAGGAATGCCAATATGCGATTGAAAAACGCAAATGGTCCTTTACGGGCCTGCCGTCGACAATTTCGGCGGGATTGTAGTGCTTGAACGCGAGGGCGCTCGTGCTCCTGGGCCCTTCGTAAGGAATTTCAGGGATGGTGAAGTGATTCGAAATATTCAATACAGGAGGGGGCCTTGAAGATTTGGGCTATACTCGTGGAGGTTCGGCATTCGTTGGCATCGCTTGGTCGCATGAATGAGCCGCAGGGATCCGATGCTGGGCCACACCCCATAAGGGAGCGGGGCATTGTGATCGATTTGCGAACGGCGAATGGCGTCTGCGACATCGCAATTACGGATAACGGTCCGCGGTAAATCAATGCAAGAAAACGTTATCATTCTGTGTTATAAATGACATAACAATAAAAGAATTAACTAGTTACTTTGATAATGGATTGATTTGGACGCAAAATGTAACGCAAAAGACAATGCAAGATTGTAATTGACGCCAATAAATCATGGGTATTTGCATTAGACGCCAGTCAGCTCCCAAGAATCCCCATTTCTTCCTCGATCCGAGGCCCCACTTGGAGGGCACCTGAAGGAAGAAGCACCCCGATCAAAACAATTCACACAGATAGCGCATCCTATGACCCCCACTTGGTTCAAAGGGCCCGATTATCGGATGATAATGGCTTACAAGCCATGTGACGTTCGAGGGCGTTGAAGAACACGTGTGCATCCGGCCATCGATCTTGCCGGATCGGTAGATTTACCAACGGAACTGCTACACCGAACAGATATTGAGAGCTAATCGAATGTCTCGCCAGCAAAACCCCATTCTGCCCGGGTTTCATCCGGATCCGAGCATCATTCGGGTTGGCGACCACTATTACATCGCGACGTCGACATTTGAATGGTGGCCAGGCGTACAGATCCATAAATCAAGCGACCTAGTGAAATGGGAGCTGGCGGGTTATGGCCTCACGAGGCGGTCTCAGCTCGAAATGCGCGGCAATCCCGATTCAGGAGGCGTCTGGGCGCCTGCCTTGAGTTACGCTGACGGACGATTCTGGTTAGTCTACTCGGACGTGAAGGCGCATCACGGTCCGTTCAAGGATGTCCGCAACTATCTTGTAACCTCGAAGGCCGTCGAGGGGCCGTGGTCTGACCCGATTCCCCTTAACCGAAGTGGCTTTGATCCGTCGCTGTTCCACGACGACGATGGACGAAAATGGCTCGTCAATCAGCTATGGAAGACGAGCTCGGACAGGGACGCGTTTGCCGGCATTGTCCTTCAGGAATATTCGGTGTCCGACCACAGGCTGGTAGGTTCTCCTGTGAATATCTTCCGAGGCTCATCACTCGGAAGAACCGAGGGGCCGCATCTTTACCGCAAAGATGGCTACTATTACCTCGTAACGGCCGAGGGTGGTACCGAATGGGAGCACGCTGTCACTATTGCGCGCTCCCGAAACCTTACCGGCCCATACGAGGTGGCCCCGAACAATCCGATTCTGACATCGAAGGGTTATCCCAAGAATAGGCTTCAAAAGGCAGGCCACGGTTCACTTGTCAAGACTCGCGAGGGCAACTGGATACTGGCGCATCTCTGCGGTCGGCCAGTGGGATCAAAAAGACGCTGCATTCTTGGCAGAGAGACGGCTCTCCAGAATATTGCCTGGCCCGAGGGCGATTGGCCGAGGTTGGCTTCAGGTAGTAATGAACCCGCGGGTTGGCTGGAAGTCGCGGGAGGCAAGGCCTCGCCATACATGAGAGAATTCGTCGACGATTTCGACTCGGCGCAGCTCAATCCTCATTGGAACACCCTCCGCGAACCCGCGGATAAGGGTTGGCTCAGCCTGTCCGCGCGTCCCGGATTCCTGCGACTGCTCGGGAGATATTCGCTCCAGTCGTGTTTCGACCAGAGCTTGGTCGGATTTCGGCTTCTTCACCACCGGTGTTTTGTTTCTGCGAGGCTTGATTTCAATCCGGCCTCATTTCAACAGCGCGCGGGCCTGGTACTATTTTACAACACTTCAAATTATTACTACTTGTACATCACGGGCTCAGATGACGGGAGCCGTGAGGCTGGCATATTGGCGTGCGACAACAGAGAGAACCGAGAAATATTGAAGCGGCCAATTCCTGTTCCCCGCGGCGGGGCGGTAGTCTTGGGCGCGATTTTGGACACGACCCAGCTTCGATTCTCAATCGCTCACGACTCAGTCAGAGGGGAGGTCGCCGTTGGCCCCGCAGTGGATGCCACGATCCTCTCCGATGACTATCCGGGCGAGGGGGGGCTTGAGATCGCATTCACGGGGGCCTTCGCCGGGCTTTGCTCCCAGGACTCAAGCTCCCGGAATGTGGCGGCCGACTTCGATTGGTTTCGCTACCATGGGGAAAATGGAGGGACTTCGGATGCCTGACTTTGCCAGCAGTTTAGCAATCCCGGCCAGCGGGTTTGACAGACGAGGGCGGGAAGGTCATCAGGAGTCCGCCAATCCAGGCGGATCTGACCCGGATACATGGCCGACTAAGCTTCCAGGCCGCCGATCAGCCGCTTCAAGGACCTGCGATGCGAATTGATTCTCATCAGCATTTTTGGCGCTATACGCCCGACGAATACCGGTGGATCGGCGATCGTATGAGCGCTCTTCGGCGGGATTTTCTTCCTGAAGACCTAAAGCCACTTCTCGAGGAGATCGGGTTCGGTGGAGCGATTGCGGTCCAAGCTCGGCAGAGTCTGTTCGAGACAGAGTGGCTGCTGAGCCTCACCGCGGAACATAAATACATCAAAGGGGTTGTAGGGTGGGTTGATCTTCGGTCGGGGGACGTATGCGATCAACTGGCACGAATTCCGGGTTGCGAGGCCCTCGTAGGCGTGCGCCACATCGTGCACGATGAGCGTGACGACAACTTCATGTTGTCCTCAGAGTTTCGCAGGGGAATAGGCCAGTTGGCCGAGTTGGGCCTCGCCTACGATCTGCTGCTTTTCCCCCGGCATCTACCGGTCGCAGCCAAGTTGGCCAATGAATTCCCGGCACAATCCTTTGTCTTGGACCATATCGCCAAGCCGGCCATCGAGAGGGGCGTTCTGGAGCCCTGGAGGAGTGATCTCAAAAGGCTGGCTGACCTCCCCAACGTCAGCTGCAAGCTTTCGGGACTGGTGACCGAGGCTAGCTGGGCAAGCTGGAGGCCGGATGATTTCAGGGTGTATCTGGACGTCATTGTCAATGCATTTGGCATTGGCCGCCTCATGATCGGGTCGGATTGGCCAGTTTGCACAGTCTCGCGAGACTACGTGTCCACGATGCGACTGGTGATGGGGTATTTCGAGGGCTTTCCCGAGGACCAGTGTGAGGCGGTCTTTGGCGGGAATTGTGCGCGGATCTACGGCGTCGACTCGGAATAATCACATGCCAAACGCGAACAAATCCATGATGGCGTGCGTTCTGCATGGTGCCCACGACATCCGGTTGGAGACGCGCGATAGGCCGGTGTTGAGGGAGGGGATGGTGCTGCTGCGGGTTGTGCGTGCGGGAATCTGCGGATCTGACCTGCATTATTTTGAATACGGCAGATGCGGGGCGTTTGTGCCTCGCAATCCATTCATACTCGGCCACGAGGTGGTCGGCGTTGTTGAAGAAGCCGCAGAGGACGTACGCAGTCCAGGCGTTGGAGTCCGGGTGGCGGTGAATCCCGCTAGGAGTTGCGGCGTCTGCCATTATTGCCGGCAAGGCCGCGGAAACCTTTGCCGAAGTACGGTCATGCTTGGAAGCGCCAGCACAAATCCGCCGACTGATGGTGCATTCGCCGATTTTGTGCTCGTCAGGGCCGATCAATGCCATTCGCTGCCGGCGGCGTTTGACGACGGGCTGGGCGCGATGCTCGAGCCGTTTGCCGTGGCACTGCACGCGGTCAAGAGGGCCGGAGCCGTATCTGGCCAGCGGGTGCTTGTAACCGGAGGCGGGCCGATCGGCCTGCTTGTGGCCATCACGTCGATTGCTTTCGGCGCGCCGTTGGTGATGCTGAGCGACCCTGTTGCGGAGCGTCGGCAGACAGCCGCCAAGTTCGGGGTCGGCGGGGTCATCGACCCCGCGGAAGGAGGAGTTGCCGACTCCGTTCGCAGGCAGGTCGGCGACGGGTTTGACGTCATTTTCGAGGCTTCCGGGGCCTCGCCTGCACTCAGGCAGGCTTTCGGACTTGTCCGTCCGGGTGGGAAGATCGTCCAAATAGGAACGTTGACCGCGGACGACATACCGCTGCCTGCAAATCTGCTCATGTCGCGGGAGATTCAGTATCTTGGTTCGTTTCGATATGGGGATGTGTTCGATGAGGCCATCCGTCTGATCGCATCTGGTCGTGTGGAGCTTCGGCCCCTGATTACCGCGGTGTGGCCACTGTTGCGGATTGAAGACGCCATTCGAAGCGCGATGGCGAAAAATGGCGCCATCAAGGTCCAGGTTGAGGTTTCTGGGGTAAGTCAGCCATGAACATCGCCCCCTTGGACCTTGCGATCATTGTCGCGTATATGGCCGGCATCACGACGCTCGGGGTGTGGCTGTCGCGGCGCAAGAAACTGACCGGCGAGGCTTATTTCCTGGCGGGCCGTTCGTTGAGATGGCCGGTAATCGGTACGGCCCTATTCGCTTCGAACATCTCAACGATACACCTAGTGGGGCTAGCAGAGGGAGGCTACAAGTATGGCCTAGTGCTGGGCAATTTCGAGTGGATGGCAACTTTCACACTAATCGGTCTGGCGCTGGTTTTCGCGCCGTTCTATTTTAGATCCAGGATATCGACCCTTCCCGAGTTTCTGGAGAAGCGCTACAGCCGATCCATACGCTCGATCCTGGCTGTAATGGCTGTGATCTCGGCCCTGCTGATCCACATTGGCATCAGCCTGTTTGCAGGCGCAGCGGTCTTTAAAGCGTTTTTCAACGTCGACATCGTAACGTCGATCGTGGTGATCGCGGCTGTCACCGGACTTTATTCCGCCTTGGGTGGGTTAAAGGCGGTTGTGTTTACCGAGACGGTCGGGACCTTCGTACTTCTTTCTGGAGCGATCACAGTTACCGCCATGGCTATCTTGGCACTTCCAGGCGTGGGCATTCACTCCCTAGCCGAGTTCAAGGGTGCCGTGAGGCCCGGACAGCTGAGCATGATCCAATCGAGCAATCGCGACGGATTTGCCTGGTATGCCATTTTGCTAGGGTACCCCGTCTTGGGAGTTTGGTATTGGTGCACGGATCAAACGATTGTCCAGCGGCTGCTCGGTGCTCGATCTCAGTTGGACGCCCAGGCAGGTTCGTTGTTTGCGGGCATGCTGAAGACGCTCCCCGTATTCTTCATGGTCCTCCCAGGCGTGGTCGGATACGTGCTCTATAGGGGGCATATCGGAGCGGACGCTCGGCAGACATTCCCATACATGTGCAACGCCCTACTGCCGATAGGGCTGAAGGGGTTGGTCGCGGCTGCGTTGGTCGCGGCACTCATGAGCTCGATCGGTGCTGCGTTAAATAGCGTCGGCACGCTCGTCGCAGTGGACATGGTGAAGTATTTCTGGCCGGCCACTTCTGATGCATCCCAGATACGCATCGGCGCGCTAAGCTCTGTCGTGGTCATGGCGTTGGCCATGGCCTGGTCCACGCAAGGAGCAAGGTTTGGGTCCATTTTCGAGGCAATCAACAAGATGCCGGCACAGTTCCTAGCCCCCCCGATCACGACCGTCTTTGTCTGGGGTGTATTCTGGCGCCGCGGCACCTACCAGGCTGCGCTTGCTACATTGCTTGCCGGGTTCTCCATTGGGATTCTGGAGTTCCTCGTCGATCTTCCCGTCGTTGGGAAGACCCAGCTCATCACCGAGGGCCTCGGGATCTCCTTTATGATGCAGGCATGGTGGAATTTCTGCCTGTGCAGCGCCATCTTCGCAGCAGTGAGCCTCATGACGCCGCCTCCCGACTTGGCTCGTATTGAAAGCCTCACCTGGCCGAATCCGCTAAGTGTCATTTTTCACGGAAGGGTCGTCGGGGCGTTCGACCCCCGGGTGGTGGCTTCCGTAATGGTGACCGGCATGTGCGTCCTGTACTACGTTTTCGCCTGAACGGAACCTATGGAATACCGATTGCTGGGAAAGACAGGATTGAATGTCTCCCGCCTCAGCATGGGGGCGTCGGCCTTGGGCGGCGTATTCCATGAGGTCGAGGAGCAGGAGGCCATTAGGGCGGTCCATGCCGCGTTGGATTGCGGCATCAATTTTTTTGACGTGGCGCCCGCATATGGGGCAACGTGCGCCGAGACGGTGCTTGGCAAGGCCTTAAGGGGAATTCCACGGAGCCGGTATTACCTGTCGACCAAGGTCGGCAAGTACACGTCGCCTGAGGGATACGGGAAAGATTTGCTGGATTACTCGAGGACGAGGATAAGGGACTCCCTCGAGGAGAGCTCAGCCCGCCTCGGGGTCGAGTATTTCGACATCATTCACCTGCATGACATAGAATACCTGAATCGGGAGCAGACGGAGCGGGCCCTGGACGAGGGCCTTGAGGCCCTCAATGAGCTGAAGCGGGAAGGTAGGATCGGTGGCGTAAGCTTCGGCATCTACCCGTTGGACCTTTGGCGCCGCATCCTTTTGTCGTACGAAGTAGACGCGGGGTTGGTACACAATCATTTCTGTCTCAACGATACGGGGCTCTTGGACCTGTTGTCGATTGCCGAGTCCAAGAGCGTAGGAATCATCAACGGGTCGCCGTTTGCGAGCGGCCTGCTCACCGAAAGGGGGCCTGCCGCATGGCATCCGGCTAGCGCTGAGGACCGAGCGGTGTTTCGCAGGGCAGCCGAGTTCTGCCAGCGCGAGTGGGGATTCCCCATCACCAAGCTGGCGCTGCAATATTCCAGCCAGCACCCTTCCATCCCCACGACGCTGTTCAGCTCTTCGAACGCCGAGTCAATACGCCGCAACGTCCTTTGGCACGAGGAGCCACTGGATTTTGCTGTCGTCTTCAAGGTCCAAGACATCCTGCGCCCCGTTATTAACAAGCAGTGGGCCTATTGATAAGACTTTGAGCCTGATCCCCATGCAAGAACCCTTTCAAATTCCAGCTGCGACCGGGCCGGGTGCCTCAGGGGTCGCTGCCGAGGACCGAGTACCGACGGTTCAGAAGATCGCCTACGGCCTTGGGTCGTTCCACGACATGTGGGGCCACTGGCTTTATCCGCAAGTAGCATTGATGGTCTTCAACATTTACCTCGGTGTCCCTGTCGCGCTTGTGGCAACGGCGCTTGCGTTCAACCGGTTCTTCGATGCGGTCTCGGACCCGGTGTTTGGGCGGCTCTCGGACAACACCAGAACGCGGTTTGGCCGTCGCCGACCCTTCTTGTTGGTCGGCGGCGTGCTGGCGGGGCTGGGCATGCCGCTGCTCTTCTTTGTAAGACCAGGCTGGAGCGACCACGCCTACTTTTGGTTCATTCTTGGGTCATCGGCCATCTTCATTCCAGTGATGAGCTCGTTCAACATGGCGTACCAGAGCCTCGGGACGGAGATGACGCCCGACTACAATGAGCGTACGAGCATCTTCACCTTCAAGACTGCAATCCAAAAGCTGCCGGAGCTGGCGAATTACCTCATACTTCAGTTTGCTACCCTGGCGGTCTGGGTCGGAGCGAATCACGGCGACTTGCCGCACCGGCTGAGGCTCCTTCTGACCACGACGGCGGCCTGGAAAAATCCGCTGCCCGGCCAGAAACCGAACGCATTGCTGGGCGCGCAAGTTGGATTCGCCATACTTGGGGCGGTGATGGTCGTGGCCGCGATCCTAGCGTTCGCGCTGCTTCGAGAGCGGTACTACGAGAAGGTGGTCGAAAGGCATCAGCCCAAGGTTTCGATCAAAGCAACCATTGTGGACACTCTCCGCTGCGGGCCATTCCGACTTCTGTTGTTGATGGTCGTTACCTTTGCCATCGGGCAAAGCATGGTTAGCACCCTTTCATACTACGACACCGTGTATTTTGTGTGCGGCGGTGACATTGCGCGCGGAAACGGCTGGAACTCGGGAATGGGCATAGGCAACATGGTGTTCGGCGTCCTTGGACTTCCGCTGTTTGCCCTTCTCTCCAGGAGAATTGGAA
>Ga0207014_1103_pt1 | contig 18477 bp, 16 predicted proteins | sample Alteio_BWMinCont_56_FD_153495 | JGI IMG/M metagenome (GOLD analysis project Ga0207014, IMG submission 153495) | Enriched cells from forest soil in Barre Woods Harvard Forest LTER site, Petersham, Massachusetts, United States -... | ecosystem: Environmental > Terrestrial > Soil > Temperate forest >...
TCGCGCGGTGGCCATGCATATCGCGGTTTTATCAAATACACCCAATGCGCAGGCGGTCATCCATATTCTGGCCAATGGCCGGGAAACCAGCCCCCCCCCTGCCGTTTAAAGCCGGGGACCAACCCCGCTTTTTACAGATAGAGGTCGAGGATTCTCAAACCATTACCTTTGTTGCCGATGCCCAATTTCCTGACACCAAAATTCTTTATATCGATCCAGTAGCCATCCGAAAGAATTCTGGGCCCTCGCCATGAGGAGCATCCGTTTTGCCGCTGAAATCGGGTAATTGGCACGATAGCTGGCCTCCAGAGTTTGTTATGCACGTATAGCCAAGCCATGTCCCACACCCAAAAGGGACGGCAATACGAGGCAGTGGCCAGCGCACTTCCACCGCTCCGGCGACGTGATTCAGGGTAGCCTGGGTTGGTTCACCACTCATCGTTGAAGGATTTCAATAACACTCTGCTTTCGTGACAAGGCCAATTCTTCATAATAAGCCCATGCAAAAATTTTCTCCCGAGGCGAGCCGCGTTCTACCCACCCAAACCCTCTCGGCTGACATTGTTGTGGTTGGCGGTGGCGTCGCCGGCGTCTGTTTCGCCATAGCGGCGGCTCGGGGGGGCGCCTCGGTCATCCTCGTCCAGGATCGTCCGGTGCTCGGCGGCAACGCTTCGAGCGAAGTCCGCCTGTGGATGAACGGCGCCACCTCGCACGGTTATAACAACAATCGCTGGGCGCGCGAAAGTGGAGTGATGAACGAGATTCTGATGCACAATATCTACCGCAATCCCGGCGGAAATGCCCACATCCTGGATACGGTGTTTTTCGATATGGTTCTGGCAGAACCCAAGTTGACGCTGCTGCTTAACACTTCCGTTTATGCGGTTGATAAAAAGGACGCGGATTCCATCTCCGCAGTGCACGCCTTTAACAGTCAGAACGAAACGTTCTATGAATTGAAAGCCGGCCTTTTCTGCGACGCTTCGGGCGATGGAATCGTCGGCTTCCTGGCCGGGGGGGCGTTTCGTATCGGAGCCGAAGGCAAAGAAGAATTCGGCGAGGCCTTCGCCCCTGATAAAGCCTTTGGCGAGCTCCTGGGACATTCCATTTATTTCTACAGTAAGGATATCGGTCGGCCCGTACCGTTCGTGGCTCCCAGTTACGCGCTCAAAGATATTGAAAAAGCGATCCCGCGCTACCGGAACTTCAAGCTAAAACAGGATGGTTGCCTGCTTTGGTGGATCGAGTTCGGCGGACGGCTCGATACCGTCTTTGAAACGGAAAAAATCAAATGGGAATTGTGGCGGGTGGTTTACGGCGTCTGGAATTACTTCAAAAATTCGGGAAAATTCCCTGAAGCGGCCAATTTGACCCTCGAATGGGTGGGTACGATTCCCGGCAAGCGCGAAAGCCGTCGTTTTGAAGGCGATTACATGCTCAATCAGCAGGACGTGGTGCGGCAGCGTCAACATGAGGACGCGGTTGCTTATGGCGGCTGGGCCCTCGATCTCCATCCGGCTGACGGCGTTTACAGCGAGCTCGTCCCCTGCACGCACTATCACTCGAAGGGGCCTTATCCGGTGCCTTACCGCACCATGTATAGCCGTAACATCAGCAATTTATTCCTGGCGGGCCGCGTCCTCAGTTGCTCCCACGTTTCCTTCGGGTCGCTGCGCAATATGGCTTCACTCGGCTACTGCGCCCAAGCCGCCGGTGTCGCAGCGGCCCTATGCGTGCAGAAGAAGCTTCGCCCGGTCGATCTAAATTCCGGTGAGAATCTCAAGACATTGCAACGCACGCTGCTTCGCGGCGGACAGCACATACGAGGGATGCGGCATGCGGATCCAGACGATCTCGCACTCCAGGCCAAGGTCTCGGCTTCGTCGGAGTATGTGATTCGCGAATTCCCCGCCGATGGGACGTGGATTCCCTTGAAGGAAGGTTCGGCGCAAATGCTGCCGCTGGAGGCTGGCCCCGTACCCACCGCCACCTTCTACGTCCGCGCCCGCAAGGCGACAACGTTGCAAACCCGGTTTATGACGAGCATTGACGTCAATAATTTCACGCCCGAGCAAATCCTGGCGGAAGCGAGCCATGAGCTGAAGGCCGGCCAGGAACAGGAAATCGCCATCTCCTGTCCGACTCCGCTTCCGGAGGCTCAATACGGTTATTTTGCCCTCCTCGCGAATGAAGACGTGGAGGTACGCTGCACGACGCAACGCGTTACCGGCATTCTCTCACTCTTCAATGAATATACTCAAAAGGACACCGACATGTGGGGAAATACGAAGCCGACAAAAGAAATCGGCATGGACGCATTCGAAATGTGGTGTCCCCGCCGCCGACCTGACGGGCACAATCTTGCCCTCCGGCTTTCCGCTCCCATTGCCCCGTTTTCGGCCCGGCAGATCACCAACGGAATCTACCGGCCGACCTCGACCGCCAATGCCTGGGCGGCGGACCCCGCCGATCCAAATCCCGCCGTCTCGCTGGAATGGCAGACGCCCCAGAAAATCAGCCGGATCGTGCTCGATTTCGATCCGGACTGGGACCATACCATGGAGTCGGTCCTGCGCTGGCACCCGGATCGTGCGATGCCCTTCACGGTGCGCGATTTTCAAGTGGAGACGGAAGAGGGGAAAGTATTGGCAAAAATCACCGACAACTATTTGGCGCGATGTGAAGTGAATCTCAAGGACTCGGTTTCCGTCCGCCAATTGACGTTCCGCATTCTGGGTGTGAACGGCGCCTGCCCCGCCGTGGTATTCGGAGTTGGAGTCTACGCCTAGCAAATGTGAAAAAGACCTGGGTCGGGGTTTCCGGAAAAAGCCATTTGTAACTGTTACGAAAAAATCCTCGATTTTCTGCTCTTCTCCCACCTTCAGCCATCTTATCGTAGACTCCCCATGTTAGACTCCATTCATAAATCATTCCTTTCATTTATCATCCCGAATAACGTCGTAAAGAGCCTGGCCCTTTTTGTCGTCCTCTCTCTAGGCGGGGCCTTTCTGGCAGCGGGAGACGCAATCGATCCGGCGAGCGGGAATGCGGTGCCTTCCGTTCCCGAAATTGCCGCGCAAGGTTATAAACTGGCTTTTTCCGATGAGTTTAACGGCACGCAAGTGGACGAAGAAAAGTGGCAATACCGAATCGACAGCAAGGGATTTAGCACCCAAATGCCCGCGAACGTAACAATTTCAAATGGAAGTTTGCATGTCGCCGTGAAAAAGGAATCGGCCGGAGGTAAAGATTACACCGCTGGCGGAGTTATCAGCAAAGTCGAATTTATGCATGGCTATTATGAGGCGCGCTTCAAGATTCCCGCCGGTAAGGGCTGGCATACGTCCTTCTACGCCGAGCATTACAACGGGAAGGATACCGGAAAAACCCAGGGACGGGAGGAGATCGATATCTGCGAGCAGAACTCTTCGAGTGGCAAGGCATGGGGTTATAACTACACCTTGCATGACTGGGGTTCAAAATCGCTTCCGCACGGCGTCGACGTTCCGCAACCCAAGCTGCCGGCCGGACATGCCAAGCCTAATAATCAACAAGGAGATCTTCACGACTTTCATATCTGGGGAATGGAATTTACGCCCACAATCGTGAATTTCTATTTCGACGGCGAACTGAGAGGTTCTGTCGATGCCACCACATTCAAGCATACCCCGATGAGCATCTTCCTCACCTCGATTTCTGTCGTCCAACCCGACGACAGCAAGTTGCCTTCGGAGGCCCAGTTCGATTACGTCCGCTACTTCACCAAGCCTGATTCGCAGCCGCAGCAATAGTCCTTCTGCGTATCGAAGCGCATGCCTCAGACCGATCACACACCCATGTTAAACGCCCTGCATAAGCCATTTCCTTCATTTATCGCCCCAAGTAACCTCGTAAAAATCCTGGCCCTCTTTGCCGCTCTCTCTCAAAGTGGCATTTTTCTGGCCGCGGGAGATGCGATCGATCCGGCCAGCGGGAATGCGGTCCCTTCCGTTCCTGAAATTGCCAGCCAGGGATATAAGCTCGCTTTTTCCGACGAGTTTAGGGGCCCGAAATTGGATGAAGATAAGTGGCAATACCGAATCGACAGCAAGGGGCAGAGTACCCAGTTGCCCGCGAATGTAACCGTTTCGAATGGATTGCATATCGCCGTGAAGAAGGAAGATTCCCGAGGAAAAAAATATACCGCCGGCGGAGTCATCACCAAAGCCGAGCTTAAATACGGTTATTACGAAGCACGCTTCAGGGCTCCTCCAGGGAGCGGCTTCCATACATCCTTCTACGCCGAGCAATGGAACGGGAAGGATACCGGCGTAACGTTGGGAAGGGAGGAGATCGATATCTGCGAGGAAGACTCAAAGACGGGCGCCACAAAAATTGGTTATCTCTTCACCGTCCATGACTGGGGCTCAATGTATCCTGCCGGATCTCGCGCTCTTGGTCCTAAGTCTGGTTCACTCCCCTGGGCTGAACAAGATCGTGCCAAGCCATATTCTAACGGCCCCGCTCTTTGCAAGGATTTTCATGTCTGGGGGATGGAATTTACCCCAACGGTCGTGCGTTTTTATTTCGATGGAGAATGGAAAGGTTCGATTGACGCTACTGGGTTTGCGCATACGCCCATGAATGTCTTTCTTACCACGATTGGTTGGGCCGGGACCATCGATGACAGTCAATTACCTTCGGAAGCTCAGTTCGATTACTTCCGCTTCTTCACCAAGCCATAGTCACCTTTTATGACTATGAAAACGAAGACTCTCATCACCGACATCAAAAACATGAACTCCACCATCGGTAGACCATCCGCTTTATTTATCAACTCGAGTAACCTCATAAAAAGCGTGGCTCTATTTGTTTGCCTCTCTCAAAGCAGCTTCTTGGTGGCTGCGGGAGATGCGATCGATCCAGCCAGCGGGAATGCGGTCCCTTCCGTCCCCGAAATTGCCAGCCAGGGATATAAACTGGCTTTTTCCGATGAATTTAAGGGTCCAAAACTGGATGAAGACAAGTGGCAATACCGCACAGACAGCAAAGGTTCGTGGGCCGAGTTGCCGGCGAATGTAACCGTTTCAAATGGATTGCATATCGCCGTTAATAAGGACCAGTCCCAAGCCAAGGAGGTACATTCCGGCGGTGGAATCATCAGCAAAGCCGAGTTTCAATATGGCTATTACGAAGCGCGATTCAAAGGTCCCGCGGCTGGCGGCTGGCATACTTCCTTCTTCACCATGCATTACAACGGGAAGGATGCCGGTAATACATCGGGAAGGGAGGAGATCGATATTTGCCTGCAGGACTCTCAGCTCGACACCTGGGGTTATAAAAATACCCTGCACGACTGGGGGGCGAAGTTGCCCGACGCAGCTCAACATGCTCCCAACTGGATCGTCGAGCCAGGGCACGCGCCGCCTCATATCAGGCCTGACGATCCCGATTACTTTAAGGAAGCTCATATCTGGGGAATGGAATTCACGCCAAAAGTCGTGCGTTTTTATTTCGATGGAGAATGGGTGGGGACAATGGACGCCACCTGGTTTGCGCATACTCCCATGAGTGTCTGGCTTACCACCGCGCCCGCTGACCTCGTGCCCGTTGATGATAGTCAGTTGCCTTCGGAAGCTCAGTTCGATTACTTCCGCTTCTTCACCAAGCCTGGTTCGCAGCCGTAGTTCTGTATCCGACGGTCACCCTACAGGGCGCAAGCAAGATGGCGGTGTGACGAGACGCATGAAGATGGAACGTCTCGAATCTCACGGTGCAATCTCTTATGCTTTGTTTGAACTTCATTGTCACACCTAAGATGTGCGAAAATGATTACTAGGTTGGCGTCCTTATCTTGATCGGAACCGAAATTCTCGTGTTTAAGATTCCTCATCTGCGGTGGTTGATCGCTTTTTTACTGTGCGTGGCTGCGGTGTTGAATTACATCGACCGTAGCGTCCTGGGGTTGTTGGCGCCCACGATTCAAAAAGACCTCAACATCAGTGACCAACAGTATGCGACGGTCATCAGCTTTTTTCTGGCCGCTTATACCTTGTCTTACCTGGCATCAGGCCGGATTGTCGACAAACTTGGAGTGCGACTCAGCTTTGCTCTGTTCATTGCGTGGTGGTCCATTTCCAACGCCTTGACCGGATTGACGCAATCCGCCCGATCGCTGTCCGTTTTCCGATTTATGTTGGGCCTGGGCGAAGCCGGTGGTTTCACCGCATCACTTAAAGCGGTTTCCGAATGGTTTCCCGCTTCGGAGCGGGGAATAGCGATCGGGCTTTACAGTATCGGCAGCGCGATCGGGGCGACGATCGCGCCCATCCTCGTTACGCTGATCGCAATCCGCTACGGCTGGCGTTGGGTGTTCGCCCTGTCGCCGATTCTGGTTGGCGTTTGGTTGGTGATTTGGCTCTGGCTTTACAAGAAGCCGACCGAGCATCCTCACATTACCGAAAAAGAGCGGGCCTATCTCTCGACAAATATGGAGCCGGTTGATGCGGTCGTCCCGAGCCAGAAGCTCTCCGAGCGCGCGCTTTGGTCTCTGGTCCTTCGCGAGCCGTATGTCTGGAAACTCATGTTGGCCCGCATGCTCACAGATCCCGTCTGGTATTTTTACCAATTCTGGATGGCCAAGTATCTACACACCACGCATGGCTTGAACCAAGCGGGGCTTTCCATCATGTGGGTGATCTTTCTCGCGGCAGACATCGGTTTTCTCCTCGGTGGTTTTCATGCCAGCTGGTTGATCAAGCGGGGGACGATCCCCACGGCCTCACGTGTGCGGGTCATGCTGTTGAGCGCATGTCTGGTGCCCCTGTCAGCCTTTGTGCCGTTCGCTCCCTCGGTGGGCGGCGTCATCCTCATCACCATCCCGATTGCCTATGCGCTTACCTCGTGGCTCAGCAACTTAACGGCTCTGGTCGTTGACCTCACACCGAAGCCGATTTTAGGCACGGCCTTCGGGGTCATTGCCTGTGGGAGCGCGCTGGGCGGCATTCTCATGAACCAGGGAGTCGCCTGGCTGGTGATGCACCGCTCTTATGATGACTGCTTTTACCTGATGGCACTCGTCCATCCGCTAGCCTTTCTTTTGATTCGCCCTCTCGGAAGGGGTCATGCTCTCGATTCGGTGGGAGAGCCTGCCGTCTCGCGCCAATGAGATAGACTGAAATCCGTTCAAGCGGAGTCATCCAAGGCAAAAGAGATAACGTAACTGTTACATCATCTTTCCTCGGATCGCGCTTTCCTCACGCCTTCGCCAGTCATATCGTACACCCCCTCACTCTCCAGCCATTCATAAATCATCGAATGAATCATCGCATAAAGACTCCGAACCCATGAAAAATTTCAAGACCAACCTGCGCAGAATACAGCCGTTAGCCCTGACACTGTTGCTGACCGCCATTGCAAACAATGCCTCTGCACAAGATAGCAGCGGCCAAGGCCCCGACACGAAATCCTCGAACGCCGAATACGCCGATTTTTACACGGGCCAAAGCGGCGCCAAGCCCAAGGGCATCGATTGGGTCCAGGCGATCTCCGTCACCTCGCCCGCCTACTGTTCCGACATCAAGGGCGACGTCACCGTCAATTTTATCGCGCCGGGCATGACCAAAGCCGAGGCGCTTTGCTGGCAGCAGCCCGCGGCGGGCGATTCGGAGCCATGGGGGCACGACGTCGTGGTGGCAACCTCCACGCTTGACCCGAGTGGCGCCGGAAGTTTCGTTTTCCATGCCGACCAGTTTCCGAACGGGCCGATCATACTCCGCATCCATGCGAAGGACGAAGGCACGAAGCAGGATGTTTGTGAGCTACAGCTTTTCAATCAGGGCGGCGTAGTCTGGGACCAGGGCATCCCGAAGAAGGATCCACCTGCCGCCCAAGGCATGAAGGTCGCTTTTACCGATGATTTTAACGGACCGCTCTCGATTAGCGGCAACGGCGCCGGAGCAACTTACTCGGCTCACAAGAACGGGGGAGGAGATTTCAGTGGCTGGCCTTTCGTCAGTCCAGACGACAAGTTGAATCCGTTTAGCCAGGTCGGAACGTGGCTGCGAATCCACGCTTCGAAACCTGATGGCACCAGGGGGAGCTCAGGTCTCATTTCCTCCGCGCGCGCAGACGGTTCTGGTGTTCTCGTTCATGCGCCGTGCTATTTTGAATGCCGGTTCCTCGCCCAGTCCGCCCCCGGCACCTGGCCTGCCTTCTGGGTCTGCGCAAAAAATGACGCTGACCGGAATGTAAACCGTGGCCCTTGCGACGAACTTGACGTTATCGAGGCCTACGGTGGCCTGGGGCCCAAAAACCCGAACTTTGTCGGCTATGCCGCCACCAGCCATTTTTGGGCGCAGCAGAAACAGCCATGGCAAGACCAGAAAGGCCCCGACGGCAAACCGCTCTACCACGCCCACGCCGACGTCCCGATGATGAACCTTGGCGGCAAATCGACTTGGTCGACCACTTTCCATACCTATGGTGTGTTGATCACGCCGACCGACACCGTCTACTATCTCGATGACATCGAAGTTCTCCGCCATCCCTCGGGAGAACTCTCCAAGAGCCAGCCTAATTGGTTCCTGATCAACAACGCCATTGGCGGCCTGAGCGGTTGGCATGTCGATCTCGCCCGCTACGGGAACCAAAGCGATATGTGGGTCGATTACGTGCGCGTCTACCAGGGAGACCAAGGTGCTCCTGCTCCCAGCCCGTGAGATCGCGCCGCATTCTTCTCTTTTACATTTCCATGAAAATCACAACGCTCGTTAATAGTCCTATGAATTCCACTACTAAAAATGTCTTGTCCTCGATCCGCCTCAGATCACTCTCCCCGATTCTCCTTCTGAGTCTCTTCCTGGCCGTCGGTTCCAACGCCCGGGCGCAGCAACCAGCCGCTGATGCCGCAGCCACCACCCCCGCACCGATACCGGCCGGTAATCTGACCCAGGCGCAGTTGGTCGATATCCTCACCAAGATGGGGGCCGTCGTGAAAACGGAGGGAGACGCCCCGAGTGGCGACATCATCTCGGTCATCTTTCCGTACAGCCATACCAAGACGGTAACGCCGGGCGGATACCCGATTCCTCCCTATCCGATCACGGATGATCTCGTGCACCAACTTTCGAAGTTGCCGAAGATCACCGCCGTCGAATTTAACATGTCGAACGGATTGACCGAGGCGGCGATCAAGGACATCGGCGGCATGAAGCAACTCGAGCACCTCTCCTTGGGCGCCGGCGTGCACTTGGACGACACGTCGATGGCCGATATCGCCGGGCTCACCAAGCTGAATTATCTTCGCCTCTCCGGCGCCGCTGGCATCACCGACACGGGTTTTGCCACATTGGAAAACTTCAAACAACTTCAGACTTTATGGCTCGCAGAAACGAAGTTTGGCGATGTGGCCATGCAGCATCTCAAGCCGCTAACCCAGCTCAAGGACATGACCTTCTATGGAACCCCGGCAACAGATACCGGGGCGGACGTGCTCTTGGGATTGCCCAATCTCGTCTCTGTGCGCCTTGGGCCCCACATGACTTCAGCCGAAACGGCCAAGCTCCATGCCGCGCTGCCTAATTGCCGCTTTTTCCGCTGAGCGAAAACTCTGTCGGAACAAAAGTTTCCCCGCCTAGCTTTCCTATGACTAAAAAACGCTCCCTTCCCCTTCGAGTCGGCCTTATCGGATGTGGAAATGTCAGTGATGCTTATTTTCAGCACGCGAAGCCTTTTTCCAGCTACATCAAAATCGTGGCCTGCGCCAGTCGCACCCTCGCCCACGCCAAGGCCAAGGCGGCCGAGCACGGTTTGAGCAAGGCGTGCTCCGTAGCCGAGTTGCTGGACGATCCGGAGATTGATATCGTCCTTAACCTAACGAACCCCAAGGCACATGCCGAAGTCAATCTTCAGGCCCTGCGAGCGGGAAAACATGTCTATTGTGAGAAGCCCTTTGCTACCAGCTATCAGGAGGGACTTAAGGTGCTCAAGGAAGCCAAAAAGCGGAAGTTGCGCCTGGCCTGCGCGCCCGACACGGTGCTCGGCGGCGGCATCCAGACCTGCCGCAAGCTCATCGATGACGGGGCCATTGGGAAACCAATCGCAGCGACGGCCAATTTTCTCAATCACGGTTCCGAGGGCTGGCACCCGAACCCCGATTTTTTTTATCAGCCGGGAGGTGGCCCTCTCTTCGGCGCAGGCCCTTATTACCTCAGTGCCTTGGCGACCCTGCTGGGGCCCGCCAAAAACATCTCGGCCTTCGCGAAGACCTCGTTCAAGGAGAGGCTGATCACCAGCCAACCCTTGCATGGTAAAAAAATCAAGGTCAATACGCCGACGCACCTCATCGGCCTCGTGGAATTTGCCCAAGGAGCCGTGGCCACGGTCACGACGAGCTTCGATGTTTGGTCGCACCATGCCCCCATGATTGAGATTTACGGCACGGAAGGGTCCCTCCAATGCCCCGATCCGAACCTCTTCAACGGCGAGGTCCTGTTATGGACGCAAAAAACGAAGGAGTGGCGGAAAGTCCCTCTGACGCATAACGGTGACGTGGGACGCAGCCTCGGTCTGGCTGACCTGGCGCTGGCGATCCATGAATCAAGTGCCCCTCGCGCTAGCGTCGAACTCGCCCTGCACGTCGTGGAAATCATCGAGGCATTCCATGTCTCCGCTCGCACCGAAAAGAAGATCGCTCTGAAATCCACTTGTCGCCGTCCCGAAGCGATGCCTGTGGGATTGGCCCTTGGGAAACTAGCCTAAGCCTCAAGAGGGGGAGGAAACCACGATGAACGCCGCCAGACTTCTTCTCGCGCTCTTTTCAATAAGTGCTCTTTGCGCTTGGGGCCAAGAGCCGCCATCGGCGTCGTCCAGCGATACCGTAGCCGTAAGCGCGGCACCCTCCATCCCCATCACCACAGGACAGAGCATTTATGCGAGTCATCATAGCTATTTCCTGCCCATTCCTCCCATCCTGACGGAACTGGCCAAGGCAGGCGGTTTTCCCGACCAGACCATCATCGGCACAGACTATATCGGTGGTTCCAAGGTTATTCAGCACTGGAACATCCCGGATGCCGTCAACCAGGCGAAAAACGCTTTGATCTCCGGTAAGGTCGACGTGCTCATTTTGACGCCGATCTACCTACCCGACGATGGTATCGAAAAATTCGCGCAACTGGGTCTCGCACATAATCCAAACATTCGTGTCACCATCATGGAACTCTGGCTGCCGTTCGATGTCTACAATCCTACTATCTATGATCCCAAGTACCTTCCCCAGGCCGGCGAGCCGCCTTTGGCACCGAAGCCTGGAAAAGTGGACCACAATGCGGCGACCGGGGAGGGACTGCGGAAAATGCACGAATACTATTTCCGAACGATGGACGAGCACATCGCTGCCCTGAACAAACAACTGGGAAAGCAGGTGCTTTTCGTCGTCCCGATGGGGCAGGCCGTGCTTGCGCTGCGGGAAAAGATTATCGCCGGACAAGCCCCCGGCCTGAAAGTTCAGGAGGATCTCTTTCGCGATCAACTCGGCCATCCCAAGCCGCCGTTGGCCGTGTTGGAAGCTTATTGTCATTATGCGGTGATTTACCGGAAAAGCCCGGTCGGTTTGCCTGTCCCCGGGGCTTTGGCCAAGGCGGGAATTGACGCCGCTGATGTCGAACCGTTAAACAATCTGCTCCAGCAATTGGCCTGGGACGCGGTCGTCCATCACCCGCTCAGCGGTGTCACGTTATGACCGATGATCGAGGCTGAGAGTTCTGGAAACTTCACAACATATCGCTCGAGGATGAGTTCCCCTATGATGAAGCCATTCAAACCAACCGTTTACGCCGTTTTTTTCGCGATCGGAGCAATCTGCGTGTTGGCCCAAGCCCCGGCCACTCCTCCACCGGCTGCCGAAGTTCCGGCACTCATGCCGGCCCGAACTTTTAACTCGCAGTTGCCTTTGATCGTGTGGGTGCGGACGGATGTGGGCGACCCGGGAAGAAAAGATGTGGGGCGCACGCCGGCGCCTGAGCCGCTCAACCTACCCGCCTGCCTCGGTTGGGGAGTGGAACCCCAGGCGGGAGTCACCCTGGATGCGGTGGTCCAGGAGATGCAGGCGCAGTCCATCCCCGGGCTGGCGCTGAAGGCCGCCACGGACGACGACCTCGCGCATCTGAAGGGCCTGACCGGATTGCAACTGCTTTGCCTTGGGCACACGAAAATAACCGATGCCGGGTTGGAAAATCTGAAGGACATGAAGGATATGCAGATGCTTGACCTGGTCTGGACGCCCGTGACCGACGCAGGGATCGCGCAGCTCAACGACATGAAAAAAATGGAGTGGCTGAACATCGCCTTCACGCACATGACCGATAAGGCGCTCGAAACGGTGGGCGGTTTTCCCGGCTTGAAGCACCTCGACCTGGGCGGAACGCACACATCCGAGGTGGGGTTGGATCACCTGAAGGGCCTCATCCATTTACAGTCGCTCGACCTCAACGGGCCGCCGACCACCGACGCCGGAATGGAGCATTTGAAGGATATGAAGGAAATGCAGATGCTGTTTCTTGGGGGCTCGAAGGTGACCGACGCGGGCCTGGTCTATGTGAAGGAGATGAAGGATTTGCGCGAAGTGAATCTTGCTGGCAGCAAGCAGGTGACCGACACCGGGCTGGAGAATTTCAAGGCCCTGACCGCATTGAAGTCGCTCAACGTTTCGCGTACTCAGGCGACAGACGCGGGGGTGGCCGCTTTGAAGACGGCGTTGCCGGGTTGCAAAATCCAGACCCGTTGAGGATCGGCGTGGAAAGCCTGCTTCAAACTGGCTTTTGCAGTTATTGACTCTCTCGAATGGCCTCCGTTAAGGTAGTTGGTTTTGCACAACTCCATGCCGCACGCCGCAGCCCCATGAACAACCTATTGAAACATCACATCTAGAGCATGGAGGATCAAGGCTGCGACAGTTAGCGAGTTGTCGGAGAGTTTCGGGCGGCCCTCGCCGAATTCTGCCGGAGTCGCTAAAGCAGTCGCAAATCTGGTCGCATTTGCGACCAAATCGACGTTACCCGGAGCAGTTCCCCTTGATCTTTACTGACTTATCAAAAGGCTCCGAAGGTAGCCGTCGACCTCCGGGCGACGGTCCAGTATCTTGCCGGCCCTAGATCGCCTGCCGGAGCGACTCGTTCCACCAGTTGGAAAGCCGGGCCTCGGGGACGGCCGGAATGGCCAGGCCGGCCTCGGCGTAGTGCGAGGTGTCGTTGAACAGCGTCAGGCGCACGCGCGTCATATCCTTAAAGTCGATGATGTTCAACGCGGCGGGACTCTGGTCGAGATTATCCCGATAGCGGCGCGGATCGAACCCGAGCAACGAACTGAGCAGCAGCCGAATTGTCGCCTTGTGGGAAACCACCAAAATATGTCCTCCCGGATGGGCCCGCACCAACTCGATCAGCGTGGGCAGCGCGCGCGCCGTCACGGCCAGGCCGCTCTCGCCACCGGCCGGGGCGAAGGTATAGGGGTCCTTTTCCCATTCCGCGGCCTCTTCGGGGAACCGTTCCTCGACCTCCGCGCGGGTCATCTGCTCCCAATGGCCGTGGGAAATTTCCCGCAGGCCCTCCCTCTGCTGCACCTCCAAATGATGCGGCTCCGCCAAAATTCGGGCCGTCTCGATCGTCCGGCCCATCGTCGAGGCATAAACCGCGGCGATCGACTCTCCCTGTAATCGGACTGCCAGCCGACCCGCCTGACAGCGACCTTCATCGGAAAGAGGGACGTTCGTGGCGCCGGCAAATCGATCTTCGGCGCTCAGGATCGTCGCGCCGTGCCGGATGAGAAAAACACGCGTGGGGGATTGGGACATGGGGATTTTAAAGAAGGACGATAGCCCATGCTATTGTCGCAGAAGTCAAAAGATACATTTTTTTGCCAGCGCCCTCACGAAAGCAAACTGGGAAGAAACCCCTGGTATTTGGTCCGCAGCGCATCCGCTCCATCTTTTCTTCCAGTCGCTTCAAGACGCTGCAAATAGCGCTTGAAGCCGGCCGGCCCTCCCGGATTACTCCGGCCTTCATGCAGATTCGCGTGGAAGGGCCCTCCTTCGCGAATGACCGTCCAAAGAGGATCGACGTCGTCGTTCAAAGTAACGGCCATTTTCTCCATCTGCGCATCATGCCAGCGGCTCAAGCGCCAAGCGCCTTCCCGGCAAAGGTCACCGCGTTCCTTCGCGAGATCGTGCTGCTCATGAGGATCTGTCTGGAGATCAAAAACCATTTCCTGCGGAAAAAGATGGAACCCATCGTGGTAGGTGCGCAGGTAGAGCCATCGATCCCAACGTACCGAGCGCTGACAGGCCAGACAGCACTGGCTGAGAACGAGTTCCTCGCGCCCGGCAGCTTGGCCGTTCCGCACCGTATCCGCAAAGGACCGCCCGTCCCAGAGCGGTTCCTTTTCGCCTCCCAGAAGATCCATGAGTGTCGGCGCGAGATCGAAACCATAGTGCAGCCCAGGGTCGCGCGCGCCCTGAACGCCGCCGGGAAATTTGATGATCATGGGAATGTGGCAGGTGTATTCGTCGGCGGTGGCATGTTCGGCATAGATGCCCAACTCCCCCAGGTTTTCCCCGTGGTCCCCGGAGATGATGATGGCCGTTTCCTCGTAGACTCCGGCGGCCTTGAGGACGGTCACGATCCGCCCGATGTGATCGTCCAGGTAACGGACGCCGGTATCGTAGCCGTCGATCAGCCTCCTCATCCCGGCCTTGTCGGTGACTTTTCCCGGCTGACGCGGGAATCGCGGATTTTCCCTGTCGTCATACATGCTGATGTCGAGCGAGGTATGCGGGCCGGTCATTTTATTGTGCCGGCGAATCAGCTCGTCGTCATCCAGCCAGGCGGGCAACGGATCATGCGCAAATGGATCGCCGTACTCCAGCGGCGTGCGATACGGCGTATGCGGATCCCAAAAATTGACGTGGAGATACCACTGGTCCTTTGCGGCCCAATCCGCCAGCCATTTATCGACGAAGGGCATGATTTCTTCAGCCGACTCCATCCCTTCCTTCCCGGTGTTGTGGATTTCCTGGAACCCGGCGTAAAACCAATGAGCGGCGTGCCGATGACCGAAGGGACTAATCACCGCAGTATGAAAGCCGAGTCGATGCAAATGGATTGCCAGTCCCTTTTCATTAAATGTGTCGTGGAAACTCCTTGAAGCGGGCCCCTGCACCTTGGGCTGTGAAGCCGTGCCGCCATGACCGACTACTCCGGTCTGGATGCCAAAGCGCCCCGAATAAAACGCGGTGCGCGAGGGCAGGCAGGGTGCATCCGACGTGTAAACGCTTTCGCAAACCAAGCCTTCGCGCGCGATCTGATCAATCGCCGGACTCGTCTTGCGGTGATAGCCATAGCAACCCAAATGATCGGGACGCTGGCTGTCGATATCGATATAAAGGATTCTCATGGGATTTTGCCACGCGCTTGGACGGTGGGTTCACCGCACGACCAAGTATTCTCCCCAGCGCGAATAGATTCAACCAAATCCAACTCAATGATTCTTTTGGGGAGCGCCACTCGTGGAGCCGCTTGTGGAGCCACTCGATTGCGAACTTCCTCCGCTGCTTTGAGAACTTCCTCCACTGCTGCTGGTGCCTGAGTCGGTGTGAGTGGCCCCACCGCTCCCGCCGGAATTCCCGCCCGTGCTCTCATGCGTGCTGGGCGCGGCTGGCGCCGAGGGTGCGGGAGCCTCGGGCCGTACAGATTGATGAGACTCAGACGGGTGAGACTCCGACCCGCCGCCTGAGCCCGTAGCGGAGGAATGCGGCTGATAGGATGACGGCCCCTGCGGATAAACCGCGCCCGGGTTATAGACGCGGGATGGAGCGCCGCCTCCTTCGCTGGTCTGAGGATAAGTCCTCACCGTCGGGGCGACGCCCGGGGTTGAGGACGCGCCTTCCGTATTGGAGATCGTATTCGGAGGTGCGTTGAGCGTGCGCGGCGGAGTCGCTTCCCTCGCCATGGGCTTTAAGGAGGTCAACGGCACCTGGAGAACCGGCCTCACCGACGCGCTGTCCGTGACAACTTTCGCGCTCGCGGGAGCGTGATTCTGGGCGATGCGCGCCTGCTGCACCTGCGCCTCCGTTGCGGGAACGGGCGTCATGCGCGAATTCACCGCGAGCGGCTGCAGGATGTCGGTGCCGCGATTGATCTTCGCCTGCCCAATCGACGACGCCACTCGGGTGGGTTGCGTCGCCGTGGCGCCGGGATTCACATGCGGCGCGTACAACGTCAGCGAATCGTGCGTCAACGTGCCGCCTCCGCCCGGCTGTTTGGTATGGACCAAACGCACCTTCTGAATCGGTGTCTGGGAAGCGGCGTTGACCTGGGCCAGCGTGGGACCACCTGCACTCACGCGGTGAAAGCGTCCGGCTCCGGTCGTTGCGCCGCCATTCCGCGCGACGTTGATGTTGGTCACATTCGTCGTGCGATTGATGATCGCAAAGTTGTCGTGGCGGTGGCAGTAAAAGCCGCGGTAACTCGCGTACCCCAGGCAATTCACCGGCACGAAATTGTAGCAAGCCGGGCCAATGCCATAAAAGCCGTCGCAATCCCCGCCGATATGGAAAGCGACGCCGACCTCGGAACCATCCTCGGAATAATCAACGCCCACAAAACTGTCGGGCGGCAACGGGGCCCAGCCGCAATAGCCGTCGCCGTAACGCCAGCTCACCCAGGCCGGGGCCCAGGTATAACCGGGCACCCAGCACCATCCGGTTCCGTCCAGATTGACCCAGCGCCCGTAATGATAGGTGGCCCAACCCCACGGCTCATCGGAAACCCAGGCCCAGCCGTCGTCCGTGTAGACCCAGTGGCCCGCCGTATAAGGCGCCCAGTCCGGGTCGTTGACCTGCGGTTGCCAGACGTAGCCGTAATCGCTGCTTTGGATCCACGTGCCCTGGCTTCCCAGATTGTCGTAAAAAGTTTGAAACGAAGCGCCGTCATCCACCACACCGGTCGCATCGTCCGCTGTCGGTGCGGGCGCAGCATTGTCGGGCGGAGGCGCCGCGCCGTTGTCATCCTGCCCGCGTAACGGCGAGGCTGGCAGCGCCAACGCGCAAACCGTCAGCACCAGGAAAGCTTTCAACGGAAAACTCATCCGTTCCTCCGCCGCGAGAAGAACTCTTTGCATCTTCCATTTAAGACGTCTCCCAACCCGAAACGGTTCAGGCATTTGTCTGGATTCGTCATCCTGAGCTTGTCGAAGAATCAGTTCGGTTTCCTCGTTCCCAAATGGAATTTGGGAACGAGGAAATGAGGCCCTGTTTAGAGATTACCCTTCACGGGACGCGGCGGAGCCGGGTCCGGTGGAACCACCCCTTGGCCGGCATCGGCGTGTTGCCGTGTGTGGCCGGCGGGCCGGACCTCGGAGGCCATCAGGTTCCTTCCGATACTCTCCTTCACCTTGATGCCTCGTTCCATCTCATCGCTGAAATCGGCGATCACGGTCAGGACTTCGCCCGTTTCCAAAAGCATGACCTTGTCGTTCTCTCGATACATAATCGCCAAGATATTACCGTTACCTCAGCACAAAAGAATGCAAAATGCACAATGATGGGGCCTTTGGGAGCACTTTGTGTTCTTTTGCGGCTAAAATCAGATTCCATAGTTAGTCTATAGATTGACGCCAACATGTTTCTGCGGCATAGTGCCCCTCCCCATGAATTCCGATTCTACTGCCCACAAGCCGCTTAACCCCAACGAAGGCATCAAAGCCGCCTCCCATCATCTGCGCGGCACCATCGCCCAGGACTTGGCCGACACCTCCACCGGCGCGATTTCCGAACACAACGCCCAGCTCACCAAATTCCACGGCCTCTATTTGCAGGACGACCGCGACCAGCGCCTCGCCCTCAAAAAAGCCGGCAAAGACAAATCCTTCTCCTTCATGCTCCGCGTCCGTCTGCCCGGCGGCAGGGCGACCCCGCAGCAGTGGCTCGTCCTCGACCGGCTCGCCGACGAAGTCGCCTCCCCTTCCCTCCGCATCACCACGCGTCAGACCTTTCAGTTTCACGGCGTCCTCAAGGGCAACCTCAAGCCGCTCATCAAGGGCATGCACCAGGTCTTGCTCGATTCCATCGCGGCCTGCGGCGACGTCAACCGCAACGTCATGGCCCCGCCCAATCCCGAGCGCAGCGCCGTGCTTCAGCAAGTCCACGACCACGCCCGCGCCTGGAGCGAGTTCGCGCTGCCCAAGACTCACGCCTACCACGAAATCTGGCTCGACGATGAACTCGTTGCAGGAGGCGAACCTGAAGTCGAGCCGATGTACGGTGCCACCTACCTCCCGCGCAAATTCAAGGTCGGCTTCGCCCTGCCGCCCTCCAACGACGTTGATGTCTTCTCGCAGGACCTCGGCTTCATCGCCATCACGGAAAAGGAGAAGCTCGTCGGCTACAACGTCACGGTCGGCGGCGGCCTCGGCATGAGCCACGGCAACGACGAAACCTTCCCG
>Ga0207014_1104_pt1 | contig 18471 bp, 16 predicted proteins | sample Alteio_BWMinCont_56_FD_153495 | JGI IMG/M metagenome (GOLD analysis project Ga0207014, IMG submission 153495) | Enriched cells from forest soil in Barre Woods Harvard Forest LTER site, Petersham, Massachusetts, United States -... | ecosystem: Environmental > Terrestrial > Soil > Temperate forest >...
CGGCGCCGTGCGGATATTCCAGCGCCAGCCGCGAACAGCTGAGAGGAACTTTGCAAGCGCGGCTGAGGCTTGTGCAGCCTGGGCTCGCGGCCGGACTTCTACTTGCGGCATAGCTTCCGCTCGCGCCGATATTACGGTCGCTTCGGATTCTCGCTGCTGCGCTGCCGCTTGCCATTGGGTCGCACGCTCAGCCTCGCTTCTTACCGATGCACCTAACTTCTCAATTAATGCGTTGTTGTCCCGCAGCCTCGCTTGCAGGTTGGCAACCTGGGCGCGTAAACCATCGAGATCCGTATTCGCGCCAACCACGCGCGTTTGCGCCGCCTGCAATTTTTCCTCGGAAGCCCGCAATGCCGCTTGCAATTCGCGTTGCAGCGCGACCAGTTGCGCATCGCGCTCGTCGAGCGCCTGCCGCATCTCGGCAAGAGATTTGTCCTTCGATGCCAACGATTCGCGTGCGGCACTGTTCAGCGATTTGCTCTCGGTCAACGCTCGTTCGATTTCCTGACGCTTGCGTCGCTCCTTATCGGCCGCATCGCAGGACGCGCCGAGTTCCGCGGCAACAGCGGCGGCTTGGGCGCGCAAAGCCTGCAGCTCCGCAATCAACTGCTCGCCGGTGGAGCGCGAATCCAAAGCCACGGCGAGCTCGGCATGCTCGCGGCGGATCGCGGCGAGTTGCGCATCGCGCTCGTCGAGCGTTTGCCGCATCTCGCCAAGAGCTTCGTCCTTCGATGCCAACGATGCGCGTGCGGCACAGATCTGCGAATTGCTCTCGGTCAACGCTCGTTCGATTTCCTGACGCTTGCGTCGCTCCTTGTCGACCGCTTCGCGAGACGCGGCGAGTTCCGTGGCAGCAGCAGCGGCTTGGCCACGCAAAACTTGCAGGTCCGCGTCCAACTGCTCGCCGGAGGTGGAGCGCGAATCCAAAGCCGCGGCCAGCTCGGCACGCTCGCGGCGGATCGCGGCGAGCTGCGCATCTCGCTCATCGAGAGTCTGCCGAATTTGCGCTGTGACCTTGTCGCGGCTCGCGATAGAATTGCGCGCCGCGCGCAATTCCGCTTGCTGGCGTTCCAACTCGCGCACCGCAATGCCCAGGCGAGATCGCACCGCCTCTTCGGCGACGATTCTCTCCGACAAGGCTTCTTCTGCCTCTCGAACCCGAGTTCGCTCCGATTCCAGTGCTTCGCGGCTCTTTTGCAACTCGGCAGTTAGCGCGGCGGGATTTAATTCCTCCTCTTGTTCGCGAACGCCACCCGGATCGGTCTGCAGCGCCACGTCCTGCTCGATCGTTTCATCGAGAAAGCGCCGAACTTCGCGGTATGCGTACTTTGGCAGCGGTTCGATCGATTCGCTGCGGCGTAGAAGCTCACGCAGTTCGCGGCGAGAAAAACCCGCAAGTAATCGCTTGAGTTCAAGTTGAACTTCCGCATATGGGAGGCCGCCGACCTCGAATCCCTTCAAGGCCTTTCTAAACGTGGCTGCGGAGAACGAATTTCCCGGATCACCAAATTCAGCGTGTTTACCGGCGACGCTCATGTGTTTTTTTTACTCGGCTGCAGCGACTAAGGCAAGCGCATCGATCTTAAAGCGACGGATTGTATTTTTTTCAAACCGGCTCAAATCGACAGCCGCTGAGAACCGATTGATGGCTGTTGGGGACCTATTGTGCGTAGCTGCGTGGGAACAGAATTCGAAAGTGGGTTCCCACGCCCGGCGTCGATTCCATTTCAATGGTGGCATCGAGCAATTCGCAAAGCCGTTTGACGATCGACAAGCCGATTCCCTCTCCAGCCTCATGCGTGAGCGGACCCACACGGCTTGAGGTACAAGGCAGGGGCCCTCGGGTCGCCAAATGCGAGGAGCCACCTGGATCGATTTGATTCGCGTCTTTAAGGGCCTCCAAAATCGGTTTACCGCCCTCGCTGTGAAAGCCTGGCCCAGTGTCCTTCACCGATAACATCCAGCGTTTCGCGTCGCCCGCATCACTGTCGCCCCAACTCACGACGACTCCGCCCTCGCGCGTGTACTTCACCGCATTTAATATCAAATTCTGGGCAATTCGGGCGATTTTGACCGGATCACCATCGACGCCGAAACCGGCCGGGCCATGAGCTTTAAGGTAAAGGTTTCGCTGCTGCGCCGTCTCGCCGATACCATCGCAGAGCTGCTGTAAAAGCGAAGTGACATCCAGCGCTTGAACTCGCCGCTGTTCCCGGCCCGCTTGCAGCCGTGCCAGGCTCGTCACCTCGTCCAGCAGATAATGCAGCGAAGTCACGTTACGCATGAGCATGCGGGTGAATCGATCCCGGGTAGGTTCCGAAAGTCCCCGATTCGTGAGTCCGACGGTGGCGTTCGCAACCACGCCCAAGTTTCCGCGCAGATCGTGAGCAGCCTGGCGCCACAAGTCCGCCTGTTGTTCCTCGAGCTGTCTAATCTCGGCGAGTGACGCTTCCAGGTCTTTCACCTGGCCCGCAGCCTCCTGTTGCTGCAGCTGGAAATATTGATTGACGCTCTCTTCCACGGTCGATGCGCACAGTTTGGCCCACAGGACGTAAGCGTGTGCCATTTCATCATGAGACACTTGAGGCGGGGCCACTGTGAAACGCTTGAGTTCCGAAACGACGCACTCGTTCAACTTGCCTAACTCACGCGTCACCTCTTTGAGGTCATAGCCCTGTTGCCACCGCAGCAAGCCATGCGCTGCGGCAGGTTGTTGAACCACGTCGCCGGCCGACAATTCGGAGCGCGTCGATGCGGCTCGCAGCTGTCTCTCGAAAGCTGCCAGGATTGCCGGAATGTGATCGAGCAATTGAACTTTGGGAAGTGAGTCACCCGTCGCCAAAGTCGGATCGCGCTTGATGGCCTCACGCCACTCACGCAAGATGAATTCTTGCCGCACTGCAAGGTAATCCGCCAGGGCGTTCACGCAGAAATCTCAAGCCCGGTTGAGGGCGCAGACTCGCTTTGCCACACCGTTTACCCCCATCGCTTTTAGGTATCAATTCTTGAGTTTGGTACATTCTGCCACTAATTATTGGTAGGACGCGAGGTTGCCCAGGAGCTCGCGCGCTTGTGGCGGATGCGTGACTGTTATTACACATCGTTTGCCGTGTGATGGAGCCGCCTGATGCAGCAGCTCACGAGCCGTAGCAATGTGAGTCTTACGGGGTTGCGTCGGCGAGCAGTCCAAGCGGTTTCTTCGTTCGCCTGGTCTCGCTGATTCAGCCGAATTCGCTACTTACCGGGAATATAAGGGCGACCAATCGACACAGTGACTCATTGCGGACGATGTCGGCGGACTTCTCCCCCGGCACCGATCTTCCCGCGCATTGGCCGCCTGGACCCGCGTTCTAATCCCACCCTCACCTAGCCCGCGGAAGCGATGACCAAAGCAGAGCGGAGCGATTAAAGGTCCGGGCCCCGGCGACGTCCATATATCAGCCTAGCGTTTTGCAACGCCTGCATGTTTATCCTGCGCCGCGACATCGCTATTGTCGGTTTCCATACCCATTTCCTTTATCAATGCCGTCTTGCGCTTAAGCATCTCGGCGCCGAGAGACGCCGTGTCCACTTTCGCCTTCTTAGCCTTGGGAAACATGTCTCCTTCCTCTTCCTTGACATGATGGCTAATCTGCTCACCGAGCACGGTCACTTTGGCGGCATACAAGTCATCCTCGGGAGTGGCGTCTTCCAGCTGCGAAATCAAGTCTTTCGCGCCGGCATGTTCTACCAAAGCCTCGTCCATCAAATCGGCATCATCGATCGCTTCGCGCACGGCGGGGTAGAAAATTTCCTCTTCCAGTTTGGAGTGGATTTTCAATTCGTTACAAATTTGCTCAACGATCGCGGACTTGTCTGCATCGCCGCCCTCCTCTTTGAGCTTGTCAAACTCGGCAAAGAGTTCTTTTATCTTCTTGTGGTCTGCCATAAGCATGGCAATGGCATCTTGCGCGGGAGCGCTGGTGGGTGAGTGCTTGGTTTGGTTAGGCATAAAAAGTCCTCTAGATTTGGAAGAATGATGAGAGTGTTAACCGCTACAAAGGGTTACGGGGCCAGTGGAATAGCAACCACGACTTTAAGCTGACTTCAGTTAAGTGCTCGGCGCGATCAAGATCGGTGGCTTTGTTGTTTGTGCATCCGCGGTCGCCGATGCGTTCCATGCATCGACTTTATTGCTCTTCGCGTTATCCGGTGCGACAGACGTGGCAGATTGCGCTAGAGCGAGCGGTGCACCGAGTAGGTTCGACCACAACAAAATGGCAATTGTGGGCTTGTTCATGGCTATCCTGAAATGGGTAGAAGGATAAGGAGGCCCTTCTCGGGCCTCCTTAAGACAATTGGCGTTATCGCGCCTTAAGCGACCCGGGTGTCCGCCGGTTTGGCGCCGCTCGCCTCGCCGGTGGAAGCAATATCCGTGGCACCTGTGCCCTTGAGTAGATCCTTGGCCCTAGAGATTTGATCGGAGGTATCACAATGAACTGACAGCAGAGTTCCGCCATCCTTCACCTGCCCCTCGTATCGCTTAGCCTCGTACTCGGGAATTCCCATGCCAACGAGGGCGCCAACGAGACCGCCCACCGCGCCACCCACTCCCAAACCCGCGAGTCCTGCCATGATGGGACCCGCGGCGATCAGCGGACCGACGCCTGGGATTGCCAAGGCGCCGATACCGGCGAGTACGCCCAGGGTACCGCCAATGACGCCGCCTGTAGTAACCCCGGCCGTCGTACCTTCTGGCGCCTTGGTGTCCTTTTGATGCGCGAATTCCTTAGTGCTACGGTTGTCGGGCAGAAGCACAGAAATGGCAGCGCTGGGAAAACCCGCCGCGATCAAACTGTCCACTGCTCTTTCGGCGTGCTCGGCCGACTTATAGAGGCCAAACACCGCTGTATTTTTGCTGCTCATTTGTTTAACTCCATTGAATCTGTAACTGACGGCGGCGTCGTCGCCGGTGAGCGCGAGAATATAGCTGCGCTTGCTCAATCACAGAGTAGGACAACGGCTATAGAGGGGCGTGGACTTCAGCTGATACTTCGCAGCAGCTCACTGTCGCTGCTTGCGCCGCACCGTGATAGCTAGGATCTAACGGCGTCGCCAATTGTTTGCTGGAAGAACACCGAGTCTTGAAGGTCCGTACATCTGAGATTCCGTGCGATGATTGCTGACAATTCTGCCATCGCGGCCGCGCTTTTTTGCACGACGGCGCACATGGCTTCTTCACCGACTCGCGCATCCATCGCCGATGTACCCTTCGGTAAACCTTCTTGAAACAGACGCGTATACGAAGCGGAGGCCAGCGCCGCAGCATTCAGACCGATCCACGGAGTCAGCACGCGCGCAATACCCACGAGCGCAACTATCCGCCACGCCTGTGGTTGCAAGATCAGTTGTGCCAAGGCGCGACTGACAAGACAGGTCACATGGCCGACGACGGCCTGCTGAGATGTTCCGAGCCCTTCCTCGCGATCCTCAAAAAAAATCACGAGACCCGCCTCAACGAGGCTGACCGTCGCTCGAACAAGGTTGTCGGTGACCTGAGCCACGCCGACGGGCGCCGGCTCTATTCCCCGCACTCTTAAGAAGTCCTCCAAGGGCACACGGCGCAGTCTGGCCTGCAGCGCCCCATCCCAGTGACGCGCGATCGCCTCATTCGGGAATACAATACCCATGTGTAATTCTTACCATGAGCGTGCGCCGATTCATAACCAAATGAGCGGCCGGCATCGCAAAATGGGACGCAAGTCTTAAAACCGACCGGCGGCGAGCAGGAGTGAGCGTGACCGGAAGTCGCAACGGATTATTTGGCCCGAACGGGCCGGCCAGACGAAGAATTGCCCCATCAAAAAGGCGGCAACTTGCACCCGTTGTTTCAAAAGGAACCACGCTGAGATTTCACCACTCGAAGCAGTGCGGCGGGCGGCAGTGATTCTGACATGAGCTCGCACCATTTCCTGACAACACCGAATTCGGTGCACTATAGACTCGTAATCATGTCGCCGCGCCCTGACTCCCTACCAAAAAAGTCTCGTTCTTTTGACCCGCCTCAAGAGCCCGAGTGGCATCGCATGATCGCAGAGGCCGCCTACTACTTGGCGGAGAGCGTGGATTCGCCGGGGAACATTCTCTCGAAGACTGGTTCGCGGCAGAGCAGCAGGTCCGGTCAATAATTTCACCCATCAGGCGAGCGCCCACACCGACGAGTCGATGCCTAGGACCAAAATTTGAAACTGTGCGGTCGACATCGCGCGGACGACGCGAAGACGATTAACCTCTAAAAACTAGTACCGGGTGACCACCACTACGTCGCCGTCGCGTCGCGTCACGGTCACTCCGATATTCTTGTCCTGGCGATGGAGCAGGACGTCGACCGAGCCCGTGCTGAGGCGCAAGTTCCGCAGCCGCACATGGTCCAGAAAATCCGGCAGAATTGGGCGATAGAACTTGACCTCGCCTGTCCGGTCGAGGAGTTCAAGGCCAAGCGAGGCCTGCAGCAAGCATAAGGGCGTCGCGCTCGCCCACGCCTGCGGCGAACAGGCGACGGGATATTGCGTCGGCCCGTTGTGCTGTCGCCGGGGGAAGCCGCAAAAGAGCTCAGGTAAGCGGCGCAGATCCATGTAAGTAGCAGCGTCGAAGAGAGCGCCAAACACCCGCGCGGCCGAACTCTGAAGTCCATAGCGGGCAAAGCCCATAGCGATGAGTCCGTTATCATGCGGCCATATCGACCCGTTGTGATAGGACATCGGGTTGTACCTCGATTCAGACGAGGCGACCGTCCGGATACCCCATCCGCCGAACGTCGCAGGCGACAGGAGCGTATCGGCGACACGCTGTGCGCGCTCGGGCGAGGCAATACCCGTGAACAAGACCTGTCCGGCGTTCGAGGAGATCACGCGACATGGCCGCTTTGCGCCGTCCAGCGCGAGTGCGTATATCGAAAGCTCCTCACACCAGAACTGCGATTCGAATCTCTGTCGAAGGGACTCGGCCTGCGCGGTGAGGGCGGCCGCGCGCTGCGGATGTCCGAGAGCCCCGGCCAGCACCGCAGCATGCTGCTTGGCGCCGTATACGTACGCCTGTACCTCGCAAAGTGCGATCGGACCTTCTGCCAGGCGGCCGTCTCGATGGAAGATCGCGTCGAAGGAATCCTTCCACCCCTGGTTCGCGAGGCCCTCCTTCGTCTGGCGATGATATTCGACGAACCCGTCGCCGTCGCGATCACCATAGTGGTCGATCCAGGCAAGCGCCGCCTCGGCGTTCGGCCACAGCGAGTTCACGGTCTCAAGGTCGCCGGTTCGCCGGAAATACTCACCAAGGAGCAGCAGGAAGAGCGGTGTCGCGTCGATGCTCCCATAGTAGCGGCCGAACGGCACCTCGCGCAGATTCGCCATTTCTCCGTGACGCATCTCGTGCAAAATCTTTCCGGGTTCCGCGTCGCGTTCCGGCTCGACCGCGATCGCCTGCGTGGCGGCGAGAAACCCGAGCACGCCCCGCGCAATGGTGGGGTCGAGCCACAGCGTCATCAGCGCCGTGACGATTCCGTCCCGCCCGAACGGCGTGCTGAACCAAGGAATTCCGGCATAGGGATACGGCCCCTGGGGCGTGTCACTGATCAGCATGTATAGGTCAGACACTGACCGTCTGACGATTTCGTTGTATACGGAGTTCGAGCTGTCGACGCTTGCGGCGCGAGCGCTCGCCTCCGTGAGGGCATGACGGGCGGCCCGCATCCGCCGGTAAAACGTACGTCCGCTCCATTCGCCTTGCGCCTCGCTCGTGAAGCCGATGCGCGCGAATATCCGGCGAGTCGCGCGGGGCTTTAAGGATATCTCGAAGGCTGCTCTGGCCGTGGTCAGCGCTTTTGGCGTCGGATAGAACGCGATCTTCGTAACCCGTTCGATCTCATCGAGACCCATGTAGCGGAGCAAGATACCGTGATCGCTCTCCAGAGCGGCGCGCGATTCGCCGCGCGCGCTGCGGTGCTCGCCCCGTACCTCGAAGAGATCCGCAAAGTCCGACGCAAAGCGGTAAGTCAGGCGCAAGTACAGCGGACGGTCAGTGAAATTTCTCACTACGACCCGCTCGTAGCAGGCGCCGTTCCAGACGAACTTCATGCGATTTAGATGGATGTTTTCGCGCCGCAGGCCGACCTTGCCATCGTCGAGCAGATCCGGGTTGCTGAGGTCCGCCGTGAACACGGCATTGTCGTCCTGCGTCGTCGAGGACAGCAGCAGCGGCCGCGCTTCCTCGAGAAGCAGCTGTAGCTGCGAAAGCATACGAGTATCGCGATGGTACACCCCCTCCGGATTTCCCGGTTCGCCGCCGATGTCACCGCGATGATCGAACACCGCAAAAGTGTCGCCGTGCTTCAGCGTACGAGTGCGGCGCTCTTGAACCGTCGCCGAGACTGCAATGACGAACTGCGGCGCCGGCGACTCGTCGACCGAATGCGAGGACGTCGTCGCGTCAACCGTCGAGGATGTATTCATACGTTGTCCCGAAGCAAAGGCAAGAGAACGGCGCAGCTTATAAATTTTCAGCCAGAAGCCTCAGCAGATGCCGAGACCTTCGTAAACCTAGGAGTTCTCTTACAGCGTTTGGTGCCAAATTGAAAGCCGACAACACCTATCAATACGAATAACATTCGTCCCCCATCTATCAATTCAGCCTCTGGGAATAACATGAAGATAGCGCAAGTCGCGCCGCTTGCCGAAGCCGTGCCTCCAAAACTGTATGGCGGCACAGAACGCGTGGTCGCTTACTTGACCGACGCCTTGGTCGAGCTGGGGCACGATGTTACGCTATTCGCCTCCGGCGACAGCGTCACCCAAGCGACTCTGTCGGCTGTTTGGCCGCGCGCGCTGCGCCTCGACCCCGAAGTGAAAGATCACTTTGCGCCGATGTATATGCAGCTCGAGACCGTGGCGCGGCGAGCACACGAGTTCGACGTGATCCATTCCCACATCGACTACTTCGGCTATCCGTTGCTACGTCGTCTCGGCGCGCCGTCGATCACTACGCTGCACGGGCGCCTCGATCTGCCCGAGTTGGCCGCCCTTTACAGGCTGTACGGCGATATTCCGGTTGCGTCGATTTCCAATTCACAGCGCGTGCCGCTCCCGCAAGCGAACTTTATCGCGACCGTTTTGCACGGCTTGCCCAAGAATCTTTTGAGCAAGGGCGACGGACGTGGTGGATACTTGGCCTTCCTCGGCAGAATATCGCCCGAGAAGGCGGCGGACGCCGCGATTCGCATCGCGGCGCGGGCCGGCATTCCCCTCAAGATCGCGGCCAAGGTGGACCGCGTCGATCAGGAATATTTTAAAACGACGATCCAGCCGCTGCTTAGCAAAAGCGACGTCGAGTTCATCGGCGAGATTCGAGAGGACCAGAAACAGGAATTCCTGGGAAATGCCGCGGGGCTCCTCTTCCCCATAGCGTGGCGCGAACCCTTCGGACTCGTAATGATCGAGGCGATGGCCTGTGGAACTCCCGTCATCGCGTTCGAGAACGGCTCCGTTCCGGAGGTGCTGGAAGATGAGCTGACCGGTTTCATCGTACACAATGAGGATCAGGCGGTCGAAGCCGTACAGCGTTTAGGCATGCTTGACCGAGCCCGCATCCGTCGTGAATTCGAGGATCGCTTTACGGCGCAGCATATGGCGCAGAATTATCTGAAGGTTTATGCACGTCTATCTCAGGGGCGCCGATTGCCCGCCGTGGCCATTCGAGCCGGGGGGGGACGAAGTCCTGGCTCGGGCGCGGCTGCAGTGCGTACGTGCTGCAGGCCCTCAGACGCGAGACGGCGCTGCCGCTCCCCACTTGCAGACGCTGTAGTGGGACTCCGCCAATAGAAATTCTCATTAATCGATCGCTCCAATTGGTGATAGGAGCAGAACCCCGAAAACTGAGAGATTTGAGACATCGAATGCGGCGCCGCCCATGACAAGTGCTTGTTTGGCAGCGCCAATCTACATTCGAAGCACAGTCTGTCACGATCGGCAAAGCCAGCCAAGAGCATCGGTGTCACACTCGTTATCGCTGGGTACCAAATCATCTTCGCGGCGATTGGTAATCGCTCTAATGCCTGCCCGATTGCAGTCGGTCACCGCAGTCAGGAAGCGAGGCAGCGCTCGCGTCCCGTGACGAGATTGACATGGGCTGGCCCGTCAGTCGCGAGCTTGATAGATCATCGGCCATCTCACTCGATGAAAGTTGCCAAAGTCGTCCCCGACAAAAACATCCGCTCGCGGCTTCCGGTCCCGATGGAAGGCCGCCGGGGCCATGAGGGCTATAATGGGCGCATGATCGAAATAGACCATCGACGGGCGATCGCCACGAGCTTGATTCAAGGCGCGGCTGCTATGCTAGTAAAGGCCCAGCTGCGAATCCGCTCGGCGACGATGACGCAGTGGCCAAGTTGACCTCGGTCGCGACTTCTTTGATGTACTGCAACAATCCGGTTTTGAAGCGCAGCGCGTGTTCAGAGGTAACGAAAGCAGCAAAATATTCGATGCGCGGAGCCAGGTTCTACAGCAATCCGGTCGCGCGGTCTGTTCGCCGTACCACGGATCACCGGGTCGATCCGCGGTCGCTGGCGCTCTGTCATGGCGCGATGGCGTCACGTTGCCAGACGCCGTCCGTGCTGCTCGTACCCTAAAGCAGGTCGTCACTATTTTCTGGCTTAGGTTTGGCGCGCGGATGTCGTCGCATCTCGAGTGGCTGGCTATAGCAGCGCTGGTAAGCGGTCGCATAATCGATGCCGCTGTCGCGAAACGGCTTATGCATGAGCTGCTGGGCATAGATGGCGGTACGGATGCGATCACGCCGATCATCAATGCTCAAGTTTCCAAGTTGGCCGCCCACGGAGAATTCGCGCACAAAATCAAGTTCCAAATCATGATCGACGCGTACGAGCATCTAGTTTCACTTCGGCCATTCGGTATCGAGACCCCGATAATTCGCCATAATTAATTCGAGGCGCTCCTTCAATAGTCGCCCATATAATAATCTTGGTTTGGATAGCTGGCGAGCCCGCGCTCACTACTTCGTGCCGGTTTTGGTGTGTATTGATTCATCGACTCCCGTAACTGGATCACACTGCGCATTGCCAGCAGATCGGCCTGCTTAGACGCCGGCAGTGGCCCGATGCCATGCGGATGGGTCGGGTGATCGGAAGTCCACTCGAAAATCGCCAACATTTGACTCGTCGAGCATGCGTTCGGCTTTGGACAGCATCTAGCCACGCCGGCACTTCATGTCTGGGGTCTTCCGGGACCTTCAAACTTTCGGCTCAGCCTTTGCGCATGGCATCGGCTTTTTCAATCAACCATTTCTTCAGACTGGAATTTGTCAGAGCCGAGGACCGGCGCCGGCCGGCGTATACGCCGGTATTCGGACGAGATGAACACCGAGCGCTGGCGATCGGCCGATCAAGTGATTTAGAAATCATTCGCCCCGTTGCGGAGTAGACATTCATGGCGGCCCTTGCGGCATAGGCAAAGGGAAGAGACGCATGGCGGCAGTCGAGGGCGATACTCCGACGTCGAAAAAGAGTACGACAGGTTGCTTCCTGACTGGTGAGCAATATGTAGGTCGGGGGGAAGGCCGCCCGATGCTTCACCAAAGAGCTGTCGTACCGTAAACCTCAGAAATGGATCAAGTGGACCACTGCCAGCCATCCTTGATCATGGCGGCAACACAAGCCTGTGGTAGATATTTTCGCCACACGCGAATATTGGCAACGGCAGCACGTCCAGTACCGGCTTGATTCGGTTCTTTCATCGCCTCTCTCTCAAATGTCGGGACTCCCCACTGCGGAGAATTAAATAGTAACTTGCGATCAAGCGCCGCGATCATGGTCTTCTGGGATCTTACGTCTGTGGCCATAAACCTTTTCCATCTTTAGCTGAGTCGAACCAACTTATCTTCTGAGAACTTGGGAGTCTGTACGCTGGACCGCTTATTTCAAAAGCATGTCGCGCGAGCATCTACGTGGCAGAAGGATTGCCGTTTCTAACGCGCGAGTAACCACGCCGGCGATGCCGACTGTGCGCGCAACCAACACTACAGAGGTCTATTCGTTGGGCGGGGACTCTGCAGGCGCGCATTCATCGTCTTTTTTTTGCGCGCTCGCGGCCAAGCTCCTCCGCTCTCGCGAGGCTGCCCTCCTCGTTTGGATGTATTTGTGGGCCATCGTGAATCCGCGACTCTGATGTCGGCAATTCGCTGGTGCCTCGTGCTCCGCGTACGTCGTCGCGTTGAACTCGCTCTTCGAGTCGACCGGAAACCACACGCCCGCTTCTTGTGGGAAGACCGGTTTTCCTACATTAAACAAGGTACGGCGCCGTACAGACAAACACTGCATGACAGGGCCACTCTACCTCCAAAGCTGCTGTTGTCATTAGCGGCAGCCCCTCTCCCCCCAGGCCGTCTTCCCTAAGCGCCCTGGGGGGAGCTTTCATGTCAAGGCGCATCGCTAGTCGGGTTGAGTGGAAAACCGGCAGCGCACGAATCTTTGCTCGCCGTGGTTACATTTAAAGGAAGTAAGGACCATGAAAACGTCGAAGCTCATAGTCTGTCTTGCGCTCATCGCGCCGGTGTCGTTTGCGTGGGCGCAGAAAGTCGATCCGAACAAGCTGCCCAAGGTCGACTGCAACGCCTTCAAGTACAGCTCTGCATTTCTCGATAAGTATCCGAAGGCACCCGCAGCGTGTCTCGAGGGCCGGGTGTACAAGGGCACCACGTACGCCAAGTTCAATGCCAAGGTATATATCAACAACCTGCCCGACTACGTGACGCTGCAGCTACTGAATGTCTCGGGCACCATGATCACGACTTTCAGCGTCAAACCCCAGGGAGGGGGAACGTTTTACTTCGACGGCAAGGAGACCCCTGCTGCCGATCTGAAGGTTGGGAACCAGATCACCTTGTGGGTCCCGGAGAGCCGCATGGAAGTAAAGGTGCTACCTGTGCCGACCGCGGAGTCCTGGCGGGTAATCGAACCGGCGCAGAAATAGGAAAGCATAAGGAAGTGTGAGTCACGCCGCGGCTTTCACTTGTTCAGTGACGTTGCCACCGGCCAGACCCGGATACGATCGTTCAAATTGCGGACGCAGGGTCCCGTCGAGAGTTCGCGTCCGCGTTTGCAACAACAGATGAGCGCCGCGTGGCGTTCACAGCATCTGCTGGCGCTTGGCAAAGTGCTTGCCGTTCACGGTGGATTTCGTCTGGCAGGACGAGATGCGTTCTCCGGGACGGTGTCGGCACACCCTCAGCACTGTACGATTGTCACCTACTGCACCGCGAAGCTTTCCGACGTTGGTAACACTGGAGTGGAGAAGCGCACGTGCGAATGTTATGCCGTGGTCAAAAGAATACGACCGGCTGCTTCCCGAGAAATTAGCGACGTAACTGAACCGCTGCCAATCTGAAATCAAAAAATGCCGCCCGAACGAGGCGGCACAGTGGGGAGTTAACTTCCCTTCAAGTGATTAGGTGGTTCGATCCCATCCCATTCGGATCATCGCATTGACGCACTCGCGCGGCAGATACGAACTCCACATTCGGATGTTTCGCTCTGACCGCTCGTTGCTTTCGGCGAGAGAATGTTTGGCGCTTTCGATTGGATCGTCCGAGCGGTCTGAGATGTCAGACGCAAAGATTGAGGCATCGATATTCATCACTGTGGTTTCCGCCGCTCGTAGGAGTATTGCCACGCGGAATGTAGGCGTAACACCTACGCGGGTCTGTACGGTACCGCACCCGGTTCTGGTACCGGTCGTGAGGTGACACCCGACCGCAAACTGAGTTTAAATCATTGATATATAAGAGGTTATTGGTAGGAGGTAGGATTTGAACCTACGACCTTCGGGTTATGAGATGGCGGTCGCATTGAAAAGAGACTTTTTGCCGACTTCTTTAATTTGTAACTTCTTGATTATTAACAACTCGCTCGCGTGATGTCCGTTGCAAATCGACCTCCGGAGCAGGAAAAGCACAACAAAGCACGACTGACTTCCACAAACCTCCCGCAATCGCATGGTGTCCTAAATCTGGCGGGGTTCGTGCCGTCGTAATCTCATCCCGCGTTCCCGGGCCGGATTGACGCCTCCTCGGCATTCCCGGCGAAGCTTATGGAACTACAGAGCTCACTTGGCGTCGATTCTGATGATCTTCCTGCTGAACGAATCAACAACGTAGAGCTTGCTGTCCCTGTCCAGTGCAAGTCCAATGGGAACGTTCAGGCCGCTCTTTATTGTGGTGACCGAACCCGTTGGATCTATGCGCACGACCGACTCGGTGCCCGTGTCGGTCACGAAGACGTTGCCAGCAGCATCCGCGGCAACGTACATCGGGGCCACAAAGCCACTGCCCACAGTGGTCTGGGTGCCGTCGCTCGCTATCTTATAGACGACTGCGTTGTAGGTATCTGCAACGTAAACATTGCCAAGACCGTCGACGGCGACGCCAACCGGAGAGTTATAGCCACTGCCAAGGTTGGTCTGTGTGCCGTCGGGGGCGATACGCGCGACGAACCCGTTCCAGGGGTCGGCCGCGTAGACGTTACCGATCCCATCCAAGGCAACGCTCATCGGCATGTAGAAGCCGCTGCCCACGGTGCTCTGCGTCCCATCGGGTGTAACTTTGTAGATCACGCCGGCCTGACTGTCCGCGACATAAACGTTTCCGGTGCCATCGACCGCAACTGCTTGCGGAACCATGAAGCCACTGCCCACCTTGCGCAGCTCGCCTTCACGCGTCTCCTCGAACACGCTCTGCCGGGCGGTATCTGTGACGTACAGCCGCCGCTCGACGGGGTCGATGGCGACGCCTTGCGGGCTCAACAACTCGTTGACCTGCGGCTTGTCATTGTTGAACTGGGGCGTGTCGTCGATGTTCGTGCCGGCGATCGACGTGCGATTGACCGCGGCGCTTGTAAGCCGGGCGCCGGATCGAGCGGCAAGCGCGCGCGCGTTCTCTGCGCGAGCCCACGGCGGCAATTTCGTGTGAGTTGATTGCATATCGCTCACCGCGTCCTGCGCGTACACCTGCGCCACACATGCAGCCAAAGCGCAAGCGCCGATGACGAACACGGCGCGTCGGACCGACAGTCGATATGACGGTCGACGAGGAACCAAGCCGTCAGATGATGCCATGTCAATCTCCAATGTAGGTCGGTTACTTGAAAAGATCGCGAAGATCTTGGGTCGCGGGATCCGCGGCGGCCCCCAGCAGAGGCGACACCTGAAAGATTTCCTCGATGGTCTTCAGAGTCGAGCTGTGGTCATAGTGGATCTTGTTGCTGTAGCCAGTATTACCGCCTCCCTTGGCGAACGGTGACATCAAGAAAAGTCCAATCGGACCATCGCCGAACGCATCCGTGTCTTCGGCCTCGTCCCAGACGACGAATACGGCACCGCCGGCCTTGTACTCCTCCGATTCGAGAATGACCGGTAGATTTTTCCTGAGCCACTCATCGGACCGGAGCGTGTTACTGCCGGGCTCCTTCGGATCGCACGGTGTTATCCCTTCGTGGCCCTGATGACACAGGTTGGGAATGATCAGGTTGTAGCGCGGAATCGCGTGTGCGGCCAAATCGATCTTGAAGTGACTCCACGGCACGACGTGCTTGAGGCATTCGGGCGAGTTCGGATTGAGGCCATCGTTTACGTCATTGAAATAAACGACCGAGAGATGTTCGACGTCGAGGTAAGTGAAATCCAACGGACATACATTGAACTCTGGATTGCCATAGTCCTGCTCGGCATAGGCCTTCCAGGAAATGCCTGCGTTTTCCAGAAGCTTTACCAGGTGATCGTGTGTGTAGAGCTGCGGCTGGCCGGGTTGAGTGTCACTCAAGACGCCGAAGTTGGTTCCCGCTTCCAACCAGAGATAATTAGGCTGACTGGGGTGATTGCCGGGTGGGTTGAAGTACTGCGAGGGGTGCGCCGCCCTCTTCTTGAGAACGCCGTTTATATAGGGTGCAAGCGGATTCCGATCTAGATCCGGGTCGTTGAACGCCGCGCCGGAATCATTGCCACTCCAATTGTGGTTCTCCAGAATGACGACAAAGACGGTCTGTACTTTGTTCATCTGCGAAAACGACGCCATCGGCGCGAACAGCAACACGCTGAGCAGTCCGAGGTACATAGGCTTCATGTCGGCTCCAAAGCACTGGATAAAATAGGAGTTTCGCACCCTTGCATTTCGTCGTTGTGACGGATTAATTACCATCCCATGTTCAATGGACGGATGTGCAGGCGCACGAGAACGTCGTCGTTTTCCAAGCCGATTCGCGACAGTCTAGCTATGAAGACTGGGGACAGAATGAGCGTCACGCAGCTCGCAAATTTGCAGAGGCAATGAATCCGGTTGGGTCCCCGGCAGCGTCCATCTTTTCGGTCGTAACGCCAGATGAACCACCGACATCGGGTCATTCTGTTGGCGCTCGCCCTGGGGATTACTTGCCTCACACAGTGCACTTCCCTATCGTTAAGTCAGGTCCGGAGAAACTCGGGAGGCGCGGTTTATGCTTGAAATCCGACCGACCTGCGAGAACTGCGGAGTTCAATTGTTACCGAATTCCCGCGAAGCCATGATTTGTTCTTTTGAGTGCACGTTCTGTCGAACGTGCGTGGAAGGAATACTTGACAACGTATGCCCGAATTGTGGCGGCGGCTTCAGCGCACGGCCCATTCGACCGGCGCGCCGATGGCGGGTTGAGTATTGTCTGACGGCAATCCCTGCCTCGCCCCACATAGTCTCAAAGCCTGTCGACCTCGCGTCACATAAGGCGTTTGCCGCGCCAATAGGGGATATTCCGCCTGAACGGCGGTAGAGTTCACGCGCCAAACCGCGTGCGATACTCTTGCGGCGTGACTGCCAGCAGCCGCAGGAAGCTACGGCGCATCGTTTCCTCGGAACCGAAACCGCAACGCCGAGAAATTCGCTTCACCGGCAGGCCGGATTCCGACAACAATCGCCGCGCCGCTTCGACTCGCAGTCGCTCGATTGCGCGGGCGGGGGTAAGGCCTGTTGACTGTGCATAGTGCCGGCTAAAACTGCGTTCACTCATTCCTGCTTGATCGGCCAGTACGGGCAGCGGTAGATCATCGTCCAGGTGCTTGCTAATCCATTCGTGAAGTGCTCCAAATTTATCGTCTGCCGCTTGTAGCGACAGCGTCGTGCTGAACTGCGCTTGTCCACCGGGACGCTTCATGAACACAACAAGATATCTCGCCACCGCCAGCGCTATGGTGGCTCCCAAGTCTTCTTCCACGAGCGCAAGCGCTAGATCGATGCCGGCCGTTACTCCTGCCGAACTCCATACCGAACTGTCGCGTACGAAGATTGGATCAGATTCGACGCGCACCTTGGGGTACCGGCGGGCAAGTTCGGCGCAATACGACCAATGGGTAACGGCCCGGCGCCCGTCGAGTAGGCCAGAGGCGGCCAGCAGAAATGCCCCGGTGCACACGGAGGCGATACGCCGTGCCGTCTTGGCTCGCGCCTGCACCCAGTCGATGATCACAGGGTCCGCCGCCGCCGCCTCAACGCCCTGGCCGCCGGCCACCATCAGTGTGTCGACCGCCGCGCCGCTGCGCGGAAGTGGAAGGGTCGACAGCTTGAGTCCGGATGAAGCTGTAACCTGCGCGCCGCTTTGGGCCACAACCCTTAAATCATAGCGGGGCCGTCCCCCCGCTTCGAGCACGAAATCGTTGGCGGAAGCGAATACCTGAAACGGGCCGGTAACGTCCAACAGCTGAACCAGCGGAAAAGTCAGGAATTCGACGACGCGAACTCCATTTGGCGCGAACCGAGGGGATTTTGGCATTACCGCCAAAGTCTGCCAGGGTAGATTGACCTTGTCTACCTACCGTCGAACCGGAGATTCACATGCTTCCAGAGGACACCCATCTACTGATTGGCTCGCTGATGTTCGAAGGGATGGATCAGATCGATTTGACGGGACCCTTCGAAGTGCTGTCGCGGGTCCCGAACTCGACCTACCGAATTTACGCCAAGACGAACTCGCCCGTTCGCGACCTCAATGGATTGCGGTTGATTGCAGACGCGACGCTCGCCGAGGCACCGCCGCTCGATGTTCTGCACGTTCCGGGAGGGCACGGACAGGAAGCGTTGATGGAGGACCCAGAGGTAATCACCTGGATACAGCGGCAAGCCGCGGGCGCGCGCTGCATATTCTCCGTTTGTACCGGAGCTCTGCTTTGCGGTGCGGCGGGCCTGCTTAAAGGGCGCCGTGCGACGACGCACTGGTCATCGCTTCACCTGTTGCCGTTTTTCGGCGCGATCCTCGTGAATGAGAGAGTGGTGGTGGATGCAAACTACGTATTCGCCGCCGGCGTTACCGCGGGAATCGACGGTGCCCTGCGTCTCGCCGCCGAATTGCGTGGCGATGAGGTCGCGCAGGCCATTCAACTCGACATGGTGTATGCGCCGGAGCCGCCCTTC
>Ga0207014_1107_pt1 | contig 18036 bp, 14 predicted proteins | sample Alteio_BWMinCont_56_FD_153495 | JGI IMG/M metagenome (GOLD analysis project Ga0207014, IMG submission 153495) | Enriched cells from forest soil in Barre Woods Harvard Forest LTER site, Petersham, Massachusetts, United States -... | ecosystem: Environmental > Terrestrial > Soil > Temperate forest >...
GCGACATGGTGGAGGAACTGAGTTCGTGCTACGAAAGTTTGTCAGCCATTTTCCGTTACAGCGGGGAACTGGGCCAGACGGGCAGCCAGAAGGAATTCGCGCGTCGTTTGCTCGGCGATTTGTTGCGCATCCTCCAGGCGGACTGGTTCGTGCTCCGGCTCGTGCCGAAGGACAAACTGGAATTGACGGTTTTCGCCGCATCAGAACCCGCGCTGGAACTGGGACCGCTGACGCCCGGCCTGCAAGCCGTAGCGGGGCGTCAGCCAATGGAAATCGAAGCGGCGATGACGCGGCAGACGGTGTGGTTCGACTCGGAAAAACCGCCGGCAGTGGATGATCCGCTGGCGAAGGCGAAGCCGGGTTCGGCCGGCATGGCGCATCCGATTCTATTGGGCGGCCGGCTGATTGGAACGCTGACGCTGGGGCGGAAGCAAGCGGCGGGGGTGGGTGCGGCGCGGTCAGGAGCGACATTTACGGCAGCACAAACCAACGTCGTGACCACGTTCGCGGATTTTCTGGCGATCCAGATTGCCAACGCACGGTTTCAGGAGGAGCAGTTGCATCAACGGCTCGTGGCGCATGAGTTGGAGATCGCGCGGAACATCCAGCGCTCGCTGCTGCCGGCGACGCTGCCGCAGGTCGCGGGCTTGAGCCTGGCGGCGTTTTGCCGGAGCGCGCGCGAGGTGGGCGGCGATTTTTATGACGCGATTAAAATTGGCGATGACGCGCTGCTGCTGGTGATTGCGGACGTGATGGGCAAGGGAATTCCGGCGGCGATGTTCGCGGCGATTTTGCGGTCGCTGCTGCGGGCGTCGCCGGAACTGACGCGGCAGCCGTCCGCGCTGCTGACGCGCGTCAACCGGCTGATGTTCCGGGAATTGTCGGATGTGGACATGTTTATCACCGCGCAACTGGCGCTGGTGGACGGCGCGGCGCGCAAGATTACGACAGCGAGCGCAGGGCATTGTCCGCTGGCGCTGGCGGGCGCGGAGACGGTGCGGGGATTTTCGCCGGAAGGCATGCCGCTGGGCATCAAGCCGGACACAATTTTCGAGGATGAAACGGCGGACCTGCCGAAAAATTGCCGGGTGCTGCTTTACAGCGATGGATTGACGGAAACACTCGACCGCAACGGGAAACCCTTCGGACAGGCGCGGTTGTTTGACTGGCTGATGCGCAGCACGGCGGGCTGGCGCACGGCGGAGAAGCTCAAGGACGAGCTTGTGTCGGAACTGGACGCGCATCATGCTGACGCGGTGCTGAGGGATGACCAAACTTTTCTAATTTTATGCGGGTGAATGAACAGGCATACGACCAAGGTTGTGGCGCTTCCTCTCTCTCGCCCCGCAAGTTCCGCGCGGGGAGAGAGCCGGAGAGAGGGTTTTTTCAAAAAAATAAGACCCCGACGACCGGACAAATGGACGCCTCCTCTCCCCTCCCCTCTCCTCCACTTCGCAGAGGAGAGGGAGTCAACAGAAGCCGCCATCGCAAGCGTCAAGCGTTGGTGGCTTTTTGCCGAAAGCCGCTACGAATGACATGAGCGAGCACGCGCCCAAGACAATCCTGGTGGTGGACGATGAAACGTTCATGCACGTCTTCATGCAGCATCACTTGACGCGCGCGGGTTACAAAGTGCTGGCGGCGCGGAACGGGCGCGAGGGATTGGAAAAGGCGGCGGCCGAAAATCCGGACCTGATCGTCATGGACATCATGATGGAGGAAATGGACGGCTTGAGCGCGCTGCGGGAACTCAAACACACGGAGACGACGCGCGGCATCCCGGTCATCATGATCACCACGAGCGCGCAGACGCTGACGCGCCAGGAATCCGAGGCCTCGGGCGCGGCGATGTTCATGACCAAGCCGTTCAGCCCGACGCAACTCTTGCTGGAGATAAAGCGGTTGTTGGGGGAATAAGAGTAGGACTCACTATATGAAGCGAATTTGCCCATTTCTCTTACTGGTCTGCTTTGCGGGATGCCAGCAATCAACGCAACACAAGAGATCAGCGATGCCCGCACCAACCGACACAGGGCTGACGTCCGAGGCAGAACTACGGCGGCTAACCGCAGCTTTTGGTGCCGCAGAGAGCCAGAACGATATGAATCTGGCGTCAAAGAATATTTCAGGGTTCTGGGACGCCAAGCTCGCATCGGTTGAGAAACGGATCGAAGATAAGCTTGATGAACAGCAGCAGAAACAATTCTCAGAATCCAGCGGACTTTGGCGTCGCTATCGGACCGATGAGGTTAGGTTTCATGTTGATTTCTTTTCTGGAGGCAGCATCCAGCCTTTGATTGCGAATGAGAGCTACTCACAGATTACGCAGCACCGGGTCGCGGAATTGGAGGCTATTTTGGTTGATTCACATTTAGAAACGCAATGAGACTTTGAGTGCCCATTACCGACTTCCCCGGGAATACATGTGGAAGGACCACAACCCTGAAGGGGTTGGATCCCGGATTCTATGCGATACATTCAACCCCTTCAGGGTTGTGCTGATTGATGTCAGTTACCCAGGGTAGACTCTCTCGGAATCGAGCCAATCCTGGGCTGAATGACGCAATCCTTTCAGGATTGAAGAACGCACAGCAGAGGCGCAGCGGAAATATAGTGAGTGTTTTTGCTTGACAATCCCTATGTATCCGAGGTATGCTCCGGACATGAATTTTAAGGGAAGCTTAACGACATTGATCTTGCAGAATCTAAAGCGCGGGCCGAACCACGGGTACCGCATCGCGCAAGAGATCAAGGAAAAGTCCAAGGGCGTGCTCGATTTCAAGGAAGGCACGCTGTATCCCGCGCTGCACGGATTGGAAAACAAGGACCTCATCGAATCTTACACCCAGGAGGAAAACGGCCGCACACGTTGCTATTACAAGCTCACCACCAAGGGCAAAAAAGTTTTGGGCGAGCAAAAGCAGGAATGGGAACGTTACTCCGGAGCGATGTCGCTGGTCTTGCAGGAAACGTGATGAAAAGTTCCAACTACAGGGTTACGAGTCTCGCGGAGTGGCTGGAAATCGCTACCGATGGGATTGCTGCTGCTGGCAGGGAGCGCATTACGCGGGAGATTGAGGCGCACTTTGCCGAGGCGGTCAAGGCGCATCTGGCTCAGGGCGAATCCGAGCCGGTTGCTCAAATTAACGCGCTTGAAGAATTGGGCGACGCAAAGACTGCTGGGAGACGTTTTCGCAAGCGACACTTGACTGCACAGGAAGAGCAGCGGCTTGTGAAAATTCGGAAATCGTGGACCAGCAAACTTCGGGTTATGGCAATATTATTATTCAGCGTAGGGGTAATGGCTACCTTGCACACGGGGCGCCCAAAACACACTCTCGTATATTGTATTCTAAATTTCCTCGGATTCATGATTTTCCCAATGTTCACATTCTGGAAACTGAGACAGCCCGCAAGCAAATCGAACCTGTATTCAATGTCGTTGATTGAGTTGTCCCAGCATGCATATTTCTCCTTTGCCTTTGCTTTAACGGCTTGGTTTACTTGGCCTAATGGTCTTTGGTTGCTGATTCCACTCGCCGATGTCGTTCGCTCTTTGTTCCTTTCATTTCAGTCCTGGAAAAAGATTCGGAAGACGGAAAACCCCGCCGTTGGAACCTGAACGTGCGCTTTAAGAACCGCGAACCAGAAAAACTTGAGGAATGGCTGGAAATGGCCACGAAGGGGATTGCCGCTGCTGGCAAGGAGCGCATCACGCGGGAAATCGAGGTGCACTTTGCCGAGGCGGTTGAAGCTCACATTGCCAAGGGTGAGCCTCAAGAAATCGCCCAAGCCAGCGCGCTGGCAGAATTGGGCGATGCAAAAACTGCTCGGAGGCGTTTTCTCAAGAAACACCTGACTACACTCGAAGAAAAGCACGTCTTGAACTGGCGAAACGACGGGAACAGCAAGCGCCAGTTGCTGTTGAATTTATTTCTTGGCGGCTTATTGATAGCCGAGCCGGTGATTTCTTTCAAAACTACATTTCTGTATGTGTATATGGTGATAGTCTCACTTGGATTCATCGTGTTCCCAATTTTCATATTTTGGCTATTGAGACAGCCCAGCATCAAATCAAAGCTGTCTTTGTTGGTCTTCATTACCCTGATCCAAGGCGTTTTTTGCACTTTTGGAATTGCCACTTTGGCATTCAGCGAACCATCATATCGGATAATCTTCGGGGGTGTACTGCTTTGCCTTATTGGATTAGACTTGGGCCGTTTTAAGACCTGGCGAAAGATTCGAAAGTACGAAAAACCGGCCATCGGAAACTGACAATGAACTTCAAAAACCTCGAACCAAAAAACCTTGCGGAATGGCTGGGAATAGCGACCCGTGGCCTAGCCGCGAGCGGCAGGGAGCGCATCACAAGGGAAATTGAGGCGCACTTTGCGGAGGCGGTTGAGGCTCATCTTGCCCAGGGCGAGCCAGAGCCAGTCGCGCAAGCCAGGGCGATCATAGCATTGGGAGACGCAACAGAGGCGGCCAAACGATTTCAGCGAAGTTGCCTGACTGACGAAGAGAGGCAGCTTGTTTCTAAAGTCCTCGCGGGGACAGGTAAAATACCCAAGCTTCTTTATAATTTGCTCGCGCCTGCTTTTTTTCTTGGATTTATGGTCTTCAAAGTGTTCTGGAAGCCGTCCCTCGTGTTCGATGCTGTGATACTGTTACTTTTTGCATTGCCGATAATCTCCTTCATAATCTCCAGACGCTACGGCGCCAAATCCAAAGCCCGCTTGCTAATTTTCATTGATTTGGCCCTTTGTTTGCTCGTAGCGCTTGCCATCACGTTATTTGGAGTCGAATCCCTGCATGAAGATCTCGCCACTTTTGGTGGAGTTGTGGTCGGCGTAATCTTTGCCTGCCGTCCCAGGCTTCGAATCTTGAACAAAGGTCGAAAATTGATCAACGACATCGGCGACACCCAGAGGCTTGCCGAATAATTGGAGGATTGCTCCTGCTTTCCAAATTTTGCATGCGTTCCATTGAGCCGCCCCTATCTTCACCCGCGCGTTTTGGCTGCGCGAGGGGCACAATTCGAGAAATGCCAGTGGCCAAGCGTCACGGGCGCAGCACATTTTGCGTGCGTTTCACGGAACCTGCCCCTATCTTCGCCCGCGCGTTATGGCTGAAGTAAAACCATTTGCCGCGTTGCGGCCGAAACCGGAACTGGCGGCGCAAATTTGCGAGCTGCCGTATGACGTGATGTCGTCGGCGGAGGCGCGGGAAATGGCGGCGGGCAATCATCTGAGTTTCCTGCACGTGAGCAAGCCGGAGATTGACCTGCCGGCGGGCACGGACCTTTACGCGCCGGAGGTGTACGCCAAGGGCCGCGAGAGTTTCCAAAGGCTGATCGCCAACGGCGCGTTGCGGCAGGACGCGCAGCCGAGTTTTTATCTTTACCGCCAGGTCATGGGGAAACACAGCCAGACGGGGCTGGTGGCGGCGGCGAGTTGCGAGGATTATTTGCGCAACATCATCAAGAAGCACGAGCTGACGCGGGTGGACAAGGAGGACGACCGCGTGCGGCACATCGAGACGCTGAACGCGCAGACGGGGCCGGTGTTCCTGACGTACCGGGCCAGCGCGGCGCTCGACGAGCTGGTCAAAAAGAAGATGACGGAAGCGCCGGACATCGATTTCACCGCGAAGGACGGCGTGCGGCACACGTCCTGGGTGATGGGCGACGCAAAGACGGTGCAATTCATTCATGATGAATTTGCACGGATTCCGACTCTTTACATTTGCGACGGGCATCATCGCAGCGCGGCGGCAGCGCGGGTTTATCAGAGCCGCAAAGGGGCGGGCCACAGCGGGCAGTTTCTCGCGGTGATTTTTCCGCACAACCAGATGCAGATTCTGCCGTACAACCGCGTGTTGAAGGACCTGAACGGGCTGACGCCGGCGCAGTTGCTGGAGAAATTGGACGCGGTTTTCATCATCAAGGGCCATCCCGGCGGCGCGGTCACGCCGGCGCGCAAGCATGAGCTGGGGCTTTACCTCGCGGGCCAATGGCACACGCTGAATTTCCGGCCGCAGTTCGCCGCGACGAAGGACCCGATTGAGAAGCTGGACGTGACGCTGCTGCAGAAGTTCGTGCTGGCGCCGCTGTTCGGCATTGACGATCCGCGCACGAGCAAGCGGATTAATTTTGTGGGCGGCATCCGCGGCACGGGCGAACTGGAGAAGCTGGTGAACGCGGGCGAATACGCGTGCGCATTTTCGATGTTCCCGACGAGTATCGAGGATTTGATGGAGATTGCGGACGCGGGGGGCATCATGCCGCCGAAGAGCACTTGGTTCGAACCGAAGCTGCGCGACGCGATGTTCTGCCACATGATTTGAGCGGAGAAGCAGGAAGACGCGAATTTCGCGAATTAGCGCGAAGGAAAACGACGTATGGGGGCGTTAACGTCTCCCGGTTGGAGGAATTAACCGAAGACAAAATCGGCGCGAACTGGCGTTCGCGGCTACAACATTATTGAAATGGTGCTAATTCAACGTGAGCTTGAGGGCGAAGACGTCCTTGCAAGGTTTGGTCGCGGGAAGCGTGACGCTGAGGCCGTTGGTGCCGCGGGTCCAGGAGATTTTTTCGGAGGACCCGAGCAGAGTGACGGTGTCAATCTTCTGGTCGAGGAGGGGCGGATTGTCGGCGTCCCCGGTATCGAGGGAATGGATGAGCAACGTGCCGCTGTCCGGCCAGCCAAGAAAATAGGCATAGAGCGTGCCGCGCCGGATGGTGAAGCGGATGTCCTGCGCGGTGTAGGTGGTGCGGCCTTCGTTGAACATGCCGCCGCTGCTGCGGGCCGGGCCTTCGCCGAAAATCTTCCACGGCCGCGACCCAAAGATCCCCTCGCCGTTGACCTTCATCCAGTCGGCCATGCCGTGCAAGAAGGCGATTTCGTCATCGTCAATGGTTCCGTCGCCGCGGACGGGGACGCTCAGCAGAAGGTTGCCGTTTTTGCTGACGATGTTTACGAGCATGCCGACGACCTGGCCGACGGTTTTGTAACGGTGCTGTTCGAAGACGTTGCGGTTGTAATGCCAGTCACCGATGCAGGTGTCCGTCTGCCAGGGCGCGGGTTGAATCACACCGCTGGCGCCGCGCTCATAATCTTCGACGACGGCGGGGCGGCGCATGGCGTCGAGTCCCTTTACGTCGAGAACGGCCTCGAGGTTGCCGTTGTGCCACGTACGGTTGGCGTTGTAATAATGGGCGGCAATGTCCAGGCCGGCCTGGCCGAGGGGGAGATTTCCGGTGTCGTCGAAATAAACGAGGTCGGGATGATATTTGTCCACGAGGTCCTGGCAGCGGAGAAACCAATTCTCCGCGAAGGCCGGATTATTGGTGGGGCCGGTTTCGTACCAATGACCGTCATTTTTGTCGTGCCAGCTCTTCATCGCGTTTGCGTTGGTAAAGCCGTCGGGGATGACCATGCTTGGCCCGACGTAAAGGTCCTGGGGATCCAGGCCGTCCCACCATTTGCCCTTGCCGTCGGCCTTGGTGAGCGTGAAGGCGTCGTAACGCTCACCCGCGAGCGGCCCCTCGGCATCGTAGCCATAGGCGACCTGGAACCAATGCCACGCGTGCGAGGAATGATTGCTGACGCCGAAACGCAGGCCGTGCGCGCGGGCGACCTTCGCCCAGGTGCCGACAATGTCCTTATGCGGGCCGACGTTGATGGAATTCCACGCGTGGTATTTGGAATCGTAGTTGTCAAAGTTATCGTGGTGATTGGCGAGCGAGACGAAATATTTCGCGCCGGCGGCCACGTAAAGGTCCATCAACTTGTCGGGGTTCCAATTTTCGGCGTGCCAAAGATTGTCCATTTCCATGAAGCCGAACTTGGTGGGATGGCCGTAGTGGGCGACGTGGTAATTGTATTGGGGCGAGCCCTGGATGTACATGTTGCGCGCATACCAGTCACCCTGCTCGGGAACGCATTGCGCACTCCAATGCGCCCAGATGCCGAATTTCGCGTCGCGGAACCAGTCGGGGCACTTGTAGCCGTGCTCAAGGGATTCCCACGTGGGCTGGAAAGGCCCCGGGGCGATGACGTGCGGCGGAAAATTGGTCTGCGCGCCAACCGGGCGGGCGCCAATCAAAAGCAATCCGACTGCAAGCGCGAAACTTCCTTTGGTGAAGATCTTTATCATGGCGATGTTCAACTTATGACAGGCCCGGGATTATGCGTCCACAATTTATTGGTTTCGACAGCCTCGCTCCACCGCACGCCTGGGCGAAAAAAAGCGGCCTTGCCCGCCGTAAACAGGACGCTGATGCCGTCCGCAAATCTACGGTCTTGCGCCTGCCAACAGTACGGATTTCTTTCACGTGCGCAGAATGGTAACCTTGCTTGTCCGGATAATTTCATGCTCACCTTGAATATGTTGAGCGCGCCGTTGGCGTGTTGCCTGATGCGGAAGGGTCCCCGCGTTTTTGGCCTGCTCGGCAAGGCCACGCCCGGCGGATTCGCCGCCTTTGGCGCGAATGATGTTTCGCGCCACTGGGGGGTCACCGCGGAACACGGTTGCCTGCGCCTCGAACGCATGACCGGCGATGAAGAAGTCACCGGGCTTGAACTTCTGCTTCCTTCCGCGATGTCCTACGACTACGGCATCGCCGGCGCCGGCCATTCTCCCGCGCTGACCCGGGCGGTGTTCGGCCTGCTGCCTTCTGAACTGGAGGAAGCAGTCAACATCCTCCGGCGCGGTAATTTTCCCGTGCTGAGCTTTTCCCGTTTGAGCACGAAATGCAGCCTCAGTTCCGGCATCATCCCCGGGTGCTGGCCACATGTCGTCATTTCCGACCAGGCCCTTTACGGGAACGTGTTGAGCGTGGAAAGCTTCGTCCGGCTGCTGGTCGCCTCCCTGCCGCACGGCCGGCTGGCAACGCGTTTTCCCGCCCTTCAGCCGTTGCTCAAGCAAATGATGACCCTCATGGTGGTTCAACGGCGCGGCCTTCCTTATACCAGCGAAGTATTGGACCTCGTCCCGGCCGAGGCCCTCGCCACAAAATAGTCCCGCTGCAGAACGTCCCGCCCGCTTCCGGCAAAATTTCGCCTGCGTTTGGAATTCGCCGGGTTTTTATACATTTTTAATTTGACACAAGGTCGTTTATCATGAACGCTAAGATAGTTCTCAAGCTGGCGCGGGCAGTGCCAAAGTAGTGCCTGGGAAATAATAATAGTCGGTCGCGGTTTATTCGCGACTGCAATAACAGAAAGAAAGTCCTTCCGCCCAAATTGGGGAAGGCGATTGTTGTGAAAAGAAAGCCGGACTTCTTCATAGTCGGTGCGCCCAAATGCGGCACCACAGCGATGGATCATTACCTGGCGGTTCATCCTGACATTTTCATGGCCAGGAAGGAGATGCACTTCTTCGGCTCGGACCTCCGTTTCGGATCGCAATTTTATCGGCGCGATCACGCGGCCTTCCTCGCCGAATTCGAAGCCGCCAACGGCCGCCGTCGCGCCGGCGAGTCTTCGGTGTGGTATCTCTTTTCCGAACGGGCCGCCGGGGAAATGAAGGCCTTCAATCCCGACGCGCAGGTCATCATCATGCTCCGCAATCCCGTGGAGATGATTCATTCCCTCTATTACCAGTTCACGTTTGACGGCAACGAACATCTGCCCACGTTCGCGGAAGCCATCGCCGCCGAGGGCGATCGCCGCGCCGGACGCCGTCTGGGCCGCCAGCATTATTTTACTCAGGGACTGGTCTACCACGACATCGTGCGTTTCACCCGGCAGGTCGAACGCTATTTCAACACCTTTGGCCGTGACCGGGTTCACGTCATTATTTATGACGACTTCGCCGCGGACCCCGATGCGGTCTATCGCCGGACTCTTGAATTCCTGGGTGTGGCCCATGTGCCCATCCAAAACGGCGCCCGGGTCATCAACGGCAACAAGCACGTCAAGAACCCGGTCCTGCGCACCATTTTGAACGACCCTGCGGTGCGCCGCAGCCTGCTCGCCATTCGTCCCTGGCTCCCGCAGCACGTATTTAAGGCGCTCGGCAAAGTCGACGCGCGCCTCAGAAAACTCAATACCGTCCCCGCCGCGCGCCAGGCCCTCGATCCCGGATTGCGCCGGCGTCTCGATGAAGAATTCGCGCCCGAAGTCGAACGCCTGAGCGCCCTGCTTGGGCGCGACCTCACGGGCTGGAGCAAGGACGCCCGGTGGCACAAGGACATCGATACCCCGGCTTTTGTTCCCGAGGCGGCGCGCCCGCAGGAGGAATGCGGCGAACGCGCGGTTGGCGTCGCTTGACTTTGATTTTGCTTCGCAAGCACACCGCGTGCAATTGACAACATCAGGGTCGCCGGGAAAAGCGCGCGGACCGGGCTTCATCGCGATGCTCGTGTTGTTATTCATCACGCTTTCCCTTTTTTTCCACGGTGTTTTTCTTCCCGGCCACACCCTTTTTTCCAATGACGGCCCCCTCGCCCGGCTGATGGCGGAAAGCCATAAGCTGCCGGAACGCTTCACAGGCTGCTGGCAGGACTTGAACTCCGCCGGCTATCGCGAACCAAGCGCCATGCCGGACATCAGCTACGGCCTCCTTTTGCTGCTCAAGCCGGTCGGCTTTTCCAAGTTCTATGTCATCATTTCCCTGACGGTCTTGGGGCTGGGTGCCTGGTGCTTCTTCCGGCAATGGAGACTCGGGCCGCCGGCGTGCATCTTGGGCGGTCTCGCCGCAGTGTTTAATTCCACCTTCTTTTCCGATGCCTGCTGGGGCACCGCCGGGCATTGCATTGCCGTGGGCATGGTTTTCTTTGCGCTGGCCGCGCTGGCGGACAATTCCTCGCCCCGCCGCCGGCTGCGCGTCATCCTCGCGGGACTTGCCGTCGGAATGGCCGTCACGGAAGGCGCGGACTTCGGCGCCATTTTCAGTTTGTTTGTCGCCGCTTTCGTTCTTTATTGGTCGTGGTTTGACGGCGCCTCGAAAGCAACGAACCTGACCGCCGGCGCGGGACGCCTGGTTCTGATCGTCGTCTGTGCCGCCGCCATTTCTGCCCAGGCGCTTACCGATCTCGTGGCCACCAATGTCATTGATGTCACCACCCCCAAAGTTGGCTCGCACACCCCGGCAGAGCGATGGGATTGGGCCACCCAATGGAGCCTGCCCAAACGGGAAACCCTGAGCCTCATGGTGCCGGGCATCTTCGGTTACCGCACCGACACCCCAAACGGCGGCTACTACTGGGGCGGCATCGGCCGCGACCCCTCCTGGCTCCGCTTCGACGAGAACGGCCAGACCGGGCCGAAGCCCGACGGATTCCCGCGCTACACGGGAAGCGGCTATTACGCCGGTGTGACGGCCGTTCTCATTGCCCTTTGGGCCGCGCTGCAAACACTGCGCCGGAAGAACTCCGTCTTCAATCTGACCGAACGCAGAATGCTCTGGTTTTGGATGGCCATGGGCGCAATCTCCCTCCTGCTTGCCTTTGGCCGTAATGCGCCCTTTTACGGAATGGTTTACCGGCTCCCCGGCTTCTCCTTGATCCGCAACCCCGTCAAGTTCCTCGATATCGTGAGCTTTTCCATCGTCGTGCTCTTTGGCTTTGGCGTTGACGGAATCTGGCGCCGTTACGTGCGCCCCGCCGGCCCCTCCGCCACCCCGCGCGGAACCGTGCCGGAGGGCCGCTGGCGCATTGCACCTGGTTTCGACACAAACTGGGTGCGAGGCTGCGCGCTTGCCATTGTCCTGAGCGTGTTCGCCTGGGTCATTTACGCCATCAATCAGGATTCCCTGCAGGAGTATTTGCGTCACGCCGAATTCACCGCGGACGCCGCGGACGCCGTTGCCGCGTTCAGCGTCCGCCAGCTCGGATGGTTCATCCCGTTTTTTATTCTTGCCGCGGGTATCATGTTCCTGTTCATGAGCGGTCGTTTTACCGGCGCGCGCGCCCGTTGGGGCGCGATTTTCCTTGGCGTGCTCCTCGTGGCGGATCTCGGCCGCGCCAACCTTCCCTGGATTATTTTTTGGGACTACCAGACCAAATACGAGACCAACTCGATCGTGGAAACCTTCAGCGGCAAGCCCTGGGAGCACCGCGTGGCCGAGTTCCCCCTCCGCGCCCCGCCGCAATTCCAGCCCCTTGAACGCCTCTACCGCCTCATCTGGCTGCAGCAGCTTTTTCCCTTCTACAACATCCAGTCCCTCGATTTTGTCCAGATGTCCCGCATGCCCGATGACCTTTCCGAGTACGTGGCCGCCTTCAAGCCCGCCGTCATTTCCGACGCCCCGCGCGTTGCCCGCGAATGGCAGTTGACCAATACGCGCTACCTGCTCGGCGCCGCCAGCATCTCCGACTTCCTGAAACAAAATCTCGGCGACCTCGCCCCGCCCCTTAGAATCATCAACCGTTTCAATGTCGTCCCCAAGCCGGGCGGCGTCTTCACTACCGGCATGGATCAAATGACCGCCGTGCCGGACACCAACGGCCTCTACGCCGTGTTCGAATACCCCGACACCCTCCCCCGCGCAAAACTTTATTCCAGCTGGCAGGTCAACACCAACGTCCGCGATGTGTTGAAACTCATTGTCAACCCTGCCTTCGACCCGGTGCACACCGTCGCCGTTTCCACCGACGTGCCCGCGCCTTCGCCCGCTGCCGCCACCAACCAGGACTCCGGCACCGTCGAAATCACCAGCTACGCCCCCAAGGATGTCCAGTTGAAAAGTGACGCCTCCACGCCCAGCGTCCTCCTGCTGAACGACCGCTTCGAGCCCGCCTGGAAAGTTGTCGTGGATGGCAGGCCGCAGACCGTCCTGCGCTGCAATTACCTGATGCGCGGCGTCTATCTCGATCCCGGCCAGCACACCGTCGAATTCACGTATCACCCGCCTTTCCACGCGCTCTACCTCAGCCTCGCCGTGATTGGCGCCGGCATCGTGCTTCTCGGCGTGGTCATGGTCGGGGAATCTCGCGCTCCCGCTGCCATTCCCGCGCCTGCCCCGATGCCCGTCGCCGCACCGCGCCCGCAACCGGTTCCCACACCCAAACTGCCCGAACCCAACGGAACCTCGCCGGCCACCGCGCCCGCAAAACCAAAAAAGCGCGGCAAGTCCCGACGCTGAACCACCCTGGCCGCACTCAAATCTTTCGGCATTCTTATCGTGAACCTGTGGCAATTCCTCCGCTCCCGATTCAATCCTGCCGCCTCCGGCATCCCGGGTGGCACGAGTTCCGAGGAGGGCCAATTCCTGTCGCAGCTCGCGGCTTCCGTTTCCGATGGCGTCGTCGTCGAAATCGGTTCGCACCAGGGCCGGTCCGCCATCGCGCTCGCCCGCGGCTCCTTGTCCGGCTCCAAGGTGGACGTCTTCGCCGTGGATCCGCATGAACCCTTCAAGGGCATCTACGGCGGCACGTTTGGCCCGGCTGACCGCCAGGCTTTCTACCGGCACATGGCCGAAGCCGGCGTCGGTGAAATTGTCCGCCTCATCAGCCTGCCCGGCGCGGTTGCCGCCACCGGCTTCAACCGCCCCGTCGCGCTGCTCTTCATCGACGGCGATCACTCGCTCGCCGGCGTCACGCAAGATTTCGAGTCGTGGTCCGTTCATCTCACCTCCCATGCTGTCGTGGCCTTCGACGACGCCACCGATCCGGACGGCGGGCCGTTCCAGCTCATTCGCAAGCTCCTCGACTCCGGCGCGTGGACCGAAGGCGCAGGCTGCGGCAAAATCCGCACGCTCAACCGCCGCCGCTGAACCGCCCCCCGCTCACTTCCTCTTCTTCCGATGCACCTGCGCGGCCACCTTCAACCGTAACGCATTCAGCCGGATGAATCCCGTCGCGTCGTCCTGGTTGTAGGCCTTCGTCGGGTCCGCTTCCATCGTGGCGATGTGCGGATTATACAGGCTCACCGGCGATTTCCGGCCGGACGTCATGATGTTTCCCTTGTAGAGCTTCACCTTGATCGTGCCCGTCACGTCCTTCTGGCTCTCCGTCACCAGCGCCTGCAACGCCAGCCGTTCCGGCGAAAACCAGAATCCGTAATACACCAGCTCCGCGTATTTCGGTATCAGCGAATCCCGCAAATGCATCACCTCCCGGTCCATCGTGATGCTCTCCATCTGCCGGTGCGCAAAATGCAAAATGCTCCCGCCCGGCGTCTCATACACGCCCCGCGACTTCATCCCCACGAACCGGTTCTCCACCAGGTCCACCCGTCCCACGCCGTGCTTCCCGCCCAGTTTGTTCAACGCCCGCATCACCCCCAGCGGATTCAACTTCTTCCCGTTCACCGCCACGCAATTGCCCTTCACAAAATCCAGCGTCACGTATTCCGGCTTGTCCGGCGCGTCCTCCGGCGAAACGCTCAGCTTGAACATCGCCTTGTTCGCCGGCGCAAACGCGTCCAGCCACGGGTCCTCCAAAATCCCCGCCTCATACGAAATGTGCAAAAGATTCCGGTCCATGGAATACGGCTTCTTCGCGCTCGCCTCCACCGGAATCCGTTTCCGCGCGCAATATTCAATCATCTCCTTGCGCCCCGGAAATTGCGCCCGGAACGACGCGTCCCGCCACGGCGCGATGACCTCCAGCTCCGGCGCCAGCGCCGCCGCCGTCAATTCGAACCGCACCTGGTCGTTCCCCTTCCCCGTCGCGCCGTGCGCCACCGCGTCCGCCTTCTCCCGCCGCGCAATCTCCACCATCTCCTTCGCAATCAACGGCCGCGCGATGCTCGTCCCCAGAAAATACTGGTTCTCGTAAATCGCCCCCGCCTGCATCATCGGGAAAATGAAATCCTTCGCGAATTCCTCGCTCAGGTCCGCGATGTAAATCTTCGACGCCCCGGTCCGGATGGCCTTTTGGTTCAGCCCCTTCAACTCCTCCTCCTGCCCGATGTCCGCGCAGAACGCGATCATCTCCGCGTCATACTTCTCCTTCAGCCACGACAGCAACACCGACGTGTCCAACCCGCCCGAATATGCCAGAACAATTTTCATATTTAGTTAAAAACCAGTATCGGCGACTAAACGCCAATCGCGTCCATTATAAAAGAAAAATTTGTGCAGCCTTCGGCATCCCTTCCTTGGAGCACCGGCCTCCGGCCCGGCGAACCCGGCCGGTCTCGCAAACCGGCCTCGAAGAGGCTGCATGTGAATAGCCACGGGTGCAACCCGTGGAACGGCGCCACCAAACACCGCCCGGCCCTGACGGGGCCGAACATTAATTTCACTGTTCGCGCTACTGCGCATCCTCTAAAAAATAATTATCCGACGTTATTGTGTTTTGCCGTGTGTAATGTACCGCCAGCCGCCGCGCGTTTCATTGTTAATTTGGTGGCACTACGCTAGTAGTTTTTCATTTTAAATTTTCCAAACCCCGTTAGCTCGGTATATGTCGGTTTACCTCGTTTTACCTCGGTGGAGGGCGTTTTTCCACCGTGCTAAACCGAGCTATGCGGCACGCGTGCCACGGAGCGCGGAGCATTGCTCCGCGATGTCACGGCGGCGATTCCAAACGCAGAAATGCACACCACAACCCGTAGTGCTCCTGCAAATTAGAACCACAAGTTTTTTGCTCATACTTTTCGTGCGGTATCGCGCGGAGAAAAAAAATTATCCGGTACCAGGCGGCACCAAGCGGTACCAGCCGGTACGAAGCGGTACGACCGGCAATTTTTGCCGCCTGCATCCGCCGGCTCGCCGAATGCCAGGTAGGGCGGGCACTCCGTGCCCGCCATTCGTACGCAATTCCGCATTTCGAAATAGATATAGTCTGATTCATATTTTAGATTGTCTCTCCCTCCACTTCACCAACGCCACAGACAATATCACAAATCCCGTATCTGTCAAATGGTCGCGCCGGACGGTAGTGGCTCAGTTTGAATCCGACAAGTTCTCAGATCAGTTCGTCGTGTTCACAACTCAGGCGCACCGTGGCTAACCTGACCCGGTTGAAGCTTTCCGGGTTCAAGGTCTGGAACAACTCGATGATAGAGGAGCCGATTGGACTCGTCACTGATCAGAGTCATCTCGTTGCTTTTTATCTCGACATGCGTCTTTGGATCATTCGTGCCTGCACCTGTCTCAATAACCAAAAACTCTCCTGTAAGGTGGTAACGTCCGTGCGAAACTCCATTCGTGGTGGTCGTCCATCCCGAAGGCGCGGGCCACGTGCACGCTGTGCCGTCCGGATAGTATCTCACATAAAACGGTTCATTGACCGCCTGCTGGTCAACGCGAACCCATTGCCATGTCCCAACAATGGAACTGGACGGCTGAGTGGCGGGAGACGTCGCACTCGGGGCGCAGCCAGCGAGCACGGCTGTCATGAAAGAAAGAATGCAGGAGGAGTATCGCATAACACGTTCGGTTGACCTGACGACCAACTCAGCAAACGTAGAGCCCGGTAGTCCTAGAATCAAGGCAACATGCACACAATCTCCTCCAGCATCCGATCCCGGCCTTGGCCTTGCCCATTTGACGCCTCATCCCGCTCTGCCATAGCCACCGGCCATGGGCTGGACCCATGCCTTAAAAGCTCGACAAACGGATCCATACCCGCTATGGTTTGGCCGCAGGATCAATCCAACAAAACCATGACCCAAAGCCGCTCAACTGGCCATTTCGCGCGCATTCGCCGCCGATGAGAACAACTCGATTCATCGCCTCGCTGGCATTGGCAATGTTGTGCTTCGCGCTCCGCGGCCATGCCCAAACTCCCTCGACCACGCCGCTGTATCTCTTCACCACCGGCTCCGGCCAGATTTCTCCTTTCATAACTGGTGAACTCCTCACGGTCGGCCAAAACTACGAAATGCAAGCCAGCCCGGACCCTGGCTACCAGTTCAGTGATTGGCGACCCGTAAATGTACTCTTCTTCACTGAGTTCACCGTTGATGCCGAAGGAAATCCACTCCCGCCAATTACGTCCACAGTTCTCTCACCGGGGGCAATATACAGCGACCAATCCGTCCTCGACTTTACCATGCAGCCTTCGACCGTGGTAATCGACGTTCCAGGCGTACGGACAGTCACTCAAAGCCAGGGCTGGCAGGCCAATTTCGTGCCCACCCCGGAGCCTTCGACCCTTGCCCTCATGTTCAGCGGAGGGACGGCCATTGTCCTTCTCCTGCGCGCGCGTTCCCGACGCGCCTTAGGCTGGTCGTGATCTAAATTGCCGTTCAATATTCCAAGCTAAACGACGACACGCCGGCGATTGTCGTATCTCCAATGGCGGAATACGTTTCTCCCTCTCCTTGGGGGAGAGGGCCGGGGTGAGGGCGAGCGTTCCACTGACCTCACCTCAATCATTGAGATGTGTTCTCGTCTTTGACCTGCGTTTCAATTCGCGCCCTCCTTGGACTTGCCCCTTTGACGCCTCCTTCCGCTCTGCTACAGTCCCCGGCCATGAACCGCCGCCAAACCCTCCCCATCGCTCCCTCGTCTCTGCTTTTTCTGGTCCTGTCTTTTTTTCTCATCTCGCGCTCCGGCCATGCCGCCGACACCAACCGCTCCAGCTCCGGCGTCGTTCATCGCTATGGCCGACTTCAGGTCAAGGGCGCGCAATTATGCGATCAATCCGGCCAGTCCGTTCAACTCCGCGGCATGAGCACCCACGACCTGAAACTCTTCCCCTTCGCCTCCAACACCCTCGGCAATCTCGTGGACGACTGGCATGTCTCCGTTGTCCGCGCCGCCATGTACACCGACAGCTTCGGTTCCAGTTACATCCACGAACCCGCCGTCAAAAAAACCGTCAAACTCATCGTGGACTCCGCGCTCCGCAGCGACATCTACGTCATCATTGACTGGCACATCCTCTCGGACGGCAATCCCAACCAGTACAAACAGCAGGCGAAGGAATTCTTCGAGGAAATGGCCACCGCCTACCACGGTCATCCCAACATCATTTACGAAATCTGCAATGAACCCAACGGCACCAACGTGACCTGGCCGGAAATCAAGACCTACGCCCGGTTCATCATCCCCGCCATCCGCGCGATTGATCCCGACGGCGTCGTCATCGTCGGCACCGACACCTGGAGCCAGGGCGTCCGCGCCGCCGCCGATTCG
>Ga0207014_1022_pt3 | contig 18010 bp, 15 predicted proteins | sample Alteio_BWMinCont_56_FD_153495 | JGI IMG/M metagenome (GOLD analysis project Ga0207014, IMG submission 153495) | Enriched cells from forest soil in Barre Woods Harvard Forest LTER site, Petersham, Massachusetts, United States -... | ecosystem: Environmental > Terrestrial > Soil > Temperate forest >...
TTGTTGGCGAGCACGGAGTCAATCAAGCAAGCCGAGGTCGAGGCTGGGACGCAAGCTGCACCCAACGCACCACCCAGGGAAAGCAGATCCTTCGAGTACCCAACGGTCGGGTACGCGGTCTGGTAGGTTACTTCGCCCGTGGTAACGGTGCGAACGGACGCGACAGCAGACGACTCATTGGCCGCCATGCGGGCGCGCAGTAAGTTCGGAATCGCGATAGCTGCGATGATTAGGATGATTGCCACCACGATCAGCAGCTCGATCAGTGAGAAACCTTTCTGTTTTTGCATCTAAACTTCGCCCTCCAAAGATTTAAATGTTTGCTGGTGATTAAGAGCCAGTCGTGATGACGCTTGCACGTGCATGGCCGCAACAGTGCGAGGTAATTCGTAGCACAGCACTCGTGATGGTGACGACACGAGCGCTCCTAACTTGTCTAGATTGCGTTCAAAGTTCCAGCAAGCATCAGAAAGTCATTTGCCCCTCATCTGGACCGACGTTGACGAGTGCCACATTGTGGAGCTAGATCGACACTTACTGTCATCCACACTACGAATCGGCGATTTGCCTATTTATGCCCGACACGGAGGTCGATGTGTGAGGATTTATCATCTCGATTCGCGACATCGGAAGCGAACAAGCACATAATTGTCGGCGGGGAAATCGCGCAGCTGCGAGCCCGCCACGCTGGCGGGACATTGAGATTGTTGGGAAGTCAGACTCAAAGCAAGTCGCTGGTGGTGATGGAGGAAGGTTGAGATGCGGTCTCACCTAGCGCAAGACATCCATGCGCGAAACGCCCACCAGCGTTCAATCGGAACTCTAGGCTTTCGACTGACGAGTGCTGACACGATTACACAGCAATTTGCACATACATTGCAATGACCGAAGTCACAAGCGTGGTTACGAAAGGCAACTGGCGTAAAATCCCCGTTACACTCATTGTCAGGGGGGCCTGTTAACAGCAGTTCAGCGGTCCGACGATTACTACCGTGTTGCAAGGAACCTGCATTTTGACTACGACGTTAATTTGCAAGCCGCCGTTGTAGCGGACGTGGCCTGCCGTGCGTATTTGTAGCCAACCTTTTACCAGACTGTCGACATCCAACTGCCTCCTGAAAGGAGGCGTATATCGTTGCGAGTCAAATCCTTAATTCTGCCCAGGACCTTTCTCACTTGGCTCGCTGTGTGCACGTTAGCCGCACTACTATTCGCGTGCGGAAGCGGCGGTGCAACAGGAGTTCAGACTCCCGTCACCCCGGGTCAGCCCACTTTCACTCATGTCGTCTTAGTGGTAGAGGAAAATCACAGCTACGCCGAGGTAATAGGCAGTTCGTCCATGCCCTACTTCCAAAGCCTGACATCGCAATATGGCCTGGCCCCGCAGTATTACGGCGATGCGCACCCTTCCATTCCGAACTACCTGGTGCTCACCACCGGCCTTATGGAAACTTTCGACGACGGCTTCTCCGGCGCAATCAGCGATGACAACGTCGTCCGCGAGTTGGTGAAAGCGGGCAGGACCTGGAAATCCTATGCGGAGTCTCTTCCTTCACCCGGTTATATAGGTGGTGATTCTGGCCTTTACAAACGGGGGCACAACCCGTTTACATACCTATCGGACGTGCAGAACGACATCGCCCAAGCGGCCAATATAGTGAAGCGTGAAGGGGAATTTGAAAATTCGGCTGGTAGTTAGCGGAGTACGATGATGTTCAGCCATGGCTGCCGTCATTTTGGTACATATACCCCTCGCATTTAATCGTGACTATCCGATTCCCGAATGGCTCCAGCCGTTTGCGGAGCACACTGATACGGTTTCTTATATAGGCCTCATTTAAGCCGAGGTATCGGTGTGAAACTTGTCGCGAGGCACACTTCGCAACTTTGCACAACGTCTCTGCTGAGACAACACTTCCAGCATTGTGCACGAGTGTCTTAAGGATCGCAGCCTCCACATCGGGCAGCTGAAAGCTTTTGCGTTTTACGATCACCGTGGAGTTTCGTCGATTAAGGATCACGTCGCCAACAACGCTAATCTCATCCTGAGGCCTCCAATTTGTAGTGACTTCTCTGGCCGCGTCACAGAATTCTGATAATGATTGCAGGCGTTTCCCTGCCGTTAACAACGGATGCCCCACTCGTAGCACCTTGAACCCTCTGATTAGATTTCCGAACTCCGGCACGACGTAGAACATTTTGATACGGCTCAACTGCCGATCGGGAATGCAGATTAGTCCGGGCAGATCCCGCTCTTTGGGTTGTTCTCTAAGCGACCATCGCGGTCGGCAGCCAGTACTCCGAGGCGCGTGGCGGCAGATGTGGATCGCGAGCTGCAAGTCATTGTCTATCTCCGCTACTTGGCGTTGGCTTTGGCCTGCGACCCTGACAAGTCGCAGGCGAGTCGGGAAGAGTTCCTGCAATTGACTCAACAAGGCCGATCTCAGACTCAATATCTTCCTAGATGATTCCGCCATTGCTACCGCGCGAGGGGAGGCTTGATACCCGATTAACTGATAAGCTCGCATCATTGATCCGAAGCTTCTGGAGCACGAGCGATAGCCGTCAAATCCGTGCTTCAGCAACAGCCGTGTGGTCAGTTTCCCCTCCTTCGCTAGCACTTTCTTCATTTCATTGAGCAGGTATGCATCGGGCTTTCTCGGGTAGGTCTTTCGCTTGAGCATCAATTTCTGCACCCGCGCAAATTGCTCGGGACTTATAATCGGGACGAAGGCGCCAGTTTTCTTGATCCACCTATCCTGAGGAACTCTGTGCCAACTAGTGTTGAAAGGGCAGCAGCTTCTCCCCCAAACGTTGGAGCCCGCATACTTTTCATTTTTCAGAATGTTATAAATGCATGACTCCTTCCAGTGCTTATCGCCGATGAACTTTACGTTTCTGCCATTGAGTTCCTGAGCAATCTGCCGGGGTGACTTACGCTGGTTGGTGGCTAGATCGAAAATAGTACGAATGCACTCGACCTCGTGCTTAGGGCCCGGAACGAGAATCACACGATCTGAAGTGAGATTCTTGCGCTCGGAAGGCCGAAGAATCTGTCTGCGGCGACCGTCCGACGAGATCAACATCCTCCGCAACCCATAACCAGGCATTCCTCCAAGACGAAAACCTTGGGCGGCAATCCGTCTCTGCCCGGCGTAAACCTTAGTCGCAAGTTCGCGACTGAATTCAGCGGCCATCGTTCGCTTCAAAGCCTTCATGATGGCATTGGGCATGGTGCCATCATTGGCGAATTGTTCGGCGCAGTAGTGTATCGGCACACCAGATTTGCGACACAGGAACTCGTAGTACGCTGATTCGTCCGTATCTTGAAACCGACCCCACCGGCTTATGTCATAGACCAAAATGACTTTGAATTGAACATGGCCGCCAACTACGTCTTGAATCAGTTTCCGCAGTCCCGGGCGGTGTTTGATCTCAATTCCGCTCTTTCCAGGGTCCGAGTATGTTGCGACGACTTCAAACCCGTGCTTCTCTGCGTAGAGTCGAATCGCGTCCTTTTGGAAAGGAATCGAGTTCGGTTGATCGTCTGTTGACATCCTTACGTACTCAGCTGCCGGAGTCAGAGCTTGTACGGGCATGTCGTTTCCACCTTTCTATATCCCGAGCAGGTCGTCGAGAGTCCTCCATGACTGCGACAACTGGATGCTCACGAATCCAAGCTTAAATCCTAGGGCCCCGTTGCATGTTGGCTCCACCGCGATTTGGAACTCTTACGTTTTCCGTTTCGCCTTCGAAAAATCCTTCCTCCAGTCATAGCCGATCAACTCATACGCTCGGTCGAGCCTTCCGAACCGCCGCCTCAATTTGTGCGAAGAAACCAACCTTGGCGCAGTGTCAATGATTGGCTTACTGAGTCGGCCATGTGAGGCTAACAACGAACGCAGATGCAGCAACATTTCCTCATCCGTTGTTCGGTCCTTCTGCTTCCAGTCGTAGCCGATTAGCTCGCAAGCACGCCGCAGGCCCCCAAATCGGTACCAAAAGGTACGGGAGCTTGGTATCTCGACGCTGTCGTCGATGATCTGGTTGCTCAGCTTACCTTTCAGCGCCAATAACGAACGCAAACCTTCTAAGAGTTGCTCGTTGGTTTTGTGGACGGTTCTGCCAGCACGAATCTCCTGAGCCTGCGCAAAGGTCTTGGTGTCCACAATCTCCTCATGAGCTCCCGGACAGATAACCCAATCTGAGGTTGGTACTGCTACGGGAGCGGTCCCGAGTCTCGTCGTCGTGCGATTAAAGACATTGCAGCCGACATACTTCGGATGCGAGAGCAGACTTGCGATGACCGAGTGAGTCCACCGCCTGTTCTGGACACTTGGAACTCCTCGCTGATTGAGGTCGCGGGCTATGGCATTGAAGCTTAGTCTGTCAACGGTGAATTTCCGAAAAATCTCTCGTACTTCCTCAATCTCGCCAGCAGGGCCCGGAACGAGAATCACGCGATCTGTTCCTATACTCTTCATCTCGCCATGGGCCAAGAGTTGCTTCGGAATACAATTCTCGGAGACCAACAAACGCCGGAACCCGTATCCCGGAATACCACCTTGTTTGAAACCGAGTTCAGCCAAGCGCCTCTGACCGGCAATAACCTTGACGCCCAGCTCCCGGCTGTACTCTCCGGCCATGGCTCTTTTAAGTGCCTTCATTATCGAACTGGGCAAGCTGCCGTCGTTCGCAAAAGTCTCGGCGCAATAATGAATCGGAACGCCAGCCGATTTGCACAGAAATTCATAATGAGCTGCCTCATCGGTGTCCTGGAATCTTCCCCACCGGCTTACGTCATAAACCAAGATGGCCTTGTAGTCGGTGTTCCCGCCGGTCACGTCCTGTAGCAAATCACACAATCCACGCCGGTCCTTCAGGGAAAGCCCACTCTTTGCCGGATCGGAGTAGGTCCGAACCACAGTGAATCCGTGGCATTCTGCGTATTTCTGAATCGCCGCTGACTGGTTGTCGAGCGAGTACTGCTGGTGTTCGGTGGACATCCGAAGGTACTGAGCAGCGGGGACGGGAAGCTTGGCATCGGTCATGGTGCCCTCCTAAGAGGGCCCATCGACAGAGGTCTAAAAGAACTTTAGGGAGAATTCTGTGGAAAACTTGCCCTAAGAGGTTCCGACGGGCGATCTGACTCCCCCCGGCGCCGTCTCCCTACACCATCCTAGGCACATACGACAGGTGCATCGATAATCCGCAACTCCGGGTCGTACCGTATGGGCGCAGTCACGACAGACGAACCGCCCATCCTTATGAGCGATCATGGGCCTGTGCTCGATGCCGACTAGAGAATATGGGCAGCAAATCACTAACGTTGTATCGGTCAGAATTGGCATTGGGTGAGAATGCCGGATGTTGCACTCCACTGGCCATGCGCCCCAGCCTCGGAAACACAGCGTCGCACCATTGCTCTCATCAAAACTGAACAGAGCCGTCGCCGACATTTCGGCGGAAGTGCCGATTGATCGGCAGATCGGGTTGACCCAAAACGGCTACCACTGTAGGCAGTCTGGTCGGCTTCGGTGCGGTTCGGCCAGGACGGAGGGAAGCTAGTCGTGGAGAACAATTTGGAGAAGTGAGCTGTGAACTTGCAATGCATCGCCAGACCGATAATCAATGAACCCCAATTTTCGAAACCTGTTCATGAAAAAATTGACTCGCGAGCGAGTTGTGCCCACCATCTCTGCCAGAGTTTCCTGGCTGATCGTTGGAATCGCACCTTCGAGCTTACTGTCCTTACCGAAGTGAGCCAGCAGGAGAAGAACGCGGGCAAGTCGCTTCTCACTGGAATTGAAAAGCTGGTCCACCAAATCCTCTTCGTATCGGATGTTTCGGATCAGCAAATATGCCACGAACATGTCGGAAAATGCATGTTCCCGGTGAATCACGTCCATCATGGATTTCTTATCGATTCGCATCACCGTGCAATCGGTCATTGCGGTCGCGGAGCACATCCGGAGAGGCTGCCCCGTAAGGCAACCTTCGCCGAAGAAATCGCCCTCATTTAGAATCCCTATCGCGGCTTCCTTACCGCTCTTCGACAGAACGGAAAGTCGTACCCTCCCTTTCTGTATATAAAAAACGGCATCGGCCGAGTCGCCCTGAACGAAGAACATTTGTTTTGTCGACAAAGTTACGATTGTTCTGCCGCCATCAATGGTCGAGAGGAATGTCTGGAGATCGAAGTTCCGGCGTCTCTTGACCGCCGCCACGGGTGTCATGATTGGTCCCTCTCAAGAGTATGAATTCGGGGTAACTTCCCGTAGTGCGTGACTGGAAGACGAAACGACGTAATATCGGCACGCATGCCGAAATATCGGCACTCAGCCAAAATCCCGGTACTGGTGAGTCCTCAATTTGTTTTCCAGTCTCAACCATGCTGTTTGTTGCAAGTCATTCTCCATACACCCAACCGGAGACATCGCGCGGGAGTATCTTTCATTGTTCTGATTCCATGGGTTGCCCGAGATGCCAAGAATTGCGGCAGTGCTCAAAATACCTTGATCGCTGCAATTGCTTGTTTGACGTTCGACTCCATCTAAGAATGCGGGGGCCGCTGTTCCCAGAGAAAGGTTGAAGACGCGGCAGTTGTGTGGTGCTTTTCGAAACACTGTGATTGCTTCGCGAATTTGATTGACGATCAATTTTTCATCGTCAAATTGATTGTGCCGATTAAGAACGCGGGCACTGAAAAGATTTATCGGCGAAGGGAAGACGCCTTGCTCATAGCAAGCTCGAATGTTGCCGAAGACGGAGAGTCCGCCCACCATCGTGCCGTGGCCATGCTCATCGCCCGGCACAGTGGAGGAAGACATCACAGCGGCTGCATAACCGACGTGGCTAGCGATTAGAGGATGATTGGACGCGACCCCGCTATCGAGGATACAAAGGCGCGGCCCGTTGGGGTCAGGACGCTCGATGGCAGGAAAGTCTCTCGCCGTCACATTTGCGGCTGCAATTGGGTCAAACTCGGGCTGAGGCGGAAAGTCAATTTCTGCGATGACAGAGAGATCGAGGAGACGCGAGAGCGCCGCACCTGTGGCTCTGATTCGCAAAAGGCACAATGTGTCACCAACAAAACGATCTAGAACTCTATTGTTTGCCCCAGATACGCGGAGTAGCCCTTCGACTTCTTGTACCGATGCGAGCGTTAGGTTCGTGTTGCCCCGGTGCCACAATTCCGCATCGACGGTGTACACCAACTCTTGCTGGAGAGTGCGACCTTCATCGCCAGCGAGAACTTTGAGATTGAAGCCAATTCTATCAGCGCGCTCCCAAAGCTTCATGCTCTCGGCTTCGATGTACTCGAATATGTCCCACTTCGTACTTTTGTAAGGCTCCTTGGTTTTAGGATTAATTCCCTCCCGTGGACCGGTTGCGTATTGTGCAACCGCTGCCCGAAATTCCGATAAATCGGCATCGCCCCTAAATGCAATTACGGCTCGATCTGGTTCAATACTGACGGGGATGAGTCCTACCTTCCTTAAAGATATGGCGATCTCATCTGCCACCGCTCCCTTCGCGAGAGGAATGCGAAACACGAGATGCGGTTGAATGCCGGGACTACCAACAGTAGCTTCCGATACTTCGTCTTGAAGGCTAGTGAGCTTGTCAGTAAGTGTCTGCGCGAAATCCACCCTGGTTCCTCGGTGGGGGGGGTGGAGTCGGCCGTGCAGGTCTTCGTCGCCGATCTGGCGACCGGTCTTCAGCTACGAGGAGAAGGTGAGGGTGCCGCCTGTCTTGCTGGCTGTTGGGCATGGGCTTCGCCGGGCATCCCCACAATCCGCACAACTAGGGACGCCGATTTCCAAAATCTTCGCGCATTTGCAAACGCTCGCGCTGTTTTTCAATAGCTTGGCCCAATACGTCCTGTGTAACTTTGCCTGCGTCGGCCAAAAGAGCCGACTTTATTGCGTCCTCTGCAACTCGCTTCACGTCCGCGTGCGACGAGCCGTTGAGGGCCTTTGCGTTCGTCTCCCAGTCTAAGCTCAGAGTTCCAATCTGTCGAAGATATCGCTCCAAAAGTTCTACTATCTGTGATTGCGTCGGAGATCGGAAAACGAGAACGTCATCAAAGCGCCGCCACAAAGCCGGGTCTAACATTTGTTCATGGTTCGTAGCGGCAATGGTGATTGCTTCTCCCACAAAACTGTCCAACATTTGCAGAAAAGCATTGACGACACGCTTCAATTCCCCATGTTCCTCAACGTCATCGCGCTTCTTGCCGATAGCATCGAACTCGTCAAAAAGGATCACCATCGGGCGAGAAGCGGCAAAATCGAATACACGGCGCAGGTTGGCAGCCGTCTCGCCTAAGTACGAAGAAATCACGGCATCGAATCGCACCAAAACAAGAGGAAGGTACAACTCTTTGGCAAGCGCTTCGGCTGCCATCGTTTTTCCGCATCCCGGTGGCCCGCAGAACAGGATTTTTCTCAAAGGCTTCAAACCGTATGAGGCGAGCAAATCGAGTCGCCGCTGCTCCTCAGCGACACGAACCAACGCAGCGCTCACCGCCGGTTCCAAGATCATCTCGCTAAGCGAATAGGATGGTTCGTATTGCTCTAAAAGAAGCGCTCCCCTCTCCTTGTCACGGGGAAGCTCGCTACTGAAAGGGCGAAGGAACGTGAGGGTTGGGGGGCGTCGTGCCGTTACTCAAAATTCGCTCCAAGTCGTCGGCGAAAATATTGTGCTTCTTCCGTCTTTCTTCATTAATAAATTCTGACGCCGTATTCTTGAACGATTCGCTGTCGCCTTTGGCGTGAGCCGTGATGAGCTTGCGGATTGCATTCCCAGCGGTCATGGTACGGCCTCTCGACTTGGCTCGCTTTTGCGACATGCGGCGGACGCTCTAGCATATCAGTCCGCCTAACGCGGACGAGCCTCCTCATATTTTGCACCAATTGAGGTGCATTCCCATCTGTTTCGTGTTGCCGACGTATATAGAGTGTCACGGATATACGCCTTAAGCGGAGAAAACAGAGGCAGCCCGTTCGATGGCGACTGCCTCCCTTTTTGTGCGCTGGAGAATCTATTGCGAGGCTTATCGAAATATCGAAGGACAGTCTTTGCAAGCGAGTCGCTGTGCACAAACTGTGCGAGTTGCCGGTGCAAATCAGACCCAAATCATCATCAGTTTAGAGAAGTGCCCGCCAGTGTTTTCAGCATGTTGCATGTTGGGTTGGTATGGCATGGAGAACGGAATTGCCCTCATAACCCAACGGTCGGTAGCCTCAAATCCGCGCTTCGACAGTTAACTGACTGTCGGTCAGACGGAAATGTCGGTTTGGACCGATCTGGGCCGTGCTGACGTGCCAGCCGTGGGCGGCTACCACCGCGGCACTCCTGTGCATGACCGAACGACAGATGTCGGTCATCTATAATTCGCACCGGGGGTCCCACATGAACCACATCTCCGTCGCAGTCCAGCAGTTAAGGAAGGAACGTGAGCATACACAGAAGCAGCTCCAGCGAATAGACGAGGCACTCGCGGCGCTGGGCAGCACAATCTCGAATCGTTCGTCGCGCACGATGTCCGCGGCCGGTCGGAGAATCAGCCTGGCGCAGAAAGCGCGATGGGCGAAACACAAGGCTAAGCCGAAGCGCACGATCTCGGCGGCCGGCCGGAGGAGAATTGCAGCTGCGCAGAGAGCACGGTGGGCGAAGGTGAAGCGCGCAGCATAAAGAAAAGCCGGGGCGGCGTTACTCCGCTTACCAACCCATTTGGCGCATCCGCTCAAGGATGAGCGCGCTGTATTTATTCATGCGCTCGGGCCGTCGCTTCAGGGGAGCCGGCAGAATCGCGGCGAGCCGCGCCGCCTGTTCCCGGCCGACATTCCGGGCCGCGGTTCCATCGTAGTAACGACAAGCCGACTCTGCTCCGTAAATGCCAGGGCCCCATTCAACCACGTTGAGATAGATCTCCAGAATGCGCCGCTTGCCGAGGACGAATTCGGCCACCGGTACCAGCGTGAACTCCGCACCCTTGCGGAGGACAGAGCGGCCCGTTCCGAAAAATAGGTTCTTTACAAGTTGCTGCGTAATCGTGGAGGCTCCGCGAGTGCGACCGCCTTCCAGATCGCCTTCGGCAGCGATTTGTACCTCGTGCCAATCGAACCCATGGTGCTGGTAGAAACGCGCGTCCTCCGCGGCGACCACAGCGTGCTGGAGATCCGGCGAGATTTGGCTGAGCGGAATGAATTTGTAGCGTTCATGATACGGAGCGTTGTGGATCCAGGCTTGCAGCCGGCGCTGGACGTGCACTGCGGTTGACGGTGGGTCGATCCACCGTGCGGCCAGAAGGATCAGCGCGGCAAGCGACCAAACAAGCACCACACCGATGACAAGCCATCGGACAAAGGATCGGAAAAAGCCTTTGCGAGGCGGAGTCTTGGGGGGTGGTGTGTCTGGTTTTTCAGTCACATTTCAGAATAATAGCCTAGGCTGGGTGGCGGCTCATTGCTGATCTTGCCCACGCAGCCAGCTCCAACGCATAGACGAGGCTCTCGCGGCGCTGACAGGTGGCAGCTCAAATCGCTCATCACGCACGATGTCCGCAGCCGGTCGTCGGAGGATCAGCTTGGCGCAGAAAGCTCGGTGGGCAAAGCAGAAAGCGAAGGGTCACGCGCCGAAGCCGAAGCGCACGATCTCGGCGGCGGGCCGTAGGAGAATCGCGGCGGCGCAGAGAGCCAGGTGGGCGAAGGTTAGGAGCGCCGCTTAGAGGAACCAGACATAACCGGGACGGTAAGGTGCGGCCGCCCTTGGAGCGGGAAATCGTAAGCCAAGCAGCACGCGACGCTCCCCGGTTTACTTCGAGTGCGGGCCGTCAGGAAACGGGCGGAGAACCAATCGTGTCAACAGTCTATGCACATAGAGGTGTTCAATTTTGAACAGACAGAATTAAGGAGGTCGACTACGGTTTTCGAAAAGCTTTTAGAAGTGCAACACTTCTCTCAAGGGCGGAGAAAGCAGTGGAGGTATGCCTAGAATCCTACTGGCCGAGGACGACGACGCTGTCCGCGATATGTTGAGGACAATGCTGGAACGCGACGGCTTTGAGGTCGTTGCTGTTGGGAGCGTTCGCGATGCGCTTGCTCGCATCGCAGCAGAAAACTTTGACGTCCTAATCTCCGACTTGCACATGCCCAAAGCCGGTGACGGCTTCACCGTCGTCGGAGCCATGCGCCACACCCATCCACAGGCAGTAACTCTGGTGCTCAGCGGCTACCCAGCGCTGGACGAGGCCTTGGCCGCCATTCGCTTACAGGCTGACGAAATCCTTGTGAAACCAATCGAAATCGCCTCACTGCGGGCGCTTATCCGCGAAAAACTCGCGAACCCGGTATCCCGTAGGCAGGTGCCCACGGAGAGCGTAGCCACCATACTGGAGCATGACCTCAATGCTACGATTCGGGACTGGCTTGCACTGGTGGAGCAGAACGAAGAGCTGACCTATATCCCGTTGAGCTTTCAGGACCGCACCGGTCATCTTCCCAATCTCCTCTCTGACTTGATTTGGCGCTTACGCCTCCCGCCAATTGCGAGAGCAAACATCTCCAACGCAGCACGCCAGCACGGAGAGTTACGCCGTAAACAAGGTTACACCGCCGCGATGCTGGTCGAGGAGTCGCGAATCCTACAGGTCAGCATCTTCAACACCCTACAAAAACATCTGACGAAAGTAGATTTCAGCAAGTTGCTGCTGGACGTTGTCACCATCGCGGACGAAGTGGATTCGCAATTGAAGCAGGCCATGCTCAGCTACGTCGGACCCGCGCCTAGGGCGACGTGGTCGGCGGCTTAGGGCGCTGAACCCAATATGCGCACGCTCCCCAAAACCCAAGGGCTAAGCCGGAGCGTCCCTTTACAGCTAGCGAGCCGAGGACGAGAGGACTCCACCCAGATCACTCATCGATTCTTCTACCGTCGTCGAGCTAACCCCTAAGCGAATTCCGTCAGCGCCTGCTAGTGCCTCGGATGCGGTCGATACCATAATTCGGCACTCAGGCGGTGATGCCGCCGCCCCGGTCCTATCCTTTATCTCTTCGGCTCTGCACACTCATGCACATCGAACTTCCGTCCGAGGTACTCCTCGGCTTTAACAACATCGCGCGCGAGCGTGGTTGGCGTGAAGAACTTGCGCTCGCAATTTGCGCAAGAAGCCATCACTGGTACCTTGCCCGCGTACCGCACGATGACGAAGCGGCGATCAGTTTGCCAGCCCGGAATGCGGATTGGAGAGCTGCACAAATGAGATCCAAACTGTTTCGCGATTGTGCCGAATTGTACGTCGTCTGGGAAGACATAACTTAGCTTGCAATCGCTGCACTGCAGGAAACGGCCCAGGGGGGACACAAGGATAGCGATGCGATGAAGAGCAAGCGGCGGAGAACTGCTACCTGACATTGCATGTCCCAACTAGCACGGACAAAATCATACGCGCATTTGTTCTCGGCAGTGTTCGGCTCGTGCGCCGAGATGCTTGGCCACGCGGAACGAGAAGCTGGAGCTTTTCCTACTTTTTCTGCCCATGCACGACAAACTCGCCGCTGTTAGACCCAGACTCCATTTCCCACGTGTAATCAGGGTATTCGCGCTTCGCTCCGTGCATCGCTTCGCGGGCATTGTTCTGGGTCATCGCCGTTGCGTGCTGGGGACTGTGGACCATACGAAACCCGAAAGTCTCGCCCTTGGCAGCTCCCTCAGTCTGCAACCATACGTCCACGCAGAGATTATCCCACCATGGTCAATTGCTGTGTACCGGCCGGTCGTTTAACTCGCTAGATCGAAAGTGGCGGATATCGTGGTTCGCAACGATGAAGTTCGATCCCGCCCTCCTGCTCCATGACGCGCGGCCACCCGTGAGCAACTGCGGACCGCGTGGCGATGCAACGATGCTAACCATTTCGTACGCGAAGCGCATCGCGTAATGGCACCCGCGTGCCCGATGCGTCGCTTTCAGGCCATTTCGCAGCGGCTAGCGGTGGCTTAACGTTTACCCGCTTGCGGCAGGGCATTTCAGAGAGCGGTGACAAAGCTCAGGGTTCACTGGTCTACGCCTTCGCCGCCAGTCCAACCCTGGGGAGTTCTGGGCCTAAAACACCCTATTATGCAACTGCGAAGACTGATCGCCGTGCTCGCGCTGTCCCTTGTGCTTTCACAGCAACTCCTAACCCAAACCCCTACGCAGGCGCCTAGTTCCGGCTCGTCTGCAGCGCAAACATCAGGCGCAGCGCACAATGAATCGGCGAAAACCAAGTGCACGGACAATGGCACCTACGTGAATAGCAAAGGGCAGACGGTTCCGCGTCCCTCAACCCGCTGAGAAAGCCTCGCCGCGAGTAGCGCGCTCCCTATTGCGCGGCTACGTTGGAAGCATTACGTTATTCGGGTGATCTTCCCCCGGCGCAGTGGAATCCTTCTCCATGTCACGTCCTTGCCCGGCAGGCACGGTATAGGTGATTTCGGAGAATCCGCTTATGAGTTTATCGAATTCCTAGCCGGGTCAGGGCAGAAAATATGGCAGGTCTTGCCGCTGAACCCCACCGGATACGGCGATTCCCCTTATCAGTGCTTCTCCGCATTTGCCGGAAACCCATCGTTCATAGATCTGGAGGCTCTTCGTGAGGCGGGTCTCCTGTCGCCCACGGACGTGGCCAGTGCGCCGAATTTTCCGGACGAGCATGTGGCGTACGACCGAGTAATCGCCTTCAAACAGGGACTCCTTCGCAAAGCTGCTCGCACTTTTCTGGCAGACAGAACAGAGGCCGACCGTGGGGCCTTCGATATTTTTTGCCAAGAGAATAGAGAATGGCTGGAGGACTATGCGCTCTTCATGGCCTGCAAAAAAGTCCACAAGGATGCGGCCTGGGTCCATTGGGACGCTGCGTTATGTCGACGTGATCCCGCTGCTCTGAAGGAATGGCGGAGCGAATTGTCGTCTGAGCTGGACTTCCACAGGTTTGCCCAGTTCCAATTCTTTCGGCAATGGGAGAAGGTAAGAGATCTCTGCAGGCGTCATGGCATTAGCATCATGGGCGACCTTCCTATCTACGTCGCTCACGACAGCGCCGATGTCTGGGCTCATTCGGAGTTGTTTCGCCTGGATGAACGAGGGCGGCCCACTGCCGTTGCGGGCGTTCCGCCCGATTATTTCAGCGCCACAGGTCAACTTTGGGGCAACCCGCTTTATCGCTGGGATGTTTCTGCGTCTTCCGTTCACCGTTGGTGGATTGATCGCTGCCGGGCATCCCTTGGAATGTTTGATCTTGTGAGACTGGATCACTTTCGCGGCTTCGAAGCGTATTGGGAGGTTCCAGCTACGGCTTCTACGGCTGCTGAAGGGAAGTGGGTAGAGGGCCCAGGTGCAGAGTTTTTCAGGGTTTTGCAAGCTGAATTGAAAGAACTGCCATTTGTGGCCGAAAATCTCGGCGTAATAACTCCCGGTGTGGAAGCTCTACGCAACAGTTTTGGTTTCCCGGGGATGAGCCTTCTGCAGTTCGCCTTCGGAAAAGATCCCCAAGGTCCCAGCTTCCGTCCTCACAATCATTCTCGCGAACTGGTCGCGTACACGGGCGGACACGACAACGACACTACTCTGGGGTGGTGGACGAGCTTGGGAGTGGGCGAAAGCACTCGAACCGAACACGATATTCGCGAAGAACACGATTTCACCCGTGCGTATCTGGGCTTTCAAAATGAGGAGGTCAATTGGATATTCATTCGCGCTGTCCTGGCCTCCGTCGCCAATACCGCCGTGTTTCCGCTGCAGGACGTATTAGGCCTAGGCAGCGAAGCTCGAATGAATTTGCCTGGTTCTGTGAGCGGAAACTGGAGATGGCGCTATAAGGCGAATAGTCTCACGAAGGAAGTTCGTGAAAGACTACTAGCTCTAACCCTTCTGTACGACCGTTGAAGTCTGTGGATCTGGCTTTCATCAAGGCGGCGTGGGATAATGCCGCATGCATGCCGAGGCGGTCCGAGACGATGCGACTCCGTCGAAGGAAGGACTGTTCCGTGACGAGAGTCATCCTGTGAAATGCTCAGAGTGCGATGTCAACTACGTCCTGCACTATGACAACGAAGCTGAGGCCGCACTCACTTTCTGCGGCATACTGGCAGAGGAAATTGTCACTGCGCGTCATCCGGACCACGCCGGTAATGTCGTGCTCGACCTGGTGGCTCTGCATCGGGCACAACAAGGAAAAACACCAGTAGTGTGGTCGACCCGGACCTCGCTGTCGAGTCTCCTGAAGAAAAAGCCCGATCTTCGCTAGGAACGCTCGACCCCGCGGCAGCCAGCGGAGCCTGCTTAGAGTGGCGAAAGTTCATCTTCGTCCTGCTCTTCTTTGTTACGAACGAACTTCTCTTCCAAGAAACTCCTCGCCAGCTCCCTGCCGCCGACACCAAATGCGATGGCCAAACCAAGCATTAGGGCTCCGAAAGCAATTCCGAAAGCAACCAGCATGGTCTGTTCCGCCAAACCCAGCTCTTCAAAGACGACAGACAATACGAAAACCATAATAATGCTGCGGACGGCAAGGCTCAGAAGGCGAGGGGACGGAACGTTCGCATTCACTGCACCCAGCAGAGCAGCGCGAGCGGAAAAGCCAGCGGCAAGCATGCCAAAAAACAAGATCACCACCGCCACGAACAAACGCGGCAGGAACAGGAAGAATCTTGCGACTTGCTCCTGCAGACCCAGGATTCCCAGCACGCTCACCCCCAGCAGAATGAAGCCGAGCCAGGTGACCCAGAAAACAAACCGGCTCAACATCTCCGTCGCCGACGGGAGAGCCGCTTTGGCCAGCAATTGAGAAGCACCGGCATTTTCTGACAGCCGGTCGAACCCGATGAACCGGAGAACGCTGCGCAGAATTACTTTGACCACGTAGGCTATCAACCATCCCACGAATGCGAGGATGAGCATTACGATGAGACGAGGAAGGTAGTGGGCAAAACCTCTGGCGAGGTCCTGCAGCGCCTGGGTCAGTTCGTTGACAATCATTTCCCGCATAGTACCCTCACTCTTTCGATTTCCACATCTCGACTAGATATGGTTTCAATCGTTCGAACTCAAGGCATAAGCCTTCGATGTTATTCGCGACGTCATTTGCAGATCCGATACGGTTCTCGACGACAAACGTGAATACTCTCCCGCGAAAGAGTGGCGCGAGTGCCTGAATAATGTGGTCTCGATTGATCACAGATTTCTGATGAGCCGCAGCAAACTCATAAACCGTTCTGACCCACAATTCCGCAGGGTAACGAAACTCCTCTTCGTCCAAGCCCGCGATCCGCTTCAGCTCCGCCAGCGTGGAAGGACAGAGAATCGATTTAAAGACGGACTCTAATTCTGAGACTCCACGAACGAACATCTCCCGCAGTCGTTTCCGGTTGACTCGCAAAGGACCCAGGACCAACTCCTGGTCACTCCCGGTTGTAGACACCTCCTGAGAACCGGAGACTCCGCTCCACACCTCGAAGTCGGACTCTAACGCGGAGAACAACACACCAACGGTTTGCCGCAATGTTGGGACCAAGTCAGCGGTACGCCGTTCGACGGGATCCTTCTTTCCGAGAAAGGACTGGCAGACGCGAAATCCGCTGGTGACGGCAGCCAGGGTCAAGCTAAGCTCGATCCCGTTTTCGCCGATTCCATCGTTCCATCGATTCTTGCCCAGGAATTCGCTTCCGAGACGACCGGAGAATCCGAACTCGGGCATGTAGGCTTCGCGGATCCTGACGCCATAGAGTGCGCGAACCATCGGGTAGAGTAGGTTCGTCATCAAGAGTCCATCAAACTTGTGCCGGCGATAGGTAGGGGTGACGAGATCGAAGCCGTCGTAATATACCGGTCGGAGAAGAATTGAGACCCATTCAGGAGTGATACTTTCGGATTCTGGAGACATCACGATGCACGCCTTGGCTCGGAGGAGTTCTGCGGCCGCCAAAATCGTCCGCAACGCAACTCCGCTGTGCGGGGTGCCGGCATACTTTGTGCTGATCGCGTGCAGCGTGCGGAGCGCGTACACACTGGAAGCAGGACGCGCATCATCGATGGAAACGCTGGTGATCAGTTCGGGAGTGCCATCGCGCGATCCCCCGTCGGCATTGATGATGACCGCCCGCTCACGGGGAAAACCGCGCAGGATGCCGGTTCGAATCGTGTGAACGATGGAGCCCACATTCTTGGCATTGTTGTGGGTAGGCAGGCCGACAAGGATATCCACCTCGCCAACATTGATGAGCTGGCGGAGAAAATCATCCGTAAGAAAATTCCCGTCTTCCACTTCAGAATTTCCCGTGGGGTTGGTCAATCTCCGGCATTCGACATTGGTTCATCGTTCGGGTTTGCCTAGACTCGCCGCAGCCGAAACCAATAAGACTGGTAAGGTCCCAACGTCAGCAGATAAGGCAGGTCGCCGACGCGGGGAAAGAGATTATTGCCGAACATTTCGATCAAGACGTTTCCCTTGTAACGCCGCAAATCCAGTTCGACGGCTTGGGCGGCACTCGAAAGGTTGTTGACGATCAGAACGGTCTCATTGCCGAGTTGCCGCAAGTATGCCAGTGTTCTGTGGTTCGCCGGATAGAGAAACTCAATCGACCCCCTTCCGAACACGGCACTAGATTTCCGGACTGCGATGATGCGCCGCATCCAATGAAAAAGAGAATGCTCACTCTCCCTCTGAGATATGACATTAACCGCGGGATACCCGTATACCGGATCATGAATGATTGGAGCATACAGCCTTTCCGGTTCCGCGGTGGAAAAGCCACCGTTCCATCCTCCGCTCCACTGCATGGGGGTCCTAACTCCGTTGCGGTCGCCCAGGCTTATGTTGTCGCCCATTCCAATTTCATCTCCGTAATAGATGATCGGAGTGCCGGGCAGCGACATCAGCATCGCGTTCATCAGCTCGATCCGTCTGCGGTCATTATTCAATAATGGAGCGAGTCTCCTCCGAATTCCGAGGTTCAGCCGCATCGTTTT
>Ga0207014_1108_pt1 | contig 17942 bp, 19 predicted proteins | sample Alteio_BWMinCont_56_FD_153495 | JGI IMG/M metagenome (GOLD analysis project Ga0207014, IMG submission 153495) | Enriched cells from forest soil in Barre Woods Harvard Forest LTER site, Petersham, Massachusetts, United States -... | ecosystem: Environmental > Terrestrial > Soil > Temperate forest >...
TAAAGAAGCGCGACCATTCAACCCCGTTATCCAGCGTTATTCGTTGCGGGTTGATGGGGTCGAGCACGGCCCGCCCACCCATTAAAAACTTATACGTGTGGACTTGCCCCTTCGGTACCGAGATTGTAAGGGCGTGAAAGCGTGTGGCGTTGCCATCAAAGCGGACCACTTCAAGGGGCGTCGCCTCCCAGAGCGGCGCGAATGTGCCGACGACCGAGATCCGCGCTTGATCCTCGGCTGTGGCGCTGTGCCAGACGAACGTGACGGTATTGCCTCTGCCATCCGCCGCCAGCGCCGCGGGACTTCGATCGCCGTCAATTAGCGGGAACCGCCATGGCTCAGAGTAGCCCGACACGCCCGACGCACGCGCCAAATACTTGGCGGCGAAATTAAGAACAGCGGTGTGATCGAGAGGCTCTACGTCCATATTGGCGCTCATCGAAATCCAAATCATCGTTGGCTTTGGGGTCAACGATTCCGGTCGGCAACAGTATCGACCGAGCCGCCCCAGAGTACAAGAGTATTTCCGCCTCTTGGCCGAGGCGTGAATGCGCCATGTTCGTCATCCAAAGGAATATCCAAACCCCGAATCATCACGCACCGAAACGGTTCATTCGCTCCCGTCTAACGCCTCAATGTGACGCGAATGTTGTATGGCGATCCTCGCGCCTTCGAGACGTCAGGTGCCGTCACAATTCCCTCGCGCCGCTTGAGTGTCGAAACCGCTTTAGGCTTGGCGTACGTGAGATATTGCTGCATCCACTCCCACTTCGAGTGGCAATCTGGAGTAAGACCTGCATTGAGATTGGCGTTCACAACTGCTGTGTAGTCATTGAACGCTGCCAATATAACCCGCAAAACAAGAATCTCAAGGCCACTATTGTTCTTGTGCTCGTTGAATGAGACCTGCAAGGGAGCGCTTAAGATGATGCAATCCGAAATGTAGAGATGCCAGGGATCAAGCGCTGCGGCACCGATATCTCAACGCCGCCATCGAGATAGGGTATGACGGCATCCAAAAGCTGGACCAACTGGTCGAGCCGAGGCAGATCGGACGCACTCAGAGCGGCTTTATTGACCAGCGCCTTAAATCCGAGAACATCGACAAATGCGACAGCCCTGTCTTCAAATTGAATCATTTGGCGTCCCTGCAAGCCGCCGTCACAGTCGGATCGTGGATTCCCAAAGCGTATTGAGAACCTTTCCGATGTCGTCATTGCCGGCCCGACGTAAGAAGTGGTTAAAGACATCGCCACCGGGCCGGATGTTTTTTCCATACGCGCCAAATAGGTCCTGAATTCCCTTGTACCCGTAAAACTCGATATACGACAGGATACTGCAAGTCCACAAGTCGTCGTCCGGGTCATCTGTTTGACTCGCGATGTCGTCGATCCAATAACCTAGGTACGGCCGTAGATCTGAAGGTGCAACCAACCCCGTGCGTATGTAGCTCGCAAACGTTTCTATCCCGTCGAAGAAGGAATCGTACGCATCACGAATTGCCGCCTCCGCCCGCGTAAATTCCGCGAGATCACTGTCAGTAGCGGGGCTTGCCGACTCGACGACAATTTCGCCAGGCGCAGGCTTTGCTTGAATTTTTAGCACGCCTTTGACCACCGTATGCGGGAGCAGGGCACGACTCTGCAATCGTCGGGTGACGAGTGGCCATTTCTCGCTCTCGGCTGGCTCCTCGTCATAAAGATTAATTCTTCGCTTCGCCCAATCAATCATTGTTCTAGCTTTGCGAACATTCGGCAGACCAAAGAACGTTGCCATCTGTGCCGCAACAAATTCCGCCCGTTTCCAAAGTTGCGACCGCCAGTACTGGTACAACCCGCCGATGAGAACAAGGAACGTTACAGACCGCGCGATCCACTCCCGCGCCTCCTTGCATTCCTCCGCCTTGCAGACTACTTGCGGCGGCCACGCGTACTGCAATAAATGCGCGGTAAACGCGATAACTATAAGGATGCTGGCAGCCATTGCGACAAGACTGAGCCAGACGGAAAGGGGGTTCCTAAGCAGTTTCATTGCGCATCCGTCCTCAATCTCAGATATTCGCCGCAAAGACGATCACCCTCAATCCTCCGATTAATTCTCACGCAGCGCAACGATTCGGAGTGTCGGACGGCAATCGCCTCACTCAGTTGTTAGAAGCGTTATCATTGGGGAGCCGGTCCCGCGACAAGAGAATTCCACTGCGCTTAACTCCAATTCTGATCCTTAGTTCTCAAAAGCGCGAGCGATAAACGTGATCAATGTGAGAGACTTTCGGCACTATCGTCAACACGAATACTCGGCACGCCCACGGTAGCGTCCGCCCAATCCGGGATCTGCCTCATCACGCTGAACCCCTGAATGCTTAACGCTTTACTCTCAATTAGTCCTAAAAACGAGAGGGTTAGATTGGTAATCAATATTTAGAGCTTGCAATCGTTGACATACTGTCGCGATAGCAAGGCGCCTTTCGGCCGTATTAGAAATCCGGCGTACAACTCGGCGCGAAAGCGATCGCAATGGGCGCTGTCGTTGATTTCTCCTCGGCCACAATGAATTCATCCAAGGATTCCAGGAGCTGCGCGAAGCGATGTGCACCCAAATCCGATTCCGCTGGCAAAAGCCATGTGGCGTTGATTTCGAGCTGGAGAGCAGGAACCTGATGTGCCACCGCGAACTTTGTTACGGTCTGATTCTTAGCGGCTGAAAAGAAGTCGTTCGAAATGGCGATCAAGCCATTTTTCCGCAATACGATCCCTAGCTGATCCGCCCATACGGCGTGCCCTAATAGAGAAGCCCCACCCATTGTTCCAATGTCCACATCGTAGGGTCGCTTCGGGCTGCTGCCGTGAATATCGAGGAGAATCCTTGCCTGGCTGGTCGCGAGAAGTTTCGCAAGGGCTCTCTTATAGTCATTATCGTCGTAATAGTTAGGGTCCGACCGGCTGCGGTAGGTCGTAAAAATCACGTGCGCCCCCGTTAGCGCCCCTAACTCGATCGCAAGTGCGGCGGTTCCACCCCCATCGGAGAAACGATATTTACCATCCCTGAAGGGCATCGTTGCATGAGGAGCACTTATTACCACCGGTATATGGCCGTCGATAATGCGATACCAATCGCTTCCGGCCGGCGGGTCTTTGTCGGAACGCCCGTCAGTGCGCTGTTCGATACAAGCGCCGTCATCGATGGCCGGCACTTCGACCAATGCTCGAGTCGGCGAGTTCGAGGGCAACGCCGTACAACCGTATAGGCCCAAGAAAATAGCTACAATGCAACCGGTAAGGAAAGCATGAGACCGCGCATCGACGGTAAACGTGGAGCTACGCATGGGTTGATTCTCGCTCTAAATTAGATGATCCCGGGGAGGGAACAGTCTTGCACGGACGCTGGAGCGTATAAAGCAGGCTCTACGGAACGATTCGAATTAAATGGGTCATAGCGGGTCTGGTTTGAAGTTGGCTCAACAAGAAACCTTATAAATAGCTGCTGTGCGATAGATACCCAGTACACGGTAACCGCTAAGCTCCAACGTCGGTGCGCAAGCAACTGCGACCCCGCATCATCCCAGCCCAGAGCACGCCTTCCTCCGTTGAGGAGAAGAACGCTTGAGTGGGACCTGGGCCGACGCCCCAAACGACGTCGCAGCGTCGTCAGTCGGACCAGCGCGCCCTGGTAATCATCAAGTAACTGCTGTCGAAAGTCTGATGTGCTATCTGGCAAATACCGGCTCCGCCTTACTTCTCGGGCGCACGCTTTCCAGAGGCGGGCACGGATTCTATCGAGGTACCGGCACGCCATGCCCCTAAGCCGACTTGTACCGCGAATCGCCCAACGTGTTCATCGTCGGCGCCGGTGCCAGTGTTCCGTTCGATTTTCCGACGGGGCGTGGGCTACTTCGGGCGTACAAGGACTTCAATCCGGATGCCCTACAAGGATTGGCCTCTGGGGTATCACGGCAAGACGTTTATCAGTTGCACATCGCGCTCCATCAGTCCGAAGACAGCTCGATCGCCGCTTTACTTGAGTATCGGCCGGACCTGGAGCGCGCCGGAAAGCTCGTTATCGCATCCGTTCTGCTCGCCAAAGAACTCGGCTGCATCGACACAACGGTGCGACAATGACTGGCTTCAGCACATGCTTGGGCTCATGACCGAAGGCGCACACGGCATGGACGAGTTTGCGGCGGGTGACGATTTAACTTTCGTGACGTACAACTATGACCGCATCGAGCACAAGATGATGAACCACCTGCGCGCTGCTGCTGATCTCTCATTGGTTCAGCTACTATCGGCTAGCGGAAGGGAACTCCCTGGCGCGTTGCTCGCGGGTGTGCTCGAGCAGAGCAGCCGCGAGTTGCTCATTTTCGGTTCGTGGTGGGGCCATTTGATTGACGAATCGCGTGACTTGCGAGGCTAGTTCCGGCTGTCCTTCTCTGACCAGGATTTCGCTCACAGCCCGCCATCCGCGCTCGACTTCCTGTCGCGTCTGAACCAGCTTTGACTTGCCGGCCTCGACTCGAAGATTTCCTCGCCGCAGGTCGGCAGCGACCGATTCCACCTTTCTTTGCATGTGCGTGGAACGGCGATTGGGATCCCTCATCGGTCGATAGATGCCGTCCAACTTGTGCGGTTTGGTCTCGCCGCGCACGAATCGATCTGTCGCGTTAGCGGCGATGCTCTGTCCACGGAGATGCCGAGCGAACTCTCGTCGCCATTCGCGCAAGGTCTCCTTACGGATGTTGAGCCGCTCCCCCTGCTCGCTCACCGCCTTTACGACCATATGGACATGCGGATGCGGTTCATCGGTGTGCAACACCATCGCGTAACGATGCTTTAGTGCGAATTCCTCTCGGGCGAAGTTCTTTACCGCCTCACGCACAGCCTGCGGAGGTGTTCCGGGTGGCATCGAGAACATGAGCTTATGAACTAACTTGGGCGCTGCCCTCCCTCGCGTCTTTGCAAACTCGGATTCCCGTCGATGCGTTTCTAGGTCAAGATTCCAGTCGTAGAGAAGATCGTTGCCGATGCCTTTACCCTGCAACTGCAACCCATCATCTGTTTCCAGATCTAATTCTCCCCTGCGGCCAATGTAGTCGATGTGTTTTTGGATCGACCGCGCATTGTTACTGTCTTTGGGCAAGACCTTGACGACGACTTCCGGCGTTCGAGAAACAGTTAGGGAAATCTGCTCGATCTGCCCCAGCGATAGTCCGGATGAGCGTCCCGGTCCGCCTCGCCCGTAGCTCACAATCTCGAATAGTGCAGGCCCGCTACGAACGTTAACCGACCGCCTAGGCATAGCCGCTCTCCCACGTAGCATTATTGACTCTGACCAGCTCCTTAACATGCCCCCGCATGCCTTCGCAGACCTTCAGCATCGATCGCAAATCGTCTCTATTGGGTCCCGTAATGCGCCCGGTCTGGTGTGCGACACGTGCAATCTGATTAAGATTTCGACCGATCGCACTCAACTCCGCTACCGAGCGCTTGAGAGCCGCCACCTCCTCGGAAGGAAGCGGCGCCAACGCCCGAAGATGCGCCCGTACTAGGACGGCAATGTAAGTCGCAGCCGGCATTCCTCGCGCCTCTGCCCGCTCTCGAAGTATCAGCCCGTCATCATGCCGAATGCGGATGCAGATCCGTGTTCGGGCAGAGCGGGGCCCGACACTATCTCCCTCGGGCGACGGTCGGATGCCTGCCCGATGGATAAGTGCGTCTTCGGAAACGGGCGTGCTACGCAGAGCCGCATCAACCGCGCGTCTCAGCCATACCGATTCCGTCAGTAACTGCTTCTGAGCCGCTTCGTTCACCCGCGCCTTGGTGTCTGGCGAAACGCGTGTCTTGATAAATTCCGTCACCATCGTGGGCCACAGTGTGGCCCAACAGGCGCCGGCCAGCTATCCTGCATTTCGCGGTTTTTTCAGTGAAACTCAAACAAGGCTCAAGCGAAGAACCACCGACGGTGGCGACGGCGATGGGACCACTTACCCCGAATTGAGACTGCTACAGCCGTGGACCAAGGGAGATCCCGTTTATACTTGCCACCTCCCCTAAATTCCGAGGTTCGCCTAGCACACCTCGTCGGTAGCCGTTCATACAGTATTCGTGCGGCTTTCCTACTGGATGGACGCCGGTACCTGACGCTCGCGACAATTACCGGATGATGCCGCCGCGCCCGCCACTCTCCGTCGTCAAGCTTTCCGATCATTTTGGCCAATATGTGTTGACGCTCAAGTGCGAGTGCGGTCACACGCGAATTGCGCAGCCGCAGACGCTCGCCGCCCTAGCGGGGTGGGATGCCTTACTGGTTGATGTGGTAAAGCGGCTGCGGTGCTCACACTGTGGCAGGCGTCAATGCAGCGCCATGGTACGGCCTGAGGTAAAGCGAGACGGGTAAGTAGCTGACGGAACCCGGATTGATCGCGCAGTGTCGTCCAAATCTTCCGCCGCCAAAGCAACCTCCAAGTACCACTCCCTCTGCCAGGGCGGCAAAGAAAAGGGGAAGGAACGTCCCTATTGAGACGCCCCTTCCCCTAGATGCAATGCCTTCAGGCGGCAAGCACCTCCATGGCCATATCCCAGAGACCGCTGTTGATTCGGACATCCTGCGCAATGGCAGTGATCGAACGGGTCCGCATCAGCCGCCCGGTGGCCGTTCGGCGCATTAGGCCCCCGCGGAGGAGATTTTCTTGGATTCGATTTGTAACCCGCCAGAGATCATCCCCCACATCCTCCACTCGCCGACAGGTAAGAACTTGTGCAGGTTCTAGCCCGCTCCCGACTCCCTTCGGGAATCTCAGCGCCAGTGCCCGCTCCGCAAATTGAAGCTGCTCATCCTTCGGCAGTCGCCTTTGCTCCATTTGCTCAATTTGCCCAGCCAAGGTTTCGAATCTTTCGGTCATTTGCAGTGCACCGATTACCACCTCGTCGACGATATTGCCTCGATGACGTACGCACTGTGTCGGAAAAGCGGTGCGCGAGACGATCAGGCCATTCGTACAGACGACCCGAAAGATGCCGACGCGCAGTTGATAGGCGCTCGTTCCGTCATGGCTATTTAGGAAAAGGATCTCCAACACGGAATCATTGAGCTGGACGGTCTCAACTCGCCGGCGAAGCCTCACGACATGACGTGCGTGCAATAGACTCGTTGATCGGGTGTGAGTCTGGTGTGCATCGACCGGCACGAAGCCCACATTGATCAGGCCAGTCAAGACCCGCTCGGTGGGAATGAATGTATACCGCCGACTCATACGCCCGTGAGCAGAGGCTGCGAATACCGCAGGCGCCTTCCGCCGAACGCCCTCGAGCGACAGCTCTCGCGCCAATGCGTTGCCGTGGGAGGCAAAGGAGACATCGGACATGCTATTCATGATGGGATTCCTTGAATTGATCTTGGGCGGGATTGCCCGCGGCCCGACCATCACGCCGCGCGCAGTTGTCAAGCAAAAGCTGGCGGTCGTGGAATAAATGGGAGGGGCGCGTCATCGTGGGAGGGCACCGTTTATGCCGCGAAAGCCGGCAGGTTTTGCTTGATAACGAGCACGGTGTTGATACGCTGTGCACCAGTCAGGTAATCCCGCCCTCCTCCTATCCCGGATCAACTTTTCGGCTCCAGAACTTGAGCGATCGCCGCTGGGCATGTTGGCGTGGCGTGGCATTTCTGAACGGACGGCGCATAAATGCACTTAGCGTTGAAGCCGCCTAAGACTCCTGATTTGGGCTTATGACGAGTTCGTTGGCTCAAATACGCGTGTCGATCGAGTGCCCTATCTGTGGAACGTATCAAAAGCTTGCGCGCGAAATTGCCTTGCCATTTGAAGTGACTACTCCGATATCTGAGAGAACTCATTCAGTGTGCGAGCGGTGTCGGGGAATTGCGGTCATGTGCTTTGAGCGCAGCGTGGTTCGTATGCATTGATCCGCGATATCGCGATCAGACGTGCCCAATTCGCAGAAACTCGAGGAAAACCTTTCAGGCCAGTGGCGGGCGGCGGTACCTGTCTCAATCACCCGCTCTCTCTTGTCAAGAAAGAGTTTTCAAGAAAATGCTTTCCACCCTTACTCATCCGCTGGGGCCAACTCTTTCCTCCCGCCATTGATCTCTTTCTTTACGGGGTGGATTGATGCGCGCCTAATCGCCGTTACGGAACGGAATATCGAGGTAAACAACATGGCTCTACAGCATGACGAAGACATTCAGATAGAACTACTCAGGCTGCTGGCCGATGCGCCGTACGGGCGGATGCATTGTCGGGACATCTACGAGGCTCTTGCGAGTCGCTTTCCTTCCCTAACCGAGGACGAGAAAACCGTGCCGTATAGAAATAGCGTCAGCCATTGGGCCAACCGCGTTCAGTTCGCCCGGCTTCATCTCGTCGGCAAGGGCTGCATTCTGCATGCCTCGATGAACGGCCGCGCTGTTTGGGCCATCTCTGACAAAGGCCGCACCTCAATCCTCGACCTCGACGAGTTAGCTAAAAGCTTGCTGGCGGAGTTGGACGCACTGTGAAGCCGCCATCCTTACCAGCCGATTTACCGATGGTGAGTCGGGGCCACACCGAGGGCTACAAGAGCCCCCTTTCGGCCATGCTCGTTGTATCGCCGCCGGCAACGATGATGTGATCCAGAATCCGAACGTCAATCAGACTTAAGGCGTCGCGCAGCCTAGTGGTTATCAGCTCGTCGGCTTGCGAGGGTTCTGCAACCCCGCTCGGGTGCGGATGCGCGTTATGTGCCCCTGACCGTTCTGTGCCCTCGGCACCAAGGGTGCTGATCCTTCTAATATTTTTGCCGTCGCTGGTCACATAACACTGCGAGGGCAGACGCTACCCCCTCCTTGTCCTAATACAGAGGGGTGGTTGTCATGTTGGAGCATTATTTTACTCGGCCGTCGACGGTGGATCGACTTCGGTCACTGTGGCTCGGTCCTTCGCTTAGTCGATACGCCGAGTGGTTGTCGGATCGACAGATCTCACGCGCTTCGGCATTGTTCAAGATTCAGACGTTGGTTCTCTTTGATCGATTCTTGACGGATCGACACGTCCGCACTCTTGAGGAGCTGCCGGCGCAGATCGAGCCGTTCGTGAAGAAGTGGCGACGTACGCGGGGACGGCGGCCGCACTCGGTCGTCTACGGGAGGCAGCTCCGCACGGGGCCGCTTTCGGCGATCGAGGAGTTACTGCGACTTGTACTTCCGGACTTCGTGGGCACTGTGCGCCGTCAGCCCTGGCCGCTGAAGGATCTCGCGCCGGGATTTCGCCAGCATCTGAGCGATGAACGGGGCCTGCGACGCGACACGCTCCAGGGTTACGAGCACCACATGCGAGTGTTCGAGCGGTTCCTGCGGTCGGCAGCGATCACCGATCTATCCACGCTCACGCCAAAGATCGTTAACCGGTTCTTGATAGACAGCACCGCAGGCCTGCAGCCCTGCGGACGGCAGGCGCGAGCCGGTGCGCTGCGCGTCCTGCTGCGGTATCTGCGCCGACAAGGGATCATCGCAACGGATCTCAGTCGCGCAGTACCCCGCGGGCGTACGTACAAGCAAGCGGCTATTCCCCGAGCGATTCCCTGGAGCGATGTCGAACGCGTCCTCGCGAGCGTTGATCGGCGCTCGGCTTGTGGCAAGCGCGACTATGCGGTCCTGATGCTGTTCGCAACCTACGGCTTGCGTGCCCAGGAGGTCGCGGCACTTGAGCTCTCGGCGATCGACTGGCCTCAGTCGAAGTTTCACGTGCTTGGCCGTAAGGCCGGCAACTCGACGACCTATCCACTGGCGGCGTCGGTCGGCGAGGCGATCATCGACTATCTGCGCAACGCACGTCCTCAGTGCGCCGATCGCCACCTGTTCATCAGCCTGACGGCGCCCTTTCGCGGCGTCGGTCACTGGGCGATGTCCACCAGAGCCAGCGTTTACCTGCGACGCGCCGGCATCAAGGTCCGGCGCCCCGGGTCCCACACGTTTCGGCACAGCTGCGTACAACGGCTGGTCGAGGCCGATATGCCGTTCAAGCAGATCGGTGATTACGTGGGCCATCGCTCCGACGCCGCGACTCAAGTTTACGCCAAGGTCGCCATCCACAAGCTCCGGGCCCTCACAACCGGCGATGCGGAGGACGTGCTATGAGCCGCCCCATCTGGCAACGATTTGAGAGCGTGCTCGCCGATCCGATCACGCGGTACTTGGCAGCCAAGCGATCCATGGGATGTCGTTTCAACACCGAGGACCGTGCGCTGCGCCTCCTCGATCGGTATCTCACCGATCAGGGCGTACAGCGCATCAGCGACATAACTTCCGCATGCCTCGAGGCATTTCTGGCCTCGCGACGCCGCGCCCCCGGCGTAAGTTACAACGACCTCTTGGGGGTCGTGCGACGGCTATTGGAGTGGATGATCGACCAGCAGGAACTCACCACCTCACCCTTGACCACGCAGCCTCAACCGCAGTCGGCCCGGCGTTTGCCCTACCTCTACGACCCAGCGACGATCCGACGGATACTCGATTACGCAGCGGAGTTGCCGGATTGCCCACGATGTCGGCAGCGCGGGCCGACGTACGCCACGATCTTCGCGCTCCTCGCAGGCCTGGGGCTCCGCATCGGAGAGGTCTCTCGTCTTCAGTGCGGCGACGTCGATCTGCAGCGCGAGGTGCTTCTCGTGCGTAACAGCAAGTTCGGTAAGAGTCGCCTCGTACCGTTCGGTCCGCGCCTCGCCGCTCGATTGCGTTCCTACGCCACACTTCGTGAACAGCGCTTGGGACTTCCCATCCCGGGGTCCCCGTTCTTCACTTGGAACGGACGGTCTACGGTTGCGACCAACTCGATCCGGAACGCCTTCCGCGACCACCTGATGCCAAGGCTTGCGCTCAGCGTGCCGATTGGCACGCGAGCGCCCTGTGTCCATGGGCTCCGGCATTCGTTTGCGGTTCGGACGCTCTTGCGGTGGTATCGCGACGGCATCGATCCACAGGCCCGCCTCAACCACCTCTCCACGTTCCTCGGCCACGCCGGCCTTCACAGCACCGCCGTGTATCTGACGATCACGAGCGAGCTTCTCGAGGCGGCCAACCAGCGTTTCGAGGCGTTCGCGAGCCCCACCCGTCGGGAGGTGCATCATGAGTAACCTCACAGTAGGCGCCCTCGTTCACGACTTCTTTCTCGACTATCTTGGTCCGCAGAAGGGCTTGCGGCAGAGCTCGATTCGCAGCTACCGCGACACCATTCGGCTGTTCCTGCCGTTCGTCGCGAAGGATGCGAGGCACTCCATCAGCCGTCTGCAGCTCGAGGATCTTACCCTCGAGCGCGTGCTCTCGTTCCTGCGGCACATGGAGCAGGATCGGCACAACAGCATCCCCACGCGCAACCAGCGCCTCGCGGCGCTTCGCACGTTCTTCGAGTACCTCGCCCGACGGAGCCCAGAAGCGCTGCGCATTTGCCAGCAGGTCGCTGCCATTCCCATCAAGCGTACACCACTGCCCGACACGCGATACATCGCGCGCGAGCAGGTCGACGGGTTGTTCGAGCGGCTCCCTGCCATCGGTCGCTTCGCGCTGCGCGACCGCGTCCTGCTGCGCTTCCTCTACAACACCGGCGCTCGCGTCCAGGAGGTCGCCGATCTACGCGTCGGACATCTCATGCTCGAGCGGCCGTTCTACGTCCGGTTGCACGGTAAAGGCGGCAAGTGGCGGCACTTGCCGCTCTGGGACGACACGGCAGAGCAACTGACGGTGCTCCTCGGCCGACGCGCATCCGATCCTGAGGCCCCCGTGTTCGTATCCGACTCCGGCCGGCCACTGACGCGGTTCGGGATCTACAAGCGCATGCGGCACCTCACGGCCGACGTCGAGACCACCGGCTCCGCCGGTGACTCGCGCCGCGTGTCTCCGCACGTTTGGCGGCACACGGCCGCCGTTCACCTGCTCGAGTCCGGTGCCGAGGTCAACCTCATCCGAGGTTGGCTCGGTCACGTCGACATTAACACTACTCAGCGCTACGCCGAGATCACCATGCGCATGAAGACCGAAGCCATGACGCTGTGCTCGCCCACGGGTTCCAGCAAACTCACGCCCTGGAACGACGATGCGTCGCTGCTCAGCTGGCTGACCCGCCTTTGACTCGATTTGCCGGCCCTGACCGCTTAGGTTGGGGCCGGCCTCTAATGGGTCTTCGCGACCCATTGCGGGCACTCGCGACCGTCGGCTTTGCGGCTTCACATCGAGCGATCCGTTGAGTTGTGGTCGCAATAAAAACCGATTGGATTAAATTCCAGAACCTTTGCATCCATTGTCAATCGTTCCGGCAAATCAAAATCGTCGTAACTGAAGAAGGAGCGAGCACTCTCCCCACGACCAACCTGTACGGCGCACCCGTGCGGGCAGTAACCGGTATTGAAGTCAGCGATCTTAAAGACCTCGCTGCCGACTCTAAGACTTACTACGTCAGCGCCCTGATTAATCTTACCTGCTGAGTTTGGCCAATGTTCAGGAAGTAGACACATTGTATGACGCGACTTGTTTACGTAAGTGATTTCAATACGCCGTGCAACGGGTATGTCCGACGCTTCGTATTGAATTGGCACCAGGGTTGAAGTTGTTGCGCAACCTGCAACAACCGCTATTAAAGGCACTGCGGAGCCAAATCTCTTGATCCAGGCCATGTTAGATTTCATGTAACGCATTCTTGGGTGACGAGCATGTCCCACTATATTCGAATGGCTGCAATCCGACGTTGAGTTTATGCCCGCCAATTGCCGTTATTGGCCGATCGCGTCATCGTGCCCGGTACACCGTACAACCATCCATCCAATTCCGCCGGACATGGCCTGCACCGTCTCAACTCTCTCGTTATGTGTCGTCTTCTGAAAAGATCCCTTTCCACGACGAACCATTCCGAGAGTCGGGCACAGAACGGTCAGGGGCACATAACGCCCATTCTGTGGCGCGGCACAGAATGCGCAAGGATTACCGCAGCAGCGTTTTGCTTCAAGGCTTCCTTCACAACTTCCCTTGGATGAACCGACGCTCCGTCGATCGTGCCCTGGAACATTTCCTGATCGCTGATGACTCTATGACGCCGGTCGAGAAAAATTACGGCGAAAACTTCTCGGTCGAGCATTCCGAGTTTGAGGCTCAAGTAGTCGCGAGTTGCCTTCGGGCTCATGAGCTGTGTACCGCGGCGAACCCGGTGGGACATGTGCTCTCGAGCGGCTGCAATGATTTCCTCGGCGGTTGCCGGCCGTGAGCTGCCGTCGTAAAGTTGTGCGAGCAGCGAAATGGATGAAGTGTTCATGGTTCGTCTCCGTGTCGGGCGAAATTGCCCGGTGACGGCGAACAAACGAGGCGGAATTGAGCGGTCAAGGCTCGATGCCGACGACAGGAGGCATCGACTCAGGCGAGTAGAGGAGCGGCGCGCTAGGCGCCGCGAGCAACGGAGCGCCTTGACCGCGAAAATGCCGAGCTATAATGAGAGGAACCAGGGCAATTGCTGATTAAATGGAATTTTCAGGCAGCAATGGGCTCAATAAGAGTGGGGTCGTTGTTCTTGGGCGTGTTTACCCGCGTGCTGACCGGCGTCGCCACGAGATGCGCATCGGGGTACTGCTTGAGCACTGTGAAAGCTTCGTCTGGCGTGCCCTTGAGCCATACGTCGCGGTCCTCGCTGGCCAGAATCGCCGGCATTCGTTGCTTGGCGTTGTGAATCTCGCTCATCAGCTTGCTCGCCGGCATGGTGATGATGGTGCAGCTCTCAACTCGCAAGCCGTCGTCTCGCTTTGAACGATCCCACAACCCGGCAAAACCGAATATCTCTTGATCGTTCGCCATGATGTAGTAGGGCCGCTTTGTCTTGCCGTCGGCCTGCACTTGCCACTCGTAGAAGCCTGTCGCGGGTAGGATGCATCGTTGACCACGGCTCCAGGGGCCGCGCCAGGTCGCGGCTTCCGTCAATTTCTCGATGGTTGCATTGATGGTCGAGTACTTGGGCTGCACGCCCTTTGCCCAATACGGTATCAAGCCCCAATGCATCAGCCCGCCGGTTCGCTGGCCTTCTGCTGAGATCCGGACAACCGGAACCGATTGCGTGGGCGCCACGTTGTAACTGATGGGGAATTGCCACTCCTGATGCACGAGATTGAACTCGCGCTCGATCGAGGCTTCGTCGGGTGAGACGTATCTTCCGCACATGATTATTATTATATCGCGGCGGCGAGGGATTCGAAGAGAGGGAGCAAAGCGACGTGGCTTATACAGTATCGGCCAACGCCTCCAACTGTATGGACGCTTGCTCCCTGCGCTCGCGACAATCGTCGCCACGCCCGATGCTCACTGTTGTGAGACTGTCCGATCACTTTGGACAATACGTACTGACGCTCAAGTGCGAGTGCGGCCACACGCGCACTGCGCAGCCTCAGACACTCGCTGCGCTGGCTGGGTTTGACGCTCTGCTCGCTGATGTGGTGAAGCGGCTGCGATGCTCACAGTGCGGCAGACGGCGATGTAGCGCCACGGTGCGTCCCGAGAATAAACGAGACGGCTAACTAATCGGCGGGTGAGACCGCCATCGACCGAGACTGTGTGAAAACAATGCGTTCTCACACAGTCTCGACCCTGAACCGCCGCTCATCCATGGCCGGTTCCGAGCAGTGAGATTGCGAACGACACTCCCATCAATGGCTGACGTCGTCTGCCGTCTGTTCGAGCAACCAGGAACGAAGTGCCTCAAACACCCCAGGTGCCATCCTGCTTCCGGAAGGCACCTCCGACAACGAATGGCCGGCATTTGGAAAGACCTTGATGGTGAAGTTCTTATTCCCAGACTGGGTGAGCGCTGCTCGCATGTTACGAACTGCGACCGACACTTGGGTCAACGTGTCAGCTTCGCCGTAGACTGCGAGGGCTGGGCAGGTTACCTCCTTCAGCGTTGGTATCGGACTAAATGTAAGGATATGGTCCCAATCCCATCGCATTTGATCCAGAGATGCGAAATCGCCGCTCGACTGAATGAACCATAGCTTGTCTTCCTTGCGCATTTCGTCGCGTTGCTTGACGAACTCGTCCCAACCCTGTCCGGTGCGAGCCACGCGTAACCACATATCGGTAAACATCGTCGCTTTTTCTACGTCGCTCTTTGAAACGCCCTGGCTTCGGAGAAATGCTCCCATCTGATAAGAAGCCGTTTCCCACAAGGGTCCCATGAAACCGGACGAGTCGATGATGAAGGCTACGTCCTTCGAGCGGGCCGCAACCTGCGTGGTGAGCATCCCGCCCTCGCTTGTACCCCAAAGACCGACTTTCCGAGAATTGACGTCGTTGCGCCCTTGCAGGAAGTGCACAGCCGCGAGCGCATCGCTCACTAGTTCATCGGGGTAATAGGAAGGTGCCATCAACGTTCCCGTTGAAGCATCCAGCAATGTCCCGGAGGATGCGCCGGTGCCGCGCTTGTCATAGGTAAGAACGGCGAACCCTAAAGAAGTGAAGAAATGAGGATAGGGCCCGAACGAAAAACGTGTGAGCGGACCGGAACCGTGCAAAAGGATAATGGCGGGGTGAGGCCCTTCGGTTGTCGGCGTGAACAGTGTCCCGGCGAGCTTTACCGGGTCGTTGTTGACGACAACGTTCTCTTCGCGAAGAGGCACACGAGAAGCCTTAGTGCTCTCTCCCTTGCTCGACCGCATGGAGATGCCTGTGACAGCGCCGTGTCCGTCCTTGATAAATTGTACATGCAGCTCGATAGGACTGTTGTCGTTGAATCCTGGACCCATGATGAATTCTGTTTGCGAAATCGGGAACAGCCTTCTGACGATCCCTGACTGGTAATCGGAAAACAACATGGTGCTCTCGCCGGAATCTTCGGTAATGTATTTGTCGATGCCAACCAAGTGCTGCGGCGTAACGAGATAGGTACCGTAATACGCGTCATATCGACTAGGCGGCTGAGCGGAGACACCGTCCCACCTCAGCAAGGAAAGCAGAAGAACAGTAGCAAGGATCGTGACACTTCGACCGAGCCGCCGAGTTCCGTGCCGAACCATAATTGTCGCTCCCCGCTGCTTTGACCCCCGCATCCGTTGAGTCTACCGCGCATCGTGAATGTCAGCTAAGTGGTAGCCATGTCGGAGCCACCACTGTCGGGCCGTGGCCGGCTACGGACCCACGATCTAACTTGCTTCAATTCGCCGACCCACCCAAACCACGTGCTTTTTCACCTCGGGCACTTCCTCCCGATCCAGGAGCCCCAGCAAATTACCAAGCCGGGTGCAGCCGATAAGCAGTTCAAAGCCTGAGGCGCCGGCGAGCAGCTCGCCGGCGACGATGACCGGAGGGACGATCCAGGATTTGGCGTCTCGCCAATGATCGACGACTTCTTGTCGCTCATCGACTATTCCAAACTGGGTGGCTCGATCGCGAGCCTCATCGAGCGCGTGTTGATAGCCGCGATCCACTCGCACATGGCGTAGCGCAATTCCGAATAATTCTTCGAGCTCCCAGCGCACACGGCCCCAATCCACCGCTCGTACGATGGCGGCGAAGTCTTCGCTGTTGGCCTCGTCGTGAAATAGCTGTGAGAAGACTTCTTGCGGGCACTGCAGGCCTTCCGATTCGCAGCGCTGCCAGTGCATGACAGGATCAGCGTCATAAAGCCGCTGAATGCGGCCCCAGGTAAAGGCACCGACTTCGATCGCTTCGGGGGACATGACAACCTTGGTCTTTGAGGCTCCAGACCGAAGTATAGACCGCAGTCGCTTGATAGGCTTTTATAGTTGTCGCGGATATTCGCTGCTTACCAACAATTATGCGAAAGTCTGATTGAGCAGGACGGAGCGGTGAGTCCATGTATATCGCGATTGGGGAAATTGAGCAGTGGATTCCAATCGGCGGCCAGGCGCCAGACCACCCGGTACTTTTGTTTCTACCTGGCGGGCCGGGCGGAACTTCCGTTCCAGTAGCCGCGGCCTGGAAATCCTGGGAAGATCATTTCGCGGTCGTGCATTGGGACCAACGCGGGGCTGGCCGCACCTTCGGCAAGAACGGCGAATCCGGTTGCGGTCGGCTCACTATCGAGCTCATGGTCAAGGACGCCATCGAGGTCGCCGAATTTCTGATCTCGCATTTGGCGCCGAAGATCCTGTTGGTGGGCCATTCCTGGGGTTCAGCTCTGGGAATCCATATGCTCAAGCGACGCCCCGAGCTGTTCTCTGCTTTCGTGGGAACTGGGCAGCTGGTGAATATGCGGCAAAATGAGGAGTACAACTATCGACGTCAGATGGAGCAGGCAGAGCGACTTGGAAACGAGGAGGCCATGCGGGCCTTGCGCGCTATTGGACCCCCTCCATTTCCAGACAGAAGTTCCTTGATAACTCTACGCGAGTGGGCCGATCGGCTCGCCGAGGGTGATGGAGACTCTGCTGAGCCACGCCCCAGTCCAAGGGCAGCCGATTTCAAGGCTGAGGAAGCACCCACGATGCTACACGGGGCCGAGTTCTCACGTAAAGCACTCTACGAAGAGCTGAGGCAAGTGGATCTACCCTCTCTTGGCCTCAAGTTCGAGGTGCCAATCTTTTTCTTCGAAGGAACTCACGATCAGCAAACGCCGATGGAGCTTGCCCAGCAATATTACGATGCCATTGAGGCGCCGCATAAAGGATTTGTCCGGTTCGAGGGCTGCCACCACTTCGTGATATTCAACCGACCAGACGCGTTTCTTCGAGAGCTGCTCACGCGCGTCCGACCGTTAGTGAGCTCCTAGCCGGATCTAGGTGGATTTTCAAATTTATTAGAGTCAGGACGCTCGCGGGTCGAACGGACAATAAAATAGCCGACCCACCAACAAAAAGGGAAGCTGATGACACACAAGAATTTATAGGTGTGTGGGAATACGCGCAATATCGACAACAGAATGGTCACAGCAAGAGTCAAGAATATTCCCCAAACCATCACGGCGGCGGAAT
>Ga0207014_1109_pt1 | contig 17923 bp, 13 predicted proteins | sample Alteio_BWMinCont_56_FD_153495 | JGI IMG/M metagenome (GOLD analysis project Ga0207014, IMG submission 153495) | Enriched cells from forest soil in Barre Woods Harvard Forest LTER site, Petersham, Massachusetts, United States -... | ecosystem: Environmental > Terrestrial > Soil > Temperate forest >...
GTCTTGTTCATGCCTCAATTAAATACTAAACTTCACTATGACCATAGCCTTGAGTAACAATAATTCCTTGTACTCTCAATTATAAAAAAAAATTATGACTTAAAAGCAATCATTATGTTTTGAAAGAAAGCATTTGGCTGATTTCTATTATTTTGTAAACCATGAAGTCCAAAATTTAGCAGAGGCCTCTGCCAATTGAGGTATATAAAGCTCTGCTTGCCTTCTAAGGTTAATTATATTTATCTTCTCTTTTGACAGCTCAAATGCGTGCCCAATGAGCCACCTTTCTAAATTCTTTAGTGTGATCTCTGGATGAAATTGTAATGCCAATATTTTTTCTCCATAGGTAAACGCTTGATGGGCACACAAATGACTTTTCAGTTTTAATACAGCACCCCTTGGCAAGTCAAAAGTATCTCCATGCCAATGAAAAACAGGATCTTTTGTAAAACAATCAAAAAAATCCTCTTTGCCTGGGCTAGTATTTGAAACCCTATACCAACCTATTTCCTTGTTTCCCGGATAAATTTTGGATCCTAAAGAATAGGCAATAAGTTGTGCACCCAAGCATATACCTATAGTCTCAAGGTTGTGTTGTATCCGACTTTTTATTATATTTGACTCATCTTCAAGAAAAGGATAATTATGACTGTCATAAACGCTGATTGGCCCCCCTAAAATAATCAGCAAAGGTGGTGGAGAAACTATCAGATTCTTTAGACAATCTACCCCTGCCTGTAAATATAGGATTTCATAACCAAAGTTTTGTAAATACTGCTCAAGAGTGCCTAAGTCTTCAAATGCAACATGCGTAATAACGCATGCCTGCTTGACGCTAACTGTAGAATAGCTCATCGCCTCACCTTCCTTTGTAATCTCATCGCGTTTCATAGAGTTACACCTTGAAAGTTTTTATCTTCCCCTACTTTAATAGCCGCTCTTGCTGCTCACACCTCATGCAAGAGCGGTTAAGCGAATAATCAAAAATTAAATGTAGTCCTTCATATTTTAAGCTTATTCCCTGTCGCCTGTGTATCTTGAGCATTTCCTTGAAAATTAGCAGCATTATTAATATTATTGACATCATTACTCCTTCGCGCTTGCTCAGTAGCGGAGTTTTGGCGAGTACTTTCATCATCCCACTCTTCGTCAGAGTTTGAATAATTTTCGATAAGGTCTTTTTTCATGATAAAAGCATGTGTAACTCTTTCATACATTTTACCATGCATTAGCCCAGCTTTTCGAAGCGTTTGAAGTCTTTTTAACTTATAACCCGAAAATTCTTTTCTTATGTCTTCAGGATCAAACAATACAGAGGCTACATTGGTTTCCGGATCAACAATATTGCTGCTTCCTTTTTTTAAAAGAGGCCCATAGTACCCATCATCTTTTCCGGCCAATGATAACAAATAATAACCGTCATCTTTCATAATTCGAGCCAGCTCTTTCCTGTAATAAGATTTCCGAGATTCGTCAAGCTGATGCTTATAACAAAATATATCAATAACAATGTCTATTGATTTGTCTTCTGCTGGGATTCGGTTTGTAATGTCTCCACATACCGCTGATATTTTTAAGTGATGTTCTTCTGCATATTTTTGTAATTGTTCGATGTTTTCAGCAACTATATCAATTGATGTAACTTGACTTCCTTTTTCGGAAAAGAATATTGAATTCCGTCCTCGCCCACAGCCCATATCCACTACTTTCCCTAATCTGTCCAAGGAATTGCGCTTGGTGTAGTAAGGGAAAAAAAATGTACTGACTACTGAACTAGGCTCAGTTCTATAAGATGATGGGATCCCTTGTTGCTCTTGATATTCTTTTTTCCACCGTTCTGCTATCTCAGATAAAGCTCCGAGAGGGGCATTAGTTAAAACAAAACCCGTCTTTCCTGCTTCAAGTATTTTATTGTAGTCTTCATATATTAATTCTAACTTTTCATGAACCAAATGAAATTTAGCAGGAGAAGACATCAAGTCTTGTGTTTTGCGCAAATAACTACCAGGCTTTGCCTTTATAACCATTGAGACACATGTTGGTAAATTTTTCAGTTTTTCACTAAGCAATTCTTTCTCAATGTAACCCTCTTGTTCTACAGCAAGATCAACCACCATGGCTCTCTTTAAACATTTGTTAGGTAGCTGCGCGTATTCAAAAAAAACTTTTGGCCGCAAGTAGCTGTCAATTGTTAAATTAATGGCATCATGCCCAACGCACTCTTGACTCATTTGTATGTTTGTGGCTCCGCTAATTCTTGCCGCAACTTCTACAAGGACTGGCCCAGACTCTGTCATTATTACTTCTGCATGTGTAGGTCCAAATTTAATATTCAAAGCATTTAAAACAGAATGCGTATATTCAACTAGCTGGTTTTGTAATTGCCCATCAAATTCTAATAACTCCTCGCGGCCGTAAATTAATCGACCATTTACTAATTTTTTTCTATACGCCCATAAGTCATTAACAATATGCTTTCCTTGGCAGCTGACAGAGTTTACAACGTACTCCTCGCCTTTTAAGAATGATTCAACTAAAACATTATTATTCATCGTTCCTAGTATATTTACTTGGTTGATTATTTTTTGGAAAGCAGTTTCTAACTCCTCGAAGGTGCTACAAATACTCACTCCGTCTGTACCTGCACTATCCAGGGGCTTAATAACTACTGGGTAATGGCACGTATCTTCTATCCATATTTTTATTTCATCGAGGTTGTTTGATTGTATAAAATCAGGGGCTTTCAAGCCTGCTTTTTGCATTGCCAGGCGCATTTCATATTTGTTTCTTCTAGCCTTGCTCAGTTCAGTCCCATTTGTACTGTCTAATTTAAGCCTCTCACTTATGGCATCTGTGAGCTCAATTCCAGGTTCTGACCCAGCAATAACACATAATATTTTTTCACCATGAGCCATTTCACCAATTTGTTTAATAAGTTGATCAACATTACCTTGGTATACAAAAGTAGATTTATAATCGGCCGGCTCAAATTGCGATAAACTGAGTAATGGCTCTCTAGTGCTTTGAACATGAAAGCATTTATCGTAGCCCCTATTCGCAAGACTTTTTGGAAATTGTTTTCCGGCATTATAGCCATCTACTATGATACAAATACCCATATGATACCCCTTTTAATATTAATTTATTGGCGTTATTAACTAAGTGTGTAATTGCTTATTCCAACCTTATCATTTTTTATCCCGTTGAAACTTTGTTAAATATTAGAATTATTTGATAGCCTTTAACATCTTTCACTATATTTATAATTAATAGATATATCAGCTTTCAACAACACCAATAAATATAAACACAGCCTTAGTTTACTACAGAACACTTTTTCTCAAATAGGGGTAATTACCTATATTTGCAAACCAATGATACCCGAACAATTTACTTGCCGTGATTTAGCCTGAAACTGAGATTCAATCAGAAGAAGTTGCTCAATTTCTTTATTTTTACGGCTGACAGGAAGCCTAATACCTATAAATACTTATACAACCAATTGCAAAGCCACAGTTGTTTCCACAGTGGATAAAATTATAAAAGCATAGTATTATAATTATACAAAAAGTAACCTTATAATATAATAAGAGTTAGGCCACATAATAAAAACGTTAAAAAGGAGGCTTGACAATGTCTCTCCTTCTCAAAAATGACCACCCTGCTTTAACAGCCCACCTAGAGATATGTGAAATATGTAAGCCCCTATTTAGCCTGTTTAATATTTCATTTTTCAGGTATTTGAGAGTATTTCCCGATGGACGAAGAATTCATTTGTGTACCAACCCAAATTGGACAGATCACTTTTATAACCATGGTTTTTATAATGTGGCATGGTGTGACGCAAAAAATTTAATCAACCCAAGAAACACACAAGCATTGTGGGATGAAATGGCCGTTCGTTATGACAATATTGTAGGAGTTGATGCCAGAAACCACTTCAACATTCATCATGGCGTCTCTATGGTTTGCCCAGGTGTTGGATACTATGAAGTGTTTGACTTTGCTGCTTCCAAGGAACATGCCGAAGTAAATGAAGCGTATTTAAACAATCTTGACATTTTTGAACATTTTTTCTTTTACTTTCGTGATAAAGCAAATGCATTAATCATGGAACAGCAGAACAACACAATAAAACCACTCGATCTAATGGAAAGATGGAAAACGGAACAAAATAGCAATAATTCAAAAAACAAAAAATTCCTCGACTTTCTAGAAGAAACAGCTATCAAACGTTACTATATTGGGTCGTATGGTGGTGACACCTATTTAACCAGGAAAGAAGTACAATGTATTTACTGGGCATCTCTGGGAAAAAATTCTGAAGAGATTGGCATAATAATGGGTTGTTCAAAGAAAACAATTGAAGCTCATGTCGACAATATCAAAAATAAACTTGACTGCACTAAAATGACTAAAATCATTGAAATTGCTACTAAAACTGGATTACTGGAAACTGTTGGCCATCTTATTGAAAATAATACCCCTAGTTCGACTTAGTTTATTCAAACATTCTTTCACCTACAGAAGAGAAACATAAATGTGGATAGCGAAACAAAAACCCTGGATAGTTTGTATGACTGCCGCTTTATTTTTCTTTTATGAATTTATGCAGATCAATATGTTTTCTGCTCTTGTTCCGAGCCTCACCCAGGAACTGCACTTAAACCCAATAGCTGTAGGTAGCCTTTCTGCTTGTTATTTAGCGGGTGATATTCTCCTTATTTTTCCTGCTGGTTTACTCTTGGATATTGCTTCTCCACGTAAAGTGATTTTATTAGCAATGCTAATATCAATTTTAGGCACTTTTATGTTTTCCTTTGCTCATACTTTAGCCTTTGCTAGCCTAGGTAGATTTGTTGCGGGGGCAGCCGCGGGCCCTTTTTGTTTACTCGGGACTTTAAAATTGATTAGCCATTGGTTTGAACCCCATAAAACAGCTTTTGTAACTGGAATTGTAGTTGCATTTGGTATGGTGGGGGGGATAATATCACAAGCCCCTTTCCAACAGTTAATTTCATGCTATGGCTGGAGAAATACACTTTTAATGAACAGCTGTTTAGGGTTGGCATTTCTGCTTCTAATGTATTTTTTCGTGCAGGATTCTCCCAACAAAAGCCCAACTCTTTTTTCGTCTTCAAGGCACCCAAGAATGCAACTCTGTAAGGAAGTAAAGGCAGTTGCTCTATTTTCTCAAAATTGGCTCTGCGGATGCTTTGCTTCTCTTATTAATTTACCCATACTAGTCCTTGGAGCCACTTGGGGAGGCGAATATTTATTTCACGAATTCCATGTGCCTTATCAAACTGGTTCTATAATAACCACCATGCTGTATATTGGTATGTTAGTTGGATCACCATTATTTGGGTATATATCAGACAAAACTCGCAACCGACGTTTTCCTATGCTGGTCGGTGCAATCATTTGTTTATTATCATTAGGGCTTTTGCTTTGCATTCCCCACCCCTCGCTTCAAATATTTTTACTGACTTTTTTTTTGATAGGGTTAGGCTCAAGCTCGCAAATAATAGGATATCCTACTGTGGCGGAAAGCAACCCTAAGCAGATGGAAGGAACAGCTGTAGGGCTTGCAACAACTTTAATTATGTCAGGCGGTACTCTGTTTCAACCATTGTTTGGTGTAATTGTGGACAAAGTGAACAATGCCGGCGCCTATAATGGTTATAAACTAGCTTTTTTAATATTTCCTATTGCTGCTTCTATTAGTATTATCATTTTATACTTTGTTAAAGAAACTTATTGCAAGCGATTAAACCCTAGTAATTAATAATGATCACCAGATCCTTTGGTGATCATTTTAGCGATCTTTCAATTTTCATAACTTCGATCTCATTTTACCCATCTTACTTATGGAGCTGTTACTAATTAACCCCTCATCTTCAAAGGCTTTTATACCAATTTGGGTAGCGAAGATACCACTTTCGCTGGCTAGTTTAATAATAGGGCTATAATTAATTTTTTGAAGATCTTGGTCACTTTTCAGCCTGCATTCCTCTATTAAACTTTTATGTTCTTTAAACCCAATTTGTTGCAAAACATTTCCCCAAATATCTAATTCTTTACTTGCAAACCATCGAATTGGCTTAGGCAAAATCTTACAAAAAAACATTTGCTGCTCGGGACTCAGGCTTTTATATAATGTTTTAGTAAGCCATTTAAAAGCATATCCATGCACAAGTTCATCTTTCATATGTGCTTCAACGGTTGCCGTATTCAGGGGCTGAATGTTCTGATCAGTACTTAACAAAGATAGATAGTCGCTAATGAATACTTCTGACACTATTGCTGTGGCCATTTGTGCTAAGTCTTTCTCCCAATCAAGGCTTAAGCTATTCTTATAAGCATTCAGTTCTTTCACCAATGTAAAGAGTGGCACTTGAACATCAAGGTTTCTTTCCTTCCTAGTTATAGCATTGGCTTTTGTTACCATATAGGAGTGATATGCCTCATCTACCAATGTTTCACTGGCAAATTCTCTGAAACAACTACTCGTTAATCCCGGGATCCTTCCGTTAATAATACTGTTACAAGCAGGTGTTACTATCTCTGTCTCTATAGCTAATGTTTTTTCATTGTATATAATCCACCCACATGATAGTATTTTTTTCTTCATGGACTCAGGAGCTTGGTAATAAGCTTCTTGTTCTGCGAATGGTAAAAGAGATTCTAAAAAGTCATTTTTTTCAGGGTTAAAAATTAGAGCTTGTTCCTCAAAATCTAGCCCTCTACTTCTAACAACAGAATGTTTACCCCACACCTTGACGATTTTTTGCATTAAATTATTAACATGACTATCAGTCTCTGCAGCTTCATTGAAGCTTGAGTCTGTGATAAGCGGAACGTTAGCTGGTCCGGTGTGTGAAGACTGGCTTACAACCTCACTCTTATCAGGCTGGACAGTAAATTGTTTAGTTTTTTTAACATAGTTTGGAAATAATGTAAGCATTTTTCTTCTCCTTCTTATAAATTTATATCTTACAGTTCCATTGTAACTACACCTACTAACATAACCATAGGGAAATATACTTATAAATTTAAAAAAGAGAAATTCGTTAATTCTTACAAGATATTATGCATAAATAAGTTTATATCGTTGTTATAGAGCTTATCTAATCTTAGTACTAACGACATATATGTGCCCTGATTACTGAATTATTTACTTATATTTGGACTAACAATTATACTCGCACAAGTATCAGTTATTATGATTCTTTCTTCTTATTAGTCTAATACTTTATTAATACATACATGTACTTGTAATCAAACGGCTAAACTTGCCTTTTCATTTTTATCTTATTTTTTAAGCATATGTTCAAGGAAGGTGTTAATTAGTGGCATACACGTCAATCACAACAAAGTTTACCAAGTAATGAAAGCCAACCATTTATTGCTCCAAGGGCACACTGGAAAGCCTAACCAAACATGGGTCAAATCATTGCCCTAAAAAGCAGTACTCGTTGACCTTCTGATTAGTTTACTATCCAACGTTTGAATAGGAACAGAGCGCAGGTTGCATTTAGTCTAGATACTTATGACAGAGAAGTGATGCGATATGTTGCTTCTACTCGCGGCTCATAATGCAGTTCATTTTGGCAGGGATGATGTAGAGGATGTCTGTGAATCTATTTTTAATGGACTGTCGAAGCTATCCGAAACACGCTATCTAGAAATATTTGACGAAGCTTATAACCGTTTTATATCTCTAGACCCAAAAGCTCATGAAGAACTATCGGTTCTAGATGAGTCCTTCTCCTCAGCATTCCAGGTTCATTCTGCCGTTTTTGAGGATCTGGACAGTCTGTTTTATAGAATAAATACTTTAGAAGAGTTGAATTACGAAAAGATTTCTAAAATAAATGAATTGGAAATTGTGTCTGAGGATTTATATGCCAAAAATATGAAAATCCTATTAAAGAATGTCCCTGATTATGACGCCAGGTTAGAAAATGCTATAAAACTTTCGCAAGAAAATGAGCCTGGCTATAGTAAAGTGGCTAAGCTCGTCTGCGAACAGCTTAAACATGAACTGACTGCAATCAATGCCATCGACACTGGCGAAGATATATTATCTGAAGAAGAAATTAAATATAATTTAGAACATGAAATATTTTATATCCATATCAATACATCAAAAGGCTACTATTACATAATATACAATTACCCAGAAGGTACGGCTTCTTTTATTGATGGGAAAAGTCACCAGGTAGTTGCGAAAGATATTAAGGTTTCCCTATAGAAATTCTGTCCATCGATCTGTATAAATGATCCTTCATTGCTCATATGCAGGCCCTGTCGACGACTCATTCATAAACCAATTCTTTAATATTTTCACCTAATAGGAGCACGAATTTTTAAATAGCAGTTATACATAAAAATTCTTACTGCATAAACAGCTGCGCGAGAGCACTCCTGCGGGCCCCAATAAGCAGTTATTTGCCAATAGCTGAATGAGTTATAGACTCTAGAACGGGCCACATGAGCTATTTTCTAAATTAACTGCGGAATCCAATTGCCAGGCATACCACTTAGTGCTAAACTTACAGTTAAAAATGAAAAAAGTAATATTAGCACTCAAGAATTAGAAGCTCTCTCAAACTTAGTAAAAGACCTTTTAATGTTAACGGATGCTGAAATTGAAAAAGCTATCTACGATAAAGTCATAAATGAGGTTCAAGATGAAAACGCCAAAGACTAAGTCAAAAACTAATATTTTATCTGCCGTGCATGAAACTGCAGCAGGATTACACAAATCTGGTTTAATTAGTAAAAGAAAAATGGCTAATTATGACGCTTTATGTTTAAAAGAAATTCCCTCTACTCTTCACGCCAGATTAAAGCCTTGAGGGCAAGATATAATATAAGCCAAGCTGTATTAGCTGCAGTAATTAATGCCAGCCCTTCTACAATAAGGCAGTGGGAAATCGGAGATAAACACCCAAGCGGCCCTTCTTTAAAATTACTTAATTTGCTAGACACTAAGGGAATACAGGTTTTAGTAAATTAAGGAAGCCTAGCTTGCCCCTGGGGATCCATCCCAAAAAATCCGGCATTGATCCGGATAATGCCCCCAAACCATCCACCCCAAAGAAAAGAACATAGTAAATAAAAAAGCCTAACAATTGCTAAGCTTATTATTAAACATATTTTCAATAGCTTCTCATTTATTTATGATGGCTTAGGGCCCAGCTGTTTTGGCAGTTGAGAATTGATATTTTCTTGAAAGCCTTTAACTGAATTAATAGAGTTTAGATTCTCGTGATGACCGTCATTGGATTGCTGAATGGCTGTGGTTTTCGGTTGATAAGAGTTGAAATTATCAATAGAAGCTCTAACTGAACTAATTGAATTCAAATTCTCTTGATGACCACCATTGGGTTGCTGAATGACTGGGGTCATGGGTTGATAAGAATTGAAATTATCAATAGAAGCTTTAACTGAATTTACGGAATAAAAATTCTCTTTAGAACTGCTACTTGAACTCAAAGAATTTAAATTATTTCGAATTGCAGAGGATTGATAACTAGGTAAAAATGTCTTCGTGAATTTTTGAAAGTCTGTTTGTTCAGATTTCAAATAAGTCACCACTTGTTCAGCATTGGGTCGAAGGTTTGGGTCAGTAGCCCAACAAGCCTGAATCAAAGATTTTAGTTTATCAGGGCAATCTTTGGGGATTTCATCTCTATGTCCTTGCTGAGCCCATGCCGAAACCAAAGCTTGATCGGGTACTTTCCGAAAGGGTAACTGGCGAGAAGCCAATTCCCACAAAGTGATCCCAAGACTATAAATGTCAGACTGTTGAGTACAACCATTACTTGTAATAGAAGATAGCTCTGGTGCCATCCATCTTACTGTTCCCGCTATGCTTATACTAGTTGAGTCCTGAGTCTCTTTTTTAACTTTTGATAAACCAAAGTCAGCTAGCCTGGCACCCCACGATTGATTTAATAAAACATTTTGACTTTTGATATCACGATGCAAAATATTTTCTTTATGCAAAAATGCAACACCACCGGCAATCTCGATGGCAATACGTGATCGAAGAGGCCACTCAATAATTTGGTCGCTATGCAAAACATTATGCAAAGAGCCGTTGGGCATATATTCCATGACTATACAGCGTTGTGGACTTAAGCAAAAGCCAAAAAACTGCACAATATAAGGACTGCGTAGTCGGGCCATAATCACAGACTCATTTTGAAATTCTTCACTCGCTACCCTAGAAAGATTATCGGACAATAAACATTTAACAGCCACCTCAGCATGGCGCCATGTGCCTTGATAAACAATTCCAAAGCCACCACCACCCAATTTTTTACCCAAGGAAAGATCAGAAAAATCGATGACAGGATCCGATATTTTGATATTTTCTTTAGGTTTCTTAGCTGGAGTCATCATTATACCTTGCATCTGCTGCATTAGCGTGTTGATAGGAGCCATCGGAGATGTGGAAATTAAAGTAGTCTGTTCCATTTGTTCTTTTTCATGAACATTAAGCTGTACTAGAGTCGCAAGAGCCAGAGAATGCCCCTGATCAGCTGCTTTTTTTATCCACTGGTAAGCCATAACATCACTTTGATCAACTCCTAAACCATTTGCGTACATCGCACCAAGGTTGAACTGACACTTCGAATCGCCCTGAACGGCACCCTTTTGAAACCACTCACAAGCCTGCCTATCACTTTGCTCCACACCGCGGCCATTTTTATACATGACTCCCAAGTTACCTTGAGCATTAGCATCTCCTTGAATAGCAGCTTTTTGATACCACTCACAAGCCTGACTATCACTTTGCTCCACACCTAGACCTTGCTTATACATTAACCCAAGTTTGCACTGAGCAGCAGCAAATCCTAGAGTAGCCGCTTTTAAATACCACTCGCAAGCCTTTTCATTACTCTGCTTTACACCTCGGCCATCTTCATACATAGCCCCAAGGTTATATTGACCACCAAAATTCTCCTGAGCAGCTGATTTTTTATAGCACTCCAAGGCCATATCATCACTTTGCTGCACGCCCCGGCCTTCTTTGTGCATCAGCCCAAGATTGCATTGTGCATTGGCATGCCCTTGATTAGCAGCTTTTTGGTACCATTCGCAAGCCTTAGCATCATCTTGAGTGATACCTAAACCATTGTTATACATTAAACCTAGATTATATTGAGCCTCAGCTAATCCCTGAGCGGCGGATTTTTGCAACCACTCTAAGGCCTTGGTAACATTTTTAGTCAAGCTGAGGCCATTTACATACATCATCCCAAGGTTAAATTGAGCGCGAAATTCCCCCTGAGCAGAGGCTTTGTAAAACCACTCGAAGGCCTTGGCATTGCTTTGAGTCACTCCTCGACCACTCATATACATTCCACCAAAGTTGAATTGAGCCTCAGCATCTCCTTGAATAGCAGATTTTTGAAACCACTCAAAGGCCTTGGCATCGCTTTGTTCTGCACCTCGGCCATCGTAATACATCATACCCAGGCTATTTTGAGCATCTGGATCTCCCTGATTAGCAGCTTTTAAGTGCCATTCAAAGGCTTTGGTTTCACTTTTCGTTATTCCTCGGCCATATTCATACATAAAGCCAAGGCAACGTTGAGCCTTTGCATCCCCATTAATTGCAGCTTTTTGAAACCATTCAAAGGCTTTGGCATTGTTTTGCATAAGCCATCGACCGTCTTTATACATCACACCAAGGTTATATTGAGCTTTAGTATCCCCTTGATTAGCCGCTTTTTGAAACCACCTAACAGCCTCCTCATCGCTTTGTTCTACACCTCGGCCATCTTCATACATAACCCCAAGATTAGATTGAGCAATAACATGCCCCTGAATAGCAGCTCTCTGATACCATTTGCTGGCAGTGACGGCATTTTGTGTCACGCATCTGCCATAATCATACATAGTTCCAAGATTGTATTGAGCATTGGCATGTCCTTGATTAGCAGCTTTTTGAAACCACTCAACAGCCTTAATATCGCTTTGTTCTGCACCTCGGCCTAAGGCATACATTGCTCCCAGGTTACATTGAGCACCCGCAATTCCCTGATTAGCAGCTTTTAAATACCACTCACATGCTTTTTCATTACTTTGTTTTACACCTCGCCCTTGCTCATACATTCCCCCTAAATTGAGCTGAGCTTCAGCATCTCCCTGATTAGCAGCTTTTAAGTACCATTCACAGGCTTTATCATCGCTATCCTCAATCTCTTGGCCGAGCGCATACATCACTCCGAGCTTACGTTGAGCGATTGCATCACCATGAATAGCAGCTTTTTGAATTTGTTCAATCGCATTATTATGACCCTTTTCTATGGGAAGATCTTGTCCTTTCATTAACCTAAGGTTGTTTGGAATTACTTGAGCACTGGACGATTGACTGTTCACCCTATTTCGATCATTAGAGTCCGAAGCTTTGCCTAACAATTTGCCGTTTATAATTTCTACAATATCATCAATCTGAGCAATATCCATTTTAAAACTTCTAACAATTGCTTGATATTTTTTCATATCATTTTGATAAGCGTGCTTCTCTATTTCTATTTTAATTTTCTCTTCACTACTCTCTTCTATTGCTAATTCAATAGCCTGCACAATAGAGGCTATTTTACAAACATTTTTCTGCTGTTGATAGTCGTGCAATGTTGCGCCTATTTCCTTAAGCGCAGCATCTAGGACAGTTATTTTTTCTTGCAGCTCGTTTAGAGTTTTTAGAGGATCTTTTAATTTATTTTCAAGATTTCTCTTATCTTCTTGCGCTTGTTGCAGTGTTTGCAATAATTCTTCTTGTTCTTTAGCGGACAATTGGCCGACTGAAGCCACAGCGTTTACTTTAGCTTTGCCCATAAGTTCAGGTTTTTTATTTATTACATTAGCTGTTCCAGATCTATTTGAGTTTAATCTCTGGTATCCTTCAGCTGTTTCCGTGTTTAGTTTATTATTTTTTTGTAGTCTAGATTGTTCTTCAGATAATTGATTAGTAACAGACGCTTTAGCAGGCAGCAATATATTGCTCGAATTTATTTTGAGCTTATTTGATGTGCTGTTAGCTAAGACGGATAGCTTTTTCTTAGCTAGAAGATCAAGTTGCGTTTGAGCATCACAATTTCCCTGAGCAACAGATTTTTGATACAATTTAACAGCCTCAGCATCTCCCTGAGCAGCAGCTTTTTGATACCATTCAAAAGCCTTCTCATCGCTTTGTGTTACCCCTCGACCTTTTTCATACATTACTCCAAGGTTGAATTGAGCACCAGCATCTCCTTGGTTGGCCAATTGTAATTGTTCTTGAAATCGTTTCTGTCCAGCTGTTTGTTCATCATTCCATATAGGAGTTACTGAGGCATTATTCTGAATCGATTTAACTACCGTTTTTTTCTCAGCTTGTTTTTTTAGTAAAGCATCAAGGTTATTTTGAGATTTAGCGTGTCCTTGATCAGCTGCTTTTTGGTACCACTCAAGTGCTTTAGCATCACTTTGCGCAACTCCTCGGCCTTGCTCATACATGAGCCCAAGATTGTATTGTGCGCTAGCATGCCCTTGATTGGCAGCTTTTTGAAACCACTCAAAAGCCTTGTCATCACTTTGTGCGACTCCATGACCATCTCTATACATATTTCCAAGATTGAATTGAGCCAGAGCATGCCCCTGAACAGCAGCTTTTTGATACCACTCAAAGGCCTTGACATCACTTTGCGCGACTCCTAGGCCTTTCAAATACATATTTCCAAGGTTGCGTTGAGCTTCAGCATGCCCTTGATTCGCTGCTTTTTGATACCACTCACATGCTTTAGCATCGCTTTGTAATACCCCTCGACCTTCTTCATACTTTAATCCAAGGTTACGTTGAGCTTGAGCAAGCCCTTGATTAGCCGACTTTTGATACCACTCAAAGGCCTTGACATCACTTTGTGCGACTCCTCGGCCATCGCGATACATATTTCCAAGGTTGAATTGAGCACCAATATCTCCTTGATTAGCCGACTTTTGATACCACTCAAAGGCCTTGACATCACTTTGTGCGACTCCTCGGCCTTGGTTATACATCACCCCAAGATTGAATTGAGCAACAGCATCTCCTTGATTAGCTGCTTTTTGATACCACTCACATGCCTTGACATCGCTTTGCGCTACGCCTTGACCTTTTTGATACATCACCCCAAGGTTGAATTGAGCTTGAGCATGTCCTTGAACAGCAGCTTTTTGGAACCACTCAACTGCCTTGTCATCGCTATGCGTTATCCCGCTACCATTGGCATACATCCCCCCAAGGTTGAATTGAGCACCAGCATGTCCTTGATTAGCCGCTTCTTGAAACCATTCACATGCTTTAATATCGCTTTGCACTACCCCAAGACCCTTGGCATACATCAACCCAAGGTAGTATTGAGCCGGAGCATATTCCTGAGTTATGGCTATTTGGTACCATTCAATTGCTTTCACATTATTTTTTGTGACTCCCTTGCCACTTTCATATGCCTGTCCAACATTGACTTGTGCTTCAGGACTACCTTGATTCGCCAATTGAAGTTGTTCTTGAAATTCTTTTTGTTCAGTTGTTTGATCGCCTTTCCACATAAGTCCTCCTAAAGGTGTTAAGATAATTTTTTAAAGAAAAATGCGCTGCATTTGAAAGTGCAAAATAAATAGGAGCTTTTTAAAAGCTTGCTGGCCTACTAGATGCACGCCAAGCATTAAATTCTTCATCCGCTTAAGAAATTTTCTTATACAAAAAAGGCCCAGCTTCCCTTGATTTAAAGCAACCAATAATGAATCGTAGGAAAAAGAAATAAGACTGCAATAGCGGTAAAACGAATTCGGGAGCATAGTTGTTATATTGGAATTAACACAAAGCACTTCAACTCACCTAAATTTATTATTGTAGTGAACAAGAGCATACTAGCACTAGCTATTTTGGGAAGTCAATTAATACACTATGATCTTAAACTTGTTTTGGTTCAATCAATGAATTAACACATAATGCAACTAGCTTTAATCCTACTTTTTAGGGAAGTTCAAGCTTATATAATAAGTGCGTGATGACCTTTGGAGCTAAAAAGAGCACTATGTCAATTCTAGATTGTAAACCAGCTTTAGATTGTTTTTCTGCCCAGCTTAATAAAGCGAACAATAATTCAATGAGGCGCAGTTACACAATAAGAATTACAGACTCGAATTAATAGCAATGTTTACGCTTTCCAGCCATTTTCCCCACAAGTCTGTTTTAAATAACGATTTACTGTTGACTGATTTTTGTATAATCTCACTTAGCTCACCTAATGTAATATCGTTATTCTCTTCCCAATATTTTTGAAAAAACTGTTGGACCGCATTCAAAGCCTGCTTCTCGCTTAGCTCTACATTATAATCAATATGTTTTTCTAATCTATTATCTTTCAGCACAAAATCATTCTTTTCAGCTGACAGAATTTCATGCCATGTTTCTTCGATCCCCGGATCGTAAGTTTTCCCACCTTCCCAAACATTAGTATTCATACAGCCAAGAGTTGAAGATAAAAATTCATTCTCAGCACTCATCCTTACTTCGCTTGCAAGAAAATTTCGTAATGCTTCAAAAGCATGATATATATTAATCTGTGTCATCGGCTTCCCCTATTGATTTATCCTAGGTTTTTCTATATTACTGAGGCCTGTTGTAGCATTGAAATTTTGTGGAATATCATTAACCCCCCACTTTTTATTTTGCCAGTCCTAGTTAAAAGAACCCACGATTACCTCCCATCAGGTAATAACTGCGCATAGCACATATTTCCCCACTGATCTTTTCCAAGAAAATTATTTTTGTCAGCGCATGTCTTAATTAATATTTTTCTATTGGCTATGGTGTCAGGAAGATGTCGTTTCTTAGCTTTAGTAGGAAAAATATGTCCAACATTTGCTTTTTTATCAAAATTTCTGACTTTATTGGCAATCTTGACTTCTTTATAAACTGTTTTAGCGCCACTAGCAGCGACTCCTCCTATGCCTCTAGTCAATAAATAATCAAAAGCAATTTCACCCATCAACTCCCCGGCCTGACTAGGTGCTGTTCTACCCACTTTTTCTACAAACCGCTCTGCAGCAGCCCCAGTTTTAGTTGCTTGCCCTGACTTAAACTGCTGAAAGTCTGCAATCATAAAAGTTTTGGCCTGTGTTGCTGCTTGTTCAGTCTGAGTCGGCTGGTTCTGTCTTAACAAGCTAAGCTCATCCTTGGACCATTGTAACCCAGTTCTAAGAATTTTTTTGGTTTGAGTCTCTTGCCCTTGGCTTAATCTACTTACTTCATCTGAAACAAAACCTGCCGTGTCTTTAGCTGCATTAAACACCCCTTTACCCATACCATAATAAAACTCGCCAGGATGGGCTGCATTTTGTAAAGCCTGATTAATAGTGTTCCCAGAACCACTAGAGATTTTCTTAGGCACTTGGGGCACCTGAGCCAATCGGCGGCTTCTATCATCTAAAGTACTGGCATGGGCTTCAGAAAAAAAGCTCCGATTTGGTGTGACCACTGGTGTGGGTTCAGGTAAATTTTCACCTATTCGAGAAGGCCCGGGCGCGTTAATGTTATTTAATTCTCTTTCTGCTTGTCTTGCCACGCGCTCAGTCATACTTTGATTCGCATCTGCTGGATGTTGCTTGAACAAAGATTGTAGATGAGCTAAATTTCCTTGTTGTTTCTCTGCCTCCGTTGCTTTGTCTTTTGACTTAGATTGCTCGTAAAACTAATTAAAAGCTAAACGACAAATTGAAGCTGATTTGTTTAGCTTCAATTTGTCGTTTAGCTTTTAATTAGTTTTACGAGCAATTATGGCTATATTCTCTCTGCCATCAAGCCTTACATCTGCGGGGTAGTCTGGCCTGCTAATGTAAGTAATTTCTTCAATTTCAAATTGGGCATTTATAACCGCTCTCTCCAGAACATCCTTATCCATGGCATTAAACCAGCAGGGCAAATCTTGAGCCCTTGTTCCTTCATATGTTGATATTTTATCCGTCCACCCCGGCCATTTTTCTTTATTCTCTTTTCTTTTAAAAAACTCCGAATGGAACTCAGACCAGTTTTTTCTAAATACGCTATCGACCAAAATATAAAGCTTGCCGCTATTTTTCAGCCAATTGTGGCATTTTTCTAGCCCACGCTCAATCGAGGGCCCATCAAGAAAATGAAACATTTTTGAAGAGAAGATGCAGGCAAAAGAATTTCTATTAAACTCTAAATTCTCAGGGAATGCTCCGGGATAAACTACTAGCCTGTCGCCGTATGTATCGCTGTGTTTTTTAATGAAATTTGTTAGGTGAGATTGTTCAAGATCATTAACAACAATAGAGGCGCCTGATTTCAAAGCTTCAGAGGCTGTAAAACCAAAACCGGCCCCCAGTTCAAGAGACCAGTCACCGCTCATTCCCAGCAACCCCGAATATTTAATAAAATTTTTTGAAAATTTATCTGTGTGCCGTGATGTATAGCCCATAGAGTTTCGAGTTTTTAATAGTGCGGGTTGGTTAGCCACAATGTCTCAATTCCTTACTTTTCAATTCATTAGAGCATTAATATATTAAGAACAGGGTTAAAGTTAAGGACTTTTTGAGGTGCTAGAGTTAGACGATTTTAAGAAATCTAAAATCTGCTGTGCTCGGGTTTCATTATTCATTTCTAAATACATTTGGGCACCCTGCATTAAAAAGTCAGGTTGTTCTAGTGCTGTCTTTGGAGCTATTAACAAGACCAATTCAAAATATAGAGCTGCTTTTTTTAAGTTTTTGTTTTGATACTCAATAAGAAATAATCCAGTACAAGCATCAGCAGAAGGCTCTTTTGAATTCGTAATCTCGAAATATTTTTTTGCTTTAGTCAAATTACCTTGCCTATACTCAGCCAATCCCGCCTGTAAATAGCCTGCGAAAG
>Ga0207014_1116_pt1 | contig 17600 bp, 21 predicted proteins | sample Alteio_BWMinCont_56_FD_153495 | JGI IMG/M metagenome (GOLD analysis project Ga0207014, IMG submission 153495) | Enriched cells from forest soil in Barre Woods Harvard Forest LTER site, Petersham, Massachusetts, United States -... | ecosystem: Environmental > Terrestrial > Soil > Temperate forest >...
ATCACCGTGCCGAGCGGGGGCTTGACCACAACGCTCGGCCTTCTCAGTACCCTCGCGCCACAAGTCCACGTGACGGCGGGTCCGGTGAACATCACCAATATAATTTTGGACGGGTCGAGCGGCGGCAATGGCTGTTCGTCCACTCTGGTGGGAATCTACTTTGGCAGCGGTTCCTCAGGCACTGTAAATCAGTCCACCGTCCGCAACGAAATCAATTCCGGTTGTGGTGTCGGAATCTGGGCCGAAAACGGCCCTGGCACGAATGAGTCTGTGGTCATTGAAAACAGCAGCATCCACGACATGGATGACATTGCCATCGTGGCCTTCAGCAATCAATCATCCCCGACTCTCACCGCCACCATCAAGGGGAATTACATCGAGACCGGCGGGGGGGAGGGTGTTTTCTTCGGGTTCCCCGGTACCATCGCCGGCAGCGTTACCGGCAATGTTGTTACATCCAACGGCGGCTGTGGCTCACTGTGCGGTGTCGGATTCAACACCATCGGCATAAATGACCTTGGTCCCTCCACCACCATTTCAGGTAATACGGTGACCGGCTATCAGGTCGGGATAGCTGCCACCGCGGCGGGAATCAATGTCACGTCCAACAAGATCGGGAACAGCTCCTCGGAAGGGATTCTATTGGGCGCCAGCGGCATGACCATACAGTCCAACATTATCACCAAGTCCTACATCGGGATCGAGTTCAATTGCCAGGCCAGCAACACGGTGGCACGTAACACGGTCCTCGAGTCCGCCATAGGCCTCGACAAGGTTCCATCAGGTTTTCTCGGCGCCAATAGTTTGGAAACCGTGTTCACGATCTCAACCGGCGGCTGCTAGTCCGGTGTGAGTCCGTGGGCAAGACTTACCTACGGCATTTCAGCTTCCCTCCTGCACCAGCGGCTGGGAACAAAGAACAGGACACAGGTGTCCAACCGAGTCATGACAAAAAATTCTCTCCCACCAAAGCTCCTGTTCTTTCTGGGCGTGACTGCTTTTCTTCTCCACCCTGCATTGCATGTTGCTCAGCAGGCTGAAGGCAGCGCCTCACTAAAATCTTTCGTCGGCACGTGGAAGGGCACCTGTGCCGATGGAGCCGAGTTCCTTGTCCTTAAGCTGAGCCAAAGCGGAAACGAAATCGCGGGTACGGTGAGCATAGCGAATATGAATGGCGCCAACGGCAGGTGCGCGGCGGTCATTGACCCGCCCACCGAGGAGCACGCCATGAAAATTCACGATGTCCAGCTGCGAGAGAAAAGCCTGGCGTTCAAAGGAGCCGGACAGACGGCGTTTGAAATGTCCGTCGTCGGTGATGACGAAGCGACGCTCAAGTTTCTGGGGACTCCAGTTGAGAACAACCCATGGAAGCTGAAGCGGACTAAATAAGCACGCTCCAACAGAACGCTGTCAGCGTGCGCATCCCGCGCACGTCAAAGGTGAGGACTGTGAAGCTCTGGCCATTTTTGATACGTAATTATGGCGATGCTGCAGGCACAGTTGGCGTAACAGTGCGCCGTGAAAGGCGCTGGACTACAGCGGGTGCAACTCCCGCCCGGGAACTGGTTCGCTCCACCCGGTAGCAATCGAGGCGGCAGCGGAGGCAACAAAGCTGTCGGAGCTCTCGGTGTAAAGGGTCGCTTGGCGACTCCGCGAGCGTGCAGGCCGTAACGTGAGTGAACGCTGAGCAGGCCCCGAAAAAGTGATTGCAGGAGCCGACCTTACTGTTACATGGGGAAGGCCGCAGTCGATGGAGAAAGACGAGCGAACAAGCTCCATTGAACCTGCCGGGGTAATGGCGATGGCATGTACGTATAGGAGACCAGAGGCAACACGGGAAGCCCCAGCGGTGATCTTGGTATCGATCAACCAGCAACTCGCGAGAGACAGGCCGGGCCGTATGGGGTGACGGAGAGGCTCGCAGTACCGTTGAAGCCGGGCAATGCCGGTGGAGGGAAGGGGCCTCAGTTAAAGACGAACGCAAGAAGCGACAAAGGACCGAGGGATTGGCGATGAGCCTAACAACTCCATTCAGTGTTCAGAAGCTGCAGACGGCGTTGCACGCAAAAGCGAAGGAATCGCCCAACTTTCGTTTCCATGCGCTGTACGACAAGGTGTATCGGAAAGACGTTCTGGCTTATGCCTACGAACGCTGCCAAGCCAACGGTGGGGCAGCAGGAGTGGACAACCAGACATTCGAGAACATCGAAGCGTACGGCAGGGAACGGTGGTTGGACGAACTGACGCAAGAGCTGAAAAGTCGAACCTATCAACCACAACCTGTGCGGCGGGTTTACATACCTAAGCCGGATGGGAAGCAGAGACCGTTAGGCATACCGACAATCCGGGATCGGGTTGTGCAAACTTCGGCCATGCTGGTACTCGAACCAATCTTCGAGGCCGACCTGCCGACGGAGCAATACGCCTATCGGGCGGACCGCAGCGCACTGGACGCAGTACAGCACGTCCACAAGCTGATCAACACGGGACATGGCCAGATCGTTGATGCGGATCTCAGCAGCTACTTTGATAGTGTTCCCCATGCCGAGCTAATGAAGTCGGTAGCTCGCAGGATCGTCGACGGAGCGATGCTGCATCTGATCAAGATGTGGCTGGAAGCCCCGGTCGAGGAAACTGACGAGCGCGGGAACAAACATCGGAGTACGCGCAATCGGGACGAAGGTCGAGGTACTCCACAAGGGTCTCCGATCAGTCCTCTGTTCAGCAATCTGTACATGCGACGGTTCGTGCTGGGGTGGAAGCAACTCGGGCACGAGGAGCGTTGGAAAGCGTACATCGTGAACTATGCCGATGATCTCGTCATCTGCTGTCGAGTCGGAGCGGAGCACGCTCTGGCCGAGATGCGGGCGATGATGTCGAAGCTGAAACTAACGGTGAACGAGACGAAGACGCGGGTCTGTCATCTGCCGGAAGAAAAGTTTGACTTTCTGGGCTACACGTTCGGTCGATGTTACTCGATGAAGAGGGGTCGAGTTTATCTAGGCACGACACCTTCGAAGAAACGAGTGCAGCGTATCTGTCGAGCGATCAGCGACGAGACCGGGCGCGACAAAGTCTGGCAGGATTCGAAGACAGTTGTGGATCGGCTCAATCGGATGATGATCGGCTGGGCCAACTACTTCTGTCTGGGGTCAGTCAGCAAAGCCTACAGTGCGGTGGATATGCACGCGCACAGAAGGCTGCGTCGGTGGTTATGCGACAAACACAAGGAGCCGCGGCCGGCATACAAACGCTTTCCGGAAGCGTCTCTGAACTCAGTGTATGGCTTGGTCCAGTTACCACACCGGACCGCGAACCTTCCGTGGGCGAAAGCGTGAGTCTTTTCCGAGAGCCGGATGCGGGAAAACTGCCAGTCCCGGTTCGATGAGCGGGAACAGGAAACAGGACCAAGCCAAACCGGACTGCGGTGACGAGGCGAAAGCCAGTCGACTAACCACCGGGAGACTAAAGTTACTGCGCCTGTTCTCGACTCTACTCGCCTTTCCACTCCTCGACCCGCTTTGCCAAAGCGGCTAAGCGGCCTTCTTCAATTCTTTTGACTTGGGGTCTGCTCTCCAGTTCCGGACTCTGCCGCTTAGTTCGCGGCCATTGATCAGCGCCATGATTAGCGCGAAGCCAACAAGGACGTAAAGATACAACCGCCAGTCGCCCAAATAAAGGATGATCCAAGGCACGGCCACGAGCACGGGTCCAAGCAAGGCGACAAGCTTGTCCTGAGGGGAGGGATCAGGTGATGCCATTTCTGGACTCCAACTCGACTGCTTACCCACAGCATACGCCCATGTCAACGGTAATCCGAGAAATTTCCGCGTCCTCTGCCCTTCTAGGTATCAGTCTGACCTTGCTTCTCCGGCTCGGTCGGCCTACCATGCAGGCGTCGTCTTCGTTGTTGCGGATTCAAACCCTGTCCAGATATCAAGATCAAGATCAGTATTATTGCCAGTGCCACACTGACACACTCTCGTGGAGGTTCCTATGAGTTCTCGGATCTGGATTGCGCTAGGTTTATGTACTCTGTTGGCCACCCCATCGTTTGCCGATTTCACCTACAACGAAACCACCCAGATCACTGGCGGCTCCATCGTCAGCATGATGAAGTTCGTCGGGGCCTTCAGCAAAGACGCCAAGAAGTCGATGGACCCGATTACTTCGACCGTGCTGGTTCAGGGCAACCGTATGGCTCGCATCAACCCAGACCACACCGAGATCATCGATCTCGACAAGGAAACCATCACCAACATCGATCCCAAGAAGAAGCAGTACACGGTGATGACCTTCGAGCAGATGAAGCAACAGATGGCCGAAGCCACAAAAAAGGCGAAGGAGCAGCAAGCCAAGGCCAAGCCCTCGCAACCCCAGGCCAACGATGCTCCGCCTCCGAAGATGACCTTCAAGGTGAATGTGCGAAACACCGCTGCCACCAAGAATGTCGCGGGACTCGATGCCAAGGAGTCCATCCTCAACATGGAGATGGAAGCCACCGACCAGCAATCGGGACAAACCGGCAACCTCGCCATCACCAACGACATGTGGATGGTTCCCGAGATTCCCGGCTACGGCGAGGTCCGCGAGTTCAATAAGCGCTTTGCGGTGAAGATGGGCACGGTTTTTGGCGACACTTTCAAGCCGACCATGGCTGCGATGCAGCCCGGTTCGACCGAAGGCATGGCGGAAATGGCGAAGGAGATGTCGAAGCTGAAGGGCGTACCTGTGATGCAGGTAATGCGCATGGGATCGACTACGAATGGTCAACCTCTCCCCGCCGCCTCCGAAGCGCCCTTGCCCGCGTCGAATAGCCCCAGCGCCGGCGATGTCGCTAAGCAGAGTGCAAGCTCGGCACTTACCAGCAAGCTCGGTGGATTTGGAGGCTTCGGCAAAAAGAAAGACCCTCCTCCGCCCGACCAATCGAAATCAACTCCAGCCGCCGATCCCACCCAAGCCGTGCTGATGGAATCGACCACGCAAATGGCTAGTTTCTCGTCGGCCTCAATCAATGCGTCTCAATTCAGTGTGCCCGCCGGATACGCGCAGGTTGCTCCGGAAACCCCCGCGGCCCACTGAGTGGGCTCGCTGGCTTGCGGGCTGAGGTTTCCGTTGTTGGCGTTATGATCGCTCAGCACTCATTGGTCCGACGACCGGGAACTTTGGGTGTAACCGTCCGATTACAACAGTCATCTGGACAAGCCACGAGCGAGAATGGACTCTCGAATAACGAATGGAATCTCGAGACCACTCACTCAACAGACTCGCGGTTGGCAGTTTCGCCTGCGGACTTCTATCGCCTCTCATTTTCACGGCCTTCGTGATGATTGGCGCACTGCAAGAACTCGGATTCTACGTCTTCGTTAAGATCTACCGATATCAGGCGCTCGCACGAGTTCTCATGCTCGTTCTGTCCGTCGCGGCAGTCCTGCTCAGTTATCGCGCCAAGTTCCAGATCGCCGTTAGCAATGGTTTCTACCGAGGGGCGACGCTGGCCTCCGCAGCACGAATACTAGGTTACGTGTGGGCGACAGTGATGCTCTTTGCAATTCTTCTCTGGGGTTTCTAGCCGCCCCCGTTTGAGTGAACTGGCCTGGCCAATCCTCAATGCCGGTAAATCCTGATTGCGACAATGGATGGTGACTGCTCAGAAAACTGACATAACCGGATGCTGCGTGACCCGGTAAGTGGCTTAAAAGGCGTGGGAGTCGGCTTTGCACCGATCCTGACCAGCAGGAGGAAGAAGGTAATCGGTATTCCCCAAACCACGCACAATAATGAGGTAGCAATTAGCATGATGTTTCGAAAGCCATTTGCTCAATTTGAATCTGCCCCACAATTCTGCCAGAGCTTCCTGCGCCTGCCTGTACAAAAGTGCACACTTTTCTGGTCTCCCATTCAACTCACCTGCCGTGTGCGAGCGGGTCAAGATCCCCCCAGGCCCCGTGTGCCCCCTGAGGTCGCGGCAGCAAACTTGATCCTTCACGCCATCGTCCTTTCAGGTACGTCCGTAACTTTCGCGCGCCGATTCTGTCCCCTAACCTAAGCGCGAGGGGTGCTTAGGGAGAGGACTCTACTATGGATAACCGTCGTTTGCTTTGGATCGGCGCGACTCTGCTGGTTGCGGGCGTAATTTTTTGGGCCGTGGGCCAGGCCGTGAACCCGAGCGGCGGGGACACGGAATTTAAGGCATCCCTGGAAGCAATGGAGCAGATCAAAAGCTTTCGCGGCGCCTATAGCGAGAGCGCGTCGAGCTCCCATTCGCAAAGGCTATGGGAGGTGGATTGCAACCAGGTAATTGTCCACCAGCACTCTCAAGATTCGCAGACCAACACGGATTCCCCGTTCGAGATGAAAGAAGATGAGCTGCTGGTGGGCGACCAGCGCTACACCCGCGACAGCAACGGATCCTGGGAGAACACCGGCTACGCCGGCGAACGCGGTTCCGCCAAGTGGTATTGCGACAACATTCCGCGCGGCACGGTTAGCGATCTGCTGCCCGATATGCGCACCATGATCAGTCACGGCATCACCGAAAAGGGCGACAAAAAGACGGTCAACGGCGTCCGCTGCCGGGAATGGAAATTCGATATCAGGACCGCCGTCTCCTCCCGGACAGGTTCTGTGTGCATCGGCCTGGACGACCATCTGCCCTACGAGTTGACCGAAAGCGGCAGCCACATTTCCTACTCCGACTACAACCGCCCCATCCAATTCGACGCGCCCCCAGCCGTCCTGCAATCGGCCTCAGGTTCGTGATCTCGCTGGCAGCACCAATGCACCCGGGTGGCCCATCCTAGTCGCGTTCCTTTGCGACTAGGGTGGGATTCCACGGTGTTTTGCGTCACCCACGCCCGTGCGTCTGTCTTGGCTAGTCCAGGATGTTGGCGATAAAATCTTGGGGCATCGAATCCCGTGAGGTTCCCCATGAAAATACTCACGCTTACTCTGCTGCTCTTGACGCCTGCTGCGTCCTTCAGCCAAAGCCCGTTCGATGGCGGTTGGATTTTCGATGAAAACTCTTTTCAGCAGTCGGAGAAACCGAAACCCGTGACGTATCTAGTTGCCAACGGCACGCTTCGCTGCTCCGACTGTTTTGCAAGCCCGGAAATCACTGCGGACGGCCGTGACCAAAAGGTCCATGAGACCGCCTACTGGGACACCGTGAGCGCCCGACTCGTCGATGCCTACACCGTTGAAATCATCGCCAGGAAGGCCGGGAAGACGATGTACACGGAAACCGATACGGTTTCCCCCGATGGAAGCACTCTGACCAAAGTGGTGAAAGACACCACGGAAGCCCAACCGGTCACAAGTGAAACTCTTAGCCAACGAGTGAAACCAGCACCCAGTGGCTCTCACATCCTTTCCGGCTCGTGGCTGTTTTACAAGAAAAGCACGTCCAAGGTCGTTCCCAACGTTCCCGCAATCTCGTATCGATGTACAGCCGACGGATTCAGTGCGTGGACTCCCCTAGGTGAGAGGTACGACGCAAAATTCGATGGCAAAGACTATCCCGTCGAAGACGACCCGGGCCACACGATGACCTCCGTAAAGCTGCTAAGCCCCAGCGAGGTCGAGATAACCTCCAAACGCAACGGGAAAGTCGTTTCAGTTCTTCACCTTTCCGCTAAGCCCGACGGTAAATCCATTCATGGTGTTTTCGAGAACAAGGAAACCAATACCTCGTCGAGCTACGAACTACGGAAACTCCAGTAGTAACTTGTCGCAAAATCGCCGTTACATTCAATAACCAGTGGTCAAAACGTGAAATGGCCTGGTTTCGTAAACTAGGCCAGGAGGCTTATAATGCCGCCATGCGCTGTGTTGCGCAGATCGTAGTTCTCACCGTAGTTTGCCTCTCGATTTGTACGCCGAGTGTCAAGGCACAGAACGCAAATTGCCCACCTGACTCAGCGTCTGCCTCCGATAACAAAGAGCCTTCAGGCCCCGAAGTCTCAATAACTGGGGTGACCTTTTCGGGATTCATCCAACTCCCGATGTTGGACCAAGATCAGATTGCTTCTTCGATCAAGCAGCAATCTTACGACTCAGTTGACGGAGTAATCGAAGAAGGGTTGGAGCGGGTGAGAGGAGGGTGGCAGAACCGCGGATACGCCAAAGTGCAGGTTAGCGACGAGGCTTCAAGAGTAACCAGCACTCCGGATGGTCAGCGAGTAGTGCTTAGTGTCCATGTGGACGAGGGCTTGCAGTACAACTTGGGCAAGATCACGTTCAAGAACAACAGAGCGATTTCCAACGTGGCCGCGCTGCGCTCACTGTTCCCGCTGCAGGACGGACACCTGTTCCGCCGCGACAAGATCGCGAAGGGCTTGGAGAATCTGCGCAAGGCCTACGGCGAATTTGGCTACATCAACTACACGGGTGTTCCTGACACCACCTTTGACGACGAAAAGAAGCTGGCCTTTCTGGAAATTGATATAGATGAGGGTAAACTGTTTTATCTCACCCGCGTAGATATCCTAGGTTTGGATGGGCCTTCTCAACGGGAAGTATTAAAGGATATGCGAGTCCGCCAAATCTACAACCAGAGAGTGTTCGAGCTGTCCCTGAAGAAGCATGCCTCCTTACTCGGATTCCTGCACGACGATCCTTGGCATGTTGCGAAACGCGTTGATGAACGAATGGGCACTGTTGCGATTACGCTAGACGCACGCCCATGCCCGGTCCATTGAGCCTTTCTCCATCAATCTGTTGCAAAATCGCCGTTACACTCAATGACCATTGGTCAAGACGCGAAATCGCGGTACAACAACTGACGCAGTCGGCGCTAGAATGCACGACCATGCAGATACCGGGAGCCTTACCTAAACTTCTTAAAGTTTGGTGGGTCGCTGCGTCACCTTTTGCCTTTTTGTTTGCGGGACGAATCCTGTGGGAGAAAACCATATGGACATGGTCACGCGGACCGCAGGTGGTCGGGTTCGCCCTATGGCATATTCATCCCGGCTTTGCGTTCGTCGGGGTCCTGTGTTCCTTCGCAGTTGCACTATGGCTCCTGATCGCAGTTCCTTACGCCATCGTGCGTCGTCGCGACATTGAACCTTGGGATTGGTTGATGATGGCAGGTTCGGTGCTGGTCATTATCGTGCTGGCCATTCCCAATGTCTTCTTTGCATCCTCGGATTAACGATGCCAATTCGCGGAGAACCCAGCCCGTGAGTCTAAACGGGGACCATAACACTCACATCCTCGGACGGAGGGGCGGCCCGTTAGCCTAAGCGCTGCATTTTCCTCTGGTAGACTCTGAAGGAATGCGAATCTTAATGCCCTCAATCGCGATTCCGCTGGTCGTGCTTCTGCTTTACCTCTTTGTGCCAGGTCTCAGAGAACAACCGTGGACGGCTTTGCGTATCAGCGGCGCGGTCCTCGCGCTCATTGCATACGGTCTGGTGACCACGGCCCGCATACAGTTAGGTGACTCGTTCACCGTCCGACCTAGGGCGACGGAACTCGTCACCCACGGTTTCTACGCTCGAATTCGCAACCCCATGTATGTTTTCATGGACCTGATGGTCCTGGGATTGATCCTTGCTTTGCGGGGTTACTGGTTCCTGGTGATCCTCGGGGTGTTGATGGTTCTCCAGACTCGCCAGGCTCGACGAGAATCCAAGGTTCTGCAAGAAAAGTTCGGACGCACCTACCTCGAATATCGCAAACAAACCTGGTTCTGATAACCGTTGGCCCTGACTCACTTTGGGCCAGGACCACGTGGATCGTTGGTGCCCGCGAGCATTGCGTCTCCTCACCCTCGTGGGATACACTCCCCCCGTTCGTTTGAGGAGGCGTTTATGGCGCAGATTTCCTCCACCCTCGTGCGGCAGGCTTCCACGTTGGCAATCCTCTGGGGAGTCCTGCTGATCGGCTTGGGCATGTTAGCCGTGGCATCGCCCATGGTCGCTGCCGTCGCCGTCAATGTGCTCATCGCCTGGCTGATCGTTTTGGCAGGTGTGGTTCACCTCGTTGTCGCTTTTCATGCTCGCGAAGCGGGCAGCGTCGTCTGGAGACTGCTGGTCGGGCTCGCCTATGTGGGTTTCGGTGTGTATCTGATTGCGCGTCCCGCTCTCGGTGTGGCGTCGCTCACCTTGTTGCTGGCCTCGCTGTTTCTGCTAGAGGGAATCTTTAACATCGCCCTGTTCTTCCGCGTTCCCTCGACCCTGCGATCCAGCTGGATGCTCCTCGACGGTATCGTGACCCTGCTCCTGGGGTTAATGATTTACCAGCAGTGGCCGTCGAGTTCCGCCTGGGCCATCGGCACCCTGGTGGGTGTAAGCCTCATCTTCAGCGGCGTTACTCGCGTGATGGTGTCTTTGGCCGTGCGCAAGGCCGCGTCGTCGGCATCGTCGTCGCCGACATCGTTAGCCGCTTAAAAGCTTAGGAGGGCGCGTCGCGTCGCCAATCCTTCCCGCCGGGAGATCTGCGCCCAGCGGAAAACGACGAGGCCAGAGGAGCAAAGAGGTGCAAAAACATGGGTGGCTTAATTCCGCTAAAAGACGCGTCCCGTCGCCCGATGAGCACACCCGTGTGCACCGCCCTCATCATCGTCGTAAATGCCATCGTTTTTCTGCTCGAGTTAAGTCGCGGTGACGCGTTCGTCATGCAATGGTCCGCCGTTCCCGCCCAAATCACCTCGGGTCACCACTTGATCACCGTCCTGACCGCCATGTTTATGCATGGCAGCTGGTCGCACATCATCGGCAACATGGTATTCCTGTGGGCCTTCGGTCCCGAAATCGAAGACGCCATGGGCCGGGGCCGCTATCTCGCTTTTTATTTGCTCGGAGGCCTGATAGCAATGCTGGCCCAGGTCGCAGCCGATCCCCATTCCACCGTCCCCAACCTGGGCGCCAGTGGGGCCATCGCCGCAGTGATGGGCGCCTTTATCGTGACCTATCCCCGCGACCGCATCAAGTCGCTGCTGATAATTTTCATCTTCGTGAAGGTCACCTTCATCCCTGCGGCGCTCTTGATTGGATTTTGGTTTCTCACTCAACTCGTGCATGCCGGCGAAGTGGCGAAAGTACAGACCGGTGGCGTGGCGTACCTGGCCCACGTCGGAGGCTTTATCTTCGGAGCCGTAACCGCCCGCTGGTTCGAACAGTCGCGTCCCGCTCTGCAGCAAGCCGCCTAGCTTGGTGGTCGAATGAACCCCCGTCGACCACGACCGTCGACACCACCTCGACATACTGTGGAAGAGCGGCCCTTCAGGGCCGCGTAAAGGGCAAACAAAATGAGCGGCTTTAGCCCCCGAGCTACCTTGCGGTTGGCCCACGTTCTTGATCTCGCTGACATCACCAATGCAGAGGGTGCTCGTCCTTCGCGCAACTTGCGAAGGGCGGGTGCCGGGAACCTTCACACACACGGGATGGGCCTGTGTGCGTCGGCGCACCGCAGCCCGCCCTTGCCAAGAGCGCAAGAGCCTGCCCTGAGCGGAGTCGAAGGGACGGGACACCCGCAAGGTGGCTGTGCTAGAGCGGCCCTTCGAGGGCCGCGTGCACTCCACCCGCCTGTCCCCGAATTTCCCCTCTCCCGGTGTGTGTTTTCAGTTGATCGTGAACGTGTCCGTCCCGGAGGAGTTTGGGTTCTCGACCGACGTAGCGGTGATCGTGACGGAATTGGGACTTGGAGCCGTGATAGGCGCGGTGTAAGTAATCGTGGCGGTGTCGCCATTTCCTGCGCTTCCACTATTTGTCGGATTGCTCAGCATCCCGCAGGCAGGGGAGCAGGAGGTCCCGCTGTTCGTCAAAGTCCAGGTCGCGCCCGCGAAGTTACCGTTGTTGTGACTGATGGTCGCGGTAAAGACGACCTGCGTCCCCGCGGAAACCGAAGCAGGGTTTGTTTGGAGGGCCAACACTGTCGTCTTTTGCCCGATGTTGCATCCGATACCGCCGGCGCTCATCAGAAAAATCAGACCACAGACTAGGGACCGCTGAACGCGAGCTCGCGTTTCAGCAGAAGAACGGAAATCGTTGCGCATTGCTCTCCTTATTGATTCAAAATTCAACACTACTGCAATCATGAGCGTTCATCGGGGGAGCGGTCGAACAAGCGCCTCCCTCACACGCGGGCGAACTTGATCGGCAAGGGAAGGCACGAATAGTTTTGATGCCGCCAAGAGCCGCTCGAAAGCAAGTGAGGTTGGGATTCAGTTGGCTGGCTGCGTGACCGGACCTGGAGGAGGATCCGTCGGTGGGCTCTTAAGCTAGTCGCGACTATACGGAGGAGGCTGTACAAAAGCAATACAATTCGAAAAACAATCAAACAGAGAAAAGAGTCGACGAGAACGGGAATGAGCTTCCTGCACCGTTGCGACACGGGCCACCCGCCCGGTAAACATCCAACGAAAGTAACCGTCTGATGTAGAATTCTCCCGCGAATCAAGTCCGCTTCAGCAGGAGGGACCGTGAACTACGCCCGCATTGCATTGGCCTCCGTAGGCGCTATGGTCGCCTACTTTGTCTATGGCTTTGCCATGTTCGCGGCATGGCCATCCATGAAAACTGAGTTCATGAAGTACCCCAACGTCTATCGTCCCAAGGACGAGATGATGAAGGTAATGCCCTACGGCATGATCGCCATCCTCATCGCCATCGTGGTCGTCGCCATTCTTTACGCAGAAATCCATACTGCTGGTGGCGGCATCGTATCCGGCATATACCTCGGCGCACTCATCGGCCTTTTCTCTGTGTGCACCTTCGCGATCCACAACTACATCAACCTGAACATCGGCCTCACGCTCACCATCTACCAGTCCATCGCCTACTTCATTCAGTAGGTCATCGTGGGCGCAGCCATCGGCCTCATCTACAAGCCATCGTAGATTTGTCGGCAAAACGGAGTTATCGAGGAGCAAAAAACATGGGTGGCTTAACCCTCCGTCAGAGTTCCTTCAGGAACATAACGTCATGACGATAGAGGGTGTACGATCTTGTCATGACAGGTAAGCCTAAGAAAGCAAATCGGCGAAAGGCTCGGGCGCATCTTCGGCCACAACCCAGGCCCAAACCCGCGACCATTGCGTGGATGCAGGCGTCGGTGGAAGACGACCTTTTGTCGCTGGCGGAGGAGGAGACGGGCGCGGAGTCGCGCTGGAACCGTCCGCGCAAACGCAGGATCTCTTTACGCGTGGATGTGGAAGTGGTGGACTGGTTCAAATCCAACGGACCGGGCTACCAGACGCGGATCAATCGGATACTGAGAAGGGTGATGGTGGAGGGGAAGAAACGTGCGGGAGAGAAATCGAAGTATTGAGCTCCCCACTCAAGCTAAAGTCGGGCTTGAGCGGGCCACCCCCCCGCCGCCCGGGGGGCTCGATATTCCTAAAGGAGGATCTCAGCGAAAGCTGGCAGGAATCTGTAGATTTCTCGGTACTGCCGAGCCTTGTCTGGGTCAAGGTCGAACTCCTTCGGGGACCAACCGTCTGGGCACGGCATCTCTCGGTCCAAATATACTCTCTCTTTCCGTGTCAGACGCGGCACGTTGATCTCAAACGGCTGCGTGCCGAAGTCACCTCGGTAATAAATTGCGGCGTCGATGGTACTGGCCCGAAGCAGCCGCCTTTCGGTTGGTCCTGCGATCATGCCCCCCATTGTCAGCATCCGGTGCGAGTCTCTGTAGTCGAAATGGAACATGGGAAGAAATTCCAATTCCGGTCGGGCGACAATTGATCTAGTGAAAGCGCCCTTCAAGACTTCAATGGAGCGCTGTAGGAGTTCAGATTTTCCAAAGTCTCCCTCAGAAAGCCCTAACCCTAAATATCCCGATGCGTGGTGCTCGAAGTAGCGCTTCCATTGCTTTGGACCTAAAACGTTCTTTGAGCTGTCGAAGTCCGGGTCTACCTGCTTGTAGTCGTAATCCTCGGGGGGCTCGACGTCCACGGTAACCAGCAGAATGGACCCGGCGGGCAGGACCGTGATCGCGGATTGAATGTCCGAAAGAAAGTCCTTCCGGAGTACTCCGTCGTAGTCGAGCCATACGATGTGGCGGATGTCTCTGGATAGACTGGGAATCTCCGAAGATGCCGGGACCATTTTAATGTCGACGCAGGAGAATGGCTTGTTGAAGCTAACTCGATTCTCCAGACTCTTGTCTTGCTCCAGGCTCAGCAGCCTGTTCATCCCCAGAAGTTTGTGAAGCATGATGAAGTCAACGAAATAAATCGCGCCAAACCCAGTGTATTGATAGTCGAAAATAGGAAACCCTGCGGTGGCAAGGCGCTGCAACGCGTCAATGATCATGCGTCGCTCGACCTGCTTCGCCGGTCGGAGATCGTACTGCACACGGTAGCTGGAGCTCGTTGCGCTCAATCGTCGGCACACTCCGTCTTCACGTAATGATCGAACGCCAACTTGCCGACGTCGCTTGCGCTGAGCGAGGGGCGACGAACGTGGTGGCGTACCTTGTCCAGCGAGGTGATACTGGCCTGGAATCGGACCCAATCGTTTGTTTTCGCCTTCTTTTTCGGAGGCGTGTATAGAAACCCCGAAGGGGACCTAGACGCGATATCCCTGAAGGATACCGGCTGTACACCTTCCACTGCGTCCCGAATGTCCCCCACTTCAGCGTTCGGATCACTGGGATACTGAGAATTCAAGAACGTAAGGATCGGCTTGCTCATGGTAGCCATCAGACTGCGCGCGCGGATGAATACACCAGATTCGCGGTTTATGTCTCGCTTTGTAGTGGTCCATGGCAGTCTGAGCGGGTCGTCGGATTCGAAGGAGGCGAGCCCCACGAAGCTTCTGTACTTTGGCTGAAAACTTGCTAGATCGGATGCCCATCCTGTGAGGTCGTCCTTGTTTGCGTCGACCACGACTCTCCCATTGCACAGGATGTACCATCCAGCTTGTTCCGCCATCCGCTGGCCAGGGGCGACGCTGGCTGCAAGCGTAACCTTCACGTTACTCTGCTCGAATTTCTCGCGTGCAGCTCTGATCACGCCGTCCGACTCACCGAATGGAATGGGGCGAGGAGGGACGTCATTGCCGTCAATCCGCAACTTCACGCACCGGTCGAGGAAATAAGGGTACGTGGTCGCGGCGTCATTGAGGATGTTCCTGGGGACTCCCCCTTCCCTTATCCGAAGTGCCACCTCCTCGTGCAACTCCGTAATCGTGATCGAAGTGCCGGCCTTTGCCTCCGAGTCCGCTCCTTCGACGAAGGTAATGGGGATCTTCCATTCCTTTTTCTCGGCCCATTCCTGCAGGTTCAGCGACACCTCGAATCCCTCCGTCGCCGTACGAGAAACGATGTCGAACTTATTGCCGATCTTGAAGAGTGCGCGTTTCATTCCAACACCATAAGCCCCCAGTTTGCCCACTGGATCGTCTTCGTCATGGCCGAAGCAAAACACGTCCTTCATGGCGCGTTCTCTTGAAATGCCACCGCATGTGTCGACTACTTTAATCTGGTTCTCGGTACAGGTAACGTCGATTCTCCCCGGTTTTCGAGCTCCATTGGTGGCGTCCGGTCCGAATATGAGTTCGGAGACCGAGATAGCGTGTTTGAGCAAATAAGAATCCAGAGAATTGCCGATGAGGTCGAGTACACAGTCCTCCAGCGATATATCACGAGTAAACATATCGATGAAGAATTGCTTCCGCACCTCAGCGGATGCATACCTCATAGCTTTGGTCTCCGTTCTAGCGCCGCCCGGAACTCTTCGAGTCTTTGGGCTGTCAACGCGCAGTTACTCTTGACGAGGTCGCATGCTGCGAAGCGCATGCCACGCCTCGCTGCCGCCAAAACGCCCGACCCGGACCCGGCAAACGGATCCACATAGAGGGCGCCCCTAGCACCGACCATTGTGAATATGCGGTGAAATAGCAATTCGGGAAGTTCATTTGTGACGCGGTGTTTTCGGTTTGCATGCCGTACCGGGCTGAGGTCGTCCCAGATATCACTCAAGTTGATGCCCTTGCGACGAATGATCGGCTTGTAGCCTCCGTAGTCTTTGATCAACTCGCCGCACGTGCGACACTCTGCAGGCGAAATTTTCGGGCGAACAAATTTCTTCAATTTACCCTTCGCGAACATTAGGAGCGCATAGTGCGCGGGATATAGCTGGTTTCCGCGGACAAAGCCATTCTTCATTGAGACCGCAATCCATTGGCGGAATGTGAGTGCATCATCGAGGTGATTTCCCAGCCTCATTGCCCAAGAGGGTATGTGATAGAGGAATAAGGAGCCACCCGGTTCCAGCACCCTCACCGACTCTGAGGCCACGTTCGCCAGCCATTCTCCGTACTCCTTCTCCGGCCTGCGGTCTAGCCTTTTGTTTCCGTTGTATTGCTTCCCGAGATTGAACGGCGGATCCAGAAAGACGACCCGCGCACAGCCGGCAGGAAGACTCCTCAGAAACTCGATCGCGTCGCCACAAACAATCTTCCCGTCGATTCTCTTGCTCCTCCGGGCGTAGACAATCCCATTCGATCTGCGTTTCATCGGCTTGTTGGTTTTAGCACGTTTCCGGGACAACACCAAAATAGGCCAATTCACGCTCCAATAATAAAAGGGGCCACGGCATAGCCGTGACCCCCCTCACAGTCGAGATAACTTTTACTCTTCTTGGCCGATTCTGTCTAGGGGGAAATCCGGGGACGAAATCCGGGGACAAAAAACCGGGGACAGACGGGACGTACCCTGATTATATCTTGGAAAACTGGGCTGAAGCCCAAGGTGTTGGCGAGAATATCGCGGCGCTGAAGCGCCGCTCTTCCACTGGTCAATAGCCACTAGCCGCTCGTCGCTAACCGCGGCCTACGCACCCATCGCCGCATGATCGGCCATCCTGCGCTTGTTGTAGCGCAGCGCGACGTTCATGAAGACGTTGCCCAGGGAGGTCTCAAAGCAGATCATCAACGCTTCCGTGTCTTCGCTGGTTTTGTCGCCCTCCTGCGCGGTCAGAAGGAGCGGGGGATGCACTCGGAAATGGAAGCCCTGGTCGTTGAGCGCCGAGATGGCGTTGCCCACGACCTGGTTGGCCAACTCGAAGATGGTTTCCTTGATCAGCGAGTCCGACTCAGGCAGTTCGGCGCCCGCATAGTGACTCGCTACTTTCACCGCCGTCTGCGGCTCCATGTCGAGCACGATCCGGCCCTCGATGTCGCCCGTCAGCGCAATCATGCCCGCCACGCCCTTGCGGCGATAGGCATCTTCTTCCATGGTGAGGTTTCCCACCTTGGTGGAGCCCTGCAGGCCTTGCGACAGCACGGCATCGGCCGCGTTGATGAAAGGCTGGATCAGTTCCATCTTCATTTGAGTTAGACTCCCGCTCCGGCCGCGTTCGCCACGGCGCCGTCTTCACCCAGCACGTACTTGATGACTTCGTACAGCACTTCCGGCTTCACCGGCTTCTGCACGAAATGGCGCGCACCCCGTTGCAGCGCGGCGACAATGTTCTCCTGGTAACCGACAGAGGAAACCATGACGATGCGCGCTTCCGGATGCTGTTGGACAATCCGTTCGGCCGCCTCGATCCCTTCCATCTGCGGCATGGTGATGTCCATGAGCACGATGTCAGGATGCGTGCGGTCGAACTCGCTGATGGCGGTCAAGCCGTCCCCGGCTTCAGCCGC
>Ga0207014_1117_pt1 | contig 17531 bp, 32 predicted proteins | sample Alteio_BWMinCont_56_FD_153495 | JGI IMG/M metagenome (GOLD analysis project Ga0207014, IMG submission 153495) | Enriched cells from forest soil in Barre Woods Harvard Forest LTER site, Petersham, Massachusetts, United States -... | ecosystem: Environmental > Terrestrial > Soil > Temperate forest >...
GCATTGCCTTTGATGAAAGCGACGAGATGGCGAAGCCGGTTGGTGAGCAATCTGCCGCGTGGAAGGCGCGGGCGGACCACACGGAGTTGAGTAACGGCGTGTGGTGGGCGCAGAGAATTCTCGGGCATTGGTATCGATTTTCGGCGGATTAGGGCGTGTCTCGCGGGTCAGCGCGCAACCTGTTTATCGATGATCAGGAAGATCTCGAAGACCAGCCGGGGCGATTTATTCGCAGTAAGCTCGAAGTCACACGCGTGTGACTAGTGGCAAGGAAAACTTTAGAAACACGCGTGTTCCTTGTCGTTAAGTGGCTAATTGTTAAGCGGAAAAACTGAAGGTAGGACGCGTGCTACTAGGTAGCTGGGTGGAATTGCGAAAAAGGGGGTTTTGAGGGTATACTCCCACATATTCTCGACGGAAATTCACGGGAGCAAAGAATGAACGATGCGGTTATTGATGCGGTGCCTGAGAAGCTTTTTCAGGAGGCGCGACAGCGGTTGCTCAAGAATGCACCGTTGCGCGCGGATTCCGGCAAGAGCGGGCCGGAGGCGCAGAACTTAAGCGCCGGTGAAGCTGCTGCCTTGAAGGCGGTGGGATTAAACACGGACGCTTGGGAGGAGGGCGCCGAACACGATCCGCTTCAACAGTCGATCGCGGATTACATGGCGCTCTTGGAAACAAGCTACTCGACCAGTCAAGCGGCGAAGTATTTAAAGGTAGATGCGAGTCGGATTCGGCAGCGTTTGCGGGAGCACAGCTTGTTCGGTATCGACTATGACGGTGAGAAGCGGCTGCCGCGTTTTCAGTTCGAACGTGCCAAGGTGATTCCGGGAATGCGCGAGGTTTTGGCGGCGTTGCCTAAGGAGTTAAATCCGCTGGATGTGGCGGAGTGGTTCTTGTCGCCGAATCCGGATTTGGAAATTGGCGATGAGGAAATCTTGAGTCCCAGGGAGTGGTTGCTGAAAGGACAACCCATCGAGGCGGTTGTCGAGTTAGCACGGAGTTTTGAGTAGCGTCAGAGTCAACAGTGGCCAAGTTTCCGAACTCGCCGGGTGTCGATGCACTCGCGAGACTCGTTCCGGCAATGCATACGCTTCCGGCCGGCACGATTCTAGCTCGGGTGTACTACTCGCGCGTCTCCTATGCTCAAGCCTGGAATGAGTTCCGCTATTACGGTCCGTTGAATTCCCGGTGGGATCATCATGTGCCGGACGCGGCAGGGAAACCTAAGCACCAGGAGCGGGGTGTTTACTACGCGGCGCGCGATGCAAAGACCTGTCTCGCTGAAGTCTTTCAAGCGACGCGGCGCATCGATCGGGTGTATCAGGCGCCGTGGTTGGTGGTGTTTGAAACGGTGGCTCCCGTCGTTCTTTTGGATCTCACCGGGGATTTTGCGACGCGCATGGGCGCATCCATGGCCATCCATTCAGGCAGTCGGGGGAGGGCGCGCGGCTGGGCACGGGACTTGTACGAGACGTTTCCGCAGTTCCAAGGCATTTTGTATGCGGCGTCGATGCATGGCGGAAAGCCTGCGGTAGCGTTGAACGAGCGCGCGCTCACCACGCCGCTCTTCCCCGCGCACCCGTTGTTTCATCGGGCGCTCTCGGACGACACGCTGTTGGACCCTCTAAAACATGCAGCACGCGACTTAGGCTATGCGCTGAGGTAGGGGCGGGATTGCCATATCACGTTCCGGGCCGGCGTAGACCCTTCCCTGGGGCCTGCGGGAAAAAAGTCCTGTTTTTCACGCCCCGTCGCGTGATATGGCAATCCCGCCTTCCACCATCTTCGCTTGGTTCGTAAGTTGTGCCCATGTTTTATCGGCCAACGCGATTGATTGTTCGTCCGATGCGTGGCTCGTGGCCAGCGTTGCTTGCTGCAGTCTTCGGCTTGACGAGAATCGGTGAGAATGTAGAAGTATGCTAAGAAAATCTTGGGACTTTGGAGGTTCTCATGAACATCGAACGGACGTGGTGGTTCAAGTCGGGTTTGAGCGCGATGGCGATCGGGACTGCCCTGGGACTGTTTTATATGGCTGGGTGGTCTTGGGGAGGTCGCTCGGTGTGGGGTGCGGTAATCTTACTTTTCTGCATGGTTGGACTGAAAGGGTTTTATGCCGGAATTTTCGGGATCGTGGGAATTCTAGTCGCGCCGGCGGCGCCGCGTCCGAAGCAACAAAGCTAGTATCGGGCGAGGCAATCAGGCGAAACAGGGAGCGTTCAGATGCTGGCGCCGTGGCTTGAAATGAAACGTGGGAATCAATGCCCTCTTTGTGCACCTCGTCCACGATCGAATGAGTTCGTTTACTTTGTGTCTGAGCTCGCCGTCTCGTCTCTCTACCTCGCGCGGAATCAGACGCATCTGGGTACTTGTACCCTCGTTTACGATCCGGCGCATGTTTCCAGGCCCAGCGAGCTTGATGTTGAATCGTGGAGTAGGTTCTGCGCCGACGCTTGGACGGCCGAGGCGGCGGTCAGTCGTGCGTTTCAACCAGATCACATCAACCTCGAATGCCTCGGAAACTCTGTGCCGCATTTACACATTCACATCATTCCGCGCTATCGCAACGACGCCAATTGGGGACATCCGGTGGATTTTCGCGAGCTTCGGCGAACGTTTGTGACGCCGGATGCAGAGTGCGAGAAACTCGCCGGGAGGCTACGGGAGAGCCTAAATGCTGGTAACCCAGGCGCTCCAGGCAACGTCTCTGAGCGCGACCGTTAGAGATCATTGTGGCTCCGACAATAAGCTCAACTTTCGGCAAACAGTTGTGGTTTTTGTTTGGCGAGCAACTTCTGGTGGCGGGCGTAATAGCCATGATCGCACCAGGCGCCTACGTAATTTGGCTGCTGCGAGACTCGAAATATTGGACCGGTTCCTTGATTGCCTTAGCTTGGCTTCCTTTGTTTCTGTTCCTAGTCATTACGATGCATCGCAAAGGCATTGTGCGCATTTGGGTGAGCCTTTCTGCGACTGCGGCGGTACTCTTGGCGTTTACCATCGTCATCATTGAGACAATGTAGCGTGCGGGCCTGTGACAATGATTCGAGTGGTCGCGAAAGGGGCGATGATTGGGATGATGCAGGTTCGTTTGATACGGTTGCAGTCGGCGCGGTTTGTACCGGAACTTATCGAACGCAATCTGGCGAACGCGTAGATCGACGGAAACGGCCGATCGGGTTTTGGAGCGGTGTGACAATTTGCGGATTGGGATCCTTGTTCTATTTCGTTGTGGCGTGGCGAATTGCCGTCGGAAGCTGACGGATGCCTGGCTGCTACCTAATCCTCGCCTGGAGTCCTCATGTATAACTACCCCTCGGATATCTACACGGAACCCGATCCTGATACGGACACACTTGCCAACCTAGGGCCACTCACCGCCATGGCCGGCATCTGGACCAGCGCCAATGGGATGGACGTCAATCCGAAGCCCGACGGTCCCGAGCATCAGCCCTTCATCGAGCACTACGAACTGCAGCCGATCGATGCCCAGACCAACGGGCCGCAACTTTTCTACGGGCTGCGCTATCACACTCGAATCGTGAAGCCGGACGATCCGGAGACCTTTCACGACCAGGTTGGCCACTGGCTGTGGGAGCCGGCCACCCGCGCGATACTTCTGACACTGTCGATTCCCCGGGGTCAGACCGCGATGGCCGTCGGCCAGGCAGCTCCCGATGCGAAGTCATTCACGCTCGAGGCGGTACGTGGTTCGCTCACCAATGGCATCGTCTCCAACCCCTTTCTCGAGCAGGCGTTTCGCACGGATCGCTACACGATCAAGGTCGACATCAACAGCGATGGCACGTGGTCGTACGAACAAGACACGCTGCTGATCATCCCCGGCCAGTCCGAGCCGTTTCACCACACTGATCGCAACCGGCTGCGCAAGATTGCCGAGCCCACACCCAATCCGACGGCGCTGGCGGCGCGACATACGGCCAAGTAACAACGATTGGGGGGTCGATCTGTGATAAATCGGGTTAGATTGATGTCGGCGCAACCGCGCGTCGCTCGACCTCATGGTTAGACGCTACTAGGGAGAACTCGCACCATGGCGACACTTGATCACATGATCTTGAAAGTTAACGACCTGGAAACTAGCGTCGCGTTCTACACCGGGGTACTCGGATTCGTTTCGATGGGAACGGACGGCCCGTTTACCATCATTAGAGCCGGGACCGACTTTCAGATCCAGCTTGCACAGTGGAGTACGCCTGGATTGGAGCATTATGCGTTCGCAGTTTCGAAGGCCGAGTTCGATGAAATATTTCGGCGGATCAAAACGGCCGGCATCGCATACGGGCCGACATTTGACTCCGTTGGCATGAATACCGGACCGGGCGAGGAATCGGGTGCTCGGGGTCTCGCACCGACACTGTACTTCAATGATCCCAACAATCACCTGTTGGAGATTAGAACGTATGAGCGCTAATTTCGGCTACTTACTATCGCGTCGAAGTGCGGCCAGACAACGTGCTTGATCGCCAATTCAAGGAGCGGTCGATGATTTGACGGAGTGCCTTCGTTTTGGGGAACAGGGAGGGTGGAATCATGCGCGCCATAGCGGCCATCGCAGTAATTTCGGCGCTGCTTGCGACTTCGGCTTTCGCGAGTGATTTTCGCGTATTGGATTTCGGTAGTCCGTGCGCCGAGGCCGTGGAACTTGAGGAAGCGCTGGGGGCGGAACCGATACCTAGCCAATCAGGGCCCAATCAGCAGACATTTAGGGGACGCGTTTTTGATCACGAAGCGACAATTCTGTACTTGTGCCCCGATGGCGGTTCCCGTTGGGCCACTACGCTTTTGTACTGCAGACGTTTGATAAAGCATTCGCGACCTTCCATGATATCTACGAAGTTCTCAACGGGATGTATGGCGCGCCATACATTGATAATTCGCGATGGCAATATGATGCCGCTTCCCAAGATTCGCGGCGCGTCGCGCCCGACCCGGCGAAGTACATGGTGGGTTGGCGTGATCAACGAGTTTCGTTGAGCATGCATATGGCGCCTACGGGAACCGGCACAGAGTGGCGCGTTGAGGTAGTTTTCGGCCGTCGAAAGATATATTGAGCGCGTACAGATTGGGAAGTGGCCAAGGAGGGGATAGATGATTGAGATAAATGAGATTCGGTTTAGGTCAGAGCAACCGTGGGTCGCCAAACCTCATCGTTAGTAGGCATTGCGTGGTTACTCATTCAGGCGCTGGACCGGTCATCGATGCAGATCATCCAATTCCAAATCTCGACACACTCGATGTTCATGTAAATACTGATAAAGGTGCGTACGTCGGCATCGTTATCGCTAGACCCCTCAAGGATGACGAGATATCCAGGGCACGACTGCAGCGAAAGATTGAGGTCGCGCTAAGCTTCTTCAATTCTGAGGAATATCGAGAATTACACGGCGCGCCGTGCAGGACGCGCAGCAGACTCTGGATAAATGTGCATTCTGGATCGGATGCTGCGATGCTGACGCTGGTCGAGCACTACCGTACGCAAATCGAAGCGAACGATGTGACGGCCGTTGTAAAACTAATCGGAACGAACTGACTGTATGTGCGAGAAATCGCGAGGTCGCATGTTGCCGGGCGCTGCGCAGACGCGCGCCACAATTTTGGTCTTGATGGCGCTTGGAAGTTCTGGTGCGTTCGCAGCTCCTCGCTACTTTCCGAGTGGGGCACTTGGCGACGATTCCGCGTTTATTGAGAATTGGTACTCGGGGCAGCTTGCCGCTCTCAAGGAGCAACCCTTGTGCTGTGGGGTCGAAGACCCGCAGACGATCGTTCGTTTTACTTGGCTGCGATCGTTTCATCATCCGGTGGCGATTCGACTGTTCCGATCAGGGGACGGGCGTTGGATGCTCACAACCAAGGTTGCCAGTGGGGCAGGGGGCTATCGGCCTGGGCACTTGACCACGAACATGACACGGGAGCTGAAGGCGAGTGATGCCGAGCAGATACTGTCGCTGGTGGCGCCAGCTACCGACTACTGGAAACTAAGCGCGGTTGAGGTAAACCAGCCATCACCGGATGGGCTCATTACGGTGCAGGTCGATGGCGCACGGTGGATACGAGGTCTTGGAGGGAAACGCCTATCATGTGGTGGATCGTTGGTCGCCTGAAAGCGGAATCATTCACGAGCTGGGACTGCGATTCATCGCACTGTCGGGTCGCGAATTCGGTCCCGTGTATTAGCGAGCGCGAACTGTCATGACACGCTCGCCCCCGCCGCATCCTACGAAGGCCGAACTTGGCAAGATGACTGTGGCCGAGCTAGACGCCTATATCCACGAGTTGCGGAGTGATCTGACTTGGGCACGAAGATTTGTACTCAAGGACGTGGAAAAACGGATTGAAGTGGCGGAGAAGGTACGAGAGATTCGTCGCGGGCGCGAGGCGGCGGGGGATGACTAGCAAGTGATTTGAACTGACAGCATGAAGGAACTCAACATTTCGCCGTTCTTTGTTAGGTACATCGCGGTTTGGGCGTCGTTCTGCCTCATCGCCGTTGTGATCCTGGTGTGGGACCGAAAGCGAGTGGTCCCGGAATTGCGGGAGTATTTGCGTTTTTTGAGTGTGCCGTGGAAGTTGTTCCTGTTCGTGCCGGCGCTTTTATTTGTTACGTTTGCAGGTCGCTTCACCAACGATGAGACCTGGGATGTGGTCACGGGGTCGGGGATGGCGATCCTGACATTTTTGACGGCGCCGTGGGTTGTCGGGCTGATTTACCAGGTGCTGCGAAGTCGACGGCCGTTGCGGTATTTGATCGTGGCGTTGGCGCTGCTGCTCTTTTCGAGCAGTTGGTTTTACGACGGGTACCTGTTGTGGCGCGACGGGGTTTACACCCGGCGATGGGCGGGGAATCTGATGCTGTCACCTTTCATTTATATGGCTGCGGGGTTGTTGTGGAATCTTGAGGCCAAGGAAAGCCAAGACTTTCGCGAGGGCTGGAACTTTCGCTTCTCATTTGTTCGGGAGAACTGGCCGAGTCGGCCGGAGGATACGCGGTTCGGACCGCTGATCCTGGCGTCGATTCCATTTATATTGATTGCCGCATTTATACTTGTAGCTTTTGTCGGATGGAATGTGAGTGAGTTGCGATGATGACTATGCGATCGTACGGAGGGATTGCAGGGAGGGGGTCGATGATTGGGATAAGTCGATTTCGTTTTGCGGCAACGCATTCCCACGTCGCTCGAGCTCATCGTTAGGCCGTCAGTTGGAGGGTCTATGAATCTTCTCTACTGGCGAGTTCTCGCCGTCGCTGGTTTGGCGGTCGGGCAGCCAATGGCTCATGCGGACGACGCCGAAATTGCCTACTACGACGTAGTCGGTAACAGCGGACAAGAGTTGCGGCATCAAATGGATACAAAAGGGCCATTTGGCGAAGAGGGCAAGAGAGTTGATGGGCACACGGATTGGAAAGTGACGTGGTCCTATCAATACGCGCCTGCGGCAGATGGCTGTAGGATCACCAAACTTGGAATCAATCTCAGCGCGACAATAACTCTGCCAAGGTGGACTGCTGGCGACAACGCCTCGAATGCCCTGCTCAAAAAATGGCAGAGCTATATTGCATCACTCCGCGTGCACGAAGACGGGCACTACTCTCACGGCGTCGAGGCGGCCGACGAAATCAAATCTTTTGGGCAATCATTTCATACGTCCGGCGATTGTTTGATTCTTGCAATGAATTTCAATGACAAAGCCACTTCGATTATCGAGAAATACAGAGCCGCCGACGCAGCCTACGATGCCGACACCAAGCATGGCCGAACTCAGGGGGCGATATTTCCGTGATACTTTGCGCCACGCCCTTCGCGTATGTCAGCAAGTTGCGGTAGGGACACCGCAACGGAGTCGAGGGCGCAGCGCCCGAGAGTCCGGAAGGGTGAGATCGGATGGGTTTTGGACGCGACTCAATGTCGCGTCGACCCGATCGAACGCCGGTACAGGATGTACCGGCTGGGCCGCAGCGAAGGCAGGAGCCGAAGCGTAGCGGTCGGGCTCGCGCGCCTGACTCGCCGTTGCCAGGCGAGGGCACGTATGCCCGAACGGCCTGGCCAGACGAAGAATTGCCAAGGAGGGGGACGATGATTGGGATAAAGCAGCTTCTGATGCCGCCGCGTGTGCGCAGCGCTCAATCTCATTCCTAGATGCATTGATAGCGGGTAACGGGACATGTCGGATGGACAATTGAGAAGTAGGTGGTCTGGCGGAATAGGTGTCCTGGCATTTCTATTAGCCAGCGGTTGTGGGATGCGTCGGTTGGAAGGAACCGTCGTTGGGACAAATAGCAAACCTATCCCCGATTGCGCGGTGACAATGGAGGTTGGTACGAACGGAGGTCTGCGGATATCACGCACGACTGACGAAACCGGCAAGTTTTCCTTTGGGAGCGTCAGTACCGTTGGTGGCTGCAGTATCCGACTCAAGAAGTCTGGATATGAAAGCCGAGTGTTTCCATGCCCTTCGGATGGCTCACCGGTACGGGCTGTAATGAGGGAAAGTGGGCACGAGATCTGAGGTGTTCACAGCGCCTGACGATCGATTCGAGCGCCCGCGCATCGAAACATGAAGTTTGCCATCCACGCCACTGACTTTGACTTAAGTACTGAGCACTTAAATGCTGTGCTTCAGCCGTTCTGCGAATCATTGGGGGCGGCATTGTCCAAGGACTACGGCGGCCTGATGGAGCATTTATGGATCGATATCGAGTTAAACCCGGGGCACGCAAAGCAGCGGCCGCCCTATGCATTTCGCTTTCAGAGGCGGGTGTCTTGCAACCCGTTTCGCTTAGCTAGCGCTTTAGAATATCGAAATGTGGGTCACTACAGTATACGGCCCGATTTTTTCGCGTTGGCGGCGATCCCTAAGGAGGCCGTTGGGTGCTACTTGATGGAACTGGTGTACGCTTCCACGGCGATACTCGAGCAAAAGCTCAAGCGCCTTGGAGGGTTTGCCGCCGTCACTTTTCGAAGCGATTTTAGGGCGGAACTTGAGAAGCTGGGATGCGTTCAGCAGTGAGGAAGTCGTCCGATGCAGATTCGCTGCTGGAGGCCCTGGCGCATAGGTTTCACCAAGACTTCAAAGTAATGGGGGTGGACCCCGACCAATGGGGCAGGACATTCATGAAGGCGCTCTCGACGGGTGAACGGCATGCGCTTAGGGTCGAACTACTGAAGTTCTTGGCAGCATATCCTGGCGCCAGCACAAAAGGAATTCGGCACGCATGGGTTCGTCTAGGTGCCGAAGGGTGGCCGCGCTCCGCGAATCTGCGTCAGACGATTGAATCGTGGATCAAAACGCTCGAATGAACCTTGTGAAGGGAAATGTCGTTCCTGCCTAATGATCTTGTTGCCGGAGTGTTAGTCACACAATGAATCGCCGCGTGCGTTTCTGGCTGATGATTGGATTCGGAGTCGCTACGGCGCTGGCAATCGCGGGTTGGATACTTCGTGCAGTATTCGAGGTGCTTCACGGCCGCGGTGCGGAAACCTACATCAGTGCCAAGGGATTAGAAGTTCATTGGGTTGATGTGCTGACGATGGCCATTGCCACCCTCGTGGCGATGCTGGTCATCGTGGTTGCGACAATGGTCGCTGCTTGGCGTAAGAAGAGGGATCTTGAGGTGCTTAAGAAAATGGAATCGCGGGATGGGACCCGCAAATAGCCGACTCCGCCTTGAGCTACCGCGATCATGACATTACCCACTATTGACGAGTGGCTGGAGCTCTCCGAGCGGGAGAGAGTGCAGCGCGTTGCTGCGCTCAACGCGTATGCAGGGGAGGGAGAGGAACTGCTGCGCATTGCGGTTGATCGGTTCCGCAAGGACTTCGGCCACTTGAAGGGTCTTAAGATCAGCGGACCGGGCGTGTATCACGGGGGAAGCTGGGTCATTGGAGCGTCACACCCCTTCGTATTTGATAAGCGCCTCCTTCCGCCGACCTATCTGGGAATGACTGTGCATCAGAGCACGTCTCACCCGCTGCCGGTTGAGTTCCAAAATCAGGAGCGCCCTCGCGGCTATGTCTGGTCACCCCCCAATTTCTCGCAGTTCGTTGATCGGTGCGGGGAGGAAGTACGTCGCGAGCTTGGCAATCCGGCCATGACTCGTGAAGAAATGCTGCATGCACTGATTGGCGAACCCTATGAGGAGTTTGTCGCGCGATGTCGAGGGTGGGTAGCTGAAGGCAAGATTCCAGCGTTTGAGTAGTGGTCCAGGTTGGGGCCGCAGTGGCCTCTGTCTATGTTATGTATCGATATTACTGGCGTTCTAGGGGTGTGCGATCGAGGATGAGCCAAGGAGGGGTGAGATGATTTGGATAAAACGAGATCGCGGTGACTTCAGAATGACAGCTGCATTGCTCGTTGCAATGGCGAGCGTGAACCTCCCTTTGGCGTCGAATGCGGCGAATATTCCGCGCCAAAATCTAGAACGGATGTTCGACCAGATGCAGCGTCAATCGCATTGGGACATAAGCAAGCCGTTGCTCTGGGGTTATTTCTTCGTTAATCCAACGCGTGAACCTTTGGATCGAGCTGCACCGCTTCTTTCGGCCATGGGCTACCAGGTTGTGAAGATTTATCTCGCTGATAAAAAGTCCGCTTCGGCGCCTGATCAGTGGTGGCTTCACATCGAGCGCGTTGAGGTTCATACAGTCGACTCGCTCGACGCGCGAAACCATGAGTTTAATGACTTCGCTGCGTCTCATGGCATTGCTGTCTACGACGGGATGGATGTTGGCCCGGCGAGTGGCACTCCTTAGTCGTGATGCGTTTTCCATATGTTGCCGCTGGGGTGTTTATGCCTAAAAACGTCTTCTTGTTTTGCGCCGTTCTTCTTTCCGCATGTGCGGTCACTCCGCGCGGTCCCGACTCGTACTACTTCGATTGTGATACGCCCGCCGGCGATTTTTCAGAGTGGAATCGCACAATCGCGGGCGGGGATTTTCGAATAACAGGGTCCATCGAGCTGTGGATTCCTCGCGACGATCCGCGCTGGCAACCCACCGGGAATGTTTGGTTCATCGGAACCGATTCGCGGAAAATAGGCCTTCAGGCGTTGGTCGCTCGTGACTCGCCGGATCGTCTGCAATTTAGACTGCGCGGCCCGGCCGCAGCAGGCGCGCCCGCGGTGTTCGCCTCAAGGAATTGGAAGGATGGGGCGGTCCCGTTTACGCTCACGTTGAGCGGCTCCGGAGATCTTGGGGTAACCGTCGGCAACGACACGCAATCGCTGCCGGTAGGCAAGGTTGTCGTCAAGAAGATTGCATTGAGTTGCTCAACGGCGGATTTTCACTTCTCGGATATCATCATTACGACCGAATAGGATCGTGGATGACGAATCAGGCAACCACAGATATCGACCATGAGTAACGCGGCTCAGTGAAGTACAAACTCATTCGCAGCTTCTCCCATAACCTGTCTCATTCATTCATGAGCGGTATGAACTACTTTAACGGCGATAGCGTATACCCGCATGTGTACGCGCTGGCGAGGGCAAAACCTGGGCGAGTCGTAACAATTCATTGGATACCTGGGTCGACCATGGGTCTGTTTGCGTTTCCGGCGCGGATTCGCAAGTCAATAAGGGCCTATAGGAAGTGGCTGCCAAATCTAATGAAAAGCCACCGAATCAAGCCGGAGATGCTCAAGGAGCTGCGCACCGAGGTGTATTTGGCGAAGAATTTCAGGATATACGTCCGTGCCGTGGCGGTGGATGATCGCGGTAAGGAATACTCTCAGTTCATATGGGCCTAAAAATCGATCGCGGTAGCGGGTAAAGCTGCGGGGCAATGATGAAATATCATGATTATCACTTATACGGCTATGAGGTTGATTCCCGGGGCGGCAAAATTACCCTGCATCTTATGTATGACTACCCAGGCATCCCAAAAGAGGAGGCTTACATCGAGTTCACCAGTGTGGTCCTGTACAACTTTACACATACGGCCGGAGCAATCATTACCGACATTGAAGAGGTACCCGTGCCGGAGTTGTTGAGCGAAATTGTCGGCTCGGTTTCAAACTGGGCGAGTCGGCAGGGTGTAGATGGGTGGGAAAAGTCGCCTGAACACTACCGCGCGTTCTTGGAGGCAGGCCATTACAAGGCCTGGCATATTGATTCTGCAATTGGCTTTTCCGGATTTGTGATTGCGAAAGCAGTGTCACAGTTGAATAGTTGATTCCTGGTTCAAGTGATCGCGGGGTAAGGAGGGCGAATGATGATGGGGAAATCAGGGAAATGGAGTCGCTGTTCTCGATCTGCCGTCGCGGCGGCGTTTTTCTTGTGGCTGGGAATTGTCGCAGCGCTGGCTGCTGGATTCCCGATAGTCGACTTTCAGCGCTACTTTCCGCAGTTTTTGGCGGTGTCCGAGGAAGTTCAAACCAAGGAATTTCCTCAAGGGGTGCAGTACAAGTTCCTATCGATCTGGGACGAGCAGGATCAACTGGCGTACGTCATGGTGATCCGTCGGGACGGGTGAAGGCGGACGACTTTTCTACGCGACTAAATGTCGCGTAGAACCGGCTGAACGACCGGCCACGGACGGCCGGGCTGGGTAGACTAGCCAGGGATGGCGTGGTGCCCGTCGGAAGAAAATGCATGTTGGCGAAGCGACCTAACAGTTCGAGGGATCGCGGAGTGAGGAGCTCGGAGGCCGCAGGCGAGGTATCTTCTTTTCGCAGGCGCCGGAATACTCGCCTTAGTCATCGTCGTGTCTGATTTGATGGCGACGGTGAGCTTGATCCGTACCAGCCAGCTGACGCGATTCCAAAAAATCGCCCAAGGAGTAATCGTTTGGTGCGTACCGATCGTTGGAGCTTGGATCGTGTTGCATCTTATCGGTGAGAGCGATCGCAACGTCATTCCGAGGTGGCTGCCGAACACCATCAACGAGTATGTCTTTCAGATGCTGGGCATTGAGGGGAGGATCGCTACGAGCGCCGTAGAGCATGAGTTGGAGCAGGCTGTTGGTGAGCTGTTCACCGGGCATGCGGATCATTCCGGTGGAGGGGATTCGGGCGGGGGTCATGGGAGTCATTGAGCGATCTTGGAGCGGGTGTTGGATGGCGAGATGTAACGGATGAACGCCGCCGCCATAACGAACGTGGTGGCCTGGGAACTCGCGAACTATCGCTATGAGACTCCAGGCACAACGCTGGGAACGCCTTGGAGTGAATCAAAGATCTTGGAGCACTTGAAGCAATTGCGGGCGGCACTGGTAGAGCCGTATTTGCAGAGATTTACCCTCAGAGGCACTGTCGAAGAGATCAATTCCGCCTCGCCCTTGAGCGCTGAATATTGGGTGGTGGCGGTTACTTCGGCCTACATCGAATTTTATGACCCCAACAGCAAGCAATTTGGGTTGGCCTCCGCGGGTAGGGACGGTAAACAGCCGGTAACCATCGGCGTGCGCGGGGATCTTGTCGGGGTTTTTTGTGCAATCTAGCGATGGAGTGCTGAGAGGTCGCGTGTCGCCGAAACCGGGTGTTCGGGAGAGGTTAAAGAAGCCGCAGCGGCACGTTCACGCGGATGGTAGTCGGTGTCTCGAAGGCACCCAGCGCGTTCCGCGTGTTTTCCAGCCTTGCTGCAAGACGTTCGCTATGCATACCACGGCATGCGCCTTGGACGTGCGCTACGAGTGGTGGTCGAGCCATACAAAGTGGGTGACGGTGATTTCAGAGTCCGCCGGCGGCGGGGGAGTGAGGATTTCGTTCTGTCCGCACTGTGGGAGGCGGCTCGGTGCGTAGGCTTTTACCCGTTGTGGTGCTGCTCGGCTTTGCGGTCCTAGGGTACGCACAAGAACCTAGGGGGAAGGACCCTTCGACCTGGGTGGAAGTGTATCCGAATCATTTCGAGGTGAACGGGGCGGTCTATATGACTCAGGCGGATCTTGAGCCGGTGCTGCGAAACTTAAGCAATAAGAAGGTTTTGGTGCTGCATTGGTCTGCCAATGCGGACGACAAGGCAAGGAAGGATGCGATAGCGGTGAAGTTGCGGGAAGCGGAGCAGGCGGCAAAGGAGGCGGGCATTGCAAAGATTTCGGTCATCAGCAATGAGGTGTTTTGACACCCTTCACGGGGAAAACTCGGTTCTAGGGGTCGCTGGGTCAGGCGCGGAATGTTGATCCTTGAATAATGTGGGGAATGTTGGAATGCGCATCACGATCGCAATAATCATACTCACCGCGTTGCTGGCTGATGTACCTATATATGGCGCGGCGCGTGCTGATGCGGCCGTGACCGTCGCGATTTCGGAGGTGAATGGGAATTGGGAAATCACGGTACCCGTGAGTCACGTAACCCTGGTGGTGCCGGAAGCGGGACTCCGGCTCATCAAGGCAGATAGCGGCGGCAGCACGCGCAGCCCGCGTTATTTTTATCTCAAGGACGATGCTAAGGGCGAGCGGATTGTCTCCGGTTGGTTCGAGTCAGCGCTTAGAGTCAAGGATGTTAAGCAGACGCTGCAGGGGTCGTGGGACGTCGAGGGCGCGAATCTCAAGAAGGCGGGCTTTGAGCCATACGATGTCGTGGTTGGGGGAATCGGCGACTGGGCGACAATCTCATACCAAATCCAAGTCCCGACTAAAGCGGGTTCCAGCGTCCATATTCGCGCTAGTCGGATCATTGCGGATACCTGGATCGACCTGCATCTCTCCGTCACCAGCGGTGAGACCGCAGAGGACAATCGAGCGCTCGTCACTCAGTTGTTGAAGTCGATGACGTTCCGGGTGAGATGATCAAGGCTAGATAGTCGCCGCAAATGGAGTTACTGGTTGAACTGATCGCGTGGGCCGGGCAGTTGCTGCTCGAGGTGCTGCTGCAGCTTTTGTTTGAGATTCTGGCGGAGTTTGGGTTGAGGGCGGTTCGGGAGGGGATGCGCCTACAAAAACCGGTGCAGCCATTGCTGGGTTTGGCCGGCTACATTGTGCTTGGCGCAGTATTAGGCGCCATCTCCGTGGAAGTGTTTCCTCACAAGTTTGCGGTGCCGGTGGGGTTGCAGATTGCCAATGTCATGGTATCGCCGGTTGCCATGGGAGTCGCTATGGTGGGGGTTGGGCGATGGCGAGCACAACGAAATCAGCAGACAATACTTCTGCATAAGTTTTGGTTTGGTTTCGCTTTGGCGCTGGCCTTTGCGCTGGTGCGTTTTTGGTTTGCAGCGTAGGAATGATTGCCTCACATGATTCATGCGCCTTCTGCGAGTATGGCGTCGGGTCACGACCTTGCGCGATCGTGAGGCGCACGGAGCAGGTACTTTCGTTTGTGAATCTGCGCCAGTACGAGAAGGGGGCGCTATTGGTCATTCCGACGCGCCACGCCTCGACAGTTGTGGACCTGCCGCTCGACATCATCGCAATGCTTCACACCGAGGCCGCGTTGTTGGGGCGGGCGCTCATTCGGGCGTTCGGGGCTACCGGACTAAATATCTTCCAGAATAACGGGCCCGACGCGGGGCAGCATGTTGCACACTTTCACGTGCATGTGGTGCCCAGATATCCTGGGAGCGATCCGACTAAGATTTATCTGCAGAGCAACTTCGAGCCGGTGTCGATGGAAGAACAGGAAACTGTTGCCAACGCGGTGCGCGTGGCGCTGGGTGATGGCTAGTCGATGTTCGGGAGGGCGGCCGTGATACGGGTCCTTGGATTTCTTGCGGTGTGCGTTGTCGTTTACTTGGACGTGGTTGCGACTTGGATACTATTTCGATCGCAAGTCGTGTCGGGGTTTCAACGCGGCGCGCAGTTTGTATTCATTTGGGTCCTGCCTTTGCTGGGCGCGATCGTGGTGATTTCAATCTTGACCGACCCTAAGGATCGGCGCAGGCGGCTAGCCCGATGGACACCTGACAGCGACGGGGGAGGTGAAAATGCCGGGGATTTCAATACACAGCACGGGCATCATGGTGGACATTCGGGAGATGGGGGGCATGGCGGTGATGGCGGCGGTGGAGACGGAGGGTGAAGCCGGATGCTTTTCGACGCGACTCAATGTCGCGTCGAACCGGCTGAACGACCGGCCATGGATGGCCGGGCTGGGTAGACTAGCCACGGATGGCGTGATGATGGAGGCGGCGGTGGGCATTAGTTATGACGTTACACCCTACAATGTTGGGATGGAGAACTCGAAGCGCGTTACCGTATATCTTGAACCCGCGGTTCACAGGGCATTGCGCCTCAAGGCCGCTGCGTCGGATCGTTCAGTCTCTGATGTGGTCAATGACGCGGTGCGCGTAAGTCTTGGGGAGCATTTGGCGGATCTCGAAGTGTTCTCGACACGGAAAAAGCAGAGAGGCCTGTCGTTCGAGTCCTTTGTGACGGGCCTCAAGCGTCGTGGCCAAATATAGGCTGGTGCTGCAGAAAGGGAAATCAGGGAGGTGTTGGTGTGCGACCGATCACTGCTGTGCGAATTTGGTATGGGCTATCAGCGTTTTTTATCGTCGGCTGGATCGCCAATCTGGCGGTGGTTTTGCGGCGGCCGGTCTTTAACTGGCGCGACGCCGCATCACTTCCGCTGCTCTTATTTACTTTTATTTCGCTGAATGCGCTGGAGAAAGCGCACCGCAAGTTTAGGGAAAGCCCCGAAGTGGTCATCAATATCAGTGCTGGTCGCTACATGCTGGCCGGACTGGTGGTGGCGTTCGCAGTAGTCTGTATTCTGCTCGGATATTCCTGGCAGCGGCATATCATGCCGTGAGAGTTCTCGTGCGGTTGATGTTTTGCGATCCTGGCCTGTGACGGCATTGCTGTTTTACTCGCTTTTCGCCCTCAGCATCACGGCTTGGATTTCCGGGCTAGTGCGTCTTTTGAGGTCTAGTTAGCGGCCGGTTTGGTGGCGCTCAACATCTTGATCCTGTCGCCGAGATCCGGATTGGTCGGCCAGTACTTCAAACAGGTTTTGTAGTTCTCGATGGCCAGCGGGATCTGACCGGCTTTCTCGTAGGCCAGTGCGAGGCTGAAATACACACCACCGGATTCGGGGTGCATCTGTGCGTTCACTTTTAGAATCTCGATCGCATCGGTGCGCTCGTTGCGCTCGACGGTACTCTGCGTTATCAGCCAGGGTTGGTGAAGCAGGCTGGCGACGTGCATCCCGAACAAATGACGATCCCTCTGATGTATATCGCCAAACAAGATGACACGCTGGAGCGCTTGGCTTTGGACCCTGAGTTTTCCGCCGGACCCAGCGTTTTGAACCAGTGGACCCACGGCGATTTGATCACCGTGCACATGTTGGCATTCATCCACGAACAAATGAGCTCCATGTTCCAGCGCAGTCAAATAGTGTGGGACCGGTTTTCCAAAGAACAGAACGCGGATTACGCATTTGAGGACGGGGTCTTGGGATATGGCTTAATCGCTCGCTACACCCTTGTATTTCTGGACGCCTACTTGAAGCACGATCTCAAGGCCCTGGAATTTCTCAAAAACACGCCCGCGGATAGGGAGATCCCGAAGCATTTTCTCGTTGAATCCTTCCGCGCGGCCAGCGGTGTAGCGCCATCATTTGTCGGCTTTCGCAAT
>Ga0207014_1118_pt1 | contig 17528 bp, 11 predicted proteins | sample Alteio_BWMinCont_56_FD_153495 | JGI IMG/M metagenome (GOLD analysis project Ga0207014, IMG submission 153495) | Enriched cells from forest soil in Barre Woods Harvard Forest LTER site, Petersham, Massachusetts, United States -... | ecosystem: Environmental > Terrestrial > Soil > Temperate forest >...
TTTCGGTAATCATATTTTATTTGATGTAGCGGCGGTCTATGACCGTCGCTGATTTTGCCTTCCCTAAAGAAGGTCTCCGCCGCGCAGAGGCTTTCACTTCTATATGTCCCGTGAGTTCTATTCTGCAAAGCCGCCGCGCGGGAACGCTTGGGGACGGGTCCATAGAGAAAAGACGTCCTGGTTTTCCAGTGGCGAAATTCCCCGCGCGACGGCCGCAGGTTTCTTCGATCGACAAGTTCGGGATAAGGACGGGTGGAAGCATCGGGAGGGTTGTGATGTGGTCAGGGATGCAGGAGAAAGCCTCGGACAGTGCAGCGCGCGGTCGGTAGCCGGGTTAGACACGCCAGTCCGACTTGCCGTTGTCGAGGAAGTCGCCAACGCGATCAACCGTGTCCTTCAGAAGCGAGGCGACGAAGAAAATGATGACGCCCGTGGAAGGCGCGACGTAGGGAACCGCGTTGAGCGTGGCGATGAAGCCCGCTGCTTTCGCGACATAGGAAAGAACTAGTAAGATATTCGACATGCCCTCTTTCTCGCATGAAAAAGAGGAAAGGCGGTAGCTCTGGAAATCCTATATCGGCTATATAGCCTAAAAAGATAAGCTATCTAGGCTATCTAGGATAACCGTTGGAAAACCGCCCCAATTTGAGGCCTGTTCTCTATGCCGCGGTCAGGCGGCGGCGCGCTCGGCGAACTGGAGCTGGTAGAGATCGCGGTAAAGCCCGGGGCGGCCGAGCAGTTCGGCATGGCGGCCCACGTCGACAATGCGGCCCTTTTCAATGACGAGGATGCGGTTGGCGTTGACGACGGTGGAGAGCCGGTGGGCGATGACGATGGCAGTGCGGTTACGCATGAGCTTTTCGGTGGCGTCCTGGATGAGTTTCTCCGACTGGGAATCGAGCGCCGAGGTCGCCTCGTCCAGGATGAGGATGCGCGGGTCCTTGAGCAGGACGCGGGCGATGGCGATGCGCTGGCGCTGGCCGCCGGAGAGCGAGACGCCACGTTCGCCGACCCGGGATTCGTACCCCTGGCGGAGCTGGGTGATGAACTCGTGGGCGTTGGCGGTTTGGGCGGCGGCGATGATTTCGGCCTTGGTCGCCTCGGGGCGGCCGTAGCGGATGTTGTCCCTGATCGTGCCGGAGAAGAGGATGTTGTCCTGCATGACGATTCCAATCTGACGCCGGACAGACTGGACGTTGTAGTCGATGATGGGAAGGCCGTCGATGGCGATCTGGCCGGAGGAGGGATCGTAGAAACGGGCGAGGAGCGTGATGATGGTGCTTTTGCCCGCCCCGCTGGCGCCGACGAGGGCGATCATTTCGCCCGGCTCGACGTTGAAGGTGACGTGATCGAGGGTGGCCTGACCAAGGCGGTAGCCGAAGGAGACGTCGCGAAATTCGACCCGTCCCTTCATGCGGGGGAATTCGGGGAGGGCGTCATTTTCGGGGATGTGAGGCCGGGTGTCGAGAATGGCGAAGATCTTTTCCATGGCGGTAAGGCCGCGCTGGATGGCGACGTTGGCCTCGAAAACGCGGACGATCGGGGTGTAGAGCATGCCCAGAAAGCCGAGGAAGGCGAAGAGGTCGCCGGTGGTGAAATTGTGGTCATGGATGATGAGCCAGGCGCCGAAACCGAGGGCAAGGAGCTGGCCGATACCCGAAAGGAATTCGGCGACGGCGAGAAGGAGGGTATTGCGCCATTGGACGCGGTTCCAGTTGTCGTAATCGGCCTTGATGCCGAAGCGGAAGGCATCCTCTTCTGCTGCTTCCGTTGCGAAGGCGCGGACGACGCGGTTGTTGGCAATGCGCTCATTGAGGAAGCCGACGACGCGGATCCAGTTGCGCATGTGACGGCGGCTTTCCATGCGCATGCGTCGGCGGTGCCATTTGTAGTTGAAGAGAAAGAGGGGGATGATGAAGACGGAGATGAGGGCGAGTTTCCAGTTGAGATAGAAGAGGAAAACGAGGACGCCGAGCGCGGTGGTCAAATCACCGATGAGGGAGACGGAGGCGCCGGTGACAAGCTGGTAGATGGAGGTGCCGTCCTCGGTGACACGGGCGACGACGCGGCCGGTCTGGCGTTCTTCGTAAAACTTGAGGGAGAGTTTTTGGAGATGGGAGAAGATGGCGATGCGGAGATCGCATGTGACCTTCATGCCGGTGGTCTGCATGAGGTGGTTGCGAACGAGGAGGGCGAAGGTGCGGAGGATGAGCGCGCCCGCATACATCACGAGGAGGAACTCGATCTGGCGCCAGCCGTTGAGGTGGCTCGTATCGTCGACGATCTTGCCGACCAACCTCGGGAAGACGAGGGAAAGGGCGGAGACGGCGAGGATGAGGAAAAAGACTATCACCAGGCCCCGCGTGTAGGGCTTCAAGTAGACACTGGCCCTGCGCAGGATAGTGAGAATCTCTGCACGAGAGTGTTTGCTTCGGGGCATGGGAGTTGTGGAGGCGATCGTAGCACGTTCAGGCCTTATCTCAAATTTATTGTGGTAAAGAGGGCGTTTTCCGAGTGGGAAGGCGCAAAGAGAGTGCCCTCGTGGGATGAAGGAAAACAAAGCCTCTATGGTTGCCGCGCTCGTAAGAGCATGGGCAATAGGCTACCGCTTCACGGCGGCGGCTACCTCGCAACTATCCCGCGTGATATTCCTGGAGGGATTTGACGCCGAGGGGCTTGGTTTTGAGGGAGCGCAAAGCGCGAAGCGTGGCCTGTGCGGCGGCGAGGGTGGTCATGACCGGCACGCGCTGGTCGAGCGCAGTGGTGCGGATGCGGACTTCGTCCTGGCGCGCGACGGGTCCGGCGGGTGTATTGATGATGAGTGCGATGGCGTCGTTCTTGAGCATGTCGAGGACGTTGGGGCGGCCTTCGGTGAGCTTGTGGAGGCGTTCGACGGGGACGCCCGCGTTTTCGAGCGCACTGGCGGTGCCGGAGGTGCTGTAGACCCAGAAGCCGAGTTTCTGGAGGCCGCGCGCGAGGTCGAGGATGGCGGGTTTGTCGGCATCCCTCACGCTGATGAAGACATTCCCGGAGAGTGGCAGCGGCGGCATGGCGGCCATCTGCGATTTGGCGTAGGCAAGCCCGAAGTCGTCGTCGATGCCCATGACTTCGCCGGTCGATTTCATCTCGGGTCCGAGCAGGATGTCGGTGCCGCGGAATTTCGCGAACGGGAAGACGGCCTCTTTCAGTGAATAGTGCGTGGGGATGATTTCCTTGGTGAAGCCGAGGTCCTTCAGCTTCAGCCCGGTCATGATTTTCGCGGCCAGCTTGGCCAGCGGGACGCCGATGGCTTTGCTGACGAAGGGGACGGTGCGCGAGGCGCGCGGGTTGACTTCGAGGACGTAGACGATCTCGTCCTTCACCGCGAACTGAACGTTCATCAAGCCGCGAACATCGAGGGCTTTCGCCATCTTGATCGTGGCGGCTCGGATTTCGTTTTTGACCTTTTCGGAAAGCGTCGGTGCAGGGATGACGCAAGCGCTGTCGCCCGAATGGACGCCGGCCTGCTCGATGTGCTCCATGATCGCGCCGATGACCGCGTCGGTGCCGTCGGCGATGCAGTCGACATCGACTTCGGTGGCGTCGTCGAGGAAGCGGTCGATGAGAACGGGGCGCTCGGGCGAGGCGGCGACGGCGTTGCGCATATAGTAGCGGAGTTCGTCGTCGCTGTAGACGATCTGCATGGCGCGTCCGCCGAGGACGAACGAGGGACGGACGAGGACGGGATAGCCGACTTTCGCGGCGGCTTCGACGGCTTCGTCTTCGTTGGTGGCGATGCCGTTGGGCGGCTGGTTGAGGCCGAGCTTGTGGAGCATCTGCTGGAAGAGTTTCCGGTCCTCGGCACGCTCGATGGATTCGACGCTGGTGCCGATGATGGGGACGCCGTTGGCCTTGAGTCCGGCGGCGAGGTTGAGCGGGGTCTGCCCGCCGAACTGGACGATGACGCCGTCGGGCTTTTCGTGATGGCAGATGTTGAGGACGTCTTCCAGGGTGAGCGGCTCGAAGAAGAGTTTGTCGGAGGTGTCGTAGTCGGTGGAGACGGTCTCGGGGTTGGAGTTGACCATCAGCGTTTCGTAGCCGATTTCTCGTAGCGCGAAGGCGGCGTGGACGCAGCAGTAGTCGAATTCGATGCCCTGGCCGATCCGGTTCGGGCCGCCGCCGAGGATCATGATTTTCTTTTTGGTGCTGGGGCGGACTTCGTCGAGCAGGTTGTCGTAGGTGGAGTAGTAGTAGGGCGTGTAAGCCTCGAATTCGGCGGCGCAGGTGTCGACGAGGCGGTAGGAGGGGTGGAGGTTGAAGAGGTCGCGCCAGTCGCGGATGTCTTTCTCGGACGTCTTTAGTGCCGCCGCAATCTGACGATCAGAAAAACCAAGCGATTTGGCCTCCTTGAGCTGAGTCATACCCTCGCCAAGTTCAGCGCCAAGATACTCCATACGGACGTTCAACTCTCCATCCGGCGATCGCGCGGCGAGGTCACCTAACACATAAAGATTCTCTTCCGCATCGACCAGTTCCTTGAGCTGGGCGAGGAACCAGGGATCGATTTTGGTGAGGTTGTGGATTTCTTCGGCGGTGAAGCCGGCGCGGAAAGCGTGGCGGATGTAGAAGATGCGCTCAGCGTTGGGGGTGACGAGTTTTTGCTGGATGACGTCGCGCGGGGCGATGGGGGGGCGGCTGGTAGCCGCCGCTGTCCCTAGCGGCGGTGCCTTTTGCTCGGCGGACTGACCGCCGCTAGGGACAGCGGCGGCTACCTTGGGGAGACTCCCCGAAGCGGAGAGGCCGCCGTTTTGGAAGGCGGCAACGGGTGGCTTGTACTCGGCAGAGCCGCCGCCGAAGCCCCAAGCGCCGACTTCGAGTGAGCGGAGCGCCTTTTGCAGCGATTCCTTGAAGGTGCGGCCGATGGCCATGGCTTCGCCGACGCTTTTCATTTGCGTGGTCAGGGTGGGATCGGTCTGCGGAAATTTCTCGAAGGTGAAGCGCGGGACCTTGACGACGACGTAGTCGATAGTCGGTTCGAAGCTGGCCGGGGTTTCGCGCGTGATGTCGTTCTTGATCTCGTCGAGCGTGTAGCCGACGGCGAGTTTGGCGGCGATCTTCGCGATGGGAAAGCCGGTCGCCTTTGAGGCGAGCGCGGACGAGCGCGAGACGCGCGGGTTCATCTCGATGACGATCATGCGGCCCGTTTTCGGATCGACCGAGAACTGGATGTTGGAGCCGCCCGTCTCGACGCCGATCTCACGGATGATGGCGAAGGAGGCGTCGCGCATGATTTGGTATTCCTTGTCGGTCAGCGTCTGCGCAGGGGCAACGGTGATCGAGTCGCCGGTGTGGACGCCCATGGGATCGAAATTCTCGATGGAGCAGATGATGACGCAGTTGTCGGCGCGGTCGCGCATGACTTCCATCTCGTACTCTTTCCAGCCGAGGAGCGATTCCTCGATCAGGACTTCGCTAACGGGGGAGAGGTCGAGGCCGCGCTTGACGATCTCCTCGAATTCTTCCTTGTTGTAGCCGATGCCGCCGCCGGTGCCGCCCATGGTGAAGGCGGGACGGATGATGAGCGGGAAGCTGCCGATTTTGGCCGCGACGTCGCGGGCTTCGTCGATGGTGTGCGCCGTTCCGGAGATAGGCATGTCGAGCCCGATCTTGACCATCGCGTCCTTGAAGAGCTGGCGGTCCTCGCCCTTTTTGATCGCCTCGGCGTTCGCGCCGATCATCTGGACGCCGTGCTTTTTGAGCACGCCCAATTCAAAGAGGGCCATGGCGGTGTTGAGCGCGGTCTGGCCGCCGAGGGTGGGCAGTAGCGCGTCGGGCTTTTCGCGGATGATGATCTTTTCGACGATCTCGGGCGTGATCGGCTCGATGTAGGTGCGGTCGGCGAACTCCGGGTCGGTCATGATCGTGGCCGGGTTGGAGTTGATGAGGATGACGCGGTAGCCCTCCTCGCGCAGGGCCTTGCAGGCCTGAACGCCGGAGTAGTCGAATTCGCAGGCCTGGCCGATGATGATTGGACCGGAACCTATCAGGAGGATGGATTTGATGTCTGTGCGTTTGGGCATGCGTCGTGGCGGTGTCAGGGGACGACGCGCCGTCTACGTTTATAAGGCGCAGCGGGCGCGGGGCAACGTTGATTTTGTGACGATTTATTGAAAGCTTACTTCTCGAGGTAATCGAGGTCGTCGTGAAAGGTTTCACGCAGGCCGAGCCAGCCAATGACGGCGAGGACGATAACGAGCCAGCCGAGGGCGAGGCCGCTGTGGAGAATACCGATCTGCGGCTGGGACTTAAGATAGGCGAAGAGCATTGTGATGGGAATGACGGAGCCGCGGCTGAAGTTGGGGACGGTAGTGGCGACGGTGGCGCGCATGTTGGTGCCGAAATGTTCCGCCGCGACGGTGACGAAAATGGCCCAGTAGCCGACGGCGACGCCGATGAAAAAGAGGAGGGTGTAGAGGAATTCGGGCGAGGGCTTATCGAGGAAATAGAAGACGTTGATGAGCAGGAAGGTGGCAGTGATGAAGAGGGCGAGGACGATTTTGCGGGAGCGGAGATACTGGCTGAGACTGCCGCTGGCAAGACTTCCGACGCAAATACCGAAATAGGTGAAACCGACGGCAATGGGCGCCTTGATGTCGCCGGTCGTGCCGAGCGCCTTGGCAAATTCCGGGCTGAAAAGGACGAGCAGGCCGATGACATACCAAGTGGGAAGTCCGATCAGGATGCAACAAAGATACCGGCCGATGCGCCCGGGCGAGGCGAGCAAGAGGAGCTGGGAGGCAAAAGCGGGCCGCGCGCCCTGTTTCATGTGCTGGAACATGCCCGACTCTGCGACGCACATCCGCAGGAGGAAGAGGAGGAGGCCAAGTCCGCCGCCTATATAGTAGGCATTGCGCCAGTCGCAATGGAGTCCGACGTAGGCCGCAGCGACCGCACCGAGGACGCCGATGGCGGAGACCGTCAGCGTGCCGTAACCACGAATCGCCTGCGGTAGCACTTCCGAGACGAGCGTGATGCAACCGCCGAGTTCGCCGGCGAGGCCGAGCCCGGCGAGGAAACGGCAGACGGTGTAGCCGTCGAGCGTGTAGACGAGACCGTTGGCGATGTTGGCCAGCGAGTAGAGAATGATGGAACCGAAGAGGACTTTGATACGGCCAAGACGGTCTCCGAGCAGGCCCCAGATGACTCCCCCGAGAAGCATGCCGCCGTTTTGCCAATTGATGAGCCAGGTACCTTCGGTGACGAGTTGGTCGCCGCTGTAGCCGAGGCTTTTCAGACTTGGAATGCGGACGACAGCGAACAGGATCAGGTCATAGATGTCAACGAAGTAGCCGAGAGCGCCAACGATTACGGCCGGGTGAAGAAGGGCGGCGATGATCTCGCGGGATGTCTGCTGTGTCGGGGTGCTGGGCGGAGTCATCGATTTTGAGTTAAGGCAGGGTGTTTGCCAAGAGCGAGGCGGAAAATTGAGCTATTCTGCCCGCCGATACCCTGTGAATAACTTTTTATTTCTTCCCAATAACCCTGATAACTTCGACTTTGCCCAAGTTTGTCTTGGTTTCTCGTCGTCCTATTCACACACTCCTCCATCCACACTTCGTTACAATCCAGACACTTTCAACAAACCTCGTCGTTACTCACAGCTATAAGACGGAGAATAAACCATTGTTTTTTTCCCTCAAATCTCCTTAATACAGTCTGGCTATGAAATGTGTCATCTCGCGGGAAGCGCTCCTCTCCGGTCTTCAAATCGTCCAAAACGTGGTCAGCACTCGCACCACGCTTCCCATTCTCGGCAATGCCCTCGTGCAAGCCGTTGACGGCAAACTCATCATCTCCACCACCGACCTCGACACCGGCATTCGCGCCTCGGTCGATGCCGAGATCGTCAAAGGAGGGGCCACGACGCTCCCCGCGCGCCGCCTCTTCAGCATCATCCGCGAATTGCCCGCGGCGGAACTCACGCTCGAAGTTGATTCGAAGCAAGTCGCCACTATTACCTCCGGCTCCTCTTTCTTCCGCATCATGGGCCTGCCCGAGGAAGATTTTCCTCCTTTCCCCAAGGGCGACGGTGCCAAGACCTTCAAGCTCAGCCAGGGCGTCTTTAAGGACATGCTCAAGCGCACCGCCTACGCCATCTCCACCGATGAAAGCCGGTACGTCCTCAACGGCGTCCTGCTCAGCTTCAAGGAAAACAAACTCTCGCTCGTCGCCACGGACGGCCGCCGCCTCGCCCTCGTCGAGCAGGACATCGAATTCCCCAAGGGCAGCGAAGTCGAAGCCATCCTCCCCACCAAAGCCGTGCAGGAATTGCAGCGCATCCTCCGCGACGAGGAACCGCTCACCATCAGCTTCGCCGAAAACCAGGTCTCCTTCGATCTCGGCAACACCTTCCTCTATTCCAAACTCATTGAGGGAAATTATCCCAACTACAAGCAGGTTGTCCCGGCCGAAGCCAAGGAACGGATCATCCTCGAACGCGAAGTGTTCCTCAACGCCGTCCGCCGCGTCGCGCTCCTCTCGAGCGAAAAGTCGAATTCGGTGAAGCTCATCTTCAGCAAGAACAACCTCGACATCACCGCCAACACGCCCGAGGTCGGCGAAGCCAAGGAATCGATCGCCATCAGCTACAAGGGCAAGGAATTCAACATCGCCTTCAACCCCGAGTTCCTCATGGACCCGCTCAAGAACATCGAGTCCGACGAAATCTTCTTCGACTTCATCGACGAACTCAGCCCTGGCGTCATCAAATACAAGCGCCCCTTCCTCTACGTCATCATGCCCATGCGCACGGCGTAAGACTTAGGCAATGAGCAGGCCGCGCATTTTCCTCTCTGTGGGACTTTGCGTAATTCTAATTATCGGCTACCTCTTCTTCGCTGGAAATACTTCAGTTTTTTCTGGCCGGAAATATCTCACGTTGTCGGATCGAACGGGTGACGGAATAGAAGTTCGGCTCAGCTTTGAAACCGGCAGCCGAGGAGCTCCAACTTTCATTGCCCGCGCGAAGAATGTTTCTGGGCGAACGCTAAGTTTAGTAGGTTGGGTACGTTATCTGGCTTCCGACGGAATCGGTCGTGGCGAAAGCGGATTCATCCTCTGCCTGATTAGACCTTGGGGCCGCTCGCCTTTGAATTCATATTCGACCGGGGCTTACACCGTAAACGATCGGCTCACTGGACCATTGAAACCTGGACAGGAAATGAAATTTGAGTACGACATGGCAGCAGGCGACATGGCCCGGATCGGCTCAAACGAAGTAGCTGCGTGTGCCTCTTACTACGATTTCGATCCGATGCAACCCCGCGATCCTAATCAACCGCTGCCCCCGCTGCTAGCAGCTTGGTCCAAGCCGATGAAGGTCGAGCCGCTGCAATGGGGGCGCGTCGACAACGGGCTGCAAGTTGGCCTTGAAATCAAGAACGGCGCTGCAACCATTCAAGCGCGCAACGTCTCCGACGAAGCTTTGGAAGTTCTGCTGCCAGAGGACGAGGATTCAAGCGTGAGGAACGCATTTTATTTTTTCAGCATCCTTCAGTACTCGGGGATGGATGCGCCGCTTCATCCGGAGCAAATTCCGGTGAGAAGATATTGGCATCAGCCGCTTACCCTCGCGCCCGGCCAGGTTATCACCAATACATACAAGCTAACCAACGCCGATCTCCAGAAACTCAAGGGCGCGCAGCTCGTGGCTCGGGTGCTCTTTCTCAGCCCGATCAGAAAACAGGGTCCGGCCGCTCACTCTAACGCCGTTACTTTGCCGTCGTCGTGGTAGCCTTGAATCATGCGCTGGACGTCTGAGTCGCAATCGGCTCAAAATGACTGATCGATGGGCTGCAGCAACCGCCCGGTCGGTAAATCCCCATGTCCCTTTTTATCAACAAAGACGGAGAGCAGCTCGGGCCCTACAGCCTCGACGAGGCCCGCGCGCTCGTGCTCTCCGGGAAACTGGCCTCCGATGATTGGGCGTGGCCCGATGGCGCGACCGAATGGGTCCACCTGAAGGACGTCCCCGGCTTTTCGTCCGCGAAGCCCGCACCACCCGCCTCTGCGTCCGCGCCCACGGCGACGCCGGCGACGGACGAGCAGGAATTATGGCGCGGCCATCCCTCCCAAATCCTCAACTTCAGCATCTACTCCTTCTGGGCGATCATCCTGATCATCGCGCTGGTTGTGGCCGTGATCTTCGGCGATTCGCAGATGTGGAGCATCCTTCTCTTCGGCATCGTGGCGCTGCTCGCCCTCATCCAGGTCTCCGTGGCCTATCTTCACCTCCACGCCATCGAATACGTCGTCACCACGCAACGCGTCAGGCTCGTCTCGGGAATCTTCAGCAAGGACATCCAGGAAATCGAGTTGTTCCGGGTCAAGGACACCATGGCGCACCAATCCTTTTTCCTGCGTCTCTTTGGTCTGGGCACGATCACGATTCTCAGCGGAGATGAACGGACCCCCCGCCTCGTTTTGTCCGGCGTTCCCCAGGCCGTCGAATTGCGCGAGAAATTGCGGCAGGAAGTCATGACGCTCCGGCAACGTTTCGGTGTTCGCGAACTTGATGTCATGTAAGTTAAATCATGCGCCCATGAAAATTGCCCTGCTCTCACGCTGGTACTGGGAGGAAAATCGACGCCACGGTGACGAGGAGGGAGGACCCACCCAACAACTCGCCGAGGCGGTGGCGGCGCTCGGCCACGAGGTCGTCGTGCTGAGCCAGAGCCCCGAGACCACCAAACTGATGAAATCCCAGGTCGGCGCTCTCGAAACCTGGCTCTCGTCGCGAGACAAACGCCGCGGTTTCTTCACGGGCCTGCGCGACAAATGGGCCAAGAGCACCTATTTTCACCGCAAAGTTTATTCCGACGCGCTCGACTTGCGTGACTTCCTCGCCCAGCGCGGTCCCTTCGACGCCCTCTGGGCGCACGCCGAGTCGCCCGACGGCCTCGTCACCGCCATCGCCGCGCGACTTGGCGTCAAGCTGCCGCCCGTCCTCCTCCAGGTTCAGGCCCTGCGCTACCGCTTTGAAAAGGGCGCGCCGGTTTTTACCGAGAAGCTGCCCCTCAGCCTCGCGTTTCGTCAGGCCTCGCGCATCCTGGCCAACTCCGAGATGATCGCCGGTTTGCTCCCTCGCTATACAAGCAAGCGTCTTACCGCTGAGGACATTCAGGCCAAAGTCCGGGTGGTTTATCCCAATCTCCAGCGCGCTTTTCTCCGGGCCGCGCAGCAAAGCCCGTCGGAGTTCCAGCCCATGGAGGATCGCGTCCTTTTTCTCGGCGCGCTCAACCAAGGCAAGGGGGCGCTCGTCTTTCTGAAGGCCCTTCCAAAAACCGAAGCCTGGAAAAGAAAATCGGCCTTTGTCGTCATTGGCGATTTCACCGAAGAGAACCCGCGCTTCAAGCAGCGGTGGAATGAAACCCGCGAATCCACGCGCGTACAGCTCGTTGCCGCCCGAATGGAATATCTCGGCCGGGTCAGCCCGGACGAGGTGATTCGACAAATCAGGCTCGCCCACGCCGTCGTCGTCCCCTCGCTCTTCGACGCCTTCTCCCGTGCGCTGGTGGAAGCGCTCATCCTCGGCCGTCCCGTCGTCACCACCGACAAGGTTGGCGCGTCGCCGTTGGTGCAAACGCACCAGTGCGGAGTCGTCGTCGCGCCCAACGATTCGGATTCCCTCGCCCACGCCATTGATGTCGTCCTTAGCCCTATTCTGCCTTTCGCCGAAAATGCCCTCCATATCGGGCAAAATCTGAGCCACGAACTTTCGCCCGACGCCATTGCCCCTTACATCGTGTATCATCTTGGCAGAATTGTCGCTCCGGCGGAATAACGCCAAAAGCTGAGCCAAGCGTATGTCTGCCGCCATGCCCGACCGCGAACACACCCTCTTCCTCCTCGACGGCATGGCGCTGGTTTACCGCGCCCACTTCGCCTTCGCGACCAATCCCATCCGCACCGCGGCGGGCCGCAACACCTCCGCCATCTATGGCTTCGCCAACACCCTTCTCGAACTTCTCACCAAGCAAACGCCCACCCACCTTGCCGTCGTCTTCGACACCTCGGCGCCCACCGCGCGCCATAAGGAATTTCCCGCCTACAAAGCGCAGCGCCAGGAAATGCCGGAGGAACTCAGCGCCGCCATCCCCGACGTCAAGCGGCTCATCCGCGCGTTCAACCTGCCTGTGCTCGAACTCGACGGCTACGAAGCCGACGACATCATCGGCACCCTTGCGCGCGAGGCCGCCGGGAAAGATTTCACCACCTACATGGTCACGCCCGACAAGGACTTCGGCCAACTCGTCAACGAGCATGTCCTCATCTATCGCCCCGCGCGGATGAGCGACGACGCCGAAATTCTCGGCGTGCCCGAAGTGCTCGCCAAGTGGGGCATCGTGCGCTGCGATCAAGTGCGCGATATCCTCGGACTCTGGGGCGACACATCGGACAACATCCCAGGCGTGCCCGGCGTCGGCGAGAAGACCGCGCAGAAACTCATCGCGCAATACGATTCGATGGAAAACCTGCTCGACCACGCTGCCGAGCAGAAGGGAAAGCTCAAGGAGTCACTCGTGAAATTCCGCGACCAGGCGATCCTCTCGAAACGGCTCGCCACCATCGACGTCAACGTGCCGCTCCCCTTCGAGCCGGAAGTGCTCCGCATCGGCCCGCGCGATGAACCAACCCTGCGCGCGCTCTTCACCGAACTCGAATTCAACACCCTCGGCCGCCGCCTCTTCGGCGACAGCTTCAAGGCGGGACATGGTTCCGCGGTTCCCAAGGTAGCCGGCGCAGGCCCTGCGCCGGTCAGTCGTGCGGATGATGCCGCATCATCTGCGCAGCCCCCGCCGCGAGGGCCCGCGCCGGCTACCACAGAACCGCAACATCCCCCCATCCCGCCCTTCCCCGTCGCGCTCCGTACCATCGACGACCTCAAACCCGATTATCAAATCGCCGCCGCCGCAGCTACGCAGCGAACCCTCTTCGCCACCTTGACCGAAATCAAGAGCATCGCCATCGATCTCGATCCCCAAGGCGCCTGGCGCGGCCTTGCCTTCTCCCATCAAGCGGGCCACGCCCACTACGTTCCCTTTCACGAAAATCTCCTGCCGCTCCTCGCCCCGCTCTTTGAAAAAAGCGAAAAGGTTCTCATTGGCCACGACCTCAAGCCCGGCCTGCGCGCCTTGAGTTCTACTGCCGCGCGCAGCACTTTCGACACCGCGCTTGCCCATTCGGTCATTTTCCCCGACCTCCGCCACACCCTCTCCTTCGTCGCCGAATCGCTCCTCAACTACACGCCCATCCCGGAGGAAAAAGCCTCCGGCCAGCAAGATTTCCTCGCTGCGATGGAAGCGCCCGACGCCGCGCAACTCAGTGCTCGAAGAACAATGGAACGCGCCGACCTCGCGCTCCAACTCCACGCCATCCTCGTTCCCAAGCTCAAGGAATCGGGCCAGGAACGCGTTTTCACCGAAATCGAATCGCCGCTTCTGCCCGTCCTCGCCGCGATGGAAAACGAAGGCATCCGCCTCGACCCCGTCGCATTGGAAGACGTTGGCAAAAAACTCCGCGCCGACATTGCGCGCCTCGAAGCATCCATTTACCAGCACGCCGGAACCACCTTCAACATCGCTTCGCCCAAACAGCTCGGCGAAATCCTCTTCGGCAAACTTGCCCTCAGCAAGGACGCCAAGAAAACCAAGACCGGCCAATACTCCACCGACGAACAAACGCTCGCCTCGCTCGCGCCGCTCCATCCCATCATCCGGGAAGTCCTCGACCATCGCGAGGCCAGCAAGCTTCTCTCCACCTACATCGACGCGCTGCCCAGCTCCATCTCGCCCGTCGACGGCCGCATTCACACCACGTTTTACCAGCTCGCCACCAGCACGGGGCGGCTCAACTCGCAGGACCCCAATTTACAGAACATTCCGATCCGCACCGCGCAGGGCCGCGAGATTCGCCGCGCCTTCGTTCCGCGCGAGGGCGATTACGTCATCCTCTCCGCCGACTACTCGCAGATCGAGCTGCGCATTCTCGCCGCGCTCACGCAGGACCCCGGCCTGCTCGACGGCCTCACCAGCGGCGAGGACATTCACCGCGCCACCGCGGCGAAAGTCTTCGGCCTGCCCGTCGCCGAGGTGACCAAGGCGCAGCGCAACCAGGCGAAGATGGTCAATTACGGCATCAGCTACGGCATCTCCGCGTTCGGACTTTCGCAGCGCCTCGGCATCGGACGCGCCGACGCGAAGGCGCTCATCGACGGCTACTTCGCGCAGTATCCCGGCATCAAAAAGTACATGACCGACACCGTCGCGCAGGCCCGCGAGCGCGGCTATGTCGAAACCGTCACGGGCCGCCGCCGCTACCTGCCCGATGTGCGTTCCGCCAACGCGACGGTGCGCGCCGCCGCCGAACGCAACGCCATCAACATGCCGATCCAGGGCTCCTCCGCCGACCTGATCAAGATCGCCATGGTGCAAATCGCGCGCGCCGCCCGGGAAGAAAACTGGCGCACGAAGCTGCTGCTTCAGGTCCACGACGAACTCGTCTTCGATCTTTACCTGCCCGAGAAGGAGCGCGTTCTCGAAGTCGTGCAGGACCGGATGAAAAACGCGCTGCCCGATCTCCGCGTCCCCATCGTCGTCGAGACCGGCCTCGGCGCGAACTGGCTCGAAGCGCATTAAGGAGCTTGGGAACGTAGAACTTAGAACGGCGGAGAAGTTCTTACTTCTAAGTTCTACGCTCTAAGTTCTAAGTTTCCTCCATGCAGATCGCGCTCATCTTCGTCCTCCTCCTGAGCTTCGTGTTCGGGCTGGGACTCCTCGCGCGCCGGCTGACCGTGCCTTATCCGATCCTTTTCGTCATCGGCGGCCTGCTCATCGGCTTCATTCCGATTCTGCCCACACAACTGAAGCTCGATCCTAACCTCATCTTTTTCCTCTTCCTGCCGCCGCTCCTTTACATCCAGGCATTTAACACCTCGTGGCGCGATTTTCGCTTTTACCTGCGCCCCATCCTCCTTCTCGCCATCGGCCTGGTTGTGGCCACTACCGTCACCGTTGCCTACGTCGCGCATTGGCTCATTCCCGGCCTGCCTCTTGCCGCCGGATTCGTCCTTGGCGCCATCATCTCCCCGCCCGACGCCATCGCCGCTTCGGCCATCGCGCAGCGCCTTGGTCTTCCCCGCCGCATCGTCACCGTTCTTGAAGGCGAAAGTCTCGTCAACGACTCGACCAGCCTGGTCATCTTCAAGGTCGCGCTCGTGGCGGTGGGCGCGGCCACTCCACTTATCGGTCAGGCCTGGGTACCGGGAGAATTTGTTTACGTGTCGGTCGGAGGCATCGCCGTCGGACTTGTGGTGGGCCGGGCCATCGCCTGGGTTCGCCGTCGCATCATCGACGACGGACCGCAAATCGCTCTGACCGTCTCCCTGCTCACGCCTTACCTCAGCTATCTTTTGGCGGATCAATTTTGTCATGTGTCAGGGGTCCTCTCCGTGGTCGCGACGGGCCTTTATCTGGGTTGGGAAGCGCCCGACCTCTTGAACTCCAGTATTCGCCTCCAGGCGCAGGCTGTCTGGGAAATGATCATCTATTTGCTCAACGGCATCGTCTTCGTCCTCATTGGGCTCCAGTTGCCAGGCATTCTTGGCAGCATGCAGGAGCACTGGTGGCCCCGCCCCTTTTTCTACGCCATCATTATCAATGCGGTCTGCATTCTCGTCCGCATGGCCTGGATCTTTCCCGGCGCCTATATCCCACGCCTGCTCAGTAAAAGCATCCGCGAGCGGGAAGAGTTACCCGATTGGCGTCAGGTCGCCATTGTCGGTTGGTGTGGCATGCGCGGCATCGTCTCGCTCGCCGCCGCCCTGACTCTCCAGGGCTATCCCGATTTTCCCCGCCCGCACATCGTGCAGTTTATCGCCTTCAGCGTCATCTTCACCACGCTCGTTCTCCAGGGATTGACCCTTCCGGCGCTGATCCGTTACCTCGGTGTCGGTGACGACGGCATCCCCGCCCGGGAGGAGAACGAAGCGCGCAATCGCATCTCGGAAGCCGTCTTCGAAAAAATCGACGAGGTGCGCCGGGAAGAAAAATTTCCCGCCTCGGCTCTCGACGCTGTTGAAAACTCCTATCGCGAAAAAGCGCTTGCTCTTCACGACGACCTTGCCGATCAACTTGGCTGGAGCGGTCAACGGCATCACGTCCTGAGCTCGCGCCGGCTTCGCCGCCTCACGATAGCCACCCAACGCCGCGCCCTCGTCGCCATGCGCCGTGCTGGGGAGATCGGCGACGATGTCATGCACAAGATCGAGCACGAACTCGACCTCGAAGAAGCCCGGCTTAAAAGTTAAGAAGACAAAGGGCCTAATCTGTATTGATCTCGCTGGCCCAGGAGCGGTTTTCCTCGTACCACGTGACGAGGCGTTGCAGGCCCTCGCGAAAACTCGTCTGAGGCGACCAATCGAGCGTTTTGCGCGCCTTGGAAATATCGGCCCAAGTCGCCGCCATGTCGGCCGGGTGCCACGGGCGGTATTCGATCTTCGCCTTTTCTCCCGTCAGCTCCTCGATTAATCCGATCATCGCGCTCAATTTCAGCGGCTCGTCCGAGCCGAGATTGAACGCCTCGTAGCCGACCGGCCGCAAGGCCGCGATCGTGCCGCGCGCAATATCGTCCACGTAGGTGAAATCCCGCGACTGCGTGCCATCGCCGAAAATCGTGATCGTGCGCCCCTCGCGAATCCGCTGCACGAAACGCAGCGGCGTCATGTCAGGACGCCCCGCCGGCCCGTAGACGGTAAAATAGCGGAGCACGCTGACATCGATTCCGTGGAGGAAATGGTACGTGTAGGCCATCGCTTCCGCCGCCTTCTTCGTCGCCGCGTAAGGCGAAAGCTGATGATCGGTGTTCATCTCCTCGCGATAGGGTGTCGGATGCTCCTTCCCGTAGAGGCTTGAGGTCGAGGCCAGGACAAATTTCTTCACCTCGAACTTGCGGCACATCTCCAGCACATTCAACGCCCCGGTAACGTTCGCTCCCACATAACTCCGGGGATTTTCCACCGACGCGCGCACGCCCGCCCGCGCGGCCAGATTGATCACCGCATCGAACGGCGCCGCCTTCTCGGCCCGGGCGTGCTTTTCGAAAAGCCGATCCAGCGCATTCGTATCGAGCAGATCGAGCCGGTGCAATTCGAGTCCGGGAAGATTTTCCAAATGCACCCAGCGCCAAACCTTCAGCCGCACATCGTAGGCGTCGTTGAAATTATCCAGCCCGGTCACCTCGTGGCCCTGCTCGTGAAGCAGGGCGCACACGCGCGAAGCGATGAAGCCGGCGGCTCCGGTGACCAGAATTTTATGTGGCAAGGCGGGAGAGGAAGTTTCAGGCATGGCGGGGGGGAACGATTACTCTGCCAAATCATCACCCGCCAAATCGAGAACATTCCCCCGCTTTCGCAGGGTCAACCACCGGCTACGGTGCTCTTGCCCTATCTTGAGGATACCCCCTAAGGTTTGGCGTATGGGAGGCTCTCCTTC